>Ga0126307_10000702_pt1 | contig 21949 bp, 22 predicted proteins | sample Plot28_FD_89955 | JGI IMG/M metagenome (GOLD analysis project Ga0126307, IMG submission 89955) | Serpentine soil microbial communities from UC McLaughlin Reserve, CA, USA - Plot28 | ecosystem: Environmental > Terrestrial > Soil > Grasslands | place: USA: UC McLaughlin Reserve, Lake County... | reverse complement strand
GCCTGACGGGCTTCGCCGCCGAGGTGGCCGGCCTGGACGCCCACACCCAGCGGTCCAAGCCCCTGTCGAGCGGCTGGGAGTCGGGCGCGTGGGTGCTCGACTTCATCGGCTCCTGGGAGTGGACCATCCCCGGCGGGTCGAGCGAGATCCAGCGGACCATCATCGGCGAGCGCGGCCTCGGCCTGCCCCGCGAGCCGACGGTGCCATGACGAGGGCCCTCGCGGAGTTCCACGACGAGCTGCGGGCCGTCGCACGGGATCTGCTCGCCCCGACCAGCCCGCTGGTGACCGGCGGCGAGCCGGTCGCCGCCGACTGGCAGCAGCTGGCGCAGGCCGGTTGGCCGGGGCTCGAAGTGCCCGACGAGCACGGCGGCGCCGGGGCATCGCTCGCCGAGGTCGCCGTCGTCCTCGAGGAGCTGGGGAGGGCGGCGACCGCCGGCCCCTTCCTCGGGGCCGTTCTCGCCGTGGGCGCGCTGCGCCTCGTCGAGCCGTCGCCCGCTCGGGACGAGCTGCTCGCCGGCATCGCCGCGGGAGACGTGCTGGCCGCCGTCGCCCTGCCGACCGGGCACGTCGACGGTGTCGCCGGACGGCCGGCCTTCCGCGTCGAGCGTGTCGACGGCCACGCCCGCCTGGTCGGGCGCGCCCCGTTCGTGCCCGACGCGCCAGGCGCCGACCGGATCCTGGTCGTGGCCGACGACCCCGCGTCCGGTCCGGTGCTCGTCGACGTCATGCCCGGCGCGAGGGTGGACGTTCGGGCCACGCCCGTGGTGGACGCCACCCGGTCCTTCGCCGAGGTCGTCGCCGACGGCACCCCGGTCGACGGGGACCGGTGCTGGCAGTTCGCCGGCGACCCCGACGACCTGCACGTCCGAGGCGCCGTCGCCGTCGCCCTCGACAGCGTCGGCGTTGCCGGGGCCGCGCTGGACGCCACCGTCGGATACGTAGCTGTGCGCCACCAGTTCGGCCGTCCGATCGGCTCGTTCCAGGCCGTCAAGCACGCGTGCGCGAACGTGGCGGTCGAGCTGACGATCTCGCGCCGGCTGGCGGCCGATGCCGTCGAGCGGCTCGTCACGGGCGCGCCGGATGCCGACGTCGCGGTGTCGATGGCCAAGGCGCACGCCGTCGAGACCGGCGTGGTGGCGACGGGGACCGCCCTGCAGCTCCACGGGGGCATCGGCTACACGTGGGAACACGGGCTCCATGTGCTCCTGAAGCGGGCGGTGCTCGACCGGTCGCTGTTCGGGTCGCCCGCGGCCCACCGCGCCCGGCTGGCCCGGCGCTACGAGCGACCGCCCACGATGTGAGCGTCCCGATCACACTGATCCGGTCACACCGATGCGGTCACACCGATGCGGTCACACCGACAGGATCGAGACGCCCGCCGTGCCCGGGGCGCCGTAGAGCTGGGCGTAGCCGACCCGGGGCGTGCCCGGCACCTGGCGGTCGCCAGCCTGGCCTCGCAGCTGCAGCACGAGCTCGTGCACCTGCCGGAGGCCGGACGCGCCCACCGGCTCCCCGTTGGCGATGAGCCCGCCGTCGGTGTTCACCGGCAGGCGGCCGCCGATCTCCGTTGCCCCTTCGGCCAGCAGCTTCTCCTGCTCCCGTCGGCGCAGAAGCCGTTCTCGGCCATGTGGATGACCTCGGCGCCGGCATCGGTGTCCTGGAGCTGCACCACGTCGACGTCCTCCGGGCTGAGGCCCGCCTCCTCGTACGCCGCCCGCGACGCGTACACCGTGGGAGCCTCGACCTGCTCGACCGCCGCCCACGTCGAGTGCACCTCGTGCGCCCCGTAGGTGCGGGTCCGCAGCGTCGTCGCCCGCAGCAGGATCGGGGTGGAGGTGTACCGCGACGCGAGGTCGGCGCGGCACAGGACGGCCGCAGCCGCCCCCTCGTTCGGCGCGCAGAACATGTACTGGGTCAGCGGGTAGTTGAGCACCCGCGACCCGACGATGTCCTCCTCGGAGACCGGCTTGCGCCGGAAGGCGTTCGGGTTGAGCGCCCCGTTCCGGTACGCCTTGGCCGCCACCCGACCCAACGTCTCGTGGCTGATCCCGTGGTCGTGCATGTAGCGGTTGATCTTCATGCCGAAGAACTTGGTCGTGAGGAAGTAGCCCATCTCGCCGTACCAGGCCGGGGCGCCGTAGGCCACCGGATCGGCGGTGAACGCCCCGGGGTCGTGCTTGTCCATGCCGACCACCACGCCGATGTCGTACTTCCCCGACCGGATGGCGTCGGCGGTCAGCTGCAGCGCCGTCGCCGCCGTGGCGCAGCCGTTGTAGACGTCCATGAACGGGATGCCCGTCAGCCCGAGCTGCCCGATCACCGCGTCGGGGTTGTCGACCGTGTAGCTGCCCCCGAACGCGAACTGCACGTCCTGCCACTGCACCCCGGCGTCGACGCAGGCGGCCCGCACCGCCTCGGCGGCCATGTCGATGGCCGACTTCCCGCCGAAGCGCCCGAACGGGTGGAGGCCCACCCCGATGATGGCGACGTCTTCCATGTCCTCTCCCCTCGGCTCACACCGGCCGGAAGGCGTACGTCATGACCTCGGTGCCATCGTCCTCGGTGCGGAACGGCACGATCGCCAGCTCGACCTCCATGCCGAAGTCGAGCGCCTGCGGGTCGCTCTCGGTCAGGCGGGCCTCGACCCGCACCTCGTCGCCCAGCTGCACCAGGCCGACGCCGTAGGGGCGGAACGTCTCGGGCGTCTCGCGGCTGGCGTAGGGCTCCTTGGGCAGGAAGTCCTGCGTGGTCCAGGTGAACAGCGTGCCCCGCCGGGGCAGCAGGTGCCGCTCCACGTCTGTCGCCCCGCACCGCGGGCACGACGACGGCAATGGGAAGGCCACTGCCGCACAACTCCGGCACTTGCCCCCGATGAGCTGGGGTTCGTCAGCCGGCCACGTGAACACGTCGGGCGCAAAGGCGGTCTGGGGCATGGGCATCCTCTCCTCGGACTCCTCTGCGGACAGCTCGAGAGCCATCAGCATCTCCTCATTGGCCGGGTCGGCGCCGCCGGTTCTCCGAACACTGACAATCGGGTCAACGCGGCCTCTCCGTGTCACGGCCCGGCGACGAGGTGCCGATCTTGCGGAAGTCCCAGCTCACAACCTTGTCGGGGACCACTCGCAGCCACGCGTGGCGCCCGTCGGGCACGAACCGACCGCCGACGTACTTGTCGCCGAACAGCCGCTCGGGCTGGGCCAGGGCGGGGTCTGGCGCGTTGGTGCGTGGAACCTCGCCCACGACCTCGGCGTCGCCGATGATCTCGACGCCGTGCAGCTCCATGAACTCGTCGCCCCCGTCCACCAGCACGCTGACCCGGGAGGCGCGCACGAGGTTCACCCAACGCTGGCTCTTCACCAGCGAGTTGAGCCACAGCGAGGCGCCGTCCCACACGAACCACAGCGCCGAGACGTGCGGGGCACCGTCGGCCCCCACGGTGCCGACGCGGCACGTGCGGGCCTCACGGAGGTACGTGTCGACCTCGTCGGGCGTCATGGCGATCGCCCGACCTCTTCGCTGCTGCTTCACCTCTCGCTCCTCATCGCATGGATGCCTCGTTCGGTCTCACGTCACAGCGGCAGGATCGACGGCAGCGAGCGGCGCGCGAGCAGGTCCTCGCCCAACCGCCGCGTCAGTGACCGGGCGTCGCCGAGCAAGCGGTCGAGCACGATCACCCGCCGGACGTAGAGGTGCAGGTCATGCTCGGTCGTGAACCCGATGCCCGCCAGCACCTGCTGGCAGTGGCGGCCCACGGTGCGGGCGCTGCGCCCGGCAACGGCCTTGGCCATGGCCGCGCTGAAGGGCGTGCCGTCGTCCCAGGCGGCGGTCAGCGTGGCGTCGGCCGCCTCGATGGCGACATGGGCCTCGGCCAAGCGGTGGCGGACGGCCTGGAAGCTGGCGATGGGCCGCCCGAACTGGACGCGCTCGAGCGCGTGCTCGCGGGCCAGCCCGAGCATGGTGCGCGACGCGCCCACCAGCTCGTGGCCAATTGCCCGCTGCCCGGCGGCCACGGCGGCCGCCCACGCCGTGGGAGGGGGATCCGACCGCGCGGTGGCCGACAGGTTGGCACCGGTGACCTCGGCGATGCCCAGGCGCGGATCGAGGCCGTGGACGGAGCGCAGTTCGAGGTCGGCAGTGTCGACCACGACGGCGAGGCACCCCTCGACCCCACCGGCCACCACGACCACTCGGTCGCGACCCGCCAGACCCCCGACGGCCAGCCCGCCGACAGCGACGCCCTCGCCCGCCACCGACCCCGGCGGGTCGGTGCGCCCCAGCGGGGGCAGCACGACACCGACGTCCGTGTCGAGGTCGAGGCCGAGGGCCGCCAGGACGAGGATGTCGAGGGCCGACGAGGTGGTGCCTGCCGCGCCCTGCAGCTCGAAGAGGAGCGAGACCGCGGCACGCGGGTCGGCGGGAAGCGCCTCCCGCCACCCGAGCTCGTCGAGGGCGGCGTCGAGCGCCGCCCCGGTGTTGTCGGCGGTGACGTGCTGCAGGCTCGTGGCGAACAGCTCGCGCTCGTCGGCGTCCATCAGCGGTCGGCGCCCAGGTCGAGCAGTCGGCGGGCGACGATGTTGCGCTGGATCTCGGCGCTGCCCCCGTAGATGGTGGCGGCCCGCGAGTAGAGGAACTCGGACCGCCACCGCTCGCTCACGGGGTCGTCGCCCAGCACCACCTCGTCGGACAGCCCGTCGGCCACCAGGTCGTAGACCGCCTGCTCGGAGGTCGCCAGCAGGATCTTGTCGACGGACGTCTCGGCGCCCAGCCGCTCGCCGGCGTCCACCCTGCGCTGCGTGGCCAGCGAGCGGGCCCGGAAGGCGTAGAGCTGCTGGAACACCTCGCCCAGCTCCATCGGCGTGACGGCCCCTTCGCGCACGGCGGCGAGGATCCGCTCCAGGCGCCGGTACAGGTACGCGCCCCGGTGCCACAGGGAGGTGCTGCGCTCGAACGGCAGGAGGTCCATCGCCACCGCCCACCCCTGGCCCTCGTCGCCCAGCGTGCGGTCGAACGGCACGGCGACGTCGTCGAAGAAGACCTCGCAGAACTCCAGGGCGCCGTGCATCGTCTCGATCGGCCGGACCGTGATGCCGGGCGTGTCCATGTCGACGAACAGCGCCGTGATGCCCTTGTGGGCAGACTCGGGCGTGCCCGTGCGGGTGAGCAGCACGCAGCGCTGCGCGTACTGGGCGAGGCTGGTCCAGACCTTCTGGCCCGTGACCCGCCACGCGTCGTCGGTGCGCGTCGCCCGGCACGACAGCGAGGCCAGGTTGCTGCCGGTGCCCGGCTCGGAGAAGCCCTGGCACCACGTCTCGTCGCCCCGCAGCAGCCGGGGCACCATGGTCGCGGCCAGCTCAGGCGGGGCGTAGTCGATCATCGTCGGCGCCAGCACCTCGGTCATCGAGTAGATGCCGGGTTCGACGAGGTCGCGGGCTGTCAGCGCCTCGCCGAGGTAGGCCCGCAGAAGGGTCGAGCCGCCGAGCCCACCGACGCGCTCGGGCCACCCCCAGCGCATCCAGCCCGCGTCGAAGGTGCGCCGCTTGACCAGCGACAGGTGGGCCATCTGCTCGTCGAGCGTCGCCGCGAGCCCGTGGTCGGGGGTGAGGTCGGCGGCGTTGTCGTCGAGCCAGCGGTCCACGGCCGCCCGGTACTCGGGCAGGTCCATGCGGAGGCCTAACCGGCGGCCGTCGCGGTCGGCTCGGGCCGCGTCGGGTCGTGCGGCTTGCCCGAGTCGCGGGTGCCGCTGCGACGCAGGAAGGTCATCGCCCGGGTATTCAGCCGCCAGCCGTTCTCGGTGCGGCGGTAGGTGTCGGTGTACCAGCCGATGCGCATGTCGTGGTGGGTCTGGTCGACGAAGCACAGCGGCTGTTCGCCCGTGCCCGTGTCGCCGTCGAGCTCGATGGCGGGCTCGCCGGTGAGGAACAGGCCCTTAGGCGCAGCCTGCACCAGCGCCGGGAAGTCGGCGAGCGCATAGGTGTCGCCGAAGGCGCTGTAGGTGCCGTCGGGCGTGAAGACGTCGATGACGGCCTCGACGTCGTTCTTGGTCATGCCTACGGCGTACCGGGCGAGGACCTGCCCGATCTCGATGATGTCGGCCATGCGCGACGGCTCCACGGTCAGCTCCCCTCGTAGATCACGTGAACCGACGGTGCGGTCGGCACGGACTGGCAGGTCAGCACCCACCCGTCCGCGACCTCCTCGTCGGTCAGCACGTCGTTGACGTGCATCCTGACGGTTCCGTCGACCAGCTTGGCCATGCACGTGGCGCAGCTGCCCGACTCGCACGAGAACGGCGGCGACATGCCCATCTGGCGGGCGGTCTGCAGAATGGTGGTGCCCGGTCGGTGGTCGACCGTGTCCGTTCGTCCACCGAGCTCGACCGTGACCCGGGGAGCGGCGTCCGCGTCGCCCGCCTCGGGCGCGTCGGCCGGCTCGTCCTCCGGCGCCGGCGACGCCGGCGTGAACCGCTCGATGTGGATCCGGTCGGCGTGGACGCCGTGCCCCATCAGCACCCCCTCGACGATGTCCATGAACGGGGGAGGTCCGCAGATGTAGAACTCGGCGCCCCGGGGGGGCCCGAGGAACGGGCGCACGGCGTCGGCGTCGACGAAGCCTCGCTCGACGTCGAGGTGGTGGACCACCTCGAGGCGGTCGGGGTGGCGCTCGGCCAGGGCGTCGAGCTCGGCGGCGAAGATGACGGCGTCGCGGTCGCGGTTGGCGTAATACAGGCGGACCCGCCGATCGGTCGTCGCCAGTGCGGACTTGAGCAGCGAGAACACGGGCGTGACGCCGCTGCCGCCGCAGAACGCCACGAGGTCGCCGTCGCCGGGCCCGAGGCAGAACACGCCGGCCGGCACGCTGGCCTCGATGACGTCGCCCGGGCCGAGCGTGTCGATCATCCAGTTCGACACGACGCCGCCGGGCACGCGCTTGACCGTCACCTGCAGCTCGTCGTCGACGGCGGGCGCCGACGCCATCGAGTAGCAGCGGTGGTGCGCCTCGCCGTCGACGCACGCCCTGAAGGTCAGGAACTGGCCCGCCTCGTAGGCGAAGGCGGCGCGGAGCTCCGGGGGCAGGTCGAACACGAACGACGCAGCCTCCGCGGTCTCCTGCACCACGCGTCGCACCCGCAACGGGTGGAAGCCGTGGTCACGGACCTGGCCCTGCTGTGAGGCCGGTGCTGCGGAGGTAACCATCACCGGATACGATAATTGAGTTCTCCTGATGCGGCAACGCTGCTCGCATCAAAGGGGCCGGGTTCTTGCCCGGCGGTGACGACGAGGAGGGGGAGATGACGCAGCCGGCCGCGATGGGCGGGGCGAGTTGGCGTCTCCGCTCGGTGCCGCAGCACCTGGCGGGGCGCTACCGCGCCGAGGGCTGGTGGACGGACACCACGCTCGGGCAGATGGTCGCCGACGGCCTGGGCAGCATGGGACACGTCGGGTTCCGCGTCCGCTCCCGCGTGCGCCCGTGGGACGGCACGTTCGCCGACGTCGACCGGGCGGCCCGCTCGCTCGCCGCCGAGCTGCGGGCCCGCGGCGTCGGCCCGGGCAGCGTCGTCGTCTTCCAGCTTCCCAACTGGGTCGAGGCCGGCATCGCGTTCTGGGCGGCGGCCTACGTCGGCGCCGTGGTGGTGCCCATCGTGCACTTCTACGGCGCCAAGGAGGTCGAGTACATCGTCCGGGTCACCGAGCCCGACGCCGTCGTCACGGCCGACCGGTTCGGTCACAACGACCACCTGGCCGCGTGGGAGCACGTGCTGTCCCGCCACCCGGTGCCCCTGTGGCTCGTCGTCGGCGACACGGCCCCCAGCGACCTCCCCGCCGCCGCGTCGCCGTTCACCGCCCTGCTCGACGCCGACCCGCTGACCGGGCCGACCCCGGTCGACCCCGATGCGCCGGCCATCGTCGGGTTCACCTCGGGGACGACCCGCGACCCCAAGGGCGTGGTGCACTCGCACCGCACCATCGGCTGCGAGACCCGCCAGCTCGACCACATGTTCCCCACCGGCGGCCCTCCGCAGATCACCGGTGCGCCCGTGGGCCACTTCATCGGCATGCTCAACGCCTTCCTCGTGCCGATGCTGCGGCTGCGGTCGGTGAACCTGATCGACGTGTGGGATCCGGGCGAGGTGCTGCGCATCATGCGTGACGAGGGGCTCGGCGTGGGCGGCGGCGCGACCTACTTCCTCACGAGCCTGCTCGACCACCCGGACTTCACCGACGAGCACCTGGCGCTGATGCCGTACGCCGGCCTGGGCGGTTCCACCGTGCCGGTCGCGGTCACCGAGCGGGCGACCCGGCTCGGCATCACGGTGTTCCGGTCCTACGGCAGCACCGAGCACCCCTCGATCACCGGGTGCCTGCTCGACGACCCCGAGCACAAGCGGCTCACGACAGACGGCCGGGTCCTGCCCGGCGTCGAGGTGCGGCTCGAGGACGACGGCGAGATCATCAGCCGCGGGCCCGACTGCTGCCTCGGCTACACCGACCCCGAGCTCACCGCCTCGGTGTTCGACGACGACGGCTGGTACCGCACGGGCGACGTCGGCCTGCTCGACGACGAGGGCTACCTGACGATCACCGACCGGGTGTCCGACATCATCATCCGGGGCGGCGAGAACATCAGTGCCCAGGAGATCGAGGAGCTGATGCTCGGCGTCGACGGCATCGCCGAGGTCAGCGTCGTCGCCGCCCCCGACGCCCGCCTCGGCGAGCGCGCCGCCGCAGTCGTGCGCCTGCGCGCCGGCGCGTCGGTGCCGTCGCTCGCGGAGGTGCGCGAGCACGTCGCCGCCGCCGGCCTGGCCCGACAGAAGTGGCCCGAGTCGCTGCACGTGATCGACGAGTTCCCCCGCACGCCGTCGGGGAAGGTCCAGAAGTTCCGTCTCCGCCAGCAGATCCGCGACGGCGCGCTGCGAGCTGTGACATAGCAGACGATGGTGGCGGGCTGGAAACAAGATTCTCTCAACACTAGAGTCACGCTCTGACGCAGGGGGTGGCCGCGACGGCGGACCCTGGCCGACGAGCACGTGGAGGAGCGCATGCCAGTGATCACCACCGAGAAGCTCGGCGCCTCGGTCGGGGCCGAGGTCAAGGGCGTCGACAAGGAGCGCCTACTGCACGACGACGACCTGCCTGCAGCCAGCCTCGAGGCGCTCGAGGCCAACGGCGTGCTCGTGTTCCGCGACCTCCACATCGACGACGCCACCCAGGTCGCGTTCAGCAGGAAGCTGGGCCAGGTCGAGGTGTTCGGCCGGGGTGAGTTCCCCGAGATCTTCCGGGTCAGCCTCGACCCGAAGAAGAACCGGTCCGGCACCTACCTCCGCGGCACCTTCGACTGGCACATCGACGGCTGCACCGACGACATCCCCATCATGGCCACGATGCTCAGCGCCCACGCCGTGGCGGAGACGGGGGGCGAGACCGAGTTCGCCAGTACGTACGCAGCCTACGACGACCTGTCGGACGACGAGAAGGAGCGGCTGGGGTCGGTGCGGGTCGTCCACACCATCGAGGCCTCGCAGCGGTTGTTCAACAACGACCCGACGCCCGAGGAACTGGCGATCTGGCGTTCGCGGCCGTCGAAGGAGCACCCGCTCGTGTGGCAGCACAAGTCGGGCCGGCGATCGCTGGTGCTCGGTGCCACCACGGACCACGTCGTGGGCATGGACCGCGACGAGGGCCGGGCGCTGCTCGACGACCTGCTGGCTCGGTCGACCACCGCCGATCGCGTCTACCGCCACGAGTGGTCGGTTGGCGACGTGGTCATCTGGGACAACCGCGGCGTGCTCCACCGGGCTTGCCCCTACGACCCGGCGTCCCCCCGCGACATGCACCGCACCACGTTCGCCGGCGACGAGCCGATCCAGTGACGACAACCGATGTCGACGCCCCGGGCGATGCGCCCGGTGGGGCGGGCCACGAGCGGACGGCCATCGTGACCGGTGGCGGGTCCGGCATCGGGCTCGCGATCAGCGAGCGGCTCGGGGCCGACGGCCTGGCCGTCGCGGTCCTCGACCGCAACGGCGACGCGGCGGTGGGCGCGGCGGCCAAGATCGTCGCCGCCGGCGGCACGGCCGTCGGACTGACCGCGGACGTGACGGACCGGGCGGCGATCGACGCCGCGGTCGAGGAGACCCGTGGCCGCCTCGGCGCGGCCACGGTCCTCGTCAACAACGCCGGGCTCGACGGCTTCGATTCGTTCCTCAAGATCAGCGTCGATACATGGAACCGCATCCTCGAGGTCAACCTCACCGGCACCTTCCAGTGCTGCCAGGCCGTCGTCCCCGACATGATCGCCGCGGGCTGGGGCCGGATCGTGAACATCTCGTCGTCGAGCGCCCACGGTGGGCAGCCCTTCATGACGCACTACGTGGCGGCCAAGGCGGGCGTGATCGGCTTCACCAAGGCCCTCGCACTCGAGCTCGGCCCGCGGGGGATCACCGTGAACACGATCCCGCCCGGCTTCGTCGACACGCCGATGCTGCGGCGGTCCGAGAGCCGGGGCCTGCTCGGCGAGGGCGTCGACCACCACGCGGCGCTGACGCCGGTGCGCCGCGTCGGGCGGCCCGAGGACATCGCCGCCGCATGCTCGTTCCTGGTGCGCGACGAGGCCGGCTACATCACCGGCCAGGTCATCGGCGTCAACGGTGGGCGCAACACCTGACGTGACGCGAGCCTCGTTCTCTGGGCGCACGCATCATCGCCGATAGTCACAGAGATCGAGACTCTCCGGATCGTTGGTACCGCATTCTACGGCGAGTACGCTTGGGGCATGGCAAGAAACCGACCGACGGCCGACGCCCCCGCGACCGATGGCCCCGGCTCGTGGCGCGAACTGGCCGTCGCCCGGTCCCTCGACCCGGCGCGGGCCCGGGCCGAGGAGCGGGTGCAGCGCTTCCTGGACGCCGCAGTCGAGCTGATGATGGAGAACGACACGGGCAAGGATTTCACCGTCCAGGACGTGGTCGAGCGCTCGGGGCAGTCCCTGCGGAGCTTCTACCAGTATTTCGCCGGCAAGCACGAGCTCCTGCTGGCGCTGTTCGAGGAGTCCGTGCGCTCGACGGCAGAGCACCTGCAACAGATGGTCGACGAGGTCGACGACCCGTTCGAGCGCCTCCACCGGTTCGTGGTCGAGCACTACCTGATGTGCCGGCCCCAACCGAGGTCGCGCTCGACCCAGAAGAGCGGCCCCACGCCGGCAGCGATGGCCGAGTTCGGCCAGAAGCTGCTCACCGAGCACCCGAAGGAGGCGTCCCGAGCCTTCGTGCCCGTCGTGTCGCTGTTCGAGCAGCTGCTCGACGAGGCGGCGGCGGCCGGGGCCATCCGCTCGGGCCTGCAGCACCGCGCCGTGGCCGGGGTCGCGCTGCAGGCGATCATGTTCAACGCGTTCGCCGCCACGATCAGCGGCATCTCGATCGGCCCCGACGGCCTGGATCCGGCCGACCAGCTGTGGAACCTGTTCATCCACGGCATCGGGTTGGGCCACCAGGCCTGACCCGCTCACGGGCACGCCGGCTGGCAGGACCTGAGCACCTCCTCGCCGAGGCCGATCCCTCCCGCATCGCAGGCTGACGGGAAGCCGTGCAGCCCTAGGAGCGTGCGGGCTCGCCCTGGTCGTTCCGGTACACCTGGCCGCCCTTCATCACGAACCGGACCTGCTCCGTCACGGTGATGTCGGCCGTCGGGTCGCCCGGAACGGCGATGACGTCGGCGAGCAGGCCCCGCTCGAGGCGGCCGCGGTCGTCGACGTCGATGAGCTCGGCGGCCACGATCGTGGCCGCCCGGATCGCCTGGACGGGGGTCATGCCCCGGTCGACGAGGGCGATCAGCTCCTTGGCGTTGCGGCCGTGCGGGATGGCAGGCGCGTCGGTGCCGCACGCTATGCGGGCCCCCCGCTCGATGGCCTTGCTGATGGTCGCCCTGGCCCGGGGGAAGACCTCAGCGGCCTTGGCCTGCAGCTCGGGGGCGGCGTGGGAGACGTCCATGCCGTCTGCGAGGTAGGTGGTCGCGACGAGGAAGGTCCCCCGCTCGATCATCAGGCCGAGCGTGTCGTCGCTCATGAGGGAGCCGTGCTCGATGCAGTCGATGCCCGCCTCGATCGCCGCCCGGATGCCGTCGTCGCCATGGGCGTGCGCCGCCACCTTGAGACCGGCCCGGTGGGCCTCGTCGGCGACGGCGCGCAGCTCGTCGTCGGAGTACTGCTGGGCGCCGGCCGGACCGGTGTGCGACATGACCCCGCCCGACGCGCAGACCTTGATGAGCTGGGCTCCGTGCTTGATCTGGTAGCGGACGGCCTTGCGCACGTCCGCCACGCCGTCGGCGATGCCCTCCTCGACCGTGAGAGGCAGGACGTGCGGCGCCAGCGCCTGGAACATCGTGGGATCGAGGTGGCCTCCGGTGGGCGTGATGGCGTGCCCGGCGGGCACAACCCGCGGGCCGTCGATCCACCCCAGGTCGATGGCCTTCTTCAGCGCCACGTCGAGCAACAACCCGCCGGTCTGCACGAACAAGCCGAGGTTCCGGACCGTCGTGAACCCGGCCCACAGGGTCCGGCGGGCGTTGGCGACCGCACGCAGGGTCTTGACCGCGGGGTCCTCCTGGACCGGGACGAGCGGACTGCGGTGGTCCGGCCCGCCCATCAGGAGGTTCACCTCCATGTCCATCAGCCCCGGGAGCAACGTCACGTCGCCGAGGTCCATCACGACGGCATCCTCGGGCACCGACGTCGGCTCGACCTCCACGATCCGACCGTCGGCGACGAGCAGGTCGCCGGGCTCGATCAGCTCGCCCTTGTCGACGTCGAGCATGCGGGCGCTGCGCAGGCGGACGGGCGGCTGTGGGGTGCGGGGACGCGGCATGCCGCAAGGCTATCCCGGCTGTACAAGCCGTTCCCATTCAACGCGAATCACATTATCGAACGTGATGGACCAGCTCCCCGCAGGTCCCGACGTGCGGAGCCTCACTGGCAAATCGCGACATGTGCCGGGCCGCCGCTCAGATCACCCGGGAGTTGTGGCCCTCCCAGTAGCGCTCGCGCAGCAGGCGCTTGTAGAGCTTGCCGTTCGGGTCGCGCGGCAGCTCGTCGACGAAGTCGACGGTGCGGGGGCACTTGTAGGTCGCGAGCTCCCCGCGGCACTGGTCCAGCAGCTCGGACTCGAGGCCAGGGCCGGCCACGGCACCGTCCGACAGTTGCACGACCGCCTTCACCGCCTCCCCCATCTCGGCGTCCGGCACCCCGATCACCGCGACGTCGGCGACGGCGGGATGGCCGGCGAGGACGTTCTCGGCCTCCTGCGGGTAGATGTTCACCCCGCCCGAGATGATCATGTGCGCCTGGCGATCGGTCAGGTAGAGGTAGCCGTCCTCGTCGAGGCGCCCGATGTCGCCGAGCGTGCGCCAGCCCTTGTCGTTGGTGACCGATGCCGTCTTGTCGGGGTCGTTGTGGTACTCGAACGGGCGGCCGCCGGCGAAGTAGACGACCCCCTCCTCGCCGGGCGGCAGCCCGTCACCGTCGGGGCCCACGATGTGGCACTCCTCCAGAGGCCGACCGACAGAACCGGGATGGGAGAGCCACTCCTCGGGCGTGATGTAGGTGCTCCCGATGTCCTCGGTGCCGGAGTAGTACTCGTGGATGATCGGGCCCCACCACTCGAGCATCTGGCGCTTCACCGGGACCGGGCAGGGCGCGGCGGCATGCACCACGAACTCCAGGCTGGACAGGTCGTAGCGCTCGCGCTCGGCCCGCGGCAGCCGAAGCATGCGCACGAACATCGTCGGCACGAACTGCGCATGGGTCACGCGGTGCCGCTCGATCAGCCCGAGGCACCGGCGCGGGTCGAAACGCTCCATCACGACGACCGTCGCGCCCAGCCGCTGCATCGACATGGAATAGACGAGCGGCGCCGAGTGGTAGAGCGGTGCGGGGCAGAGGTACACCGACCCGGGACCGACGCCGCTGCCCTGCACGGCGAGCGCCCGGGCGAGCAGCACCGGCGTCGCCGACGGATCGCCGAACGGCGTGCCCGGCAGGTCCTTGCGCACGCCCTTGGGCCGCCCGGTCGTGCCGGACGAGTAGAGCATCTCCCGGCCCTCGCGCTCGTCGTCCCGGGGCAGAGGCTCCGCCCGGGCAACCACGTCCCCGTAGGGCTCGAAGTCGCGCAGCTCGCCCACCGCCACCCGCGTGGGGATGCGCGACAGGTCGAGGTCGGCGACGATCTCGGCCATCGCCTCGGACGCCACGAGGGCGGCCGCGCCGCAGTCGTCGAGCACGTACTGCACCTCGCCGGGGCGCAGGTGGCTGTTGACCGCCGTGTACCAGAGGCCCGACCGCTGTGCCGCCCATGCCACCTCGAGGAAGGGCCGGTTGTTCTCCATCAGCAGGGCGATGTGGTCGCCGGTGACCAGGCCGCGGGCGCGCAGGGCGCCGGCCAGGCGGCGGGAGCGGCCCTCGAGCTCGGCGTAGGTCACCGTCTCACCCGTCTCGGCCATGACGAGCGCCGGCGCGTCGGGCGTGTGCTCGGCATGCCAGCCCGGCGTCAGCTCTTCCATCTGTCCCCCTCGACGGCGTCGTCCCGCATCGCGGGATCATGGTTCTCGTTATGCTAGATGACAGTTCTCTGCCCCGCGTGGCAGCATCGGCCGGTGACATCCTTCGCAGAGCTCCACGACCTCACCGGCAAGGTCGCCGTCGTCACCGGTGGGTCGCGTGGCATCGGCCGGGCCATCGTGCAGGCCCTCGCCGAGGCCGGCGCCGACGTGGTCATCGCCTCGCGAAAGCTCGACGCGTGCGAGGCGGCGGCCGAGGAGGTGCGGGCCTCGACCGGGCGCCGCGCCGAGGCGGTCGCCTGCCACGTCGGCCGCTGGGCCGACTGCGAGCACCTCGTCGCCGAGACGCTCGACCGGCTCGGCCGGCTCGACGTGCTGGTCAACAACGCGGGCATGTCGCCGCTGTACGAGAGCCTCGACGCCGTGAGTGAAGAGCTCTACGACAAGACCCTGGCCGTGAACCTGAAGGGACCGTTCCGCCTCGCCGTGCTCGCCGCCACGCACATGGCGGCCCACGGCGGCGGGTCGATCATCAACATCGGCACGGCGGGTTCGCTCGTGGCCAGCACCAACGAGCTGCCCTACGCCTGTGCCAAGGCCGGACTCAACGCCCTCACCGTCGGCCTGGCCGAGGCGTACGCGCCGACCGTGCGCGTCAACGCGATCCTTCCCGGCCCCTTCCGGACCGACGTCACCAAGGCGTGGCCCGACGAGGCCCTCGAGGGGTCGTTCGTCCCGCTGGGCCGGCTGGGCGACCCCGAGGAGGTGGCGCCCCTGGCGCTGCACCTGGCCAGCGCCGCGTCGAGCTACACGACCGGCGCCATCGTGCGCGTGGACGGCGGCATCACACGGAAGGTCTGACGGCGGCGGCATCGATCACCTCGCCGAACCGGCGGAGCGTCTCGGGCGGGGCGAAGTCGGTGAACCAGACGTAGAACCGCTCGACGCCCCGGGCGCGCAGCGCCGTGAAGTGGGCGACGAGCTCGTCGGTCGTGCCGACGACCGCGGTCTCGCCCATCACCGAGCCGCCGAAGCGGCGGGCGACCATCTCGGAGACCGCGGCCCGGTCGGCCTCGGTCGGGACGAGCGCCACCATCACCTGCGCCGAGACCCGAGCACGCCCGACGCGGCCCGCCAGGTCGTCCAGCCGGTCGAGCGACTGGATCGGCACGTTCCACCAGTCGGCGTGGGCCCGGACCACCTCGAGCGTGCGCTCGCCGACGCCCCCGACGACGATCGGGATGCGGCGCGTCGGCGCCGGCCGCTGCTGGGCGTCGCGCAGCCGGAAGAACCGGCCGTCGTAGCGGACCGGCTCGCCGGTCCACAGCGCCCTCATGACGTCGAGCGATTCGCCGAGGCGGGCCACGCGCTCGCGCGGTGGGGCCGCTCCCACCCCGAAGGTGTCGAGCTCGGCGGGCACCGAGCCCCACCCGATGCCCAGCTCGTACCGGCCGCCCGAGGCGTGGTCGAGCGTGGCCGCCTGCCGGGCGAGGACGGCGGGGTGCCGCAGCGGGTCGCACAGCACGAGGTGGCCGACGGCCAGCGACTCGGTCCGTGCCAGCAGCCAGGTTGCCGCCGTCGTCGCCTCCCACATGTCGGCCTGGGCGGCCATCGGCGGAGCCAGGTGGTCCATCAGGGCGAGGCCCTCGAAGCCCGCGGCCTCGGCCGCCAACGCCCGGTCGACCAGGCCGTCGAGCGGCATGCGCATCTGGGGCAGGAACAGGTGGAAGCTCACGGCCGCCCAGCCGTCCGCGCGGTGGCGATGGCGAGACAGACGTCCGCGACGTGGTCGATCGCCTCTCGGGAGGGCCGCGCCCGGCTCCACAGGTCGTCCGACAGGCGGCCGACCACCGCGTGGGCGGCGAGCGAGGCGTCCAGCTCGGGGTCCGTGCTGCCCAGCTCGGCGAACGGCTCGCGCAGCAGCGTCGCCAGCGGCTGGCTGGCCGACGGGCGGCCGGTGGGTAGCCCCTCCCCCACGCTGCCTCCGTTCCACAGCACGGCAAGGGTCGTCGCCGCGATCTCCTCGTCGGCGGCCTGGGCCAGAACGCCCTCGACCCAGCGCCGGACCTTGTCCTGCGGCGTCGTTTCCTTGGCCATCTGGTGGGCGAGGTAGCTCTGCAGGCGCTCGGTGCCGTCCTCCAGGATGGCCGCGAACAGCGCGTCCTTGGAGGGGAAGTACCGGTAGAACGCGTCGTTCGACACCCCGGCCGCCGCCACGATGTCGACGACCCGGGGCCGCGACGTCGTGCCGCAGCGCCGCACGACGTCGAGCGCAGCGTCGAGCAGGCGCCGGACCTCGCCCTCGTGGTCGATCCGGCGCCGTTCCAGCGACTGCCGGGCGATGCGCGACGTGACGTCGTTCGCGCGATCAGGAATTGCATTCCGCATCAGAAAGAATCATATTCTTTGCAGGAGGGAGGCGCCATGTCGTGGGATTTCGAGACCGAGCCCGAGTTCCAGGCGAAGCTGGACTGGGCCGACGAGTTCGTGCGCGAGGAGGTCGAGCCGCTCGACCTGGTGTGGCCGGGCCTGGAGTTCACGCCGCTCGACGAGACTCGGCGCAAGGCGATCGAGCCGCTGAAGGCCGAGGTGCGCCGACAGAAGCTGTGGGCCACCCACCTCGGCCCCGACCTCGGTGGCGAGGGCTACGGCCAGCTCAAGCTGTCGCTGCTGAACGAGATTCTGGGCCGCTCGTCGTGGGCCCCGATCGTGTTCGGCTGCCAGGCGCCGGACACGGGCAACGCCGAGATCATCGCCCACTACGGCACCCCCGAGCAGAAGGAGCGCTACCTGCGGCCGCTGCTCGAGGGCGAGATCTTCTCGTGCTACTCGATGACCGAGCCCCACGCCGGGTCCGATCCCACGATGTTCACCACCCGCGCCACCCGCGACGGCGACGAGTGGGTCATCGACGGCTGGAAGTTCTTCTCGTCGAACGCCAAGACGTCCACGTTCCTGATCGTCATGGCGGTGACGAACCCCGAGGTCAGCCCGTACAAGGGTATGTCGATGTTCCTGGTCCCGAGCGACACGCCCGGCATCGACATCGTGCGCAACGTGGGCCTCGCCGGCGAGCCGGCCGACGAGGGCTCGCACGCGCTCATCCACTACGACGACGTGCGGGTGCCGACCGAGGCGCTGCTCGGGGGGGAGGGCCAGGCCTTCGCCATCGCCCAGACCCGCCTCGGCGGGGGCCGCATCCATCACGCCATGCGCACGATCGGCCTGGCTCGCAGCGCCCTCGACATGATGTGCGAGCGGGCGCTCAGCCGCGAGACCCAGGGCAGCCTGCTGGCCGACAAGCAGTTCGTGCAGGGCTACATCGCCGACTCCTACGCCCAGCTCATGCAGTTTCGGCTGTTCGTGCTCTACACCGCGTGGTCGATCGACAAGCACAACGACTACCGCAAGGTCCGCAAGGACATCGCCGCGGTCAAGGTGCTGATGCCGGGCGTGCTGCACGACGTCGCCTGGCGCGCCATGCAGGTGCACGGCGCGCTGGGGGTCAGCAACGAGATGCCCTTCCACCGGATGCTGCTGGGGGCCAGCGTGCTGGGGCTGGCCGACGGGCCCACCGAGGTCCACAAGGTGACGGTCGCCCGCCAGGTGCTGCGCGACCACTCCCCCAGCGACGACCTGTGGCCGACCCAGCACCTGCCCAAGCGGATGGCGGCCGCACGCGCCAAGTTCGCCGAGCACCTCGAGCACGAAGTGGGGAACCTGTGATCGCCACCGACCGCCTCGCCACGTGGATGGACGGTGTCGGACTCGCCAAGGGGGAGCCGATCGAGCATCGCTTCATCTCGGGCGGCACCCAGAACGAGATCTACGAGATCCGGCGCGGCGACCTGCACGCCGCGCTGCGCATCCCGCCGCCGGAGGCACCCGCGCCGCGCGACGAGGGCATCGTCCGCGAGTGGCGCATCATCGAGGCGCTCGGCGGCACCGACGTCCCCCACACCGAGGCGCTCGCGCTCTGCACCGACCCCGCCGTTCTCGGGCGCACCTTCTACCTGATGGGCTACGTCGACGGCTGGTCGCCCATGGGCCGCTCTGGCTGGCCGGCGCCCTTCGACACCGACGTCGCGGCCCGGCGCGGCCTGGCCTTCGAACTCGTCGACGGCATCGCCCTGCTGTCGAAGGTCGACTGGCGGGCCAAGGGCCTCGACGACCTCGGGCGCCCTGACGGCTTCCACGAGCGGCAGGTCGACCGCTGGACCGCCTTCCTCGACCGCATCAAGGGCCGTGAGCTGCCCGGCTTCGACGTCGCAGCCGCCTGGCTGGGGGCCCACCGGCCGCTCGACTACATGCCGGGGATCATGCACGGCGACTACCAGTTCGCCAACGTCATGTTCCGCGACGGCGCCCCGGCCCGGCTCGCCGCCATCGTCGACTGGGAGATGGGCACCGTCGGCGACCCCAAGCTCGATCTGGGCTGGGTCGTGCACGGCTGGCCCGAGGACACGAGCGATCCCGGCGACGAGTTCGCCAGCTACGTCGACATGACCGGCATGCCGTCGCGGTCCGAGATGCTGGCCCGCTACGCCGAGGTGTCCGGCCGACAGGTCGACGACATCGACTACTACGTCGTTCTCGCGAAGTGGAAGCTCGCCGTCGTGCTCGAGCAGGGGTTCCAGCGGGCGGGAGACGACGAGAAGCTGCAGGCGTTCGGCGCCGTCGTGCTGCAGCTCATGCACGAGGCCGCCGACGCGGCCGAGTCGGCGGAGTACGGCTCGTGACCGCGGTCGACGAGAACGTGGGCCTCGTGGTCGAACGGCACGGACCTGTGACCGTCGTGCGCCTCGACCGTCCCGAGGCCCGCAACGCGCTCACGCCGCCCTTGGTCAGCGCCCTCGGGGCCACGATGGTCACCGCCGAGGCCGATCCCGAGGTCCGGGCCGTCGTGCTGACCGGCACGGGCACCCGCGCCTTCTGCGCCGGCATGGACCTGCGCTCGTTCGCCGGGGGCGACCAGGTCTCGAGTGCCGACGACCCCGGGGTGGCCGGGTTCGTGAAGCTGGCCCACGGCGAGATCGCCACGCCGATCGTCGGCGCGGCCAACGGCACCGCCGTGGCCGGCGGGCTCGAGCTGCTGCTCGGCTGCGACATGGTCGTCGCCTCCTCCGAGGCGCGGTTCGGGCTGCCCGAGGTACAGCGCGGGCTCTTCGCCGCCGGGGGCGGCACGTTCATCGGCCAACGCGTGCCGCTCGCCGTGGCCCTGGAGATGACGCTCACCGGCGACGCCATCGACGCCGGGCGGGCCTACGAGCTGGGACTCGTCAACAAGGTGGTGCCGCCCGACGAGGTGCTCCACGCCGCCCTCGCCCTCGCCGAGCGCATCGCGGCCAACGGCCCGCTCGGCGTCGCCGCCTCGAAGGAGCTCGTGCGGCTGGGCGCCAGCGACGCCGGCCGGGCCCGCGAGCGGCTCGAGGCGTGGCAGAAGGTCGTGTTCTCCAGCCAGGACGCCCAGGAGGGCGCCCGGGCCTTCGTCGAGAAGCGGTCGCCGGTGTGGACGGGCCGGTGACCGCGCCCGTACGCACCGGGACCAGCTGACGTGCGCGCCGCCGTCTGCCGGGCGTACGGCCCGCCCGAGGTGGTCGAGATCGGCGACCTGCCCGCCCCCGACATCGGGCCGGGGCAGTTGCGGGTGCGGATCGACGCCGCGGCCGTCAACTTCCCCGACGTGCTGCTCGTCGCCGACCGGTACCAGCTCACCGTGCCGACCCCATTCGTGCCGGGCAGCGAGTTCGCCGGCGTGGTCACCGAGGTCGCCGACGGAGCCGACCGAGCCGGCGACGCCGCCGTGGGCGACCGGGTGGTCGGGACGACGCTCGTCGGGGCCTTCGCCGAGGAGGTCGTGGTCGGCGCCGACGCGGTCCGGAGCATCCCCGACGGGGTGGACGCCCGCCACGCCGCCGCCTTCGGCGTGGCGCACCGCACGGCGTACCACGTCCTCCGGTCGGTCGCTGGACTGCAGCAGGGTGACGAGTTGGTCGTGCTGGGGGCCGGCGGTGGTGTGGGACTGGCCGCGGTCCAGCTCGGAGCGCTGCTCGGCGCCTCGGTCACGGCCGTGGCATCGTCGGCCGAGAAGCTCGAGGTCGCCGAGTCCCACGGCGCCGTACAGCTGATCGACCACCGGTCGGTCGAGCTGCGACCCACCCTGCGGGAGCTGCTGCCCGACGGCGCCGACGTGGTCGTCGATCCCGTGGGAGGCGACCTGTCCGAGCCGGCGCTGCGCTCGCTGCGCTGGGGTGGGCGCTTCGTCACGGTCGGCTTCGCGTCGGGCACGATCCCCCGCATTCCCCTCAACCTTGTCCTGCTCAAGGGCGTGCGGCTGCTCGGCTTCCAGTTCCGCGACTTCGTCGCCCACGCCGCCGACGAGTTCCGCCGCAACGAGGACGAGCTGGAGTGCCTGCTGGCCGCGGGGCGGGTCGTGCCGCACATCGGCGCGTCGTTCGGGCTCGACGAGGCGGCCGCCGCCCTGCGCTACGTCGCCGACGGCCGGGCCATCGGCAAGGTCGTCATCGACGTCGCCGCCACGACCAGGTGAATCGGCGAACCCTGTGGTGCTACGCTGGCTCTCATCCAGTGTGAATCCCATTCTCGTGAGGGGAAGCCATGCTCGAAGTCGATGACCTCATCCTCGTCAGCGTCGACGACCACCTCATCGAGCCGCCCGACCTGTTCGTCAACCACCTCGACGCCAAGTACCTCGACCGGGCTCCGAAGCTCGTGCGCAACGACGAGGGTTCCGACGTCTGGACGTTCGGCAAGGTGACCATGGAGACCGCGGCGCTCAACGCGGTCGCCGGCCGCCCGAAGGAGGAGTACGGCATGGAGCCGCAGAGCCTCGACGAGGTGCGGCCCGGCTGCTACGACGTCCACGAGCGGGTGAAGGACATGGACGCCGGCGGCGTGCTTGCGTCGATGAACTTCCCGTCGTTTCCCACCTTCACGGCCCGCACGTTTGCCAGCGACGACCCCGACCTGTCGCTCGCCCTGGTGCGGGCCTACAACGACTGGCACATCGACGAGTGGTGCGGGGCCCACCCCGGCCGGTTCATCCCGATGGCCGTGCCCGCGATCTGGAACGCCGAGCAGACCGCGGCCGAGGTGCGGCGCACGGCCGAGAAGGGCTGCCACTCGCTCAGCTTCACCGAGAACCCGGCGGCCCTCGGCTACCCGAGCTTCCACGACGACTACTGGGACCCGGTGTGGCAGGCCTGCTGCGACACCGGCACCGTGCTGTCGGTGCACCTCGGCTCGTCGGGCCGCCTGTCGATCCCGGCCGTCGACTCGCCGCCCGACGTGATGATCACGCTGCAGCCGATGAACATCCAGTCGGCGGCGGCCGACCTGCTGTGGTCGCGCGTGCTCAAGAGGTTCCCCGACCTGCGCATCGCG
>Ga0126307_10000701_pt1 | contig 21963 bp, 23 predicted proteins | sample Plot28_FD_89955 | JGI IMG/M metagenome (GOLD analysis project Ga0126307, IMG submission 89955) | Serpentine soil microbial communities from UC McLaughlin Reserve, CA, USA - Plot28 | ecosystem: Environmental > Terrestrial > Soil > Grasslands | place: USA: UC McLaughlin Reserve, Lake County... | reverse complement strand
GTGCCCTACGGAAGAGGTTGAGAAGCACGACGGCCACGAGGTACGCGATCACGAGCCCGACGATAGGCGACGTGAGGAGGGTGATGAAGACCGGGTAGACCTCCGCCCACTGTATCGCTCCGAGGCCGTACACCACCAACCCCATGCCGATCAGGGCTCCGATCAGCGCGTGCGAAGAGCTAGAGGGGAGGCCCGCGCGCCAGGTGATGAGGTTCCAGGTGATGGCGCCGAACAGCACGGCGACGAGCATCGAGAGCGCCACGCCGTCCGCGGGTGCCACAAGACCGCCAACCGTGTTCGCCACCTCAGCATGCAGCAACTGCGTCGTCACGACCGCGCCGATGAGGTTGAGAACGGCGGAGAAGGCGACGGCCACACGGGGAGACATCGCCCGCGTCCCTACCGCCGTCCCGACAGCATTCGCCGTATCGTGGAAGCCGTTGGTGAAGTCGAACAGAAGCGCTACAGCGATTGTGAGGACGAGAAGAAGCGTCTGCGCGTCAGGCATTCTTGATCGCGATGTTCTCGATCACGTTCGCTACGTCTTCACAGCGGTCGAGCGCATTTTCCAAGAGACCGTACAAATCCTTCAACTTGATGACTTCCAGCGGGTCACGCTGACCCCGGAAGAGTTCGGCGATCGCGTGGCGCGATGTCGAGTCCCCGATGTCCTCGAGGCGGTGAACCTCGATAGCGTACTCGCCGTCCTTCTTACCCGATCTGAGCTTGCCGACAGCCTGCTCGAGCTGCGCCGCCGCCTGCGCCAGTAGGTCGACCAACTCACTCGCCGGTCGGGGTATTGTCGTGATCCCGTAGAGGTTCACCGTGTCGGCGATCTCTTGGCTATAGTCGATGATGTCGTCGAGACCGGCCGCAAGCGCGGAGATGTCCTCGTGATCGAAGGGAGTGACAAAGGTCTCGTTGAGGGTGCGCATGATCTCATAAGTATTCTTGTCACCCTGGCGCTCGAGGTCTTTAATCTCCCGCTGTCGCGCCGGGAGGTTCCTCATGTCGTCGAGAGCCACTTTGAGGAGGTTGCCCACGCTGACGAGCAGCGCAGCCTGCTGTTCGAAGAGGTCGTAGAAGCGCTGCTCTCTGGGAACGAGAGATAGTGCCTTGACGTTCTTGACCAGGATCTCGCGAAACCGTGGGCGGGAAGGAGGAGAGGTTGGCGTTCGTGATGGATCGGTCATCTCTATTCTCCAATCCTGCTGGGTTTTACGCCGCCAGAGGGGATCATAGTGCATCGTCTTCGCGCTTGAGTTTCTGCTCTGTAAACTCCAGATTAAATCTGGGTTAAGTAGCATCTCAGCACGCGCCCTGCGGGCGCTTGTCAGCATTTCAGCAATAAGAAGCTGACCGGCTGCCAAGGCAGCAAAGCCGCCGGGCTGACTAGCTGAATTGCTAACTCATTCCCACTCTATGGTGCCTGGCGGCTTGCTCGTGATGTCGAGCGCGACGCGATTGACGCCTGGGACTTCGTTGATGATGCGGTTGCTCGTGCATTCGAGCAGATCGTATGGCAGGCGGGCCCAGTCCGCGGTCATCGCGTCGTCCGAGGTGACGGCCCGGATCACCACGGGGTAGGCGTAGGTCCTCGCGTCGCCCATGACCCCAACGGAGTGAATGGCCGGCAGCACAGCGAAGCTCTGCCACAGCTCGCGGTAGAGCCCTGCGTTTCTTATCTCGTCCTGCAACACGGCGTCGGCCTTGCGAAGGATCTCGAGCCTCTCTGCCGTGACGTCTCCTATAACCCTGATCGCGAGTCCCGGGCCCGGGAAAGGCTGCCTCCAGACGAGCCTCTCGGGCATCCCGAGCTCCGCCGCAACGACGCGCACTTCGTCCTTGAAGAGGTTCCTCAAGGGCTCGACGAGATCGAGGTCCATGACCTCGGGGAGGCCGCCCACGTTATGGTGGCTCTTTATCCTGGCGGCGTCGCGGGTCCCGCTCTCTATGACGTCGGAGTAGAGCGTGCCCTGCACGAGGAATCTGGCGTCCTCCAGCTTGCTCGCCTCCTCCTCGAAGGTGCGGATGAACTCCTCGCCGATGATCTTGCGCTTCGCCTCGGGATCCGTGACGTTCGCAAGCTTGTCCAGGAAACGTCCCTCCGCGTCGACGTGGACGAGGGGCACGTCCGAGTTCTCACCGAACGCCTCGACGACCTGTTCGGCCTCGTTGTGCCTCAGGAGGCCGTGGTCGACGAAGACGCACGTCAGGTTGTCACCGATGGCCCTGTGGACGAGCATAGCCGCTGTTGCAGAGTCGACCCCGCCGGAGAGCCCGCAGATGGCCCTTCCGTCGCCGACCTGCTCCCTTATCCTCTCGACGGCGTCCGTGATTATGTTGACCGGCGTCCACTCGGGCTTGCAGCCGCAGACCTCGTAGAGGAAGTTCTTGAGGATCTCCATCCCGTACTCGGTGTGTCCGACCTCGGGATGGAACTGCACCCCGAAGCGCCCCCCGTCGCGGTCGGGCTCCTCGAAGGCGATGATCGGGGCCGAGGGCGTCTCGGCCGTGACCTCGAAGCCCTCGGGGACGGAGAAGACGGCGTCTCCGTGGCTCGTCCAAGCCTTCTGCTCATCGGGCGTGCCGGCGAAGAGGCCCCTGTGGCTCTTCACGCGCAGGTCGGAGCGGCCGTACTCCCGGATCTGGACGGCCCCGACCTCGGCCCCCTCCGCAAGCGCCATCAGCTGCATCCCGTAGCAGATGCCGAGCATCGGCGCCTGGAGGTCGAAGAACCCATCTTCCACCCGCGGGGCGTCCTCCTGATACACGCTGTTGGGGCCGCCGGAGAGGATGATCCCATCCGGCTCGCGCGCCTCTATCTCCTCGATAGGGGTATCGTAGGGGATCAGCTCCGAGTAGACGCGGGCTTCGCGGACCCTCCTGGCGATCAGTTGCGCGTACTGCCCGCCGAAGTCGAGGACCAGGATCAAACTACTTGCCCATCCCGACGCCCTGGGCGGCCTGCTCGGACTTGCCCTCGGTCGCGAGCGAGGGTGCGAACATGACCTCGGCCTTCTGGAACTCCTTTATGTTCTGGTAGCCGGTCGTCGCCATGCTTGTCCTCAGGGCGCCCATGAGGTTGAGCGTCCCGTCGTTCTCTCGCGCCGGCCCCACGAGTATCTCTTCCAGCGACCCCGTGGTCCTCGTGCTGATGCGGGTGCCACGAGGGAGAGTCGGATGAAAGGTGGCCATCCCCCACGAGTAGCCGCGGCCGGGTGCTTCCTCCGCCCTGGCGAACGCGCTGCCAAGCATCACGGCGTCGGCCCCGCAGGTAATGGCCTTGGCGATCTCGCCGCCCGTGCGCATCCCGCCGTCGGAGATGACGTTCACGTACTCGCCGGTCTCGAGGTAGTGGCGCATGCGGGCCGCGGCGGCGTCGGCCACGGCCGTAGCCTGGGGTACGCCGACCCCGATCACACCCCGCGTGGTGCAGATGCGCCCTGGTCCGACGCCGACGAGGACACCGACCGCCCCCGTCCGCATGAGGTGGAGCGCCGTCGAGTAGCTCGCGCAGCCGCCGACTATCACGGGGACGTTCAGGGAGGGCACGAACTCCATCAGGTTCAGGGGCTCGACGGACCGCGAGACGTGTTCGGCAGAGACCACCGTCCCCTGCACGACGAGGACGTCGAGGCCAGCCTCTATGGCCGCCCTGTGGTAACGCTCGACCCGCTGGGGCGTGAGCGAGGCGGCGGCTATGACGCCCTTGTCCTTTATCTCCTGCACGCGGCGGAAGATGAGCTCTTCCTTGATCGGCTCGGCGTAGATATCCTGCATGATCCGGGTGGCCTTGTGCTCGGGCAGGCTCGCTATCTCCTCGAAGACGGGACCGGGGTCCTCGTACCTGGTCTGCAATCCCTCGAGGTTGAGTACGGCGAGTCCCCCCAGAGACCCGATTATCCCCGCGGTCGTGGGATCGACGGCCGCGTCAAGGGCGCTGGCCAGACAGGGCAGGTCGAGGTTCAGGGTGCCTAAAGCCCAGGAGATGTCCACGTCCTCGGGGTCGCGGGTCCTGCGGCTCGGTACTATGGCGATCTCGTCGAGCCCGTAGGCCCGGCGCGCGGTCTTGCCTCTCCCTATCTCAATATCCATGTGGGCGCTGATGTTCCTTTCCGGTCGTTCTGGGCAGGCAAAAAGAAGCCCACGAAGAACTGCCTCCGTGGGCCTCGATACACTTTTCCGCCTGACGTCGCAATAAGGCTTATGCTACACCGCGACCTCGAGCGCGGTCAAGCAACTGGCCCGACTTAGAGTCCCGGTATGAATCCCAAGAGGGTCAGCACCACTACAACGATAATGACGACCAGGTTGTTGGTGCTCTTTCTTCGACCTCCCTGGAGACCCAACCTCCGCCACCAAGAGCTGACTCTGTAGCGACGTTTCTCTAGAGGAGCCGCGAGAGCAAGATCAGGATCAAGAGAATCAAGACTATCACCACAAGTATAGGTATGAGTCCACCCCGCACGTTCTCACCTCCCTCACCAGGGTCTGTTCCTACGTTACGAACGGCAACACGAGCACGACCAGAAGGATTATCGCCAGGACGACGACCACTATGGCGAGTCCCCTATCTATCCTCCCTCACCTCGCTCCCTATCTCTGGGTGGCCGGCTGTTGGCCGCAATATATACCCTCTGAGACCCAGGCGAAACAGAGAAGGTTACGAAAGGGGACGCCACGAAAAAGCGGCGCCCCTCTCGGGACGCCGCACCTAGAAGCTCTTCTGGAGAGCTCCTTACATCATGCCGCCCATTCCGCCGGCGGGCATGGCGGGCGCCTCTTCTTCGGGCTCGGCCACGATGACATCCGTGGTCACGATGAGGCTGCCGATAGAGGCGGCGTTCTGCAGGGCGGAGCGTGAGACCATCGTCGGATCGGTCACACCGGCCGAGACGAGGTCCTGATACTCGCCCGCGAGGGCGTTGAAGCCAACGTTGCCGCCCTCGGAGCGGACCTTGTCGACCACGATGGAGCCGTCGGCCCCAGCGTTGCGGGCGATCTGGCGGATAGGCTCCTCGAGCGCCCGGTGGATGATCCTGGCACCGGTGCGCTCGTCCCCGTCGAGGGAGTCGAGCAGGTCGGCCACAGGCTGCTGGGCGTGCAGGAAAGCGACGCCACCGCCAGGCACGATGCCCTCCTCGAGGGCTGCGCGGGTCGCAGAGAGAGCGTCCTCGACGCGGTGCTTCTTCTCCTTGAGCTCCGTCTCGGTCGCTGCGCCGACCTTGATGACGGCCACGCCGCCGGCGAGCTTGGCGAGCCGCTCCTGGAGCTTCTCGCGGTCGAAGTCGGAGTCGGTGGTCTCGATCTCGGAGCGGATCTGGTTGATGCGCCCCGTGATCCTCTCGGTCTCGCCGGCGCCGTCGACGATGGTGGTGTCGTCCTTGGTGATAACCACCTTGCGAGCGCGCCCGAGCTGGTTGAGCTGGGTGTTCTCCAGCTTGAGGCCGAGCTCCTCGGTTATCACCTCGCCGCCGGTCAGGATGGCGATGTCCTCAAGCATCCTCTTCCTGCGGTCACCGAAGCCAGGGGCCTTGACGGCGGCCGCGTTGAAAGTGCCCCTGAGCTTGTTGACGATCAGGGTCGCCAGCGCCTCGCCCTCGACGTCCTCGGAGACGATGAGGAGCGGCTTGTTGGACTGCATGACCTGGTTGAGAAGCGGCAGGACGTCCTGGACGTTGCCGATCTTCTGGTTGGCGATCAGGATGTAGGGGTCGTCCAAGACCGCCTCCATCCGCTCCTGGTCGGTGACGAAGTACGGGCTCAGGTAGCCCTTGTCGAACTGCATCCCTTCGGTGAACTCCAGGTCCATCCCGAAGGTCTGGGACTCCTCGACGTTGACGACCCCGTCCTTGCCGACCTTGTCGATGGCGTCGGCGATGACGTTGCCGACCTCCGAAGAACGCGCGCTGATGGCTCCTACGCGCGAGATCTCCTCTTTGCCACTGATCTCGGTGGACTGGGCCTTTATCGCCTCGACCGCCGCTTCCACGGCCTTGTCGACGCCACCACGCAAGATGACGGGGTTGGCCCCGGCGGCAACGTTCTTCAGGCCCTCGCGGACGATGATCTGGGCCAGAAGGGTCGCCGTCGTGGTCCCGTCACCGGCAACGTCGTTGGTCTTGGTCGCGACCTCCTTAACGAGCTGGGCCCCCTGGTTCTCGAAGATGTCCTCGAGCTCGATCTCCCGCGCGATCGTCACGCCGTCGTTCGTGATCGTCGGCGAACCGAACTTCTTGTCGAGCACCACGTACTGGCCCTTGGGGCCGAGCGTGATCTTGACCGCGTCAGCGAGCTTGTTTACACCTGCTTCCAACGCCCGACGCGCCTCGGTATTGAACCTTAGCTCTTTGTGCGCCACTTTCTACCTCCTCTGCTAAACTAACACACGATTTCAACTGCCTGGCACTCTAATCAAGAGAGTGCCAATGTAGAAAGTATATGCCTGGCGGGGTTACAATTCAAACATGAGCATCCTCAGCGTCTTCCGCACCGACAGGATACCGAGTCTGAGCCGTTTGCCCAAGGAGTTGGGCCGTGAGAAGCGCCATTGCGCGCGTTGCGACGGGCGTACCGAGCACATCCTCTACAGGGTCCCGAAGAAGGTGGTGGTTCTCTACGTCAAGGATCACGCCGAGAACCTGCACGCGACCTGCGTCGTATGTGCGAAGAGTACGGTCCTAACCGGCGAGGAACGAGACCGGATCCTCGCTTCCCTCCACGACTCGCAGACACCCGGGTGAATCTGCCTCAAGTCCTGAAGCCTGTAACCTGATACCTCTTTCAAACGCTGCGGGCGTTGAGAGAGAGGTACTCGGGATACGGGACGGCGCGGGCACTCGCAGCGGCGGCCCCGATCATGGCCGCGTTGTCCGTGCACAACTCCGGCTGCGGGACGACGAGGCTGGTCCCTGCCTTCGCGCATCGTTCTTCGAGGGTATGGCGCAGGAGGGCGTTGGCCGCAACCCCGCCTGCTACGACGACTGTGGGAACATCGTGAAGGTCCACGGCTCGAAGGAGCTTGCGGGAGAGGGCCTCGACAACGGCGGCCTCGTAGCCGGCGGCCAGGTGTGGCAGCTCCTCGCCGAGTTGCTCTCCGTCCATAGCCTTCAGCTTGTAGAGGAGGCTCGTCTTGAGGCCGGAGAAGCTGAAGTCGAGGTTGTCTTTGCTCTTCAGGCCGATGGGGAAATCGTAGCGGTCGGCGTCTCCGTCACGGGCGGCTTTAGAAATCGCGGGCCCGCCGGGGAAACCGAGGCCAAGCATCCTGGCCCCTTTGTCCAGGGCCTCGCCGGCGGCGTCGTCGAGCGTCTCGCCGAGGAGGCGCATCTTGCGGCCCCGGTCCACGGAGTAGAGGGCCGTATGCCCGCCCGAGGCGATCAGGGCGACGAACGGCGGCTCTAGTTCGGAGTCCGTGAGGTACGCTGCGGCGACGTGGCCTTCCAGGTGGTTAACGGGGATAAGTGGGAGCCCGCGGGCGTAGGCCAGTCCCTTCGCCGCCGCAACCCCCACGAGGAGGGCCCCGATCAAACCCGGCCGCACCGTCACGGCGATGCCACCGACCTCGTCGAGTGAGACGTCGGCATCAGAAAGCGCCAGGTCCACGACCCCGTCGAGGCGTTCGAGGTGGGCGCGGGAGGCGACCTCAGGGACTACGCCGCCGTAGCGCGCGTGCTCTGTCTGCGTGTGGACGACGTTCGAGAGGGCCTTACGGCCGTCGGGTTCGACGACGGCGGCGCAAGTGTCGTCGCAGGAGGTCTCTATGGCAAGGATCACAGCTTGTTTATAGCATTCCGGGGCATTGAGGGAATCCTCCACAAGAGCCTTTCTCGAAAAGGATGAAGCTGTCCGAGAAAGGAGCCGCAGCTTTCAGCCAAGACAAAAAGCCGAACGCTTTGCGCGTTTTCAAAGAGGCTCAGCCCCTTTGAAAACCGCTCTAATATGTAATCCGCAGGATCACTTTCCCGCGGTACACAAGCTGCGCGGGCACGACTCTACCCTACTGCTCCCTGCACTACCGTCATTCCCGCGAAAGCGGAATCCACGACGCGGCGGAGTTCCGCGCCTCCAGGAGCAGTCTACCGTATTACGTACAACCGGGCTGGCAAGCCGGCAGGATATACTCGACGTCATGAGGACGTTCTCGCTGTTGTTCGCGTTCATAGCCCTGGTGATGCTGGCGATGTTTCTCATCTACGTGATCAGGGGGCCCGTCGACCCCCTGATCGCGGCCGGCATCTTCGTCTCTTTCGTGGTCTGCCTCGTCCCCGCGCTGTTGCTGCTCAGACCTTTTGAGCCTCCTGAAGAGCTCCGGCGCCGCAGGGAGGAGGCCCGCAGGGAGCGCGAGGAGCGACGGCGTTCTACAGATGAACCTCATCGAGGTTCAGAGTCATGAGCAACGCGTCCTCGTCCCCGTAGTATCGGGGCCTGCGCCCCGTCTTCGAAAAGCCGAGCGACTCGTAGAGCGCCAGGGCCGCCACGTTGTTCGGGCGCACCTCGAGATGGACGTGGCTGGCGTTCGGAAACGCGGCGAGCGCGGCGGCGATCAGGGCGCGGGCGTGTCCGCGCCTGCGGTACTCGGGCCTCACGGCGATGGTGGTTATGTGCAGCTCGCCGAGGACGTGGCGAACCCCGATCTGGCCAGAGATCTCGCCTCGGTCTTCGATCACCAGGTAGAGGCCATAGGGACTTTCGAGCTCTCCGCGCCAGATCGCCGGGCTCCAGGGACGGGGGAGGCACAAGGCGTCTATCTCCATAACGGTGGGGAGATCCCGGGCCTCCATCCTGCGCAGGTACGGTCCACCCTCGCTCAAGGACGGCTCCAGGGGTTGAGGTCGCGGCGAACCTCGGCGTCGGGTTCGCGGACGTAGATGGGGACGAGCTCTTCGGGGTTCACGGGGGTGAGGTCGGCGGAGATGAGGTGCCCGACCGCCGTGACCCTGTGGAGCGGGGAGCCGTCGGGGGGTATGCACCCGAGGCCGGAGAGCGTCCCACGGTAGCGTACGGCGCCGTCGCCGATGACGAAAGGACTTCCCTCTACCGACAGTTCCTCAGGCCTCAGGCAAAGGATGCCCGTCGTAGGTCCAGCCTCTGAAAACCTGCGGACGAAGACCTGCCCCCTCCTGGCGTCGAGCACGGTTAGCACGTCCCCCGAGCACGAGAGTGCGGGAGCGGCGAGGGCGGCGAGGGTCGAGTTCTTCGACAGGGGTATGCCTGTGCCCGCAGAGAGAGCGCGGGCCGTCGCCGCCGCTATGCGGATACCCGTAAACGTTCCAGGTCCCACCCCGGCGAGCACGCGCTTCACGGAGCTGAGATCCTCTCCCGCGAGGTCGAGGACGGCGTCTATGGCGGGAAGCAAAGTCTCTGAGGCACCACGGGCGGTGACGGAGACCTCGGCGAGCACCTCGCGGCCGCTCTCGCTGGCGAGGGCGACGGTGGTCAAGGGGGTCGAGGCGTCGAGGGCCAGGATCAGCACGGCGCAAGACGCTCCGCGACCGGCCCCTCGAGGCTGATGCGCCGCGTGGTCGGGGTCTCGTGGTAGAGGTGGACGATCGAAGGGTTCTCGATAGCGCCGAGCGCGGGGTCGGCCCACTCGATAAACGTCACGGCATCGGGTTCAAGGTAGTCGTCGAGCTCGAGTACGTCGCGGTCTTCGATCCCTCCGAGGCGGTAGAGGTCCATGTGGTTGACGATCACACGTCGCCCGTCCTTGAGGCCCTCGTAGCCGCGGGCTAGCTGGTAGGTCGGGCTCGTCACCCTATGTTTGACACCGAGGGATCGGGCCGCGGCCCGTACGAAGGTCGTCTTGCCGGAGCCGACCTCGCCGGAGAGCACGAGGACGTCACCGGGACCAAGCACCCGCGCTACTTTGGATGCCAGCTCCTCGAGCATAGCCTCCTTCAGGCCTTCGAGCTCCACGAGAAACCCTGGACTCTACCAGAGCCCCGGCTGGACCGGTTCCCGCTCGGCGTCGGGGGAGCGGGTGACGTTCAGGGTCTCGTAGGTTGAGGGCCGCTCGGCCTCCAGGAGCTCGGGCAGGCGGGAGAAGTCCGAGACGACGAGCGCCCGGTCTGCGGGCGTGTAGAGGGCGCGCTGGAGGGAGAGCGTCGGGAAGACGTAACGGCCGTCGAGCGGTATCGCGCGCCCCCTTATGCGCGAGACGGACTCTTTCCTGCCCGTGAGCACCCGGCTGGGCAGATCCCCAAGGGCCACGACGACCTTGGGGTCGACGGCCGCGAGCTGGGAGACGAGATAAGGTCGGCAGGAGCTCACCTCAGAGGGTTTCGGCGACCGAGGCGGAGATCCCGGCGGTCGGCACTTGACCAGTGTGGTCAGGTAGACCCTCTCGCGCCCGAGGTCGAGGGACTCGAGCAGCCGGTCGAGGAGCATCCCCGAGGCACCTAGAAAGGGTTTGCCCCCCTCGTCCTCGTTGAAGCCTGGCGCCTCCCCGACTATGAATAGCCCGGCGATCAGCAGCCCCTCGCCGAAGACGACCTGTGTCCTCGAGTGGCACAGGCCGCACTTCGTGCAACCCAGGGCCTCCTTCTGGGCTTCCGCGAAGTCCAAGCGCCTAGAACTCCTCGCTCTCAGGGAGGACGAAGCCCAGCAACAGGTAGATCACGAAAGCCAGCAGCGTGCTCGGGCCGGGGATGATCACAGCGATCATCACCGTAGCGAGCCGCACTACGTTGGAGCTCCAACCGTAGGTGTGGGCCACGCCGCCGCAGACGCCCCGGATCCAACGATCCCTCTTCGCCCTCTTGATGTTCAAGACCCCCTACCTCCTCTGGCCCCGCGAGGCCGCTAAGCTCTCGGCGCGATTCTACATTAGAGCGATCAGCTAGTCAGCGATTCCGCATGTCAGCTCTTTGTTCGCTGAATGCCGGGCGCTGACGTGCTGTAGGGTGGGGATCACAGCGCCGCGCATAAAGTTTGAGCCTTAGATGCGACGAGCCATCAAACTCTCAGCCGACAGGAATCATCCATCTATAGGCTGAACGGCTGAAGTGCTAACCAGCGCGATTTCAGGAAGGGCTTCCTGTAACCGCTGTCAGAGGAGTCGTGGAATTCGAGCGAGCGCGCTTTTCTCGTCCGTCCCGCGGGCCACGAGAAGTCTGAGGTGACTCACCGCGTACCCGACGTCGGCGCCCGAGGCGGCATAGGAGATCGTTCCTTCTAGCGCAGCGTAGTCAGGGTCGGAAAATGGGCCCACCTCGCGGCTAACGCTGAGGAAGCAGGTGCAGAGCTCCTCGTGGCGCCGCAGGTGCTCGGGCTTGAAGCGCGGGCCCTGGGCGGCGAGGCGGTCGGCCCAGCTCAGGACGGCGAGTTCATCGCCGAAGGGACCAGCGGCGCGGGCGAGCCTCTCCGGCGGGTAGTCGGTACGAGGATGGCCCATAAAGCCAATCTTCAAGTGCAGCGCGGTCAGGGTCGCCGTGAGATCCGTCTCCCTCGCCGATAGGCCAAGCCTGCGGCCGATGCGCCGGACCATCCCCGCGCCTAAAGAGTCGTGAGAGACGAATATGACCCTCCCTTCGAGCTCGCCGCGGGTAACGGGCTTGGCCACATCGTGCAGCAGGGCGGCGAGGCGCAGGCCCTGTATACGGTCTTCTCGGACGCGGGCGCCCACCCTGCCCTCCTCCAGCTCGCGCTCGACGCCGCGGAAGACCTCGATGACGTGGTCCAAAGTATCCAGGTGGTGGTAGGGGCTCCCTTCCAGTTCACGGGCCAGGGAGAGCTCGGGGACGGCGTCGAGGAGTTCTGCGGTATCCAGCGGGGGTTCCAGGGCCGCGCGGAGGTCCAAGGATTTAGCGTCGGCGGCGGGTCTTCTTGCGGCTCGTATTGGGGTTGGGACGCCCCTTGAGCGAAGAGGCGTCGGCCTCCTGAGCGCCCTCGCCAGCGGCCTCCTTTCCTGGCTTCTTCTGTTTCCGGGCCTGGGCCATGCGCCTGGCTCTGCTGCGCTCCACGAGCGCGTAGACGAACGTGAAGATAAAGAAGAATATGAGCGCGTTGACGAGCAGGCTGATGACCTGAGGCCTGGTGTCAAGGTTGAAGTTGCTACCTGGAAACACCACGCTCAAGAGGTAGAGCAGCCCGAGGTAGATCGCTATGACTACCGCCGACCTCCGGGCGGCTGCCTTCCAGTTAAGGTCCTCGAACATCCTCGTAGCTCCTCTCGACGCGGCGGGGGTTTATCCCCGTGGTGATCTCGTAGTTTATCGTGCCTGCGCGCGAGCCGAGCTCTTCGGCGGTGATACGCCCTTGGCCCTGCCCGCCGAGCAGCACGACCTCATCCCCGACCTCGACGTCTTCGTCCACCCCGAAGACGCAGGCATCCATCGTGACCCGCCCCAGGAGCGGGCGCCTCTGGCCCCGGATCAGGGCCTCAGCCCTCCCCGAGAGCGGCCGCCTGTATCCCTCCGCGTACCCGACGGGCACGGTCGCCGCGTACATCGGCCCCTCGGCCAAGAAGGTCAGCCCGTAGGATACCCCATCCCCCCTGGCGAGCCGCCGAACGTCGGCGACGTAGCTCTTCAAGACCATCGCGGGACGAAGCTCCTCCACCGCGGGGTCTCCCTCATCGCCGGCAGGGTGCAGCCCGTAGAGCGCCACGCCAGGACGGACGCAATCGTAGTGAGAACGGGGGTACCAGAGGGTGGCAGCCGAGTTCGCCGCGTGCACCACGATACCGCCGAAGGGTTGTGCGGCGAGCACGGACTCGAAGCCCTCGATCTGGCGCCTCGTCGCCCCCTCATCGGAGTCGGCCGATGCAAAATGTGTATAGACGCCGGTGAGTCTCGAGCCGAGTATCCTGCGCGCCTCCCCCACATCAGAAGGCTCGACGCCCCAGCGGTTCATCCCCGTGTTCACCTTCAGGTGCGCCTCGAGACCCCTGTGGGCTGCGATGCGCCTCGCGCTCGGGATGGAGTGGGCCGTCACGGCCAGGCGATGCTCCTTGGCCAGCGGGAGCCTGTCAGGCAGGAGATCGGTGAAGATGAGGATCGGAACGCCGAGACCCGCGCGCCGCAGCTCCGCACCTTCCTCCACGGTGACGACGGCGAGAGAGTCCGCCCCGGCCTCGATACAGGCGCGGGCCACCTCGACAGAGCCGTGCCCGTAAGCGTCCGCCTTGACGACGGCCATCAGGCGCGAGTTCGCGGCCCTGCGTTGGAGGGTGCCCACGTTGTGGCGCACAGCGCCGAGGTCCACCTCAGCCCAGGTACGGCCAGGGATCACCACTCCGGCGGCCGTGCTACCCACGATCCTTCTTACCGGTGAGGGTTCAGTACGTGGAGAGTCAGGATATCCATGCGGGTGATGATGCCGCGGAGCGTGTCGTCTTCGGCGACGGGTAGGATCTTTACCCTCTTGTCGGCCATTATAGTGGAGGCCTCGGCGAGAGTGGCGTCTGGGGAGATCGTGATCAGCTCCCTCGTCATCACCTCGTCGACGGTGACGCCGGCGCTCTTGAGCGCTTCTCTGCGGTACTCGTCCCAGCTCCCCAGGGGGATGAGACCGCCGAGGATGTCGAGGAAGCCTGGCGCTTTTATCTCCGCGTCGCGGAAGATCAGGTCCCCCTCCGTGACTATACCGACGAGCCTCCCAGCCTCGACTACGGGGCCGCCCGAGATACCAGACTCGGCGAAGAGCTTGATCACGCCCTCCACCGTCTCGTCGGGCCCGAGCGTGGGCCACTCCTCGTGCGCGATGTCGGCCACCCTCAGTTCCCTGATGTCCTGTTGCTCCACGTTCTACCCCTCTGATCGTCCTTCCCGCTATTGTAAACGGCCCGGCGAGCCTCCGGTCAAGGCTTCCACTCCCTGCTTATCGCTTCGATCGCTACGGCCCGCCGGGCGTCGAAGTCGAACTCGACGAGCACGCAGTTGAGGACGACGGGACCGCTGGTGGCGACCGAGATCCCACGCCACTCACCCAGGAACAGCGCGAGAAAGTCCTCCCGTGCGAAGCCGATGATACTCTCCCTGCAGCCGGTCATGCCGACATCGGTCACGTACGCAGTGCCACCAGGCAGGATCGAAAGATCCGCCGTGGGAACATGCGTATGGGTCCCGAGCACAGCATGCGCCCTCCCGTCTAGATAATAGCCGAGCGCCTGCTTCTCGCTCGTGGCCTCGGCATGGGAGTCGACGAGCACCAGGTCGGCGCCACGCGCCTCTAACTCCGCGATGGCCCTATCGGCCGCCTCGAAGGGCGATACTCTGGCCCTCTCGACGAATACGCGTCCGAGCACGTTCGTGACACCCACGGTTATCCCGCCGGCCTCGAATAGCCTCCATCCCAGCCCAGGATCTTTTTCGTCGAAGTTGGCGGGACGCACCACCCGTTCCTCCTCTTGGAGGAACTCTCTGTATCCACCGGCGTCGAAGGCGTGGTTTCCGAGGGTGAGGAAGTCGGCCACGGAGAGCAGGGCGGAGCCGCTCTCGCGGGTGATCCCACGCCCCGTAGGAGCGGAGTTCTCGGCGTTGGCGACGACGGCGTCAAGCTCCAGCTCTCGGCGCAATCGGGGTACGAGATCGAGGACCGCAGAGCATCCGGCAGGACCAACTACGTCCCCGACAAATAGAAGCCTGAAGGTCAGATCAACTCTCCCACGGCCGGCGGCAGATAGTCGAGCAGCTCGGTCGCCACAAAGCTCTCCGCGGGCCAGCCGGTCCCCTCGAGCCAGAGCTCCGCCGCCCGTCCGTGCGCCCAGGCGCCGACTCTTGCCGCCTCGTAGGTGTCCATCCCGCGCGAGAGGAGAGCCCCGATCACACCGGACAACAGATCCCCTGTTCCCGCCGTGGCCAACGCGACGTTCCCTGTGGAGTTGACGGCGACCCTGTCACCCTCGACCACGAGCGTGTCGGAACCTTTGAGCAACACGCAGCAACGGTGCTGTTCGGCCGATTTGCGGGCGGAATCGAGCCTGCGGGCCGATACTTCCTTCGCCCCCGACCCAAGCAGACGCCCTAGTTCCCCTGCGTGCGGTGTAATGACGGTAGGGCTGTCCCTCCGCGCGAGGATGTCCGTGCCCACGAGGTTTGTTATGGCGTCGGCGTCGAGCAACACGGGCAGCTCGACCTCGCGCAGGATGCCTTCGACGAGGCGCCTGCCCTCATCACCTGTCCCCGTACCTGGGCCCATCACGAGCGCGGAGGCTCTCTCTGCGTGCTCCAAGATCTGCTCCAGCGCTCCCGACCCCATGTAGCCCTCCTCGTCCTCGACGACGCCGTAGACGAGCGCTTCGGTGAGGGCGAGGTCGACGGCGGGTGCTGCCCGCTCGGAGGTGGCGAGGAAGACTATGCCGCACCCCGCTCTCTGCGCGCCCAGGACGACCATGAGTGGGGCTCCGGTCGTGCCGCGGGAGCCGGCAACGACGAGCAGGGCGCCGGCCGAGTACTTGTGGGCCGGCTCGGCGGTGCGCGGTATCTTCCCCCGCAGCGAGGCCGCGTCGCTCCAGACCAGAGAAGGGTCGACCTCTGCTTCCGGTGGGATGCCTATATCCACAGCGACGACCTCGCCGGCGCGCTCGCGCCCGGGGGAGATCACACACCCCACCTTCACCGCGTGCGCACAGACCGTGAGGTCGGCAAGCACGGCCACCCCCTGCACCTCGCCTGTCGCACCGTCCACGCCTGAGGGCACGTCGACGGCGAGTACGGGGGCCAGGGCGGAGTTCATCTTCTCTATGATCCCGGCCTCCTTCTCGCGCACCTCCCCCGAGAACCCGGTCCCTAGCAGGGCGTCGACTACGAGGTCGGCAGAGCCGAGCTCCACGTCGAGGTCTTCTGGGGAGATAAACCGAACGTGCAGGTTGCGGAGCGCCTCCAGGTTGGTCGCGGGATCACCTTCGTACTCGCCCTTCGTCGCCAGGACCGCGACATCGACGCCGGAGCGGTGTAGCTCGCGGGCGATGACGAAACCGTCGCCGCCGTTGTTGCCGCCGCCCGAGATGACGAGCACCCGCCCGGGGGAGTACCGCTTCAGGGCGAGACGGGCCATCTGTGCGCCGGCCCTCTCCATGAGCACGCCGCCGGAGATGCCGAGGTCTTGCGCCCCGGCGTCGGCGCGTCCCATCTCCTCTGCGGTGTAGAGCTTCACCCCGAGATCTGGTCCCGGCGCACGACGCAGACCGCGACCGCGGAGAGTTCGGAGTGGGTTATGGAGATGTGGAGGTCTTCTTCGCGGACGCCCACCGTATCGGCGAACTTCTTGATCTTGCCTGATATACGGACCGTCGGGGCGCTTCGGGGCATCCGCACGACCTCGACGCCGTTCCATTGGATCAGGCCGCACCCGAGCGCCTTGGTCACGGCCTCTTTGGCCGCCCAGCGTCCGGCATAGTGGCGCTCGGCAAAGCGGTACTTCTCACAGTAGGCGATCTCGGCCTCGGTAAACAGGCGCTTGCGTATCCTTGGGGTGCGCTCCAGGGCGAACTGCATCCTCTCGACGTCGACGACGTCGACCCCGATGCCTGGTACGACGAAACCTTCCACGGGGCGTATGTTACGGCAGATTCACCCCCGGCAAAAGGGCTATAGTACGGGGATGGACACGGCCACGGACGCTGTCATCATCGGCAACCCCTACTCGGGACGCGCGGGCGACGAGGGTTATCTCGAGCGTTTCGCGAAGATCCTGCGTTCGGGAGGCCTGACGGTGGAGGTACTCAACACCGAGCACCCCGACCATGCCACCGAGCTCGCTTCCCTTGCAGGAGACCGCCTGGTAGTGGCCGCCGGAGGCGACGGCACGGTCAACGAAGTATTGAACGGGCTCTCGCTCGGGGCCACGCTTGGCGTACTACCGCTCGGCACGGCGAACGTGCTGGCGCGGGAGCTCGGGCTACCGCTCGACCCGGCGGAGGCCTGCCAGCGCATACTGAGGGGCGAACGCTCCAGGGTAGACTTCGGCGTCGCCACGAGCGGTCAGGGTGCCGAGCGCCGCTTCGCCTGTATGGCCGGGATAGGCTTCGACGCGAAGGTGATAGGCGCCGTGACGCCGCGTCTGAAGCGCTACCTGCGGAGGTTGGCCTTCCAGGTAACGGCGTTCAAAGTGCTCTTCGGGAACAGGTTCCCCACGCTGGAGATAAGCGACGGCGACGAGGACCACACCGCCAGGTTCGCCATTGTAGCCAACGGCCACTACTACGGCGGTGACTACAGGGTGTCAGGGCCGGGCCTGCTGACCAGTGGCGAGTTCGAGACCATCCTGGTCGAGCGCGTGAGCGACCTCCTGAGGCCTGACGTCTTCGCCGGAATCTTGGCGAGAAGGCCCCTCAACCGCTCGATGAGGTCTTTTACCTCGACGGAGGTCCACGCCAGGTCTTCCGGCGCAGAGGTCCCTGTGCAACTCGACGGTGAGCTCTGGGGCGGACTACCCATGTCCTTCCGCATCGAAGCCGGCGCCCTGAACGTCGTACGTTAGCTTGCAAGCATTTCAGCTTGTCAGCTTTTCGTGTTGCAGCCGATAGCTATCGGCTGATTCGCGTGCGCCCTTGCAACGCTTGTCAGGGAGAATCGACGACGAGCACGGCGGCCCCCCGCACCCTGCCGCCGCGCAGGGCATCGAGGGCCTCGTTGGCCACTTCGAGGGCGAACGGTACGACCTCGGTGCGGACCGGCACCTCCGGGGCGAGCGCGAGAAACTCCTGTCCGTCTCGGCGCGTCAGGTTGGCCACAGAGCGCACCGAGCGCTCACCCCAGAGGATCTCATAGGGGAAAGACGGGATATCGCTCATGTGTATGCCTGCGCAGACCACCGTCCCGCCCCTGGCCAAGGCCCCAAGGGCCGCGGGGACGAGGGCGCCGACCGGAGCAAAGACGATCGCGGCGTCCAGTTCCTCGGGCGGCGCCTCCTCCGAGCTTCCGGCCCACGCGGCGCCCAGCTCCCTGGCGAACTCCTGCGCCTCCTCGTCGTTCGGTCTGGTAAAGGCGAAGACCCGCCGGCCCTCGTGCACCGCGACCTGGACGACGATGTGGGCCGAGGCCCCGAAGCCGTAGAGACCGAGCCTCTCGCCGTCGCCAGCGGAACGCAGCGAGCGGTGCCCGATCAAGCCCGCGCATAACAGTGGAGCAGCCTGCAGGTCGGGGAAACCTTCGGGGATCGGAAAGCAGAAACGACCGTCGGCTACGGCGTACTCCGCATAACCGCCGTCGATCTGGTACCCCGTGAACCTGGCGTTATCGCACAGGTTCTCGCGCCCCGAGAGGCAGTAGCCGCACTCGCCGTCGGTCCACCCGAGCCAGGGCACCCCAACCCTGTACCCCACCTTGAACTGGCCGGCGTGCTCGCCGATCTTATCTACGGTGCCGACTATCTGGTGGCCGGGGATCAGGGGTAATTTGGGCTCGGGCAACTCCCCGTCCACGACGTGCAGATCCGTTCTGCAGACCGCGCAGCAGTGCACGCGCAGGAGTACCTGCCCCGCGCCTGGCTCGGGCACGGCCACCTCTGCAGCCCTCAGCGGCTCGCCGGGAGCGTCCAGGATCATCGCTCGCACGGACGTGTCCTCCTTGTCCGAGAGACGCAAACGTTCGCAGGCACCGCCTCTATCCGTGGCGCCTGCCAGAGCAGCCTGGCCCGGTCAAAACGGCCCGGTCGAATTCTCTCATGCTCCGGTTCTCAAGACCACGAGGCCCACAGAGGGGAGGCTCAAGGGCACTACTACGGCGTAGAATGCTCGCAGAGATGGCTGTTCGAGAGTACGATCTGATCTTCGTGGGCGGCGGGCTGGACGCCTTGCTCCTTCTGCAAGATCTCAGAACGGTGCTACCCGACAGGGTGGCGGTCGCCGCTCCCTGTTTGCCCCAGGAACACCCGCCCGTCCACTGGAGCTATTGGAGCCACGAACAGACCCCTTATGATCGCTTTGCGATAGGGGTCTGGCGGAAGGCCAGGGTAGCGGAGATGCCGCCGGAGTCCATCGCCCCTTTCGCCTTGCGGCTGGTGTGTTCCACCGACGTTTTCGCGGACGCCGATGAGCTCCTGGGATCAACCCCGATCGAGTGGCTGCGCACCAGGGCCCTCTCGATCACGAGCCGGACCGACGGACTCTACGAGATCGTCACAGATGCCGGCACCCTACGCACCCGTTGGGTGTTCGACAGCGCGCTCGACGTCACCCCCGTCTTCCCATCTCCAGAGGGACCGCGCGCGGTGGAGAGCGGCACGGGAGTCTGTGTCGAAGCCGATAGGCCGGTCTTCGACGCGTCGACAGCGACCCTGTTCGACCCGCTCGACGAGCGCTCCTTCGCCTACCTGCTGCCGTTGAGCCCCGTAGAGGCGCTGCTCGAGTCCGCATCTTTCGGTCCTGTCGCCCTGGAGGAGGATCAGGCGACGCTACTTCGGTACCTCCGGACACGCCATCCCGGAATCAGATTCTCGGTCACCCACGCGGAGAGCGGTTCCATCCCGCTCGGGTTCGCCCCTCGCAGAACCACAGGCCCCCGGCACAATCTGCTTGGCACGAAACGCGGGCTTGTCAAGCCTAGTGCCGGCTACGGCATAGTTCGCATAGCCGAAGAGTGCAGACACCTCGCCCACCTGAGCCGAGAGGATCGGCCGCTGCCGCCCAGCCAGCGGGGTCCCTTGCAGTGGCGGTTGCTCGACCTGGGTTTCCTGCAACTCGCCGCGCACGATCCTCACCTGCCGTTGGCGCTGCTGCACCGCGTCATGGGCAAGATCCCCCTCGCCCAATCGCTACGTTTTATCGACGAAGACCTACCACCTCGACAGCTGCTCCCGCTCTTCTGGTCGGCCCTTCCCGTCGTGCTCCGCAAGCCGTAGAAGTGCTCTTGCAAAGAGGTTCCTTCTTTGCAAGAGCACTTCAGCTGGTCAGCTTCCGTCTGCTGAGATGCTAAAGTGCTGACTCGCTGACCAGCGCGGGTTGGGGAATTTTCCTTCCCCAACCCGCTATTGCTACTCTACGGTGACGCTCTTGGCGAGGTTGCGTGGCTTGTCGACGTCCAGGCCCCTGTCCTTCGCGACGTGGTAGGCGAGGAGCTGCAGCGGCACGCTACAGATCAAGGGGGCCAGGATCTCCGGCGCCTCGGGAACGGGGAGCACCACACGCGCTATCCTCACTGCGTCTTTGTCTCCTTCGCGGGCGACGGCGATCACTGCGGCGCTTCTGGCAACTGTTTCCTCGACGTTCGAGAGGGTCTTCTCACGGACGATACCCTCCCCGAGAACGGCTATGACGGGACAGTGTTCGTCCACCAAGGCTATGGGACCGTGCTTCATCTCGCCCGCCGGATAGCCCTCGGAGGGCAGGTAGGAGATCTCCTTGAGCTTCAATGCTCCCTCCAGCGCCACGGGATACGAGATACCACGCCCCAGAAAGAGCGAGCACCGCGCGTCCTCGAAGACCTCGACGGCCTCCTCGGCCCTGTTTCCTAGCAGTTCGAGCGTCTCCTCGACCTTCTCCGGCGCCAGCCTGAGGCCCCGTCCGATCTCCCGCAACTCCCTCTCAGGGACGATCCCACGGATGCCGGCAAGCGCCAGCGCCAGTAGGTCGAGGGCGGCGACCTGGGCGACGAAGGCTTTGGTGGATGCCACACAGATCTCGGGCCCTGCCCTGGTCAGCAACACCGCGTCGGCCTCGCGCGTGATGAGCGAGCCCTGGGTGTTGGTAACCGCGAGCACCCTGGCCCCGAAGCCCCGCGCCGCCTGAACGGCCGCCAGGGTATCCGTGGTCTCCCCGCTCTGGCTTATGGCAACGACCAGTGTACGGTCGTCTCCGATAGGGTCCGCGTAGCGATACTCGCTGGCGATCACGACCTCGACGGGTATCCTGGCGAGCTTCTCTATGGCGTGCTTGCCGAGCAGGCCGGCGTGGTAGGCAGTGCCACAGGCGACGACCACGACCCGGTCTATCTCAGAGAGGTCGAGGCCTATCTCGGAGAGGTCGACGACGCCGCCTGAGTCGATGCGGCCGAGGAGGGTCGCTCCCAGGGCGGCCGGCTGCTCGTGGATCTCCTTGAGCATGTAGTCGTCGTATCCGCCGAGCTCGACGGCCTCGGCGTCCCAGTCCACCTCGAAGGACCCACGCTCGACGGGCTCTCCCGAAGAGGTGAACACCTCAACAGAAGAGTCGGATATCTCGACGATCTCGCCGTTCTCGACGAGGATGAACTCGTGCGTCTCTCCGAGCAACGCCTGCACCGCGCTCGCCAGGAAGTTCTCACCTCTCCCGAGACCGACGACGAGCGGGCTCTGGTGGCGGGCGGCGACGACCTTGCCGGGCTCATCTACGCTGACCGCGGCGACGGCGAAGGAGCCCTCGAGCCGCTCCAGAACCCCGGCGAGAGCTATCCGCAAAGTCTCCCCGGCCTCGACCCTCTCGGCGATCAGGTGCGCCATAACCTCTGTGTCCGTCTCGGAACGGAAGACGACGCCCCCCTCCTCGAGTTCCTCCTTGAGCTCCGAGAAGTTCTCTATGATGCCGTTGTGAACGACGGCAACGCTCCCTTCTCCTCCGAGATGGGGATGCGCGTTCTCCTCGCTGGGAGGTCCGTGCGTCGCCCAGCGGGTGTGTCCCACCCCGGTCCGCACCATGGAGAGGTCTCCATTGCGCCCCGCAAGGGCACGGGTGAGGTTCTCGAGCTGCCCAACTTCTCTTATCTGCTCTATCCGGCCTTCCCTTTGCAAGGCCAGCCCCGCCGAATCGTAACCCCGGTACTCGAGGTGCCCGAGACCCTCCATAAGCACCTCTACGCACCGATCTTTACCAGCGTAACCAACTATGCCGCACACAGGCTCGCCTCCCTGTTCGTCCGGGGATGGGATCAGGAGGGCAGAGAAAGACACAGAGCCTCTCATTCTGTGTCCGGGCCTGAACGGTGCTTTGTCCCCGGCGTCACCGCCGGGATTTGTCACCGCCCTGACGACCGCCCGAAGCCGAGACGTACCCGCCGAATGCTTCGATGAACGTCTTCCTCGTCGACTCCCGCACCGCGGGAGTCC
>Ga0126307_10000700_pt1 | contig 21975 bp, 18 predicted proteins | sample Plot28_FD_89955 | JGI IMG/M metagenome (GOLD analysis project Ga0126307, IMG submission 89955) | Serpentine soil microbial communities from UC McLaughlin Reserve, CA, USA - Plot28 | ecosystem: Environmental > Terrestrial > Soil > Grasslands | place: USA: UC McLaughlin Reserve, Lake County... | reverse complement strand
CGGCGGCAAAAAGAGCGACTTCGAGATGGGAGAGGGCACCAGGACCGCTCTCCAGCACGACGCCCGCCGCCAGAAGGACGGCACCATCACCATCTTCGACAACGGCGCCGGCCCACCAAAAGTGCACGAACAGTCCAGGGGGATCGTGGTCGACCTCGACATGGACAGCATGAAAGCTACCCTGGTGAAGGAATACACCCATCCCGCAAAGCCGCTCTCCACCTCCCAGGGCAACATGCAGGTGCTGCCCAACGGCAACGTGTTCATCGGTTGGGGGACCGAACACTTCACCTCCGAGTACAGCAAAGAAGGCGAGTTGCTCTTCGACCTCGAGTTCGCGGGCGCGACCCAATCCTACAGGGCCTTCCGCCTCCCCTGGAGCGGGCGTCCGGCAGAAGATCCCGCCGTCGCGGCCCGGAAAGGCAAGGGGGACAAGGTGAGGATCTACGCCAGCTGGAACGGGGCCACAGGGGTGGCCACCTGGCGGGTGCTCGCCGGTTCCGAACCGGGTCGGCTCGAGCCGGTCGGGTCTGTCCCGTGGGAGGGCTTCGAGACAGCCATGGCGATCCGCACGGAAGAGCCCTACGTGGCCGTGCGGGCCGAGAACGACTCGGGCCGAATACTGGGCACCTCCAGAGCCGTCAGGCCGGCGGGATAGAACAACCCGCAGGAGAAACTAGGGTACAGACGATCCCAGCCAAGTCATGCTGCCGTTCTGTTCCTGTATGATTGTTGTCGGTCTCTGAGGAGGACGATATTTGAGCCTTGCGGTTGTGGGCGTCTTTGTTGCGCTAGCTATCATCACGTTGTTGCCTGGCTGGTTCTGGTCGAAATGCTTGTGTGACTCCGCAGACAACGGCGAGAGGCTTGTCTACTCTGCGGCGCTGTCGATTACGCTGGTTCCCGCCGTTGCTCTGGTACAGGTTCAATTGTTGGGTACGGGGGTGACGCTCTTGATCTCCGTTCTCTCCGTTGCCATCGTGTTCGTGGCAGGACTTACCTGTTACCTCGTCTTCGGTTCGGCCAAAGGGCCGGGTGAACCCGTCGCTCCCCTGCCAACCCCGCCTGGCCCTGTTGCTCTGATCCCGGTCGCGGTCGCGTTTGCAATGGTGTTGGCCATACTGTTTTCGGATGAAGCGCTCACGCCTCCGCCCTGGTTGGCGTTCCTGATGGCATCCCTGGTGATTCTGAGCGCCGGCGCCTATCTCTTCGAAACGAGGCGGGAGACCTCGGGACCACCCGGCTTTCGCGAGGACCATACCGGGTCACCAACCTCACCGTTTGCGTCGAGGGTACATTACCTCTTGCTGGCGACGGTGCTTACGCTGGTCACGTTTCGGAGTTACTCTGGACCGTTGATGTACGATTGGCCCTTCCCGCGTGGCGTAGACAGCTACCAGCACGCCGTGATGGTCAGGATGATGCTCACCGGAGGGACCACCGAGCCCTTCATGCTTTACCCCCCAGGTTTCCACCTCTTGGGAGCTGTCCTTAGCAGGTTCAGCGGGCTGGATCCTCTGATGCTCCTACCCATCGTAGCCCCCGCACTCTTGCTCTTGCCGGCGTTGGCGTCCTACGCGTTGGCTGCCCGACTGTGGGGATGGGAGTACGGGCTGGTGGCAGCCTTCTTCTCCGGTGTGCTCCTGAACGGATCCTACCAGTACATCGCTTACGCGAGGTATCCTAGCCTCGTAGGAGCCCAGTTCCTGTTCGTGCTGACCGTAGCCGCCTTTATCCGCCTCTACCTCTCACCCTCGATACGAAACGGCGTGCTTCTAGCCGTACTCGGTTCCTCCGTGGTTCTCTACCATCAGGTAGGCAGTTTCTACGAAGTATTGTTGCTTGGTCTGCTCTCCGTGTTGTTCGTACCCTACCTGCTACTTCGCAGACGCAGAGGAGCGCCAGTATTCGTTCTCTCCCTGGGATTACTGGGAGCACTATCCGTATTTTTCGCCTGGAGCACCTACGATCTGCCCACGCTCGTAGGCGGATTGTTGACCGGAGGCGACTCCGGTCAAGGAGGCGAAGCCGTGGCCATGGCCATAGGAACGAAGGGCGCGCCCCCGATCTCCAGGCTCGTGGATCTCACCTCACGGCCCGTACTCTGGCTCGGGCTTTTTGGCATCCTGCTCTCGTTCGTCGGCCTGCTGAGAAGGCCGAACGCAACAAACGCCGCGCCGTTCGTCGTCCTTTTCGCCTGGAGCTCGATCTTCCTGGTTGGCGCTTACACGAAATACAGCGGCTTCCCCGACCGTTTCGCGCAAGATTCGGGCACGCCACTGGCTGTGCTGGCGGCGTTCGCTTTCGTTACGGTGTTCCGGTCTCTACTGCAGAGGCGCGGTGTAGCCCAGGCCCTCGTAATGTCTCTCGCTGTGTTGTTGGTGGGTAGCGCGGTAGCGGTCCAGGCGGTGCAAAACCTCCGCCTGGCCGCAGGGCCGAGTGAGCGGGGCGTAGACGCCAGGCCCCCTGCGCGGGTAGCCGTTGCAGGCCGATGGTTGGAGCACCACAACGACGGGGGTAAGATCGTGGTGACGCCCCGTGTCCGTTATGTCCCGTTCCGATCAGTACTCGCCATGGGGCATTACACCGGGATGCAGTCCTACAAGATCAAGAAAATACGCCGGTCCAGGGACATACCGCCTTTCGGCAAGCAACCACTCTGGGATGCTCAGTGGGTCTTGCATCACCCCACGGGGCAGCGTACCGAGCGGATCGTACGGGAGTACGACGTCCGGCGTATCGTACTCTACAAAGAGTATCCCGGAGTGCGTTGGCGAGCATTCGAGGGTCATGCGGACCAGTACACAATGTCCTTCGACAACAGGGATGTTGCCATCTTCACGCCTCGCGAGAGCCCTTAGCTTCACGCTGCCGCCAGCCCCCTATGTGCCGCCACCAGCGTTGTTGCTTTTTGCCACGTCGCCTCCCTGATAGACTTCTTCGATCACCCGCTGCGCCTGGGCGTCACGCTTTGCCTGTAGACCACTGCCCGCTCGACCGGCGTTGGAGCCTGGTACCAGCACGATCCCGCTCGGGAACCTGGATCTTATCCTCTCCGCATAGTCGGAGCTCGATCTCCGCATGCAAACCCTCAGCCTCAGTACGTTATCCGCGACCATCCGGGCTGGCACGGGCTCGGGCTTCTGGCCCGTGCTCTCCAGCATCGCGAAGCCGTCGTCTGCGCTAACGTCTCCCTCCACGTGGACGATCTCCAGAGCCCCGCTGTCCGCCAGGCTCGCTGACGAGCTCAAGAGCCCGGGGCGCGTGGGATAGGCCACCATCATCAAGAAGTTCGCGCCCCTATCCTCCATCTGGTCGATCACATTGGGCATCGAGATAGACGCGGCCCCGCAGGGCACGTTCCCTCCGTTGACGTTGAGCCACACGGTTTCTGGCGGCGTGCGAAACACCGTGTTCTTCTCGCCGGTGCGTTTTTTCGACTTCGTGGGGTTCACGAACTGACGCTGATCGAAGCCAAGCCGCGACAGCTTGTGCCTGTCGCCGTCCAGGAAGGCCATGTAGTTCGTGTACAGCGGGGCGCTTACGATGGTCTCCCCTCTGGGCACGTTGTCGGCCATCCAGCCGGTCATCTCGAGCGCCTGCACGGCCGCCCTCCCTCCCTCGGACGGTTCGGAGGAATGCCCAAAGAGCATGTTTCGCGTCTCTATGCCGACAGACGCTGTGAGGTAGACCAGGAGCGAAAGGGCCAGTATTATCCTCGGCCAGGCGGCATACTCGCGCTCTCTGATCGATCTCGCCAACAGCCCGCCACAGTCTGCGACCAGTACGGCCAGGGCGCAAAGCAGCAGCGTCTGCGGGGTCAGAAACTGGCGCGGATGCCAACCTTGTATCGCAACCAGCAGGCACACCGGAAACTGGAAGAGCAGGGCCATCGCGAACAGACGCCACAGCGCACCTTCTCGAAGCGTCCTCCAGATCACGTATCCGCCGGCTACGGGCAGCAGAGGCCAGACGGCTATGTTGGGCGCTACACGCGCGGCAGCGTAGGCGCTCAAAGTATCGAAGGTCGTGCCAGACAGCGCGGTACCGGCTGTGCTGAGTAGGAAGCCGCTCAGCACTACCACCCAGGCGACTACGAGAAGCAGGCCGGTCCACCTCCGCCGGCGCTCGTCCGCCAGATAGCGGTCTATCATGCCGGAGAAATACGCCGCGGCCAGAAGGCCAGCGAAGACCAGGGACACCACAAGGGCCGGGACCTGAACCCCCCCTGGCAGGCGGCCCACCAGGTATATCTGCTCGCCGACCGACCATACCCATATCCACCAGGGCAGGCACACGAGGGCCACGCCGAGGTAGTGCCAAAGCGCGCCGCGCAGGTTCCAGTCCAGCAGAAAGACCGCCAGCAACGCGAGGGGCAAATTCACGAAGGCCGTCTCTTTGGTGATTATGGAGGCCCCGAGAAGCAACCCCGAAAGCAAGGCAAGGGAGCGCGCGTTCCTCCGCGTGGCAGCCATGAGGGCGAGCAGCATCGACAGGTTCATCGTCAGCAGCACGGCATCTACGTTGAACGCTTCCGGGTTCGTCGCCGTATAGCCGAGCAGCGTAACCAGCGCCGCCGCGATCAGCCCGGCGACGGGCCCGCGTATCCGCCTGGTCAGGAAATACGCGAGCAAGGGGTTGACCAGCGCCAGCAACCGCACGCTCCACGCCAGGCTCTCCGTGTCACGCCCGAAGAACGCCATCAGAGAGCCGAGCAGAGCTGGTAGTACGGGCCCCCGCTTTATCTCGGGGGCCCCATACAACAGCGTGTACCCTCGCCCTGAGATGAGGTGCCAACCACCTAGCAGGTAACGTCCGGCGTCCTGGGTGACCAGCCACTCGTATCCGAACCACACCAGGGGTGGCACGGAGAGGACCGCGACGAGGGGGAAGACCGCGAGATCCGCCCAGCCAAGGTAACGAGACCAGCCGCCCGGTGTCTTGCTGCCCATTGCCGACCTACGCCAACCGCACCGCTGACAACGGGCCGCTCTGGTAGTCTGGTTGTCCTGCGTCTTCGATCCACTCTTGCCAGATCGCCGAATCCCACAACGGGTAAGGTAGGTACCCTTCCTCGGGCCTGTCTTCGGCCAGCCGCTCGGCGCAAAATAGCCAGAACGAAGCGTAACCGCCGAAGTGCTCGCTCAGCCGCGAGAGCTCTTCGCGGTAGAGTTGCGCCAGGTAGATTGCCGCTTTCAGCATCATACGGCCCGTCGACCTGGCGTGGACCTTCTTGCCGACGCCAGGCGGTGTAAAGGTCTTGTCGACGCCAAGAAACTCGTACGCGCCGCGCAAGAGCTCCCCAGGATAGAAGTGGATGTCTTCGAGGAAGCCCACGAAGATCTGCTCCTCCGGGTAGAACGCGCCCCAGTTCTCTAGCGTTCTCAGGTAATCCGTCCTGGATCTCGACCCCTCTTTTTTCAGGGTCCGCCGCAGTTCTCTATCCGTCAGCGACTCCATCTCCCGCTTCTTGTTCTTGCCAAAGTGCATCACGGACTGGGACCACGCGCGCTCTATAGGGGAGCGCATCATAAAGATGATCTTCGCCCGCGGCATCTTCTCGTGGACGCGGGCCACGACCTCAGTATCCAGCATCGAGTAGGACGGGGTGATCTCGCCGACTACCTTCCCCCTACCGGGCTCGAAGAGCGAGGCGTACCATCTGTCCCCGGGCGAGCCCGCATAGTACCTGAGGTCCCACAGGAAGTCGTCCTTGTGAAACTCCCCGAGATGCTTTCTCATCCTGGCCCTGACCTGCCGACGCCACCGGCGGTCGACGATGCGTTTTCCCGAGAGCCTGCCGAAGAGCCTGGGAACGACGTTGGTGGGTTCGTACATCTTCTCGTCGAAGTAGTGGACCTCGAACAGGGGACCAGTTCTATCTGCCGGCATCCAGATTTCGGGATGACGCTGCAGGTTATGGCTCAGCCACGTCGTGCCGGCTTTCTGGGCTCCTATCCCTATGAAATCCGGATACATTGCTCTCTCCTCCTGTGCCCCGTTAAGACGCCGCCCGGAGCGTGGGCAGGGGGCCGCTCTGGGCCCCTGCCTCCCTGCTGCCGGGTGCCGGGCTCAGGCCTGACTCTCTCACCCAATCCTTCCACAACGTTGACTCCCAGAGGGGGTAGGCGATGCTTTCCTCCTCCGGCGGGTCCTCGACGAGCCTCTGGGCGCTGTAGCGCCAGAAGGAGGCGTACCCCCCGAAGCGTCCCTCGAGGGCCTTCGCATCTTCCAGGTATGCTTCCGCCAGGCGCACGGCCAGGCGCGTAGGCATCGTCTCCACGTCCCGGGAATGGATCTTGCGCCTGATCACCTTGTAGTCTACCGAGGCATCCACCCCGAGAAACCTGTAGACGCGGGCCAGAAGGCGGTTGGGGTAGAAGTGGATGTCCTCGAGGAAACCCACGAAGATCTGCTCCCTGGGGAAGAAAGCGTCCCAGGTCTTTAGCGTCTTCAAGTAGTCGGTGAACATCCGCGACCGCCTGCTCTCGAAGTGCCTGTAGAACTCCTCGTTGGTCACGTCTTCGAGGTCCCTTTCCCGCACGTCCATCAGGCTTTGCGACCAGGCCCGCTCCAGGGGATTACGCATCATAAAGACGATCTTCGCTTCGGGCATGATCTCGCGTACGTGGGCCACCCGCTTCCGGCCAAGCACCGAGTAGTCAGGCGTCGTCTCGCCGACGGTTCTGCCCCTTCCCTGGGCGAAGAGGGAGGCGTACCACTCGTCGCTCCAGGAACCAAGGAAGTACCTCAAGTCCCACGCCAGGTCCGAGGCGGAGACCTTCGGGTACCTGCTGATCTGCCGCCGGACCTGCCGACGCCAACGCTCGTCCATGACACGCCCCCCCCAGAACTTGGACCTTAGCGAGGTTGTGGCCCCGAGCTTCTCGTCGAAGTAATGCAGCTCCTTTTCCTTGGGCATCCAGATCTGGGGGTGCGCCTGGAGGTTGCGGTGCAACCAGGTGGTGCCTGCTTTCTGGGCACCTATGATCAGGAAGTCAGGGAACCTCTTCTCGCGCGCCAGCGGCCTGAGATAACCCTTGATACCCTCGGGCATCCTCTGGACGATGCTGTTCACCGCACGGCCTGCAGGGAGGACAGCGGCCCGCTCCGGAGCCCGAGTCCTTTCGCTCCGACCGATCCTTGCTCGGATCTCCTCCACTCCTCCCACAACGCTGAGGCCCATAGAGGGTAGGTCATCCGTTCCTCCTCGGGAGGGTCTTCGACCAACCGCCTGGCGCAGTAACTCCAGAACGAAGCGTAACCCCCGAAAACGGCGGCCAGACGCTCGGTCTCGTTGCCGTACTTACGCGCCAGGTAGGTAGCCAGGCTGGTAGAGATGGTGTCAGAGGAGCGGGAGTGGACCTTCATGTTCAGAAACGGCGGCTCGAAAGAAGGATCGACCCCCAGAAAACGATAGATCTTCTCGAGCAAATCGCCGGGAAAGAAGCTCACGTCTTCGAGGAAACCCACAAAGATCTGCTCCTCGGAATAGAACGCGCTCCAGTTCTCCAACGTCCTCAGGTAGTTTGTCAGTCGCGAGGAGCTGCTGCGCGCGAACCGGTCGAGGATCTCCTCCATGGAGGCCGACTCCGCAGAACCCTTCTGCACCTTGTCGAAGCTCATCACAGCCTGCGACCAGGCCCGCTCTATGGGGTTGCGCATCATGAAAATAAGCTTCGCATCGGGCATGAGTTCGTGAACGTGGGCCACCTTCTTCTTGCTGAGGACCGAGTAGGCCGGCGTAATCTCGCCGGCTATCCTACCCTTTCTGGGCTCGAAGATCTTACCGTACCAATCGTCGTTGTATGGTTTCAAAAAGTACTTGAGGGTCCAGCGCAGTCCCCCTACCGACGGCCTTCGAAGCGTGTAAACCTTGAGCCAATGCCAGGCCTGCCTGCGCCACCGCGCGGCCTCGCTGTTCTTGAGAAAGAGTCGGCTGAGCGCGGTGGAGTCATCGTCTATCTTCTCGTCGAAGTAGTGGATCTCTTTGCGGGGCATCCAGAGTTGGGGGTGCGCCTGGAGGTTGCGGTGCAGCCAGGTGGTGCCTGATTTCTGCGCTCCTATACCTATGAAATCCGGATACACCGCGATCCTCCCGCTGCTCCTCTTGGCTGCTCGCGCCCCGACCGACGCGCCACGAAGTTCGGACCCGCCAAGTTTACCGCCAGAACGACGCCGCGCCAGCTAGGATCGGTACAGGCCACGAGATCCTATCCTGGGACCGAGCCGACGGAGATGCTCCGTTAGCCGCTCCATGAACTCCCCGAAACGCTCCCGCTCGTGCTCGAGCGTGAACCGCCCGACCGTCTCGTAACCGTTGCTCCTGAGCCATTCTATCTTCTCTGCATCCGCCGCGTGCAGGTCCTCCAGCGCGCGCACGTAGTCCTTCGCATCGTCCATGTCGACCTCGACACAGTTCTCGCCGAAGTGGCAGTAGGCGCGGTTTCCCCCGGCGTCGGAGGAGATCACGACGGCCCCGGCGGCCATCGCCTCCAGGCCCGGCATGTAGAAACCCTCCTCCCCAAGCGGCGTGGCCAGAAACACGTCGGCCCAGTGGTAGAGCTCGCGCAGCTCGGCCCAGCCGACGGGGTTCCGGATCGCGCGAAACTCGAAGTGGGGCGAGCCCGCGAGCAACGACGCAACCTCATCGCCGACATCGGACTTCCACGTCGTGTACCCGATCCTGAGCGGGGAGGAGAGTCCTCCTGTTCTCTTCCTGGCGAAGAAGTTCGAGTCGTTGCCCAGATCGATGACCTCGGTCATGGAGGAGGGGTTCAGGTGGGGTCTTACCGCTTCGAGGACCACGTCGTTCGTCATTATGCGGGCCATCGGGCGCGAGAGCAGTCGCAGGGCGTAGCCGTTGGTAAAGGATGGGTTGGCCCAGCGGATGTTCTGCACGATGAAGATCACCTGCTCCTGGCGGGTCCACCGGCTAAGGCGGGGCTCCAGGATCTCGTAGTGGGTGGGCCAGGAGAGGAAGGCCAGCTCGTGCGGGGCAACAGACACCTTCTCCAGATCCGTAAACCTGATCCCGTGCTCCGGCGAGATGTCGGAGAAGCGTGGGATCTGGAACACGGTCAGCCCCGGTTTGTACTGCTCGGGGCAGGCGACGACCGGCGTGTAACCCAAAGACCTGGCGTGGTTGACGTAGTCCAGGATCTTCACGACCCCCCCGACGGGACGGAACGTCGGCGTCATGAAGTACATGCGTCTCGCTTCCATCTACCAGCCCTCCATCATCCGCACGAGCGGTTTGACGGCCACCTCGGGTTCTATAGTGGCGGCGGCGAGCTTCCTGGCGTTCTCCTTCTTGCGGCGCAGCGCGTCGGGGTCTTCGATGATGCCCGTTATCACGGCCTGAAGCGCTTCCGTATCGTCTGGGTCGACGAGCCACCCGGCGTCGTACTCGGCGATCATGGGCGACACCTCCGTAAAGGGCGGGTGAAGCACGGGGACACCGCACGCCAGGGCGACTATGGAGCGTGTGACCATGGCGTACTCCCGCTCCAGGTTGTGCTGGAAGAGGTCTATGGCCACGTCGATGCCGGAAAGGAACCTCTGGAAGTTGGAGAAGGTCATGGGGCCTTGCGTGGTGACCGACTCGTATCCCGCCAGCCGGTCCAGGTCGCTCCTGGACTTGTGCTCGTACGCGTTGACGCTCCAGTGCCACGGCACCATCAGGTCCAGGCTCACGTTCGACCGGTCTAGGTTGCTCTCCATCACCTTCACCCAGCTCCCCAGCGTGCTCCAGGAGTGGAGGTAGCCGGCGATGGCGAACCTCACCGGGCCGCCGGAGTCGGGTCCGGTCTGCGGGGGGCCCGACCACACCAGCGGGGCGCACATGTTGACGACCTCGAAGGGCAGGTCGCGTACGTCCCTGTCGGCCTGGAGCATCCAGCCGAGGAAATAGGGGACCTTCTTGGCCCCGTTCACGACGAAGCCGTCGGCCAGCTTTATGGCCCTGATCTTACGCTGCCTCAGAGCCTTTATCTCCTTCTCCGGGTACTCGCCGCTGTGGTGGTAGAGCATCTCCAGCATCTTCGGCGCGAAGAAGTCGAGCACGTACTTGATGCCGGGAATGGGCTCCAGGTTGTCCACCTGGTTGCTGTTGATGATGATCACCGTGGCAGGAGCGTGGGTCTTCAGGTAGCGGGGCAGCCTGTACCCCCCCACCACCTCGGTATCTGGGCCCATCGGGTGCGGCACCGACCTGCCGAACCGCATCCACTGCCGGTCCACGAACCCTCTTACTACCAGGGTCTTCACCCTGGCGCCGTTGGCGCGCAGGCCCTCGGCGAGGCCGAACGCCCTGAGGCCGGGGGCCGCGACGGGCATCCCCAGGCTGGGGACGATGTCGTTGGAGATGATGAACACCCTGTCGTTCGCGCTCACCAGGTCTTCGCCACCCCCAGCTTGGAGACGCTGAGCAGACCACCGCGCGTAAAGCCGTCGTGCGGGTACCTGACCGACTCCACGTGCTCCAGCACCACCTGCCCGGCCGTCGCCTCGACCAGCAGTTCGACGAACTTCAGCACCGACATCGGGTACACCGTCGACGTCGTGGACCATTCGCCGCTCACGAAGTCCTCCAAAAACATGAGGCGTCCCCCCGGGCGGGTCACCCGCCACATCTCGGAGATCAGGGCCAGCTTGGTCGGCGTCGGGTTATGGTGCATGACGGTGACGGAAAACGCCAGGTCGAAGCTCTCGTCCCCGTAGGGAAGAATCGACGCCTCTACCAGCCGGTCGAAGCGGCACTCGGGGAAGTTCGCGCTGGCGGCCTCGACCATGCCGGCACTGATGTCCACCCCGGTAAACCGCGTTCTGGCGAGGTCGAAGCCAGCCGCCCAGCGTCCGACCCCGGCGCCCACCTCGAGAACGTCGAAGGAGACCTCTTCGGCCTGGGTTCCGCGCGCCGCCGCGAACTGGGGACTGAGCACCGACGCCTGGACCCTGTGCATGGCCTTGTTGAACCTGAGACCGTGGTTGACGCTGCAGATCGCCCGGTCCGGCGCGAGGCCGGCCAGGGCATCACCCCGCTCGGTCCAGTACCGGTCCGCCTCGTAGTCACCCTCCAAAGAGCGGGTCAGAGGCGCGGACTCCGCCTCCAGCGCGGCGGAGATCTCCGCCGCCGCGTGCTCAGGACGGTCGTCTTCGACCTCGATGCGCTGTCTCTCTACCCAGCCGTACCTCCGACGGAGTTCGGCCCACACGCCCGCGTCCCCAACGGCGACCCGGTCGAAGAAGCCGAGCCTGGCAAAGGCCGCCAGGCCGAACACGCTCGTGAGGAGCCCGGCATCGGATCCCGCCGGGAGCAGCAGTACCAGGGGCACGTCCTGCAGATCCCCGGTCAGGGACTCGAACGGGAACGAGAACACGTCGAGGACGACCAGGACGCTCGCCCGCTCCAACGCCGCCGAGAGCTGCGGGGGCAGCACGTCCCAGTCACTCAGGATATTGTGATTCCCCGGCAGGCCAACGTCAGCCACGTCGTCGGAGAACCTGCCCGCGTAGTAGACGGGATGTTCCGTTCTTTGCGTGGGCATCATCTCCGTCTAGAGGTAGCGCTCTTGCAGGGTGCGGAAGTTCTTTCTGCGCCGGAACAGGACGCCAAGCGGACCACGACCCAGGCGTTGCAGCAACAGCGCGAGGTCTCTCTCCGCCCCTTCGAGGTAAGCAACCCGCTGCGACGACGACATGGTCATGGCGTCTTCGGACGGCTTCAAGTAACGATCCTCCAGGGTACGAAAGCTCCTGTTGGTCCTGGCAACCGGGCCGAGCGGGCTGTTCTTTATCCGGCTCAGGAGCAGCTTCAGGTCGGTTTCCGCCTCCTCCAGGTGCGTCATCCGGCTGAGCGAGATGGGGGAACCCGCGAGCTCCGGAGCACCGACAGACCGGGCCTTGAGGAAGCGCACCTCGAAGGCCAGCAGCTCGTTCTCCATCCGCAGCCGATCCAGGTCCGTCGGCGTGTAGAATTCGTTCTCAGCCAACCTGGGTTTCCTTTCCTAGCGTCATCTCTGTTTTGCCGGCCAGGTTCTCCAGCCCCCGCCACGTCTTTCGGACTCTCCCGATCAACCGGCGGTCGGAGACCGGTTGCCGGCGGACGCGGCGCATGCTTATGCTCTGGTCGAACGCCTCAGCCACAGGCACATCCTCCAGAGCCAAACCCCACCGCCGGTTCAGGGCCCAGACGAGAGGGAACCCGTCCCTGATCATGTCCAGCGAGACGGTCATGGTATGCTCCGGGAAGCTGCGGGCGAACGCGAGCAGCGCGTTGTTGTGCACGAGCCACATCCTGAGCGCGAGATCCGGCTCCTCCCAGAAGCGCCTGTGTACGGGCTCTGATCCCCTCCTCAGGAACATATCGCTCGAGTGCCGCTGCTCCAGTGAGTAAGTGGAACCCGAGAAATGCCGGTAGACGATCAAGACCTTCGCGTTCGGAAGCAGGTGCTTCCAGAGCATCAGGAACAGGCACGTCCTTGGGTCCTTGAACCCCCAGAGCCTGTGCTCCGAGTTGCGCTTGTCTATGATCCTCTGCATGAGTTGCCAGCGCTGCTGCCCAACGACGGGCAGAAGGGGCTCGCCGACGGCCCAGGTCTGTTCGTTGTCGGCCAGGATGCGAGTGTGGAGGTTTACTATCTCCCTGTCCTCGAAGTGGCCGTAAGGGTTCGAGGGAAGCGCCTCCAGCAACTCGTAGCCGAGGAACAGCCCGGCGCGATGCAACAGCCCGGCGGTCGCCGAAGTCCCGCTGCGGTGGAAACCCGCGATGATCAACTGGTCGCTCAAGATACGTGTGCCTCTTCGAAAATCATCCGCAGCGCACTATACAAATATATCCTGACGGCTGCTAGTTTAAAGCGTTGTCGTTCGGGGCTTTTGGCGCGGTTTGCGGGGCGAACCGTTCTAACTCCCTGCGTAGCCGAGTTTTACGAGCAGATCGCCCGCCGCTTCGTGGAAGACCTCGACGTCTAGCCGAGTAAAGACGTTCTTCCAGTCGCCCGCGACGCCCTTCCTGAAGAACGAGGAGGGGTCCTCTTCGCCCCGCTTCCTGCCCCTGGAGAGCTTCTCGAAGCTGGCGGCGTTTACGCACCGCCTCGTGGTCTCTTCACCGGAGTCGACCCCGAGGAACTCGGTCAGGCGTCGCAGTTCTTTCTCGGGCCTCTCTAGCAGGTGTTCGTAGCGAACCTCGGTGTAGTTATCGCCGAGGAGTTCGGGGCCGTCCTCTACGGTCCTGCCCACCCTGGAGGCCCAATCCGCCGCGAGTCTCTCGAGCTGGCCCCGCGGGAATACGCCTGTGTCCGGCCCATCCTGCCCGCGAGGCCTGCCGAAGTTGCGGGCGTGGTAGGCCGCGGAGACGGCCACGTCCCTGCCGTCCCTGATGATGTGGATCACCCTGGCCTCCGGGTAGAGGGCGAAGATCTCCCTTATCGTCTCGGGGGTAAGTAGCGGCGACTTGTCGCCGACGATCTTTTTCCCGCTCTTCAGGAGCTCGCCCCTCAGGAAGTAGTCGATGGCCATGCGGGTGAGGTTGTCGAGGTGCTCACCGGCATCCTCGTTCCTGCTCCAGACGGATCGCTCTATCCAGAGCCTCAGGTACTCGGCGTCGAGGACGGCGTTGTACAGGGAGCTAGGCGGCCTCCGCGCATCTTTCTGAATAAGGCTCTTTTGCCGCCAGCCCGCCCCGAAGAAGCGTCCCTCGCCCCTGCAGAGTACCTCGGGGTGCGCGTCGAGCATGCGCATCAGCCACGTGGTGCCGGACTTCTGGTTGCCGACGACGAAGAACACGGGCACGCCTCGGGCGTGCCCGTGCAGTTCCCCATCCGGACGCAGGCGCGCCAGCTCCCTCCTGAGGGCGGAGTTTTCCGCGTCCTTGAGCGCGAGTTGCCTGCGGGCCTCCTTGCTGGCCCTCGACCGCAGGGCGCCGGCCGCACGCTCCAGGGTCGCCCTCGCCCCCCTGAGCACCTCTACGGCCCTGCGGCGGTGGGAAGTCAGGACCTCACCCGCGCGTCGTCGGGCAAGGACTCCCGCTCCAGGTACTCGGCGAGCGCCTCGCTCCAGTGCCTGAGCCGGGGACTGCCCACAGAGGATAGGACCCCGTTGGCCGGGCGCGCCGCCGGCAGCGGGTACTCGGACCCGGGGATGGGGACGACCTCGGTACTCGAGTTGGCGAGACGGAGGATCTCACGGGTAAACTCGTACCAGGAGCAGGACCCGGCGTTGGTCAGATGGTAGAGGCCGTAGCGACCGCCCTCGACTATCCCGGCGATACCTCCTGCCAGGTCGCGGGCGTAGGTCGGCGAGATGAACTCGTCGTCTTTGACCCTTAGCGAGTCACGCTCGCCGGCCACCCGCAACATCGTGCGCACGAAGTTGCGTCCCCTTCCGTAGACGCCAGCCGAACGCACGACGTACCAGCGGTTCGTGAGCCGCATGACGTACTCCTCACCGGCTAGCTTGGTGCGGCCGTAGGCGCTTATGGGGTCGGGAGGGTCGAAGGGCTCGTAGGGCCTCTCGTCCTCGCCGTCGAAGACGTAGTTGGTGCTCACGTGCAGCAGCCCGCAGCCCCGCCGTGCGCAGGCCTGGGCCAGGTTGCGCGGCCCGAGGGCGTTTACGGCGTAAGCGAGATCCAGGTTCTCCTCGCACCCGTCGACATCGGTGTAGGCGGCGGCGTTTACTACCAACTCGGGCGCATGCTCCTCGATGCTGCTCTCTACGGCTTCCGGGTCGGCCACGTCGAGTCCTTTCCGGTCGAGGGCGACTACGTGGTGGCCCCTGTCGGGAAGGATCTCGGCCAGTTCCAGGCCCAGCTGGCCACCCGCGCCGGCCAGCAAGACCCTCAAGAAGGTCTCCAGCACGGACGATAAGAGTACTTACGTTGCACGCAAAACCCCTCCACGATCTCTTCTCTAAACCTACTCGTCTTTTCGGAGCGTACCATAGAGTTCTATCAGTTCGTCCGCGTACTCCGCGATGGTCTTGACCGGTCCGATGCCGGCGCGCAGACGCTGGAGCAAACCTCTCTCCGTGGCCAGACGGCGTAGTTGGCCGGCGAGGTCCTGCGGGTCATCGAGGGCGAAGAGCAGACCGTTTTTGCCCGGCTCTACGAACTCGGACATGCCCCCGAGGTCGGTGGAGACCACCGGTATCCCGGCGGCGAAGGCCTCGAAGATCACACCAGGCGCGTTCTCGTACCAGCGGGAGGGGACGACGAGGACGTCGATCTCCACCAGAACGCTCCCCAGTTCCTCGCGCGAAAAAGGACCGCGGAAGGAGATCCTCGGGTCGCCCCCGGCGAGCTCGCGCAGACCGGCGGCGTAGGACTCGTAGCCCTTCTCGCTCCCGTAGATACCGAGCGTCGCGTCTAGCGTGGACGGGAGCATCCGAAAAGCCCTGACGAGCACGTCGGGACCCTTGTGGGGAGCCAGGGTTCCTACAAACGCGAACCGGAGCACCGGGGAAGGGCGCCGCTTCGAAGCGATGTCAGCAAGGTGGGAGGTGTCTATGCCGTAGGGAGAGACGTGTATTTTTCCTTCTCCTATGCCGTTGGCGAGGAGCAGGTCCCGCGTGAGGTGGGTGTAGGCGAGGATGCGGTCCACGTGCTGCATGCGGTTCCGTATGTAGGCGGGACGTTCCCCTACGGCCTCCACCTGGCGCAACGGGAAGGAGAGGTGCGACAGGCGTGTGCGGGAGACGAGGTCGGCGGCGCGGGTGGCGGCTCCGGGCACGAGACGGGCCGCCTGTGCGACACGTGGGTCCGTGCTTCTGCTCGCTATGCACCTGACGCAGTGGGATACGTCGGGCCCCCGGCACATGAAGCCGTCGTGCCTCCTCAGGTCGACGACAGGGCAGATCGTCCAGAAGTCGGCGGCCGTGAAGACCACGGGCAATCCGAACTCCTCGAAAATAGAAAGGACGCTAGCCGAGAGCCCCTGCAGGTGCATGGCGTGGACGACGTCGGGGGCTATCTTCCGCACGTACTCCCTCGTCTTTGTGGCCATGTCCTCGTTGTGGTAGTTCAGCCTGTAGGCTCTGGCCAGGCCTTCCTCAGGACGCCCGATCCTGCGTACGGGGATGCCGTCGAACTCGTAATCTTCGGTCTCGCCGGGCCTGAGTTCGCTGTGGGGAACGGTACGCCTGGCGGCCAGGACGAAGGGCTCGTGCCCGCGGGTCTTCAGCTCCTTTGCCAGGCCGAGCGTCACGTTCTCCACGCCCGCGCGGCTCTCGGGGAAGAACTGGTGGGCGGTAAAGAGGATCCTCACCGTCTGGAGCCGGGATGCTCTGCATGGCGTATTTCGTGCACGATGATGGATTATACGGAAACGTCGAAGCGATCCGCATCGAGGGCGGTTCTGGCAAAGGATGAGCTGCGTTAGATGCCCTCGAGCAAGAACCTGTCGATCCTGGAGTTGGTTCTTCGGACCCTGCGGGCCGCCAGGTAGGCGCCCGTCTGGGAGCAGAGGGCGTACCTCATGGCGAGAAGGAGGAAACGGGGGGATGGTCTCGTTCCGTCTTCCCTGTTGAGGTAGAGGTGTAGAGAGGTTCGGACCGCGTTCAGGAGCAGGCGCGCTACGTTCGGCGTCGGGGAGAGCCCGAAGAGTTCTCCGAGTACCAGCCCGTCCGCGTAGTGGCGTCTGAGGTCGTAGAGGGCGCCGCGCTCGTGGGAGTGGAGCACGGCGGAGCGCGGCTCGTAAACGAGTTTATGGCCTGCTTCGACGACCGCCTTGCCCCACCTGATGTCTTCGCCGAAGCTGGTCCGCGCAAAGGGGATACGCTCCCACACCGCACGGCGCACGCAGGAGCTCACGTTGTCGAATGTGGCGAGCGAACGCCGCGTGGCCGGGGAGAGCGCGAGGTAAGACTCTGGACCGCCGGCGAATTGCTCCCTGCGCTCCCGGCCGGAGGTGGGCCAGTCTCGCATGACGGCGCGGGTGAGGGGGCTGCTCTCGGGGCGTGGGATCTGGCGCCCGTACACCCCGGCCACCCTCTCGTCGGCGTCGAGGTTCTCGACCATCGCCGCCAGCCAGCCGTCGTCCACAGGAAGAGCGTCCTGCACGAGAAAGACGATGTAGCTGCCGTTCGAGAGCGAGGCGCCCAGGTTGCGCGTCGCGCCGTGGTCGAACTCGGCAGAGTCAATGCGGTGTACCAAGGCTCCGTGGCTGCTTGCCAACTCGACCGTGCCGTCCGTGGAGCCGGAGTCGATCACGAGCACCTCGTAGCCGAAGTCCGTTTTCTGAGAGAAGAGGCGCCGTAGCAGACCGTCGAAGCCGGGGCCGGCCTGGTAGGTAAGGAGCACGACCCATACCTTCGGCACGCTCAAGTCTCCGGGTAGAACCGCTTCAACAGGGAGGCGGTCGCCTTTTCCACCACCTCGACCTGCTCCGGGGTCAGGTCCTCCTTCCAGCCGCCTGAGGTACCCCTGCGGTAGAACTTGCCCCTGCCTTTCTCCGCCTCGGGGACGTTCTCCCACGCGTGCCGCTCGACGGCCCGTCTCAGCTCCTTCTCCTCCACGGGGATGCCCAAAGTAGAGTAGATACGCTTCATCTCGACCAGGGTGTCCGACCTGAGGTCCTCGTAGCGGACCAGCGCCTTCGGTCCCCTGTGGGCGTCGTAGGCTTGCGAGGCGCCCTCAACGCCCCGCCGGTAGACCCCGGCCCTCTCCCTGACGAAGGCGTTCGGCCTCCCGCCCGACCTGCCGCGGCTCACGCCCGTCTTGCCTTCCCTGCTCCGGTACAGCCAGCCCCCTTCTCTCGCAGCGTCCAGGACCGAGGCGACCACGTCCCTGGGGTCGCGGACCAGCAGGATCATGCGGCTTTCAGGCAACGCCTCCATCAGGAGCGGGGCGCCGACGGAGCCGTTGGGCTCCTTGACGATCAGGTACTCTCCGACGCCGAGACGGGGGTTCGAGTACCTCGCCCCGTCCAGGACGAAGTTTCTTATGGACTGGATCCAACCCCTCCTGATGGGATCTCCCATCACGAAGCCGGCGGAGCGCAAGTTATCCTTCGGCGTCCTTGCGTAGAACTCCCCAAAGAGCCTCCCGACCATTGGCTCCTCCCACACGCGGGCGCCGTCCAGCTCTCCCATCATGCTGCGCAGCCACGTGCTCCCGCTCCGCCCCGAGCCGAAGATCCAGACCATCCTTGCGGGGTCTACGCCGCTCGTGCCCCGTCCGACTATCCTGGCTCTCAACCTGCCCACCTGGAGGTATGCCCGTTCGCGCTCGCCGATGAGCGTGCTGTAGATGCGTACGAGCTTTTGATTTCTCTTCGCTGCGCTGCGCGCAGCGCGCCCGAACCCGACCGCGCGCTCTCTCAGACCCTCGAGCATCGCCTGTTGGATCTGCGGCCAGAAGCCATTCGCAAAACCTCCATCGCCAATACCTTCGAAGAGTTTGTCATAGAACCCTTAACTTTTCTCGAACCTTGTTGGATAATAGGTATTGTTGCGACACGGCGTCGTCCCTGGAGGGGGGAACTTGCGTCACAGAATGCTCATCCTGCTGTGTGTGCTGTCGGTGGCGGTCATCTCGGCGGTAGGCTCGAGCGTAGACGCCCGGCAGGCGTCTACGCTCGATGAGGAGTTCGGCCGCGCCTCCAGGGAGTACGGCGTCCCGCGGGACCTGCTCCTGGCGATGGGCTACGTCAACACCCGCTGGGAGATGCCCCCGCCGTCCGCGAGCGACTACGAGGAAAGCGACCCGGAGGGCCAGGGTAACTACGGGGTCATGGCCCTGACGCGGAATCCGGCCAGGGATACGCTGGGCGAGGCCGCCTCCCTTACCGGGCTCTCGGTAGACGATCTGAAATCGGACCGCGCCTCCAACGTGCGCGGCGGGGCCGCGGTCCTGGCGAAGCTGGCGGGTTCGCGCAAGCCCTCCGACCTCGACGGCTGGTACGACGCAGTCTCCGCATACGGGGGTGGCTTCGGGTATGCGGATCAGGTCTACGAGGTACTGCAGAGCGGGGCTTCGAAAGGTATCTCGACCGGAGAGCACCTGGAGCTGGCGCCGCACGACGTGGAGGTGCCTCCGCTGTACAGCGCGCAGTCCACGGGGGATTACGCGGGGTCCACCTGGTACGGCAACGGGGGCGGCAACTACACCGACTCTAGGCGCGAGGCCACCTACGACATAAACACCATCGTCATCCACGTGACCCAGGGCAGCTGGTCGAGCGCCATAAACTGGTTCGCCAGCGAATACAACACGAGCTCCTCGGCCCACTACGTCGTGAGGTCCTCCGACGGCTTTATCGGACAGTCGGTGCGCGAGGAGGACATTGCCTGGCACGCCGGCTGGTGGGAGACCAACAAGCACAGCGTCGGTATCGAGCACGAAGGGTACATCACCGATCCGGCATGGTTCACGGGCGCGATGTACCGCTCCTCGGCCAGGCTCTCCGCCTACCTCGCCAGGAAGTACGCCATCCCCATCGACCGCGAGCACATCATCGGGCACAACGAGGTGCCCGGCTGTCTTACCGGAGGGGGAGGCGCCGGCTGCCACACGGACCCCGGGCCGTACTGGGACTGGCCGAGGTACATGAGCCTCGTCAGGAACTACGCCGAGGCTTACAAGCAGGTCGTGGACAACGCGACGCCGCAACGTTTCAGGGCCTCGGATCGCTGGGTCTACGACACGCGCCACGCCGCCACCAACCGCGGCTACGACCATAGGAAACTAGGGAGACCGCTCTCGATCAGGGACAACGCGGCGTACAAGATCTCGACGCCCGCCAGAGACTCCTACGCCGTGTACGGCTGGTGGCCCGCCGACGCCGATTACAACAACCGCACGGCCTTCAGAATCCGGACCACAGACGGTTGGGTGCGCAGGGTGGTAGACCAGAGAACCAACGGGGGCAGATGGGTCGGCCTCGGCACGTACGTTCTGGACGCGGGGGATTCCTACCGGGTGCAGGTCGCGAGCAGGAGCACCGGCAGGGGCAGCATAGTCGCGGACGCGGTGAAGATCGTGCGAAAGTGAGAACACGGGGGGAAAGATGTGTTCTGGGGATAGGTCCATGTCGATGGGCCGCCGGGACTTTCTGAGGATCGGGGGCACGGGCCTGGCCGGCGCCGTGTTGCTCGGGAGCGCCGCAGGAGGTGTCCTGGCCCAGCAGGGAACGCTCGCCGCTGTCCCGGCCCGCACTTCGATCACGTCAGGTACCGGCGTCTGATCCGCCACTACAGAAGGAGGTAACTCCTGTTGGGTCCTTCCAAGATCTCACACCACGACGCCCGCCAGGTCTGCACCCTCGCCGCGGCCGCACTCTGCGCGATCCTGCTGCTGGCGCCGGCGGCAAGGGGCGATACCACCTCGTCGCACGTGGACAGGGATCCCACGGGCGCCCCTTACGTCCCAGGGCAACTTCTCATAGCCTACGAGCCGGGAACCTCCACAGAGGCCGAAGAGGCCGTCGTCCGCGGGGCGGGGGGAAGGACCGTGGAGAACGTTACGGGGGAGATCAGGCTGGCCTCCTTTCCCCACATAAAGCGCGAGAAATCCCAGAAGATCAGGCAGCGAGCCCTCCAGAGAAAGCTGAAGGACCTCGGGGATAGCCCGCACGTCGAGGCCGCCGATTACAACTACATCCGCGATGCCTCCTTTGTCCCCAACGACCCGAGGTTCGGCGCCAAGGTCGGCGACCCCGGCCAGTGGGGCCTGAGGAAGGCCACCTTTCCGGGCGCGTGGAACGACACCAAAGGCGCGGGAGCCACCATCGCCATCGTCGATTCTGGTATAGACCAGGATCATCCCGACCTGGGCAAGATCTTGGCCCAACACGACTTCGTCGAGGACGACGCCGTGGCCGACGACAGGAACGGGCACGGCACCCACGTGGCGGGGATAGCCGGCGCGCTCACGAACAACGGCAGGGGCGTGGCGGGAGGATGTCCGGGGTGCAAGTTGATCGTGGTGAAGGTAATCGACGCGAACGGGAAAGCCACGGACTCGGACGTGATCTCCGGCATCAACTGGAGCGTGAACAAGACCAACGACGCGGACGTCGTCAACCTCTCTTTCGGTAGCGGAGCCCGCTCCGGATTCCTCGCTGATGCGATCAACGCCGCCTACGCCAAAGGGAACGGGGCCGTGGTGGTAGCCGCGGCCGGCAACGAGGGGACGGCCACGAGACAGTACCCCGCGGCCTGCGATGCGGCGATCGCGGTAAGCGCCACCAACGCAAGCGACAGACTGGCCTCCTTCTCCAGCCACGGCAGTTGGTCGGACCTCTGGGTGGATCTGGCGGCCCCGGGGACGAACATACTGTCCACCCGCCTGGGCGGGGGCTACTACGAGCTGAGCGGGACCAGCCAGGCTGCGCCCTTCGTTTCGGCGCTCGCTGGCCTGCTCGCCTCAGAGGGCAAGACTGCGTACGGGATCCGCCAGCGCATGCAAAACACCGCCACCGACCTTGGTTCCTCCGGCAAGGACCCGTCCTACGGGTACGGCAGGATCAACGCCAACGCAGCGGTACCGTAGAGGCGGGTTCGAAACCCGCCCCTACGCCAACGGCCCTTCTAGATTTTTGGGGTGCAGGGTTTACACTACCCTTCGGCATCGGCTAGACGGGGGACGTTCTTGGCTACGTATACATCCACCGACAAGAGGAGCCTCGGGGGCGAGTTTTTCGACGCCCTGGGCACCTTCTACCGGCGGCGGTGGCTGCTCGGGTACTTCGTTCACCGCCAGGTGACCCGCGCTTACAGGCGGTCGTATCTGGGGCTGGCCTGGGCCGTGCTGGGGCCCCTGATCTGGGTGTTCTTCCTCGCGCTCATCTTCTCCCACGTGATCGGGATAAGAGACCGGGGGGTGGATGGCGACCCCACGCTCAACTTCGGCCTCTACCTGTACTGCGGGCTGCTCCCTTTCCTGACCTTCTCCGAGGCGCTGAACAAGGGCCTCAACAGCATCAGGAGCAACTCGGGGCTGGTCCAGAAGGTCGTGTTCCCGACGGAGATACTACCCTT
>Ga0126307_10000699_pt1 | contig 21975 bp, 21 predicted proteins | sample Plot28_FD_89955 | JGI IMG/M metagenome (GOLD analysis project Ga0126307, IMG submission 89955) | Serpentine soil microbial communities from UC McLaughlin Reserve, CA, USA - Plot28 | ecosystem: Environmental > Terrestrial > Soil > Grasslands | place: USA: UC McLaughlin Reserve, Lake County... | reverse complement strand
TCTTCCATCACCAGTAAAAAATACATCCCAAGATAAACCGGAACTATTTTGTAATATTTGAGAATAAACAGAATTATAGGTATTTATCATATTCTTATGAAGTTCTAGATAATAGTTGGTAATCTCTTTTGCGTCTCTAATTCGTTCTTGATCTTGTTTGAAACTATTGTTATCATCTACTGTTAATAATATATTTCTTTGATATTTGTCTGGATCATAAATTATAGGTGGTAATTTCATTTTTTGTGATTGTTCTTTTTCTTCTTTTGCTTTCTTGTTCTTCTTTTCTTTATTTGAATTTACTCTATCTCTCTTCCTTGTCTTTCTCGATTTGTTATGATTTAAAATTTCTTCAGATGACAACACAAAATTATGACAAATTATACATTCTTACTTAAATAAAAATAGTATTAAAAATATAGACAGACTGGTTAAATAATGTTAGTATATAAGACTGACAAATACGGCGGTCATGACGACAAAGATGGCTATGGTTAAAAGAAAATGATGATGGAATGATGAAAGACAAGGAATATTAGATAATCATAATAATAATTCAATATTTTTTTGTTTATCAGAAATAACTTGTATATATTCTCAATATCACGCTCTAGAAAGTAATAGATTAATTAATAACAAAAAATAAAAAATAAAAAAATTTATTAATTGAAATAAGATTTTCCAATCTTATTTACATAGTTAAAGTAGTTTTGAACTGAATCGTTATAGTATTTTTGTGCAATTTCTATTGATTATACTTAAGGTAAAGTATTGAAATATTATATGATGTTCTCAATGGAGTTATGATGAATGGAAGAAGATTCTTTCCTGTTAAATTTACATGATAGATATTGGTTTTAAAATATTATGAATGTTTAAGTCCCATCTTTCTAGTAAACTTATAATATTTTTAATATTAATAGGATAATCGCTATAGGGAGCATATATTAATGTTAATATTAATGTAAGTATCACAAGTATCATTAAGGAAGTTACTGTGTAAAAAATTATGGTTTCATAGTCAAGAATCAATACTATAATATTACTATACGTGAAGCACAGATTTCAATTTTACTTAAAATAAATAGTATACATATATTGTTATTACAATAATTAAATTAGATCAATTATTTTCATTTAAAAAATAATAATAATCTAAAACGATTTTAAAAAGAAAGAATTTTTACTATAATGTAAAATAAAAATTTTGGATGTATTTTTGCAATTAAAGCATTAATGACCTTTATTGGATAATTCCCATACAAGATCATTAAACATAGTATTCATAGGTCAATTTTAATCTCCATACCTTCAAGCAAAGTGATGGCTTCTGAAGTATTATTTGATTTGATCAATTGTTTAACTTCATCTATATTATTTGCTAATTGGGAATGAGTGAATCTCATATGATTCATCATTTGTTCTGAAGCACCTATTTGAGCAAATACTTCTTGTGGAAGAACAAAAATAATTCCAACCAATAGAAGAAATACAAGACTTGACTTCATAATATTATTATACAATTTAATCTTTTAAAGATATAGGACATTCAATTGTTATGTTAATGACAAAATTATTAAAAAATAAAGATGTCAAGATGATTAAATTAATCAGTTACTTCACAATATAGAGATTTACATCCGTTCTATCATAATAATTTATTGTTATACAAAATATAAAGACTTCAAAATTTAATATTTAACAATTGATTAAGTAATTTTACTGTCATAGTCTGACATCAAGGTATTTGAACGAGGTGAATCATATATGTTCAAAGCCGTGATAAACCTAAATGTGAAATAAAAAGACAGATACTCATTAGCTACAATTTTTTAATTAATATTACATATAGCATCTTAATCCCTTACAATTAAAAAGATATTTTAATATAAACAAAATTAAGATGTAATAGTTTTTGATCATATTCTAGACAATAATTTAACTTTTTCCTTTTCGTACGACCATTTTAATATTTCTTAATTCAATGATATTGAAAAAAATAACAATTATAATTCATTTTGATAAAATACAAATAATCTAAAAATATCATTTCTTAATGATGATTAAAAAATTCCTTAATAATATTCCAAAAAATAAGAAGTTAGTCATGGAATTAGGAATCGGTGATGGTAATTTAATTAAATCACTCTCTGAAAAAAATCATGATTATTACTTTATTGGTATAGAAATACAAGAAGACTATTTCATTAAAGCTAAATCTAACATCAAATCGCAAAATGTTATGTTACTAAATTGTTCATTTGAGGATATTCTACCTTTATTTGAAGATGAATCGATTTATAAAGTTATATCAGTTCTTCCTGACCCTAGATATATAGATAAAAATTATAAAAATGAATGGGAAACTTTCTATAAGATTGTTTATAAAAAATTACTAAAAAAAGGATTATTTATACTAATAACAGAAATAACTGATGAATTATTACAACCTGTATCAAATAATTACTTTTATAAAGAAGTTAATAATTTAAAACAAATTTTTCAATCGATAGGATTTAATGTATCAAATAGCTTTGAGGGATATCAAGAAAATTATATGACATCCTTTCTTCAAGTATTTAATGGAGATCCTAAACGGATTAGAATAATTAATTTTGAATTTACTAAAAACTAAAGTTTAACACAGAGAAATTTGTTAAATAAATAAAAATGATACTATTAATAGTTATACCTGCCAAATCTATACCTTGGCAAATGCAGATAACTTTGGTATAGAGGATCGAAAGGCAGTAGAAGGAGTGAAATGGATGAATTCCTACGCAGTAGAGAAAAAGAAAAAATTTGAAGCAAAATTAGAAGGATATTTATTAATCACCAAAAATTTTGGTAATTTTGAAATTGTTTCTTGGAAAGGTGATTGGTCTCTTGCTAGGAATTTAATAATTAAGGTCAGTAGTAAATTATCAACAAAAGTGATTGAATCTGGTTATCATCAAAAAGGTTCCTTTTTTCTCTCATTGATTGGTGCAAATAAAGAAATAGCAAAAGTATATAAAAAAGGGACTCTAATTGGCAATCTAATTTTAGACAAAAAATCTGGACAATGGATTGCTAAATCCGAAAAATTGATATAATATTAAAAAAACTTTTTAATCCTCTATATTTATATAAATTTGATTGATATAAAAAGTGTTAAATAATGTATCTATATTCTTATGTTATTGAACTCCTTCTATTGGTCATGTTTTAACTTTCAATGTTAAAGTATAACGAATTTTATCAACTGTTTTGATTTCGGATGTAATTGTTTCTTTTATCTTGTCACCCGTCTCTCCTTTTATTTTGATAAGGATATTATATGGACCTTGAATCCTGTATACTGCTAATATTTCTTCTATTCCATTTAATTTCTTTAATATTTTTTCTTCGTCACCTTCGTTACAAGTAATTAAAACAAAGGATTCTGCCATTATGAACTTGCGCTTAATAATTTCAAAGCATTACTAATAATTTGTGCATGATCTGCTTCTACTTCTGTAGTAATAAGCAATAAGTGATCATCATCTAATGGAATAGTAATTCGTTTGATTTTTTCATATTCTGCCATTGCATATTTTCCTCTTCCTATTTTCGAAGATAATGAATTCCTCAATCCCCATCTTGCTAAAGCCTGTAAATTTGATTTTCTTGTTTCTTCATTGCTTAGGATATTTTCTACTCCTTCTTTTTGACCACCATGTTTTATCTCTCCGGATTCATCACATATTCCTGCAAATCTTATTTTGGAATCCAGATCTAATATAGATTTACATAAATTATCATAATCCATATCCCTTATATTCAAAAATACAAATATAATAGTTTTTAGCTAATTTTAAAATATATTTGAAATAATTAAAAGCCGTTTGAACCTTTTTTGGTTGGTTTTGTTAAATTCTATTATGTTATTAATAGACAATCCAAAAGGAATTTTAGCGTCTGTTCTATTTTCCAATAGCAACTCCAACAGACTCCACCAATCAAACATGTAAATTGTGTTCTAATTTTATAATACTTATATTGTTTGTATCCATCTAAATACTTTAAGATATTATATTTAAAAGATAAATTATTCTTTTTCTTCTTAATTGGAAGATGTATATTTGCTAATTATATAAATACTAATGTTTTATGGAAGTTTTATTCTAAAACTTAGAACACTATTATTTTCTATGTGTATATTTGATATTGTTATAAAAGTACACAGTATAATTAGTTTTTATTGATCTAAATTCTTTATTTGATTAATTGAATTTATTAAAAATTTCAGTTGCCAATTTGATTTATCGTAGTGCTACTCCTAAGTTATAGCTTTTGGTATATCTTTTTTGTAGGAGTCAGCTAATATCATACCAACCATTTCAACAACGTAATTCGTAGAATTTTTTCTGGACTATATCTTACTATTCTATTCTGATAATAATATCTTCGTTTGGTTATTTTAAAAAGATATTAAGATATATATATATATAATATCTGTTTTAACACTTCGACTTTTACCTACTAATGCTATTAAATACAAGATTTTCTTCCACAATTAAAAATTATTATACTTTATACTTCACATATATCAATTAAATAAAAAAAGTACTAGTAAAACATTTAAAGGTGATTTCTTATTCCTGATATTTTTATTTCGTGTTTACCCTTTGGAATAAATATATTCATACTAATTGTTTTACCATCCATAGTAATAGCTTTATTTTGATATTGTTTCCCGTCCAAAAAAATATCTATTTTTTGGTTTGAAGAGATTTGTGGAACTTGAAAGATAGTAGGTCCTCCCAATGGATTATATGGTTTAATTTCAAAAATGATACTATCTGATGAATTTTCATATCTAAAGTTGCTAATTGCAGAAACACTTTCTAAATTGAAAACAAGATAATCTCCATTTCCAATATTTAGTGTAGATATAGGAGCATTGACATCCAATCCAGCACAACTATAGAAATAAACATCATCTTTTATTGCAGAATCAGGAAAAATTTTATAACCAGTTTCTTCATAAGGATAAATAACTGGAATTACTGTGCTTTTTACAGAATCTATTTGAGTACCATTGATGGAATGAACAGAAGCATATACTGAAACATTTTTAATTATGTTAGAACCTGTGTTTTTTATTGTACCAACTAGAGCCTTTTCATTATCTGTAGCACGATTTGAGTACTTCTGTGTTAGATCCATAAAGAATGGCTTTGCCACTTTTTTAGTCTCAATAGGATAGACTAATCCATTAAAGAATTCGTTACTGTTAATAGTAAATTTAAAGGGAGCAGATACATAAGGATGTATTACATTACTAAATGTGTTACTGGTTAAAATTGAGGATGTATTAATTGATTTAGTTATATTGACTCCTACTTTAACTTCTAAAGGCGTACCTGCATTATTTTGTACAACCCCAATTAAATTCCAATCTCCATTTAAAGATTTGAAAATTTTTTGGTCCACAATAGAAATTGGAAATTCTCCATATATCTCAATAGGAACTATTATAATTATCAAAGATAATATAGTCAAGTACAGATTCATATTTTTAGAAAATATTATACTAAAGTTCATAATATTATTAAAAATATAATATAATGGAGATAAATTCGTTTTTATGAATTATATTTATTAATTTTTATCTTTTGTCTTTACTTTTTTACTGCCTAGGTTATCATTAGCATCTTGCCCTTTTTTTCATATTTGATGATCTTATTGGCGCTAGTGTTATCGATTGATATGTCCATTCTTGCCTACCGCAAATTCACTTGTTCAATTATTCCCTATATTAGTCAATTATTTCCTATATTAGTCAATTACTAAATATCTATTACATTCTTTTATTTGACTGAAAGTTGTTCACAGCTTAAGATGATTGATATGAACGTAATATAAAAAATATCCAGATTCTTCTAAATAATTAACCTTGATAAATATAAAAGAAAAAAAGATAATAGCAAAAAAATAGACAAAATAGACTTTAATTAAAATACTTTCAAAAATACAAATTACAAGTAATAAATTTTAGAAAGATATTGAAAGAAAAATGAATGACTATTTATTTAGAAATAGAGATACAACTGATTCCTATTATGCAAAAACCATTTTTTACATAAATATTATATTTTAGTATATAGTACAGCCTAAAAATGGTAATATAGTTCCTTTTGATAATACAATTTACATACTTAAGGTTTTTCTCTTTATTATTTACCATTTCGTAATATTTAATATAGTATATTAAATGGAACTAAATTTTGTAATCAATTTCTTTCTTTCCTTAAATACATTTTTGGTAGATTCCAATTATATCTCATTGCTAACAATCGAAATAAGGTAATGATAACTATACTTACAATCATAGAAAGATTGTAATTGAAATCAAAGTATACCAGAATAAAAAATATTACTATTCCTAAAAAACTAACTGACGCATATAATTCTTTAACAAATACTAATGGAATTTCTTTAACAAAAACATCTCTTACTATTCCACCACCAACGGCAGTAAAAATTCCTGATATAGCCATGGCAAGAAAATTTAATCCTAACATTTCGTAAGCAATACTCGCACCTATGATACTAAAAACTCCTAAACCTATTGCGTCAAATTTTAAAAATAAATTTTCTCGTTCCTTAAAAGAAGGGTGTAAAAAAAATACAATAACACCTGTAACTACTACAATAGTTAGATAATATGGATCTAATATAATTTTAGGTGGTAATCTGTCTAAAAGAATATCTCTAATTATTCCTCCGGCTAAACCTGTGCTGCTAGCTAATATTATAACACCAACAATATCCATCTTGTATTGTATTGCTTTTAATGCACCTGTTACAGCAAATACCATTATACCAAATAAATCCAATATTTGAAGTAATAAGGGAATTGAGAAAAAGATATTGTCCAACTATAAATATTAATTATTTCTAATTATGTATTTAAATTGATTATCAATGTGGAAGATAATTTAATTATAAAAATTTTTTAATGCAATGATTTTGGGACTTTCATTCCTTTAGTGTTTAGTAAAATATAAACTTCTGGAATAGAATAGACAAATCCTATATGAACACAATCTATTTTTTCATCTAATAAACACCTTAATTCTCCATTTCGTAAAATAACCTCTGCTATTCTATTTCTTTTATTATCTTTTATTAGTACTCGATCAGAGTCAATTGAAATTTTTTCCATAAAAGGACCTTGTTTAGCAAACGCCTCATGCTTTAACATCATTTCTTCCATCATACTTGTTAAATATCCTGAAAAACTTGTTATTCCTTTTAGTTCTAAATCATTCTTCCTTTTTTCGTAGATGTTAAAAAATTTTTTATAAATATTTTCACTCACTGTAATTGATTTAAAACCGAGCTTAGGCATTCTGCTACCGTATATAACCGTAACATATAAGATTTACTATATAAATTTAATATTTATACTTAATTTGTTAAATGTTCATTTTATTATTACTACTTCTGTTATTGGTGAATTAAATTCATTATTTAGTTTAATCGGATAGTTGAATCATTTAACAAGTATTTATCATTCATCATACTAAACTGTGTTAATTCAATTATTATATATTTTGATAATAGAGTGACCTAAAAAATTCCTACAAAACTAAAATTTGAATCAAAATAAAATTTAAATTATTTAATAAATACTTTTAAATAGTTGTAAGATTTTTTCGCTATTTCAATAGGATTATCTTGATATGGATATAATTCAACAGTAACAAATCCTTTATAACCAATATTTTTTATTGTATCAAAAACTCGTTCAAAATCTATAGAACCCATCCCTGGTAGGAGATGATTATGAACTCTATTATCAGCTATATCAGCTAGATGGAAATGCTCTATATAATCAATTAATTTTAATATAGTCTCTGAAGGATCTTCGTTTACACAATAAAAATGTCCAATATCAAAATTCAATTTTATGTGATCCGAACGAATTGTGTTCATTAACTGTAAAAATTGGTGAGAGTTCTCAATTAGTAGTGAAGGTTCTGGTTCTACTAAAATTTTTACATTGTTTTCTTCTGCAATATGTTCGACTTTTTTTAAACCTTCAACGAATATTTTCAACAATACATCTGGTTTTATTTTATTCTCTTTTATGCTAATTGGTCCTCCTGGCTCAGTAGAAATATTTTTTATGCCTAATTTCTTTGCTAAACAAATGCAATCAATTGTATATTGAATCCTCTTTTCCCTTAATCTCTTATCATATTCAATCCATGAGGGATGATAAACGTCACCTATTGCATATAACGCAAACGAATTAAGATTAGAAATTTCTATATTCAAAAATGAAATTAGATTTTTTATTTTTTTTATTTGTTCTTCTGAAAACTCAGGAGGATAGGCATGAGGTATATCACCAAGAATTTCTACACCTTTAAAGCCTATTTTAGCTATTTCTCTTATAGCATTTTCAAGAGAAAATTTTTTAAAAGCATTTGAACTAAAAGCTAATTTCATTTTCCTAATTAATTATAAAACAATTTTTTAAGACTTAATCTGTTCTAGCCTTGTGTATTCCAAGTAAATTTATCTGATTGTTTATAAAAGTCATATGCATTATACATTGTAACTTTTTCTATTTCATTTTTACTAAATCCTTCTTTTCTCATTTCTCTAGCAACCAGTGGAACGCTTAATGGATCTGAAATTCCCCAATCAGCTGCACTATTTATCATTATACGATCTGATCCATTTCTTCTTATCATATCCATTGCTCTCTTTGGTGAAAGTTTGGTTATGGGATAAACCGAAAGACCTGCCCATGTCCCCATTTCCAGTGTTTTTTTTATTGTTTCTTCAGTATTATGATCTATTAGGATTTTCTTTCTGTCATATTTATCATAATCTTGATTCAGGATTTCTTCAATCCTCTCTATTCCTTTAGTTTTATTTTCATGAGGTAAATGGATCATGATCGGAATTTTTTCTGTTGATGCAATGTTAAGTTGTTTGATAAATATTTCCTCTTCTAATTCATTTATAAGGTTGTACCCTATTTCACCAATTGCTACAACTCTCTCTCTATCGATGAACTTTAACATTGCTTCAAGTGCATCTAAGGCTAAGGGTCTTTGAACAGATTCTTTCGGATTTACAGAAATGCATACAAAATGCTCAATTCCAAATTGTTTAGCTCTTGTAGTTTCAAATGATATAAGATGTTCCCAATAATCAATGAAAGTTCCAACAAAAGTTCTTGGAGCTCCAAGCCAAAAAGAAGGCTGTACTATGACTTCTATTCCTGCTTTAGACATAGCATCATAATCGTCAGTGGTTCGAGAATACATATGAATATGGGGATCAAAGAACCCAGACATTTAGTTATAAAATCACTTCAAGTTATATTAAATGTATATCTTTTCAAATCTTTAACAAAACTTTTAGGAGATTGTTATTCATTGACTGCCCTCATTCTTTTGCATTAAAATCCATATATATTTAATTAGTAAGAACATCTAAGGAACATTATTATTCTTATTCTTATTATTTTGTCTATTATAAAGTAAAATATAATTCTTATCAAATTTTGATGCTTACTGCTTTTTAAAAGCAAATTCTTAATTTCCTTTGGTTCAATTTTTTTATAGATTTAAATAATTTATATCTAAATTGAGTCTAAAACAAACAACTAATAAGATATTGAATTATTAGAACAACTAGAAATTGGAGAATTATTCAAGTTTAACTAATGTCAAAAGTGTTTATGAAGACTCTGATATGTTGTCTATTGATATTGCAGGAATCCGTCTTAGAAATCCTCTTCTTCTTGCCTCAGGATTTTTAGGAATTTCTCAAGACATTTTTAATAGATTATACAATGATGGATTAGGAGCAATAATTAGTAAATCAATAAGTGTTAGTCCTCTAGAGGGATATAAAGGTCCTACTGTTGTTTATTTGGGCGAGAAAGGCTATCTAAATGCTATAGGACTTGCAAACCCTGGAGCTGATGTATTTGCAAATGAGATTATCAATAATCAAAGCCCTCTTATAGTTAGTATTGTTGGATCAAGTGTCACAGAATTTCCAAAATTAATAAGTAAATTTGATAAGTTGAATATACTAGGATATGAAATTAATCTTTCTTGTCCACATGTTGCTAAGATGGGTATGGAAGTCGGAGATGATCCTGAACTAGTAATTAAAATAATAAAGACTATTAAATCAAAAACCAGAAAACCTGTAATTATCAAAGTTGGAATAGGAAATACCGATGTATTAAAACTTGCAAAGATAATTCAAGAATCAGGAGCTGATGCAATAACTGCAATAAATACTATTAGAGCAATGGCAATAAATGTAGAGACTGGAATGCCCATTCTCAGCAATAAAATTGGCGGATTATCTGGCATTCCATTAAAATCCATAGGAGTTAGATGTGTTTATGAAATTTCTAAAAAAGTTACTATTCCTGTAATTGGATGTGGTGGAATATTTACATGGGAAGATGCTTTAGAATACATTTTGGCAGGTGCAACAGCTATAGAGTTAGGTTCTGTAATAGGATATGAAGGCTTGAAAGCATTCAATGAAATAAAATTAGGAATAATAAGATATTTGGAAAAGAAAGGTTACAAGAATATAAAGGAGATTGTCGGCCTTGCACACCAATATTGATAAACTACGAACTGTTACTATTGAAGATGTAATAGAAGAAACTCCTTCAGTTAAGACTTTTGTTTTTTATGATAAGTTATCTTCCAATGCAAAACCTGGCCAATTCTTAATGGTTTGGATTCCAAGAGCTGAAGAACTTCCAATGAGTGTCATGATTTCTAACAAGAGAGATCATGCTGCCATCACAGTACGTAAACATGGATTTGGGTCTACTTCTCTATATGAAAAGGTACAAAATGATACGATTGGAATACGTGGACCATATGGTAATTATTTTAGAGTAAATAAGGATTTAAAAAATCCTTTATTAGTTGGTGGAGGAACTGGCTTGGTTCCATTAATGCGTCTTGCTACTGTATTTAATAAACTTCAAGGAAAGTGTACAATAATTATGGGTGCAAAATCAAAGGATGAAGTACTTTTCAAAGGTCTTGTAAATGAAATACTAAGTAAAGTTAGTAATAACCTAATTGTTACTACTGAAGATGGAAGTTATGGAATAAAAGGAGTGGTAACAGATGCTTTAAAAAGTATTATAAAAAAAGAAAAATTTGATATGATCTATACTTGTGGCCCTGAACTTATGATGAAAAATATTTATGATTTATCTGTTATCCATTCCATTCCAATTCAAGTTAGTCTAGAAAGATATATGAAATGTGGAATAGGGATTTGTGCAAGTTGTTGCATAAACGACAAACTTGTTTGCAAAGATGGCACTGTGTTCGATGAGAATCAATTATCCTTCATGTTAGAATTTGGAAAAATTTACAGAGATAAATCTGGCCGTAAATCTCACTATTAGTTTAATTAATTTAGTTAATTGTTATTTTCCCGTGCCGTTAATAGACGAGGAAAAGGAGGATTTCCATACACCTTTGTCCTTATTTTCATCCTTTGATTCTATACGATCTAATTTTTTTATATATTTTTGATTTTCTAATAATATATTTATCAATGTCTGTATCTCTGATATTTAAAAATGGTTTGTCTTTTTTACCAACTTTTCCAATAACTTCTGGTGCTAGATGAATTTTTTTTAGATCTTGGATTATAGAATCGGTACATTCTTTTGATGCTATTATAGCATGACAACCATTTAATGACGAAGTGGAATGTTGTACAAAAAACGCTTTAACAGCATAGGTAGACATTTCCTTATTTTTAATAGGAATTCTGTCTATAATGATTTCACTACCTATATAATCTGCTAATCTTTTGATAGCTAGAATTCCTTGGGTTAAAATTGGAAATACTGCAGTAATATGTGAAGATTTATCAAATTTGCCCTCAAATTCAGGACAATATTTGTTTATTATCTTTCCAAGCTCAAATCTTGGATGGCATAAATTATTAATGATATTATCTTTTTCGTTTTCAAGTTCCTTAATAAATATACCCTGTTTCTCAAAAATGGATATGTTTTCCTCATTAATTCTTGTTAATAAAAATAGACTTAAAGGAATTATAGAACCAAATTTGTCAGTAATTATAATGTTCATTTCCTCTTCTATCTCATTATATCTTGTAGGAATTTCTCTATGTGTTGTAGCAGTAGCAGTAGCTCCAAGAAATAGATTACCAATTTTCAAAGAACTGTAGTCCTCCATGTAAACATTATTCGATAATGTAAATGAATCAAAATTTTGCCTCATGTTATCAAGTATTTCTTCTTTAGGTGCATCATAAATAGGGAAAATTTTAAATTCTTCTGTACATCCTAGTAAACTTAGATTTTCAATTACTCCAGATACTGTTACTTTGCAATGAATTTCAGATTCAGGAGAACATAAAACATCAGTGATCTGTGTAATATAATTATTAGCAAGAATATATCCTACTTTATTCCCTCTTCTTGTTTCAATAAAATCCAATACTGCGAATTGTTTTTTCGAAGATGTATTTATTGCAGTTATTTTCCTAGTTATACATTTTGATTTAATACTAGTTAGTAAATTGGAGAGAATGTCTAAACGCTTTTCTTGATTATCTGCAATTTCTTTATTAATTTGGATAATTGCCAGTGCTTTTTTTATACCTGTCTCGCTTTGTTGTATTATGGAAGGATCCGATAAATTATAAATTCTCCTTGTAATTTCAGGATTTTTTCCTTCACTCTTGTAAAATGAATCAATCCAATCTGGTGTTATTTTCCAATTTGTTCCTTTAATTTTATTTAGAGAGAATTCTAAAAGGTCTGAATCTATTTCATTAGAAAAAGTTGAAAGCCAATTAAGTGGCTCAAAACCGTATTCTTTGTACTTGTAAATATTCTCCCAAAAATCTGTATTCAATATAATCTATGTAATAATTATAATAATGATATTAAAATATAGATATTTCTTTTAATATATTTAATTTATTTAATTGATAGCTTGAATTATATTTTAGAATAGGTAAATAAGATTATAGCAGGAAAATAGATAATAAACAAGACAATTACATATCTAATTTTTTTGTTCTGTTTAATCCACCGATGTTTAAATCAGTTGTTGATAAAAAGTAGGTAATTTGAAAAATGGGTGTCAGAAGTGCCGCACAACACCCACCCTTAGATAAATTCACAAATTTAGTTTGTGATAATTATAATAAATGAAAGTAGAATAAAATGTTGTTGATTTTCAGTAGTAAAACTATACACCTAAGGAATTTGTAAATAAGATACGCATAAGTCACTTTCAGAATTAAAAAGAGAATAAAAAACCATTATCTTAATGAAAAAAAATAATGTTAGATATGACAAATTCCGATTTATCAAAAGAAGATTTCAATGAATTACAGAAATTTATGTTATATAATAATTATGCAAAATTAATCGACTAAGTCGTACCTTTAAGGTTTTTGTTTTTTTACTTAATAACCAGAAATCACAATCAAGCGATACCTAAAAACCGTATTTAGTACAATACTCTGCTATTTGGGAAGAGTCACCTGTTAACAAGTCATGGATTACAATAAAAAATAGCATATCAATAAAAATATACTTAATTCACCAATACTTTATTTTAAAATTCTTTTAATAGAACTTTTTACTCATGACCGAAATTTGGCCAATTGTAAGAATTTCATTCATTTTATATAATTATATGGATTCATTTTTTTTGAATTGAATATTCTAAAGAATTTTCTACCAACTTTTTATAAACAACTGATTTAAACACCGGTGGATTAAACAGAACAAATTTTTTTCAATACTACAAGTAGCAATTACAATAATTTATTTAAATTTATATCTGGAAGGTATGCTATTAAAAATAAATATATACAATTTTTAATAGATTATACTATTATGATAGAATCTCATTCTATACATGGCATAGCTGATGATAATTTTACATTTTTAAGCAATGAAAATCAGAATTCCAAATATAATTCTGCTATAGCTAATTTGGCCAATAAATATGAAAAAAAATCAGCAACAGATATTCTTAAATGGTCAATTGAAAATTTTGGAAATAAAATTGCATTAGCATCAAGTTTTGGTGCTGAAGACGTTGTCATTATTGATATGATGGTAAAAATAGATAAAACTAAAACAAAAATTTTGACCTTAGATACAGGTAGATTAAATCAAGAAACCTATAATGTGATGGATGAAATACGAAAAAAATATGGCATTTCTATAGAATCGTATTTTCCAAGTTCAGAAGAAGTCGAAGAAATGGTGCGTAAAAAAGGGTTTAATCTTATGTATGAAAGTATAGAAAATAGGAAATTATGTTGTGAAATAAGAAAAGTAAATCCACTTAATCGTGCTCTTGCAACTCTGGATGGATGGATAACAGGTCTCAGAAGGGAACAGGCTATTACTCGTTTAAATATTAAAAAAATAGAGATTGATTCAACTCATAATAATATTCTAAAGATTAATCCAATTGCTGATTGGAGTGAAGATATGGTTTGGAAATACATAAAGGAAAATGAGGTTCCATATAATAAATTACATGATAAGGGATATCCTAGTATTGGCTGTGAACCATGTACGAGGGCGATAAGCAAAGGAGAAAATCGTAGATCAGGCAGATGGTGGTGGGAGGAATCATCTCAAAAGGAATGTGGACTTCATCTTGATCCTAGCATAACAAAAAAAATCTGAATTTATTTTTATATACAATAATATTAATCTTCCAATAGTGCAATAATATAGGTTTATGAAAATATACCTGGATTTAGGTTTTTATAAAGTATTTATTATATCTTTATAAAATATATTACTTAATTGGTCACTTAATCGATAAGATTAATCTTTAGAATAAGATAATTGATAAAAAATATAAAAATATTTATGTGGTAACAGACAATTAATCTAGTATAGATCATACAATGATTTAAAATTTTAATAGATTTTTTAAATATAATTACAAATCAAATAATATAAAACTTTTTATCAATCGGTTAATAGTAGTCTTGATATCATATAAAAAAATTTAATGTTATTTAAAAAGTATTAATAATACAATTAATAGTTTAAGGATAAATATTGGATAATATGCAGATTCAAAATAATATTATAAATAATATTCCAGAGCCTCATGGGGGGCGGCTCATAAATAGGGTTTTTGAATTAAAAAATAACAATGTCATTGATATGTTTTCCATTGAAATTGATGATAACTTGAGAAATGATATTGAAAATATTGGAGATGGTATTTTTAGTCCATTGGAAGGATTCATTGGAAAAGATGAGTTTGAGAGTATCTTGAAATCTGGAAGATTAAAAAATGGATTACCATGGACAATTCCTATAGTCTTAGATGTGGATAAATCAATTGCAAACAAAATACAAGACTATCGTGAAATATCTTTAAAGAATAATGGTGACCATTTTGCAACTTTATACTTTGATGAGTTTTATTCGTATAATAAATTAGACATGGTTAGAGCATTATATCATACAGATGATCAAAAACATCCAGGCGTATCAAAGACCTTTAAAATGAAAGAATTTTTAGTTTCTGGAAAAATTGATGTTAATAAAAAGATAAACAACTATAAATTAAGAAATTATAGGTGGGAACCTATCAAAACTCGAGAAGAGATTAAAAGGAGAGGATGGAAAACTATGGTTGGTTTTCAAACTAGGAATATTCCACATATTGCACATGAAATGCTTCAAAAGGCTGCTTTAAATATCTATGATGGAATATTTATCAATCCCTTAATAGGTAAAAAGAAAGCAGGTGATTTTAAAGACGAAGTGATACTTGAAACTTATATGAAGTTAATAGAAAATTATTTTCCATCTGATAGGGTAATGTTTGTTACTCTTCATACTGAAATGAGATATGCAGGACCAAAAGAAGCGATTCATCATGCTATTATGAGAAAAAACTTTGGCTGTTCTCACTTTATAGTAGGAAGAGATCATGCTGGTGTAAGTGATTATTATCATCCTTTTGCCGCTCATGAAATCTTTAAAGAATATCCAGATATAGGAATTCAACCAATATTCTTTCCAGCCTTCTATTACTGTAAAAAATGCTTAGGATATGCCAATGAGAGAAATTGTCCTCATGGTTCAGAATATAAAGAAGAATTATCAGGCACAAGAATGAGAAAGATGGTCACTTCTGGAGAATTGCCAGGAAAACATCTACTAAGACCAGAAATTGCAGATGTAATTATAAAATTTCAAAATCCATTTGTTTCTTGATATTTGTAAAAGTATGCTCTTATTCTTTTGTGAGTTCTATTGGTTATTTTATTTAAATGATTCATTATAAATTAATATTTGTTAAATAATTTATTCTGCTCTTCTGGTTTTTATCTTTGATTTACGTTCATATTACTCTAAATTATGATATAAAATGCAGTCAATGTATGAAAATTCTCTATTTTATTCAGTGAAAATTTCTTCATTTGTCGCTGCTTCAATACTTTTCATCATGCTTTTCTCTAATCATTTTGTTTATGCTCAAAATGTATCTGACTCTACAGGGGAAAAATTCGACGCAGTAAAATCAAAAAGTCATGAGAGTTTTGTTCTTCCCTTTAGCGCATCCAATACAGATCGAAAAAATCCAGTGATCTATACTTATGACACTCCTAAAGGCGTAAGTTGGATTCTAGGGATTACAAATAATATGACTTACAATAATTCTTCTGAAGCAAAAACGATTATTAAATTGATGGAAAAACCGCCCAGTGAAAAATTCATTGAATTAGCTATGTTTGAACAAAATGATAAATTTTGGGTTGCTGTTAATACAAATGAATCTGGTTATATAAGGGTTCACGAACAAAATACTGATGGATGGTCTCGTGATGAACCACTTATGGTAGGACATGCTAATAATCAAGGTTTAACAGTTACTAATGGTAAAAGAATCGTCATTGACAGATTATCGCTAAATGGTTTTAATTTAGGATCAGTTGCTGTATACGGAAAGGATGATACTGATTCTCCAATAAATACTTTGGATGGCTATCTTTCCTTTGATCTTTTATATGGTGATCCAAGAGATTCTCCATTGTATTTTCTACCTATCATTATGTTAGTTATAGTTGGAGCAGTAGTATTCCTTTTACTTAAATTTAAGAAAAGAGATCGTGACACTTAAATTTTAATTAAATTTTTTTTTGATTCATATAATAGTTACATACTTCTTTTAGACTACATATTTCGCATTTGGGTCTTATAGGAAGACAAATATTTTGTCCATATCTTACAAAGGTATTATTTAAAATTAACCAATATTTTCTATCTATTATTTTTATTAATTCTTCCTCTGTCTGTTTTGGATTCGGTGTTTTAACAATACCAATTCTGTTAGAAATTCTATGAACATGGATATCAACTGGTATGGCTGGCTTATTAAAAGCATATACTAAAACACAATTTGCAGTTTTTCTTCCTACTCCAGGCAATTCTAAAAGATCTTCAACTTCATTTGGTACAATTCCATGAAACTTTTCAACAATGATCTTAGATACCTGTTTAATTCTTTCTGCTTTAGTATTGTAAAAACCTATGCTACGTATAATTGATTTGATATCATTCAGATCTGCATTGGCTAATTCTCTTGCATTCTTATATTTCTGAAAAAGTTTACGTACAATTTTTGATGTATTTTCATCTCTTGAACGAGCAGAAAGAATAGTTCCTATTAATATCTTGAATGGATCATTATCTTCTTCCATTTGCAGCTCTTTTAAAGCTGTAAGTCTCACTAGGTTATCTGAATTATTTAACTTTGCTTCCATTTTGTTAAGGATATTTTCTATTATTATCAGGTCTTGAGTGTAAGTATTATGCAAAAAGTATATTTAATTATTTCAATATTTAATTAATAATTATATCATATATTTAAAAAATTTATCTTAATGCATATATATTTTGCATTAGAAAAGAAGAATAACTAACAAATATTCTTGATGTGTCGAATTTAATTATTTAATTGTAGTAAAAAAAACAAGTATTTTCAATAAAAAAGTTAAATTTGATTTTTTTTTTGATATTACAATTTTAAACATTTTATTTCTCTAAACTGAAAGAGATATAATTGGACAATTAAAATTTATTTCTTTCTAATTTATTTGAATAAAAATAAAGTGAGTTTAATTATTATATGATACTAATAATTTTCAGAGGGTTCTCTAACTGAACGTGATTTTTGGATATCCCTTTCTCCTCTTCCTCCTCCTCGAGGTACATCTGGTATGTCCATACCTGTTCTCTGTTCAGCAAGAAAACTAGCTTCATCTAGTATTTTACCAACATCTTCCCCATAATTATTAAAATCAAATGTATTATTTCCCATACCACTAGCATTTGTCAAAATCTCGTTAAATGTTGTGTTTAGTTCATTCAATTCTCCATCAGCTTGTGGTAAAACGTCATTTATTTTACCTTTTATATTCGATAGAGCACCCATTGCTGGGCCTAAAGCTGCCATTGAATCACCTATATCTATTGTAGATTCTAGTCTCATGTGGACTTGTTCAAGAGCTAATTTTATTTGGGACATGGTTCTACTAGTCTTCCTAACTTGGGCTAATTCATTAGAAATCATTTTTCCTTGTTGCGAATCATGCTTTTGTAATGAAGAAATTACTTGTTCAAAGTACGTTTTTTCACGCGCTTTTAGTTTTTCCATCATTGAATCGAGTTTTCTATTTTGTGTTTCAATCTTATTTTTAGCTAATTCCATTTTAGGTTTTAGTGGCTGTTGAGATTTTATACTATCCCTTAAAATGTCAGTAGAATTGCGTTTTTTTTCTTTAATCCAATTATTGCTAAAATGGTTATCCATGAATACTAATACATATTATTATTCAGACCTTAAATTGCAATGTCATCTTTGAATAACTAACTAGTAATTTTTTATAAACATTATCCAAACAAAAATGAATTATCGTAGAAAAATTTTCTCTATGGTAATAATAGTAAGTGAAATTTTTATAATTCAAATTAAATAATTTTTTATATAAATCAATTTTATAATTTATATGTTTTTTAAATGAATATTCTACAATGGTGTAATATTGATGAATGTCTTCTAATTGCAGAAAATGATGAGATCTATAAAAAATATGCAGGACTCAGATATTCAAAGGAATCAATACTTTCTCTTGCAAAATTACGATTGTTAAACTCAGAATTATTTTTAAAAAACTATAAAGAACCTATTGATCTTTTTGCTTCAGTCATAGAAAATTTTGTAGATTCCTCAACTAAAAACTTAGAACTTAAATTACACGATATAAGAACAAAAAAAATAGTTTCAAATTATAAGTTTAATGATAAAAAAATAAATTGGAATACCTGGAGGCAATTCAATAACATTGAAAAAGATTCTCATAAACGAAAGAAAGTTTTTGATGAATTTATAGAAAAAACAAAATACATTTCTCCTATTATTTATAACCGGTTTGAAAAGATACGTTCGCTTTATTTAACTACTACTGCTATTCAACAAAGCATTAGCAGTAGTAGTATTTATATGGATTCTGATAATCAATTAAACCCTCTATCAGGATATTTGATGAATGAAAAAATAACATATACAAAATTTATAAATTTTGTTGAACATATGGGAAACAAGGCAAGGAATTCCTTCAAAAGATCTCTTCAACAAGTTTCACAAGAAATTTTAAAAAGAAATGCAGAGTATTATGATGATTTTTATTTTTTTCGTAATAGAATTTATAAAGATTTTGATAATACATTTAAAAATATTAACCCAGTAAAAGAAGTTAAAAAAATTCTGAAGATATTAGATTTTGATTTAAATCGGATAAATTTTGATATTGAAGACAGAGAAAATAAATATCCATCACCAATATGCTTTTTTGTGAAAATACCCTATGATATTAGAATTTTATATAAATCTGAAAGCCCTTATTTTGATCTACAAGGATGTTTTCATGAGTCTGGACATGCTATGCATGCAAGCTCTATAAATTCAGAAATAGAATATTGGAAAAAATATTATATTCCTATGGGCATTGCAGAGATTTTTTCTATATTGTTAGAACGTTTGACAAAAAATAAAATTTTTCTCAAATCTACACTTGGGATAGATGATAGTAATTTATTAGATGAATTGAAATTAAGAAATAATTTTATGGAATTATTTTTTGTTACCTTTTATTCCGCAAATTCTCTTATGAAATCAAGTTTTTGGAAAGATCATTTAAGTATTGAAGATTCTAATTTATTATATTCAAAATTAGTAAAAGATTTTACCGGATTTGAAGTTCCAGGCGAATATTGGATGTTACATCATATACTTCCTGAATCTACAATGTATGTTCCCAGTTACCTTTTTGCAGCTGTTAGAGCTAAAGAATTGGATGTTCATTTACAAAATAACTTTGGTGAAGTCTGGTGGAAAAATAAAGAAGCAGGAAAGTATTTACAACAAATAATGTTTTCAGGTACTGACATTGATCTTTCATTATTTTCAAAGCTTGATAGTGATCTTTACCTAAAAGAAATCATATCTACATAATAGTTAAGACTATTTTATTAATGTCTTTGAATATCTCCTGCTAACAGTACTCCATAGTCATTAACTTGATGGTTTTTTTGTTTGATTGATTATTTACAATTATAATAATAACCGGTGTTACTATACCATTAAATCTGGAGTTAGTTTAGGTTTATTTTATTTTATTTTATTTTATTTTATTTTACGAATATCTGTTTCTTTACTATGTTTGTAATCTTAATTCAAAGATATAATACTCATTGCTACTCATATTTCTGATATTTAAACTATTTAGATTTGAAAATTATTTCCTTGACATATCCTTTGAGATGATACATGATAGGAGAAACTGGAGTAATTTTTCATAGTGATAGAAGATTACAAACTAATATTTCTTACTGTTAACTTAACTGATACTAAAATATCCAAAATTATAAATTGAAATCACTACAAGATTATTTAGAATGAAAAGAGAATTTATTGCCTCTAGAATTGAGGCCACACAAGACGGCAGTCCTTATGTTTATGTAACATTCTCAGATCCTCACGACTACAAACCCGGAAGTGATAAAAGAATGAATCCTTTTGGTCCTAATGTTATGGCATTTACTTCTCCTGAAGATTTAATGAAAAACTTACCAAAAGCAATGGGCGATATATCAAAAATGATTTCTGGAGGTATGGGTGGAGGAGGAGGAATGACAGGAGATAGTCCTACCTTCAAAATAAGCATGAAAGATTACGAGGATATGAATATAAAAGTAGGAGATAAAGTTACTATAGAGATAAAGAAATCAGATGCAGGAAGTATCTATACATAGCTGCTAACTTTTAATAATTTTTATTTTGTATTTTACAATAAACGTTACAAATAACATTTTCTATTACGCCTAAACAAGTAAATTACAATAGCAATAAAAGAAATAGATTCCTAAATAACGTTCTAAAAACAAAATTTTTTTTCATAAACTTGATAAATGGCAATTTGTTTTTAGATTACATTGGTTAATATAGATACTAGTGCATCACTTGAAAGTTTTAGAAAATTTATTATTGTTAGTACTTGTAAATCTTTTATTCCCGAAAGTTATTTGCGTGATTATGAAGTCTTTCCAGAAAGAGAAGACGGACCAGGAGCTATATATATTGAGGCAGTGGATAAAGTAACTTTGAAACGAATTAGAGAAATGACTTTTGTAAATGCAAAGGATATTTTAGGAATCATATATTCTTCCAAAAGTGGGAATACCCAGTTAAAGTGGCGACAGGTCAGGAAAAAAACAGGTAAAGTTAGTGGGACAGCATCACCCAATGCCTTGGTTAACCTAGTTGAATCAGGATTATTAACTCAGGAATGGGTAGATGACTATCTTATATCATCTCAAAATTTAAACAAATC
>Ga0126307_10000698_pt1 | contig 21977 bp, 21 predicted proteins | sample Plot28_FD_89955 | JGI IMG/M metagenome (GOLD analysis project Ga0126307, IMG submission 89955) | Serpentine soil microbial communities from UC McLaughlin Reserve, CA, USA - Plot28 | ecosystem: Environmental > Terrestrial > Soil > Grasslands | place: USA: UC McLaughlin Reserve, Lake County... | reverse complement strand
GACTGGCACGCCGCGAGCGTGGACCGGCCCGAACTCTTCGTGGAAGACGGGATCCACCTGCAGACCGAGGGCCAGCAACTCTACGCCGACCTGATCGCCGCGCACCTCAATGCCCCTTAGACCAAGTTTAGTACACCTGCGATACCGAGCGTGTTCGCAGGGCAAGAAGTGGGCCGTCGAAGAAATACAGAGAAATCCCGAGAGCGCTGAGGTCACCCTGCATGCCACTGGAAGGTGATGTTGAGAAAGTGGGGTATGGAGTGATCTTCACGAGGCTTAGAGAGCTTTGTGAGGCCAGTGAGAGCTAAGAGAGATATCTCCACCTCCGACTCCTCGCCCAGCGTGGCGGAGAAGCTCTAGCTCAGAGCGAGTTTTCTCGGGCCCTTGCAGCGGGCTGACCGTACTCCCGACGATTTGTATACACCTTCGAGAACGCAACCCGGTCCTCCACTCGCTGCAACGAGCGGCAATTCGACGTACTTTGTTACTGTGGCGGAACAGAGTTGCTCATTCCTCGTGCAGGATCTCGCCGCGAGAGAGGCGGCGTGCGATGTCGTAGGTCTGCCCCTGAGAGCGCATCGTAGGAGAATGGGCGGCCAAGTAACGCGCGGCCGCGATGAGCACGTGCGTGCCAGCGGTGGTACTCCCCAAGCGGGCATGCTGAGAAAACGCGGCTTCAACGGCTTGTATGGTGTGGAAGTTGCGGTCCTCCCTAAGAAGCAGACCGCCCATCAAGGCGAGCAGCCGATGGGCATCCCCGCCACAGTGGAAGTAGCGGGCCACCAACTCGCCAGCCGCATCCACCTGCTGCCGTTTGTCGAGCAGCGCCGGCAGTTCGATCAGCAGCTCTTCTGTCGCCACTTCTGAGCCGTCGGGCTCGGGCAGGCGCGCGGGCGGGACATTGAGGAAGCGGTCCAGGTGGACGCTCATCGCCGCGTCGAAAACTCCCCGCAGTAACTCCGGAGAGGGACTTCGCCGCAGCCCCTGGTGTACAGCGTTCGCGAAGGTGAAGGTGTGTAGCGCAGTGTCCCAGTCGCCGAATTCGTTAGTTGTGGGGAACCGAGCAATGCGCAACACCGCGGCGTACGCCACCGCCCCGGCCAGTTCTTCTTCGGTGGCACCTTCCCGCAGCACCCCGAGCAGCGCCTCGGCGATGGCTCCCCCATCCTCGCCCAGCAGCACGGCGGCAAGACCCTCGCGGCCCTCCCACCTTCCGCGCCGGTCCCGACCGTTCTCCAGCGCGTTCGGCAACTCATCGAAGGCGTCTTCAAGGATCTCCACCAAGTCCACGGGGTTGCGCCAGGAGTTCGACTCTTCCATCCGGCTAGCGCCCGCGTATCCCTCAGACAGGCTAGAGAGGACCGGCTCCGCATGCGACCATCCGGCGACGTCGAGAGCTTCTAAGGCCTTGTTGGTGAAGTCCAAGACGTGCCCGACATCGAGGTAGCGATGGTCTGTGGCGGCGGCGAAGAGCATGTCTGCCATCTGGACGTGATCGGCCCCGGCGCGCACCGCCGAGACGATGCAGCGCTCGGCACCTTCGGCATCGCGCACCTCCACGAACCCGCGAAACCAGAGCTTGAGCGTGGCCAAGTCCGCCGTTCCGGTCTGCAGCGGACGGACAACAAATCGCGGCGGCTCTCCGGCAGAGTCGCGCGAGACGGCCGAAAGACCGTGGTAAAGAGCACGCGGGCGGTCTTCAGGGGCGAGGTGAGGTAGGAGGTTCATCATGCAAGTATGAATGGTCAGCCCTTGGCCCCACCCCGCTCTCCGGTAGCGGGCACCGAAGTCGAGTCCAGTGTGGAACGGCTCGGCGGGTTCTTCACCGCCACCCAGCAACCCGAGAACCGACTTGGCCACAACCAGCGAGATGTTGCGCTCCAGCCCGTCCTGTAGGCGTTGGCGCTGGTGGGCGAGCTGGTTCTCTCGCGGCACCAGGTCCACCCACACCTCGCCGTCCCTGATCTCCACTGGGAAGATGCGCGCTTCATCGGCGAACTGGTCGAAGGTCCCACCGCTCTTAAGGTCGAAGCGGGCGTGGTGCCAGTGGCAGGTCAAGATGCCGTCGCGTACGCTGCCCCGGTGCAGGGGGAACCCCATATGGGGGCAGCGATTGTCCACAGCGTGTACCAGGCCGTCGTGGAAGAAGAGAGCAAGCGAGTGACCGGCGACCCGGACGGGCATCCGACCAGCAGCGCGCACATCATCCAATCGAGCGGCTCGCACGAAGTTAGCTGACTTTGTCTCCAACCCTGTAACTCCTTTTCCGCCTATACGATCACTCTAGGACATGGCCCGCGCGGAGTCCAGATTACTTCTTTGGTGTTGTCTCGGCGATCGGGTGCGATAGAGGAAAACAAGAATCTCTTAGGGCCCTGCGAAACGTCGACACCCCCCTGATATATGCGCAATAGCCCCGACTCCTCTGCCGATCCCGAGCCATGGTGCTTTAGAGCCGCCTGAAACGTCTTTGTAGCCGCGAAGCGAGTCCTCGACGACCTGGAGGACTAACGAGGGGGACAAGCGCTCAAACGGGCTTGTTCATAGTCAGGCTGGGCTTAGCTCGTAAATGGAACTGGGAGGTCATAACTCCTGCCTCCTCCCTCGCTCCCATGTCGGAGTCGACGTATGAGCGCGTAATAGTTCTAGACCAGTGCCAGCTCGACCTCCGGCTCCTCACCCAGCGTGGTGGAGAAGCGGACCTTCGGGGCTTTGTCAGTCCCTACAGTTGGTGGGCACTAACTTCTTCATCACCATACCTCACCTGCTCCAACGGAACTTGCGCTCCGACTCTTCTATCTTATAGTCGTTGATCGAGGCATCGCGCCGCTTCATCAGGCCGTTTTCGTCGAACTCCCACAACTCATTTCCGTGAGAGCGCCACCACTGGCCGTCCTGGTCGTGCGACTCATACTCGAACCTGACCGCGATGCGGTTATCCGTGAAGCACCAGAGGTTTTTCTCGAGCCTGTAGTCTAGCTCTCGCTCCCACTTGCGCCTCAGGAACGCCACGATCTCCTCACGCCCCTCGAAGAACTCGTCGCGGTTGCGCCACTTTGAGTCCGGCGTATACGCCAGCGCGACCTTCTCGGGGTCACGGGTGTTCCAGCCGTCCTGGGCTGCCTTGACCTTCTGCCTCGCAGTCTCCTCGTTGAACGGAGGCACCGGAGCCCTAACCTCCTGATTCTCGCCGCTCTGCTGCATTCGTTGATTCTCCTTTCAGCCTCTATAGTCGGACGTTTGTCTTACCCCGCACTCACTCCTCTCTCAGCGGTGGGTTTCCACGCTACGCTATTACCATAGTCAGCGAGATCACCGGAGGGGAACGTCTACCTCTCAACGCAAACTACGCTTTGAGTCGGTAGCCCGTCTTGAAGATCCACCACACCGTCGTCAGGCATACGAGCAGGAAGCAGCTCGTCATGGCCAGACTCACGCCGACGCTCACGTCGGCGATCCCATAGAAGCTCCAGCGGAAGCCGCTGATCAGGTAGACGACGGGGTTGAAAAGCGTGACCGTCTGCCAGAACGGCGGCAACATGGCGACGGAGTAAAAACTACCGCCAAGGAAGACCAGGGGCGTTATGAAGAGAAATGGTACGAGCTGTAGCTTCTCGAAGCCATCGGCCCAGATACCCAGGATGAAGCCGAAGAGGCAGAAGGTCATGGCCGTGAGCACGAGGAACGTGATCATCCACAGCGGATGCGCGATCTCGAGCGGTACGAACAGGCCCGACGTGGCCAGAATGATCAGGGCCAAGATTACCGACTTGGTCGCGGCCGCTCCGACGTAGCTGATGACGATCTCAAGAGAGGAAACGGGAGCCGACAGGAGCTCATATATCGTACCCATGAACTTTGGGAAAAAGATGCCAAACGACGCGTTGGAGATGCTCTGCGTCAGCAGCGACAGCATGATCAGCCCGGGCACGATGAAGGAGCCGTAGCTGACCCCCTCGATATCGGTGATGCGCGAGCCTATCGCCGCGCCGAAGACGACGAAATACAAGGATGTCGAGATCACGGGCGAGACGATGCTCTGCAGCAGCGTACGCCAAGTCCTCGCCATCTCGAACTTGTAGATCGCGCGGATCGCGTGAAAGTTCATTCCCTCTCCTTCACCAGATCGACGAAGATCTCTTCCAGCGAGCTTTGTTTCGTTTGCAGATCATTCAACTTGATGCCCGCTCCGTTGAGATCTGCGAGCAAAGCGGTGATGCCCGTGCGCTCGGTTTGCGTGTCGTAGGTGTAGATCAACTCGCTACCATCTGCCGCAAGTTCAAGTCGATAACCAGCAAGCTCGCTCGGAACCTCATCGAGCTTGTCGTGAAGCTGTAGCGTCAACCGCTTCTTGCCGAGCTTGCGCATGAGGTCGGCCTTCTCTTCGACCAGGATGATCTCACCGTTGCTGATCACCCCGATCCGGTCGGCCATCTCTTCGGCCTCGACGATATAGTGGGTGGTCAGGATGATGGTCACGCCGGTTGCGCGCAGCCTGCGCACCATCTGCCACATTTCCCGTCTCAACTCGACATCGACGCCCGCCGTCGGCTCGTCGAGGAACAGAATTTGCGGCTCGTGCGAGAGGGCCTTGGCGATCATAAGCCGGCGCTTCATGCCGCCGGAAAGCGTCACGATCTTGCTATCCTTTCTATCCCACAAGGCCAGGTCTCTGAGAATTTTCTCGATGTAACCGGGGTCCGGCGGTTTGCCGAAGAGCCCTCGGCTAAAGGTGACGGTGGCCCAGACGGTTTCGAACGCATCGGTCGTGAGCTCTTGCGGGACGAGGCCAATCAGGGATCGGGCCTTACGGTATTCGGAGACGATGTCGTGGCCCTCGGCCAGAACAACGCCTTTGCTCGAGTTTACGATCCCGCAGATGATGTTGATCAGCGTCGTCTTTCCGGCACCGTTCGGACCCAACAGGGCAAAAATCTCCCCGCGGCGGATGTCCAGGTTGACGTTCTTGAGCGCCCGGAAGCCGGAAGCGTAGGTCTTGGAGACGTTGGATATGGAAATACTGGGCTGCAAGGTCAGGCGGCCAATCTAGCGGAGATCCGCGCGGTGCTCGTATCGGTCTGCTGTTCGAGGTCATCTCCTACGCTCTCAGATGAGAGGTAGACGATGCGGCGTACGTATTTCGCGACCGCATCCAGGAAGACGGGCTCAACCCTGTCCAGGCACGCGTCTAGTGTATCAGGGATGGATAGGTCCTCGTGCACAACGTCTATGTCGCCTAGCAAGCTGGCGGAGTAGAGGTTACGGGCAAGCCCACGGACAGCGGCACTTGTGCCTAGTATCTGGGATACAACGTGTCGACCGACATTATTGGTCGTCCCGGTAAAGCGAATCATGCTTTTCGTCTCCTCTCGGCGGAGTCGCTTGCGTGCTCATAAATTCATGCGGAAGCGTTCCACGCACTCGGTCACGTCTTCCAACTCCCGAATATGGTAGCTCACGACGCTCGCAAGTCCAGCCCCGTGCGGCTTCACTCGGCCATCGGAGATCACTTCGTCGTGAATCTCCCTCGGGAACGTGAGGTCTGCCGCGCCGTCATGGTGCACGTGCCCGAGCGCCCTACGGACGAACCTGTAGACAGTGAATGGCGAAACCCAAAACCCCCCCTGGCCCGGGCCGCCCCTTCCTGTCTCCTTGCTGAGGCAGGGCCAGCCAAGAACCTCACTCTCGACCATCGTCAGTAGTTCGTCGTTCATTTGGTTACTCCTCTCCCAAGAACTTTGCGGTTTCGTTGGTGAGCCTGCAGCTTGCCCCCGTGCCGAGTCTCCTTTTGGGCTTGCCTCATGCGCCTTTATGGTGCTGCAAGAAAGGCATTCACGCATCGTGCGGGCGGACGGTTTTCAACCTAAACCTTCGTACAGGTCAAACTTCGCCAATCCCCACGGCGGGCAGCCGCTGGATGTGGGCCGTACCAACGCCCCGCGATGTTGTTACCTCATTTCCGGTCGGGCGACGAAGGAGACCAGTTTGCTATACTCGGGCCGTAGCTCTGGGGCAGTTGCGCCTGGCATTCGGGTCGGAGGAGGACTGGCTCTGCATGCTCGTCTAACCCGACAACGCTGGAGGCAGGGCCGCTGGCGAGGAACCGGTGCCACCGACGATGAAAGGAGCCCTATGCCCGGAATTGTGGACCTAGTGCAGCAGCACGAGTCCCCCGGTGAGCGTCAGACGAAGATCGTCGACGTGCTGGTGGACGCGTTCTCCGAGCTCATGGCCGCGGACCCCGATGCATTTCGGAACAAATTCCGAAAGATGGCCGCTAGCCCGTTCGCTTTCTATCGCGGCAGCGCGCCTCTGTTCTACACGGACATGGAGGGTGAGGAGGACCTTTGGGCGAACGACCGCACCAGCCGCGTCTGGATCCAAGGTGACCTGCACGCGGAGAACTTCGGCACCTACATGGCTGGAGACGGGGTGTTCGTTTTCGACGTGAACGACTTCGACGAGGCTTACCTCGGTCACTTCACCTGGGACATCAAGCGGATGGTCGCGAGCGTAGCCCTGCTGGGGTGGATGAAGGCTATCTCGGACGCCGACATCGCGTGGCTGATCGAGACGTACGTCCGGGCCTACTTGCAGCAGGTGCGTTACTTCGTCGACAGCGACCGCGACCATGAGTACTCGCTGCGGCTGGATACCAGCGACGGTGATGTCCGAAAGATGTTGCTGGAGACCCGGCTGAACACGCGCGTCGACCTGCTCGACAAGACGACCCTGATCGACGAGAGTTTCGACCGGCGGTTCCGGCGCAGCCCCGGCGTCCGTGAGCTCGACGATGCCGAACGGGCCAAGGTGCAGGCCGCCTACGAGGCGTACCTGGAGACGATCCCCGAGGCGAAGCGCTTCAGGAGCCTGACTTACCAGGTGAAGGACATCGTCGGTCGCAAGGGCTTCGGCATCGGCTCGGCCGGGCTTCCCGCCTACAACGTCCTGGTGGAGGGCCCGACCCAGGCGCTGGAGAACGACGTGGTGCTATCGATGAAGCAGGGCAACGTCGCAGCGCCCAGCCAGATCGTGCACGACGAGCGCATCGAGCGCTACTTCAAGCACCACGGGCACCGTACGGCGGTCTCGCAGCGGGCGCTGCAGGCCCACGCCGACCCGTGGCTCGGCTACACTGAGATAGACGGGGTCGGCTTCGTCGTCTCCGAGCTCTCGCCTTATGTCGAGGACCTCGACTGGTCAGATCTCACCGAGCCCGAGGAGATGGCGCCGGTGCTGGACTACCTCGGTCGGGCGACCGCTAAAGTGCACTGTGTCGCCGACGAGGACTCCGACCCGACAATCGTCGACTTCCAGACCGAGGATGTGATCGTCGAGGCGGTAGGTGGCGATGAAGAGGAGTTCATCAAGGAGATGGTGGACTTCGGCACGGGCTACTCTGAAATTGCTCGCGACGACCATCGGCTGTTCGTCGATGCTTTCCGCAACGGCCAGATCCCGGGGCTGTAGAGCCGATGACGCGCCCCTGTGCTCGACGAGGCGCAGCGTCGAACCGGAGATTACTGAAATTCTCTCTAGTTCCGATGATATGCCGGACGAAGAAGATTGACGGCAACTCTGACGGCAACGAAGTGCCAAAGAAAGCACCCTACTCCCAACCCCCTCAAATACAAAACCGCCGTCTCCAGGGTGTTAAATTAGCACGGTATAGGACGGATTAAGAAGGTAGAAAATGGAACATAGACAGGACTATCCGTCCGGTAGCAGATCCCCGTGTACCACCACGCCCGTTTGGCAGTAGAATCTGTCTTATGAAGGGCGCGGCCCTCATAGTGAACGCGCGCTCGCGCACCGGGGAGAAGGCCTTCGAGAAGGCCTCGAAGCTCCTTGAGGATTTGGGCGTACACGTAGGGGTGAGCTACGCTCTAAGCGATCCGTCCCGCCTCCCCGAGACGGTCCGGGAGGCCGTCTCGGAGGGTCACGACCCTGTTATCCTCGGCGGCGGGGACGGCTCGGTCTCCTCGACGGTGGACTTCCTCGCCCACCACCACTGCACTTTAGGCCTCCTGCCTTTGGGCACCGCCAACGACTTCGCGCGGACACTCGAGATACCTTCCGACCTTGAGGCGGCCTGCGAGACGATCGCGCGCGGCAAGGTCGTAGACGCGGACCTGGGCCTAGCGGGGGACAACTTCTACGTTAACGTGGCCTCGGTAGGCTTGAGCGTCGAGGTCACCCGCACCCTCTCGCCCCAACTAAAGAAGAGCATAGGTCCCCTGGCCTACCCCGTGGCCGCCCTGAGGGCCTTCTTCAGGCACGAGCCCTTCGCCGCCCGGCTCTCTTTCTCCGACGGGGATTACGAGACAACCGAGTACGAGCGCCTATTGCAGGTCGCCGTCGGCAACGGCCGGTTCTACGGCGGGGGGATGGTGGTCGCCCCGGGCTCCGGCATAGACGACAGACAGCTAGACGTCTACGCCATAAGGCTCGGGCGCAGGCGGGATCTCGTTGGCGTCGCCCGGTACTTGAGGAGCGGCGACTTCGTAAAGAACGAGAGCGTGGACCACTTCCGCACCCGGCGCATACACCTCACGACGGAGCCCGCGCTCGCGGTGAACGTGGACGGCGAGCTCGTCGCCCAAACGCCCCAGGAATTCTCCGTCGCCGAGAACGCCCTACGCGTGTTCGTCCCAGAAGGCTCCACCGCCGCCCGCCAGGACCGCTAAGACTATTTATTCCGCCTTCTTCTCCTCCGCGCCCTGCCGGTTGACCAGGTAGATGCCCGAGACGACGAGCGCGGCGCCGACCAGGAGCGTCGGGCTCATAGTCTCGTCCAAGAACAGCGCCCCCAAAAGGACCGAGACGAGCGGCACGAAGAACACGTAGGCCGCGACCCGGCTCGCCTCGCCCGCCCTCACGAGCCCGAGCCAAAGCACCCACGCGAACGCCGTCCCTATAAACGCCGTGTACAGCAAGCTCGCGACGAAGGGCCCGTTCCATGAGATGGCCGAGAAAGGCTCCAGCACGAGCCCCAAGCCGGTGAGGAGCACTCCTCCAATAGAGAACGGCATCGCGACCGCCCACAGGGTCGAGAGCCTCTCGCCGTACTTCTTGAAGTAGACTGTCCCGAAGGCCCACCCTAGCGCCGAGATCGCCCCGAACGCGACTCCCGAGGGGCTCCCCAAGCCAGCCCCGTAGAGGCTGCCCGCGCTCACCGCCACGACGCCAAAGAAGCCCAGGACGAGGCCGACCACCTTCGAGGTCGAGAGCGCCTCGCCCAGGATCAGGAAAGACAAGAGGCCCACGAGGATGGGCTGTAGGTAGATCACGACCGCCCCCGCCCCCGACGGCATGTACAGGATCGTTAAGGTCTGTAACCCCATGAAGAGCACCACGTTTAACGCCGCGAGCAAGAGGTAAACTGTCCAGTCGCGCCGCAAGTTGGCCCTCCCGCCCCACACGAGCGCCACGAGCGTCATCGCCAAGCCGCAAAGGAGAGTGCGCATCCCGGCGAACAAGACCGGCGGAGCATACCCCAAGGCCACCTTTATCACCGTGAACGCCGACCCCCAGAACACCACCAACAACACGAACGCCAGGGTCGCGTAACGACGATCCGCGAGCACCAGGAACAACCTCCAAAACGCCTTCGCCAAGCACCGATGGACCCGCACAGCTTACTATGCGAGCGGTCCACGAACAGGACCAGGCTGCTCTCAGGCGGTCACCGAACACCTACCCGGATCGGGAACTTGTTAAAGCTTGACGATCTTTGTTAAGATTTACCGAAGGCATTGAAGATTACCCGGTTTGGCACGATAATGGTGCCCCGCGGGTTGGTGAATGCCGAAGTTCAGGGTTGGGTGAGCCGACACGGCTGGAGGGATGGACGGCGTGAAAGAGATGCACAAGAATAGTAGAGAGCCGCGCGCCGTTCGGAAGCGCGACCGCAAGGCTGCCAAGACGAAGAGTTCGTATACCACCAGGAGGAGGCGCAATCGAAGGAACGCGCTCCTCTTGTTGGTCGTGGGCGCCCTGCTGGCCTTGGTGGTCGCCGTGGACTACCTGGCCAACGAGGGTGAGATACTACAAGCGGTCCGCCTCGGTGGTACGGAAGAGAGCGGGGAAACGGGGACCGCCGCTTCCGGCCAGGAGGCCGTCGAGGAAGGAGGGGCCGCTGGGGAAGGGGCGGTCGAAGATCCCGCACCCACGATTCTTTTGGGAGAGTATTTCACCGACTCCACCTGGGACCCAGACCCGGGCCGGCAATCCAACCTGAGGATGGCTTCCCAGGCCATCGACGAAACCGTGCTCGCGCCCGGGGAGGAGTTCTCGGCCTTGGAGGTGCTGTCGGCGCTGGACTACGAGCCCGCGAAGGTCTTCACCGACGGCGGCGTCGCCTACGAAGAAGGAGGAGGCTTGTGTCAAATCTCCTCGACCCTGTACATGGCGGCCAACTACGCGGGCCTGGAGATCGTGGAACGCAACCCGCACTACGCCGAGCTGAACTACATCCGGCCCGGCTTCGACGCGACGGTTTGGTTCGGCACCAACGGGTGGGGGGCTTTGGACATGAGGTTCAAGAACAACACCGACGGGGACATCTTGCTCAGGGAGTTCATCAACGAGAATGGCTTCCTCGTCGCTCAGATCTACGGGGAGCAACCTGCCGACAAGGTCGTGAGCCTGGACTCCCAAAAGGTTGAGGAGGACCTCAACAAGGGGATCAAGTGGGCTACCTACAAGACGGTGATGAACAGCGATGGGAAGGTCGTCGAAAACGGCCTCCTGTTCGAGACCACCTACAGCTACAACCCGCCCACCCCCCCGGAGTTGAAGCATGAGACCCACGAACCGCGGGGCTCCGGTTGGGTGGACACGGGCAACACTACCAACTGGAACGACAAACATCAGCCGAGTGATTAGCGGTTCGCCCCAAGAGGTTCGTCGAATGGTTGATCGCTAACTGCTGGTAGCTATTTCGGGGACCCCCAGTTCTATGTAGGCGACCTCGTCAGAGGCGAACCGTCCCTCTCTTACCTGGAGCCTGAAACTGGAAGCGTCTGGCTCTACCGAGTAGATCACCCTTCCGTATTTCGTCTCGCCGGGTCTTACGTGACCGGCGAACATGTTCTTCTCCGCCTCGACGTGCGTGAAATTCCTTGTGATGTCCGCCTCGTACTCGCGCCCCTGGTCGTCCAGGAGGGTCACGAACGGGGTGGCGAGCGTGATGTCCTGATTAGAGTTGTTCACGAAAGTGACGTCCGTATAGACGAAGTTCCCCTCTTCGTTGCCGAGGTCCGAGACGAGTATCTCCGTCTGCCTGACGTCGGTCACGGTCCACTGGACTTCTCCCACGGTGACGGGTTCCCCGACGGAGGCCCCGGTGTCCTCCGTGGTTTCCTCCGCAGGTTCCGTCATCTGCTCCGTTACGCTCCCTTGCTCGTCTGCTTCATCCGCCGTGGAGCCGGCCTCCTCTTCTTCTCCCCCGCACCCGCCGACGAACGCGGCGAGAACTACGAGCAACACCGCCGCGAGCTTCTTCCGTCTCACGCCCCTCCTTCGGAATCGTAGCAAGCCAAGCCGCGATTATAACCGGGCTCCGGTCCGTACTTCCGGTAGCCTGGCATAAGAGACGGCTCGTTTGGGCAAGTCTAGGCTTTAGTATGACGCGCTTTCGCCAGGATGACGGGTAAACTGATGATCACCGTGGCGCTGACGGGCGACGTGATGCTCGGGCGCGGGGTCAACGAGGAGCTCCGCGCCTCAAGCCCCGAGCGGTTGTGGGGCGACGTGTTGCCCCTGATGAGCTCAGCAGACCTGCGCATCGTCAACCTCGAGTGCGCCCTCACCGACCACGAGCGGCAATGGTCGCGCACCCCCAAAGTCTTCCACTTTCGCGCCGACCCTTCCGCCATCGAGGTCCTTCGAGTGGCCCGCATAGACGGCTGCTCGCTGGCCAACAACCACACGCTGGACTTCGAGGAGCAAGGTCTCCTCGACAGCCTGAAACACCTGGAGGCAGCCGAGATCAGGTACGCGGGGGCCGGCCGAGACAGGGAGGAGGCCGCACGGCCGGCACTCCTGGGTCCCAGCGGAGCGATACGGGTAGCATTGCTGGCCTTCACTGACAACGAGCCGCCCTTTGCCGCCGGTGCGGAGCGCCCGGGGACCAACTACCTGCCGGTGTCTCTGGAGCCGGAAGTACTCGACGAGGCACAAGCGGCGATCGAGAGCGCGAGAGAGGCGGGGGCGGAGGCCATCGTGTTCTCCAACCACTGGGGTCCGAACATGGTGCGGCGGCCCAGCGCTCTCTTTCGACTCTTCGCCCGCGCCATTATAGATAGGGGAGCGGACATCTACTACGGGCACAGCGCGCACGTCTTTCAGGGGGTGGAGATCTACCGCGGCAAGCCGATCCTGTACGACACGGGCGACTTCGTGGACGATTACGCGGTGCATCCAGGCCTGCGAAACGACTGGTCCTTCTTGTTCAAGGTCTCCTTGGAAGGGAGCGTGCTCGGGCGCCTGGAGCTTTTACCGGTCACCCTACCCTACGCCCGGGTCAAGCTCGCCAAAGGCGGCGAAAAGGAAGCCATCATGGACCGGATGGAAGAGCTGTCCGCCGAGATGGGCACCGCGTTCGTCCGCCGCGAAGACCGGCTGGTCTTCGAGCACGGCTAGCCTCTACCACTGCTTCGCGCTCTCCGGCTGGAAGGTGACCACCTTGTCGGCCTCCGCGCAAAGCTGCGCCACGTCGGGCGGGCCCGCCCACGTACCGCTCACAGCCGCCAGACTCTCTTATACAGGGACCTCGTGCTCCCGCAGCTTCCCCAACAGCTCGCGCATCGGGGGCACGCTCACGCCCTCTACCTCTTGAGCGTTATCGTCTATCACCAGGTCCGTCCGGTCCCCCGCGAGGAGCACGGAGACCTCCTACCCGACCTCCAAAGAACCGTTGGCCGCGATGTGCAGCAGGACCGAGGCCAGGGTGGCGTCGTCTATCCCCTTGGGGACTATGTAAAGCATTTTCATTACGTCCCTCCTTGCGAGCCTCCATCGCCCAGGCTATGAAGACAGTTCCCACCTTACAGCGCATATCGGGGCGGACAATGTCTTTGTCTCCCTTGCGTGCTCTATAATCACTTGCGATGCGTGCGGCGATTTTGGACTCTGTGGGCGAGCCCTTGCGCGTCGCCGACGTTCGGGGGCCCGCGCCGGGGGCGGGGCAGGTTCTCGTCCGCGTCCGTGCCTGCGGCGTGTGCCGGACCGACCTTCACGTGGTAGACGGGGAGCTAGAAGGTCCCAAACTGCCCCTGATCCCGGGGCATCAGATCGTGGGCACGGTAGAGGAGACCGGCGAGCGCGTCGAACGCTTCGCGGCGGGGGATCGGGTAGGCGTGCCCTGGCTCGGTTGGACCTGCGGCACGTGTCGCTACTGCCTCGAAGGCCGGGAGAACCTGTGCGACGATGCCCGGTTCACGGGGTATCAGCTCGACGGCGGTTATGCCGAGTACGCCGTGGCCGATGAGCGATTCTGCTTCCCCATCCCCGACGGATACCCGGACCTCTTAGAGGCGGCACCGCTCCTCTGCGCTGGGCTCATCGGCTACCGGTCGCTCCGCATGACGGGCGACGCGGAGAAAGTCGGGCTGTACGGGTTCGGCGCCGCCGCCCACCTCGTGACTCAGGTCGCCCGCCACCAAGGCCGACAAGTCTTCGCGTTTACCAGGGACGGCGACGCGGAGGCCCAAAGCTTTGCCCAGAGCATGGGAGCAGCCTGGGCCGGCGATTCGTCGCATTCGCCCCCCGAAGAGCTGGACGCGGCGATCGTCTTCGCGCCCGTGGGAGAGCTGGTCCCGACCGCTCTTAGGGCCGTCGCCAAGGGCGGCGTGGTCGTATGCGGCGGTATCTACATGAGCGAGATCCCCTCGTTCCCATACGAGATCCTCTGGGGCGAGCGCGTCGTACGCTCGGTGGCCAACATGACCCGCAAAGACGGGGAAGAGTTCCTCGCCTTAGCCCCCAAAGTCCCGGTTCGCACAAAGATCGTGCCCTTCCCGCTCGAAAGGGCGAACGAAGCGTTGGGCTCTTTACGCAGCGGTAGGCTTAGCGGCGCGGCGGTAATAGTAGTCGGCGAGATCGCATGATCTGAGAACCGAGGAGGAGATACCGATGGACGCACACATCCCCTGCCCGCTGTGCCGACACGACAACCCGTCTGAGAACCGCTTCTGCGGGCGTTGCGGCGCCTCGCTGGCGGGTAGCGAACAACTCGCCCTTCGCCAAGAGAACAGCCCGACCATAGCGGATCGCAGCTTGCCCGCGAGGTTTGGGCCTGCCGGCAAAGCATTGGCGCTAGGCCTGGCAGCCTTAGCGGCCGAGGTTAGTCTGGCTTGGCTGCGGCGCCGGAACGAACGATTCAATCAGCCCTCGCCATTAAACGACCGGAGCGCCGAGCTCGCGGTCCCCGAGTACTTCTTTAGCCAGAGTTTGGAGGAAGTGTTCGTCCAGCTGCAAGCAGGTGGTTCCCGGGACCGTATCTTCGCGCGGCGGGTGGTTCGATCCTCCAATATCGCGAGACCCGCCGATCGGAGCAGCAGGTAGAACACTCCACCTAACCCCATCACCTGCTTTGGGAACCGGCTTTCCTCGTGGTGTTAGGCAACCTCGCGTAAGCGCCCGGTCTCGACCTCGTAGATAAACCCGCGCACGCTCTCCTTGTGCAGGATGAACGGGCTGGCCTGGATACGAGCGATGGACTGGCGCACGTCCTCTTCCAGGTCAGAGAAGGACTCCATAGGGAAATGCGGTTTTATGCCGACGTCATTCTGAATCTGCTGCTTCAGCTCGTCGTCGGAGAACGTAAGCATTCCACAATCTGTGTGGTGAATCAAGATGATCTCGCGCGTGCCAAGCAGACGCTGAGAGATTGCCAGGGAGCGGATCTCATCATCCGTTATCACCCCGCCCGCGTTGCGGATCACGTGCGCGTCGCCCTCTTGAAGTCCCAGCATCCCGTAGACGTTGAGGCGCGCGTCCATGCAGGCGACCACGGCCACACCCTTGCCTGGGGGCAGCGGCAGGTCGCCCTTGTCGAAGGACTGCGCGTACCTCTCGTTGTTCTGTAGCAGATCGTCGGTGACGCTCATACCTTACGCCCTCCTTGTCCAGAACTCTACCTGGTACGATCGCGTGTCCGCGACCAGGATATCATAGACCGTATCGGTTTCCGGGAGGCTAATCCTTTCCGGGCTGCCCAGCGCCCGCCCTCCTACCGGTCCGCGAGTTGGTAGAGGGCATCGACGGCGATCTGGGCCATCAACTCCGTCCCTATCGGGAGCGCCGCCTCGTCGAGGTCGAACCGCGAATCGTGGAGCCTCTTTCGTTCTTCGGCGTTTGGGTTCGCCGTGCCGAGCCAGTAGTAGGCCCCGGGATACTCGAGCACAAACCGGCTGAAGTCCTCACCCCCAAGGGAAGGAGCGACGTCCGGCGTCGCTTCGGTACCGAGCAACTCCTGCGCCGTCTGGCGGACGTGCTCGGCCCATTCTGGCGTGTTGATCGTGGCGGGGTAACCGTCCCAGTACCGGATGCGCGCCGTGGCTCCCACCGACGCGGCGATACCCTCGACGATGGAATAGAACCGGCCCTTGATCTCCTCTTTAGTCTCCGGCCGGAAGGTGCGGATCGTGCCTTCCAGCCGCACCTGTTTGGCGATGGCGTTGTAGCGGTGTCCGCCCTCGATCCTCCCGATCGTCAGGACCGCCGAGCGGAGCGGGCTCACGTTGCGGCTGACTATGCTCTGCAAGCCGTTGATCACCTGGTTCGCCGCTACGATGGCGTCCGTCGCCTGGTGGGGGCTGCTGGCATGACCGCCGGTTCCTTCGACTACAACCTCGAAGCGGTCCGAGTTCCCCGTCATCTCCTTCTGGCGAACCCCGATCTGGCCCACGGGAAGGCTGGGCCGCACGTGCTGGGCAAAAACGGCATCCGGCACGCGTTCCCGAAACACGCCATCGTCCATCATCGGTCGCGCCCCGCCGGTCGGTGACGCCTCCTCCGCCGGCTGGAAGACGAGGAGCACGCGACCGGGCAGCTCGTCTTTCACCGCGTTCAATAAACAGCCTGCCCCGACCAGCATCGCCGCGTGCGCGTCGTGCCCGCAGGCGTGCATGACCCCCTCGTTCTCGGAGACGAAACCGTGATCATTCTCCTCCTCGATGGGGAGCGCGTCGATGTCGGCCCTCAAGGCCACCGTGTTTCCCGGCCTACCTCCCTCCACCAAGCCGAGCACGCCTGTCCCGGCGTAACCCGCCTCGTAGGGAATGCCGGTCTCTTCCAGCTTCCCCCGTATCGTCTTCGAGGTTTCGTGTTCTTCCCCGCTCAACTCGGGATACCGGTGGAGGTGGTGCCGCAAGGAGACGAGGTCTTTCTCGTACCGGCCACCCTCCCCCTTTAGGAACGGCCTACCGTGTTTCGACACGCTTCTCCTCATGCCCCTGCGAAGACTCAATCAGGTCCCGCAGGTCGTCCACGCCGGGACGGACGACGCCGACCTCGGTGACGATGGCCGAGACGAGGCCGGCCGGCGTGACGTCGAACGGCCGGGTTGTAGGCCTGCGTGTCCTGCGGGGCCACCCGCGCCCCGCCCAACACCAGCACCTCGGAGGCGGGCCGCTGCTCTATAGGGATGGCATCTCCGCTGGGGGTCCTAAGGTCTATCGTGGGGAGGGGCGCCGCCACAACGAACGGTACCCCGCTTGCCCGGGCGGCGAGCGCGAGGGGGTAGGTCCCCACCTTATTCGCCACGTCCCCGTTGGCGGCGATGCGGTCGGCGCCCGTTATGACGAAGTCTATCTCGCCCGAGGCGATCAGACCGCCAGCACCGGAGTCTATCGTTACCCTATGGGGAATACCCATCCTTTTGAGCTCCCAGGCGGTGAGGCGCGACCCCTGAAGCAAGGGGCGGGTCTCCGTGGCGGTCACTCCGGCCACCAGGCCACGCTTGTGGGCGACTTCGACGACGCTCAAGGCCGTGCCGTGGGCCACGCAGGCTAAAGCGCCCTCATTGCAGTGCGTCAAAACGCGCGACCCTTCGGTGATAAGGTCTGCCCCAACCTCGCCGATGAGGCGGTTTATCTCCTCGTCCTCAGTGACCATCGAGCGCGCCCGCTCGATCAGCCCGTCGACCGTCTCGGGCAGCTCAGGATCGTAGACCTCTCTGACCCGCTCTATCCCCCACTTGAGGTTCACGGCGGTGGGGCGGGTGGAGGCGAGCAAAGACGCCGCGCGCGCGATAGCTTCGCCGACGTCCTCGCCGCTCTCTTGCGCCTGCCGCGCGGCAAGGGCCACCCCCAGTCCCCCCGCAACGCCCAGAGCCGGGGCGCCGCGCACCCGCAAAGACGAGATGGCCTCGGCGAGCTCCTCCACGCTGCTCAATGAGAGCCAGACCTCCTCCTCGGGCAGGCGCGTCTGGTCGATGATCCGTATCTTCCCGTCTGCCCAGTCTATCTTACGCATGCTCGCGTTTATTTTAGTATCGCTGCGCGTACCGTTCGAAATGCTTTGCCTAAGGCGTCTCGAACTCCTGACATGAGGACGACCTTCGAGGCTTCCCGCGGCGCGCCTCCTCGGGTAGGACGAAATTAGGCACGAAGTCGAGCATGACGTAATCGAGGAGGATAACCTCGTCCGCGACGCTCGGGGTCCCCCGCTTAACACCTCTTCGGACCCCGTATAGGGGGAGGAACTCTTTCTCTTCCGGCATAGGGCAAATCCTCCTTCCTCAGGATCTCTAAAAAAGCGAATGAGGCCACCAAAACAGGTCCGGCACACCCTTGAAGCTAGCGATCACAGCTCAACCAAGAAGAACAGCGCCACCGCGGCGACGGCCAGCACGCCCCACATCGGGCGGTTCCAGTCCCAGACCCGCCGTCCGCTAAAGGAAGCGAACGGGGAGAAGGGAAAGAGCACCTCGATGATCGCCAACGACAGACCGGCCGTCTGAGCGGCGCGGAGCCACGCTGCGACCTCGGGCGGGAGGCTGCCGAATCGCAGAAGCGCCCACACGGCCCACGCGAAGAGCAGCACGACCGAAGCTCCGGCGAGGGCGGTCGGGCCGAGCTTCGGGACGAGATCCCTATAGCGCCACGCGCTTCCTCGGGGGTAGACGGAGCCGGGTGCCGGCAAGAACACGCCGAATGCCGCGGCGATCCCGAAGCTCAACGGGAAGGCCGCCTCCCAGGCGCGGTGCCGCACCGGCAACCCCTGCAAGCGCGCCGCTAGCCGCATCACCGCTTCGCGCAGGCCAAACAGCGCCACGACAACCACGATCCCGCCGAGCACCGACGCCGCCCCCAAACCCCCTATCAACCCGTTCCGCCACCCGACCAACAAGAAGACGAGGGCGCTCGCGAACATGCCAACCCACCACTGGAGTGCCGGGCTGTCTGACTTCGTCGCCCCGGGGCGTGCCCAGAGGAAGTGCCCAACGTCGCCGCCGAAGCGGTGGGTCCTGAGCCAGAGCGCGAGCGTGCCCAAAGGGCCGTAGCGCCGTAGCTGTTCCCCGAAAGAGAGGATCGTGAAACCGCGCGTGGCGAAGAGCCTGCTCGAACTGGTGTTGAAGCCCTCGACACAAGCGAACACCTCCCGGCAGCCACGCTCCTCGAAGAACCGGAGCGCCACCTCAACCAGCCTCCCTCCCACGCCGAAGCCGCGCGTCCCCGGGTCGGTCATCAGCCAGAGCATCAAGCCGCCCCGGTGCTTGTCCGGCAACACGACCGTCTCCGGCACGACCGCCCCCACCAGCCTCCCGTTCCACTCGGCGACCAGCACGTGCGGCGAGGGAGAGAAGAGGACGCTCCCCAAAGGCGGGAAGGTGCGCCCGGCCAAGGCCTTCACGCCCTCTTCCTCGCCGTAGCGCATCCGCCGAACCAGGATCTCCGGCGGGTTCTTTACTTCCTCGTTCATCAGCAGCGGATCACGTCGGTGGCATCGTCTCCGGTTTGTTTTCCCTCCTTCGAGGAGAAGGTGCCAAAGCATCGGGTGAACGGTCGAAGACCGGCCGCGTGCTCTATCACGTCGACTCTCTGTACAAGCCCTCGATCCCGATCGCCCGACGGCTTTCGACCTCTACCTCGACGACGATGGCGCTGAGATGGGACGGGCCTTTCGATACCCCGATACGCGACGGTCTTCTCCCCAAGAAGAGATCCAGAAAATCCTCCTTGTCGAACCCTATGATACCGTCAGCGCTCCCGGTCATGCCCACGTCCGACACGTAGGCCGTGCCACCGGGGAGGATGCGGGCGTCGGCGGTCGGCACGTGGGTGTGGGTCCCGACCACCCGTGTGCGCCCAGAATTCCACATGATGCTCTCTTTCCCGAAGGCCCCGTTCGCCTCTAGCGTTCCGTCAGGGTACGCCATTACCTTCAACTGTAAAATTCTATGAACGTGGTGGCGTTCCTCTGACGCGAGTGTGTCCAGGACGTCTGGGGCTACGGCCTCAAAGGAGTTTAAGAGGGTATCGCGGTCACGCTCTAGCTCCTCTATTTCCTCTCGGCGCCTGCTGAGAGCTTCGAGCTCCCGCTGTGCCGTCTCGCGGGTCTCCTCAAGAGTGGCGAGCTTCGCCCGCAGATCGTCACGATCTATTATCCCATCTGCAGCGAGGTCGATGTAGCCGCTACGCTTGCGGTCTACCTCGGCCAGCTTGTCGAGCCACGTTTTCGCCTCGCGCTCCGGGTCGCCGCGCGCGCCGCTCGTGCGCTTCAGCTCTATCATCGCGTTCAGGTCGTCGCGTAGCTGGCCAGGGTCTCTTAAGAGGTCGGAGATAAACTGCCATACTTGCTGCTCGACCTCCTCGGCTCTATAGGACTTCCTGGAGCCTGGGCATCGCTCCACAATGCCGGGACGGGGCCGTCTGTTGGGGCATTTGTAGTAGTAGTGATAGCGATTAGTGGTGGTGCTGCGCTTGCAGTCGGACTGCATCCTGTGTCCGCACTCGCCACATACCAAGACGCCGCCGGACAGCTCCCAGAAGCGCTTTCCGGCCGAAGAGGGTTTTGGGTTGTTCTCAAGCACCGTGCGGGCACGGTCCACTACCTCGGGGGGAATGCCCGAGTCGGGCACGGGGATGGCTATCCACTCCTCAGGCTGCTTATACAGAACCTTGTAGCTCTTGCGGTAGCGCCTGGTCCCATCGGACTCATTATCGGCTACCTGCTTCTCTGTAACCCTCCTGCGTCCCCACCAGTTTATGCCGTACCGGCTCTGTGGATCGAGCCGCGCGGCTACCTCCGGGGAGACCACCCGCGCGATCTCTTGGTGAGTGTGGGGTCTGTAGCAGTCGTTTTGTATGATCTTACGGATCGTAGAACGGAACCACCGCCGCCCGCCACCGGGGGCCGTTATTCCTCGCTCCTCTAACGTGCGCCTTACAGCGGTCAGGGGAGAGCGTTCTTCAGCAATCATGCGGAAGACATCGCGGACAACCTGCATCTGTGGTTCGTGAACCACGTAACCGTCCCTCGCCCCATTGAAGGCGAATCCGAAAGCGGGACCGGCGCTTGCCGCCACGATCTTGCCCTCTTTCGCCTTCCTCATCTTGCCGCGGCGGCTGCGCTCGGCTATCTTCGCTCGCTCGTACTTTGCCAACTGGTCGAGGATGCCGTTGGTAAGCTCTCCCTCCGGGCTCTCGTCGCCTCGGTCATTCAAGGCACGTATCCTGGTCCCGTGTACCTCGAACTCCCGTCGCAAGAGATAGTGATAAGCGGGCTCTCGGGCGAAATGGTCCCGGTCCTGGGCCAGCACCACCGACACACCGCCAGCAGCCACCAAATCTCGAACTCGGTCCATCCCCGGCCGCTCCAGGCTCGCCCCGCTATGACCGGAGTCCTTCACCTCTTCTAGAACCTCGTATCCCTCGCGAGCTGTATACTCTCTCAATGCTTCTAGCTGCTGTGCTAGGGAGTAGCCGCTTCTTGCCTGCTCCTCGGTGGACACACGGGCGTAGAGGATGGCCTGCTTGGGGCCGTGGCCGTTGGTGCTAGGCATCATCCGCTCCTCTTCATCAGCTCGCGAGGTTCTACGCCGAGAGCTCTTGCAAGGCGGCGAACCGTCCTCGGCAGGACGTTCCCCTGCCCGTGTTCTATCCGATAGATAGTGTTGTGTCCTACGCCCGCTTCGTTCGCTAGCTCCCTTAGTGACAGCGCCCGTGCTTCCCTTAATTCCTTCAGCTTCTCCACATCAATCTCCACGACTGTAGCTTACATGCTAGCAGCATTTTAGCACAATATAGGTACAGTATGGATACTATGTGGTACACTAAAAGCATTGATCAAACTACAAGATAGGGCCGGAGCCTTCAGAAGAAGTCTGATCCAAAGGCTTCTCCTACTGACCCGCAAGTGCGAAAATTACAGTCGTTGCGCATAAGAGAAGAGGCAGGAGTAAAAGCCAAAGATGATCGAAGCTAACTCAGGAGAAGCGCGGACGGTTGGCCCAGAGAACGCTCCCAAGGAGGGTGGATTTACCCAGAGTCGGACGCACGCTGTGCTAGCTTCCATCGCCACCTCACGTTGGTCACGCTTGTTGGGGTACGGGGCCTTGATCGTCGCCTGCCGTGTGGTGCGCACCATGATTCGCGCCTAGAGGACTCACCACAAACGGAGACTTCAAGCGCCTATCGGGGGTTTCCGACACTACCGTTTATGGGAAACCGGGCGTAGGAGATCTGCTACATGCTATCGGTAATTACCGCTAACGTTATCGCCACTCGGCCCCTGTCCTAACGGGTATGGTCGTGACCATCCTCGGCTAGTCCGCAAAGTATTATGTGGAAGATAGCGGCGGGTAGGCTCTGGGGCCTCCGGGGCAATAGGACCGGGGCTTAGCGGCAAAACGAAGGCCCTCCGGGGATAGGAAATAAGGAGGGCCTGCCTGGACTGGCTGGCTGGAGTCCGCTGGAGGACGGACTCCGGCCACGGCTGGTGCCTGCTCATCGCCCTACCCTGATTGG
>Ga0126307_10000697_pt1 | contig 22003 bp, 21 predicted proteins | sample Plot28_FD_89955 | JGI IMG/M metagenome (GOLD analysis project Ga0126307, IMG submission 89955) | Serpentine soil microbial communities from UC McLaughlin Reserve, CA, USA - Plot28 | ecosystem: Environmental > Terrestrial > Soil > Grasslands | place: USA: UC McLaughlin Reserve, Lake County... | reverse complement strand
CTTGATCCAGCCGCGCGCGCGGCGGCCCTCGTCGTAAGGGCAGTCGAGCCGCTTGGCCACGACGCCCTCTATGCCGATCCGGCGCGTGGCCTCGAGCAGCGCGCTGCCCTCGCCGCGGTGGTAGGCGGGCACCCGCCACGCGGGGCCGTTCAGCTCGAGCTCGTCGAGCAGCCGCCGGCGCTCCTCGTAGGTGAGCGACATCGTCGAGTGGCCGTCGAGGTAGAGCACGTCGAAGACCACGTAGGTGACCGGCGTGTCGCGCATGCGCCGCCGCACGGCCGAGTCCGAGGCCAGGTGCATGCGGGTCTGGAGCCGCTCGAAGCTCGGTCGCCCCTCCGCGTCGAAGGCCACGACCTCGCCGTCGAGGATGAGGCGCCGCGCGCCGAGCTCGCGCGCGAGCTCGCGGACCTCGGGATAGCGCGGAGTGAAGTCGGTGAAGTTGCGGCCCTGGAGGCTGATATGGCCGTGGTCGCAGAAGACCACCGTGCGGATGCCGTCCCACTTGATCTCGAACCCGTAGGCCTCCTCGTCGCCAGGGAGGTCCCCGAGGCGAGCGAGCATCGGCTGGATCCGGTCCGGCATCGGCTCGTAGGACGGGTCGTCGGGCGGGTCCATGCGGTGGATCAGCCAGTCGTCGCCGCGCGTCTGGAACAGCGCGTAGCGACCGCGCAAGCGTTCGCCGCGGAAGGTCGCGATCACCTCGTTCTCGCGGAACTTCTCGGCGTCGAAGGTGCCTCGGTCCCAGACCGTCATCGAACCCGCGCCGTACTCGCCCTTGGGGATCTCGCCCTCGAACTCGAGGTAGTCGAGCGGGTGGTCCTCGGTGTGCACCGCCAGGCGGTTCTCGTCGGGGTGCGCGGGGATGCCGCGCGGCAGCGCCCACGACGCGAGCACGCCGTCGCGCTCGAGCCGCAGGTCCCAGTGGAGGCGGCGGGCGCGGTGCTCCTGCACGACGAAGCGCGCGGCCTCCGGCGCCGGCGACGACGCGCCGGCCGGCTCGGGGGTCTTTCCGAAATCGCGCTTGCGCTTGTAGGCGCCTAGTTTCTCCGCCATCGATGGAGATCCTGACGGTAGGACATTCCACGCACGAGCCGGACGCGTTCCTCGACCTGCTCCGTGGCGCGGATCTGGAGGCGCTCGCCGACGTGCGCCGTCATCCCGGCTCGCGCCGCATGCCGTGGTTCAATCTCGGCCCGCTCGCGACCGCGCTCGCCCCACGGGTCGAGTACGTGCACCTCCCGGAGCTGGGCGGGCGCCGCTCGCCGCTGCCCGGATCGCCGAACGGCGGCTGGCGGGTCGGCCAGTTCCAGGGGTACGCCGATCACATGGCGAGCGACGAATTCGCGTCCGGGCTGTCTCGCCTGCTCGAGCTCGCGGAGCGCCGTCGCACGGCCGTCATGTGCGCCGAGGCGCAATGGTGGCGCTGCCACCGGCGACTGCTCTCCGACGTGCTCGTCGCGCGCGGCCACTCCGTGCTCCACCTCGACGCGCGCGGTGGGCTCACCCCACACGAGCTCACCGAGTTCGCGGTGGTCGCGGGTGAGCGAGTGACCTACCCGCCCGCTCAGGACGCGCTGGACGTCTGAGCCGCCAGCGGCGTCCCGTCGAGCCCCTCGATCAGCTCGGGGATCGACGCGAACACCGCCACCGCACCGGCGTCGAGCAGCTCGCGATCGGAGAATCCGCCCGTCAGCACGGCCACGGTGCGGATGCCGGCGCGGCCCGCCGCCTCGCAGTCCCACGTCGAGTCACCCACCATCACGGCCTTCGAGTCGTCGGTCCTGTCGAGCGCCGCCCTCACCAGCTCCGGCTCGGGCTTAGTCGCGTCCACGTCCGCGCTGGAAGTCCAGCCGTCGGCGAGCTCGCGGGCGTCGAGCAGGTCGAGGTAGTGATTCACCTCGTCCTCCTTGGCCGAGCTCGCCAGCACCACCGCGTGCCCGCGTTCCTTCAGCACGACGATCAGGTCGCGCGCGCCCTCGAGCGGCTCGACCTCGTCGATCAGCTCCATGTAGAGCTCCTTCTCGGCGGCGCGCATCGCGTCCCCCTTCTGGCGCTCCACCTCGTCGCCGCAGAGGGCCTGCACGAGCTGATCGCCGCCCATGCCGATGTGGCGGTGGATGCGCCAGAGGGGAAGCAGCTCCCCGTTCCGGCGGAAGGCGCGGTACCAGGCGATGGCGTGCTGGTAGTTCGTGTCGACGAGAGTGCCGTCTATGTCGAGGATGGCTGCGGGCGGCATTCGCGGCCTTCTATCCGGGTCCGTCTCGAACATGCGCCGAGCGGTCGCAGCGCCGCATGTTCTCCGCACGCCGGAGCGCCGACATGGGTCTTGACCGGGACTCCCAGTGCTTCTTGCATCGCCGACGACCCGCCGTGTGCTCGCCGCGACCGCGGTGGCGCTGGCCTGCGCTCTGCCACTCGCCGCCGCGCCCGACGCGCCGGCCGCGAGCGCATGCGACGCCGCGCAGGCCACTCCGTCGGACGCCGGCAAGCGGCGCGTCGTGCGGGCGACGCTCTGCGTGCTGAACGCGGAGCGCGCGCGCCGCGGCCTCAGGTCGCTGCGGCTCGACCGCCGCCTGTCGCGCGCCGCCCGCCGCCACGCGACCGACATGGTCGGGAAGGGCTACTTCTCGCACGACTCGCTCGACGGCTCGACGTTCCTCGAGCGCATCCGCCGCACCGGCTACCTCGACGACACGCGCGCCTGGCGCGCCGGCGAGAACATCGCCTGGGGCTCGGGATCGCGTTCGACACCGCGGGCGATCGCACGCGCGTGGATGGACAGCCCGGGGCACCGGGCGAACATCCTCAGTCGCTCGTTCCGCGACATCGGGATCGCCGTGGTGAGCGGCGCCCCCACCGCGGGGATCGACGGGCCGGCCGGCACGTACGCGACGGACTTCGGCTCGCGCGGCTGACGCCGGCGGCGCCGGCTAGGCCGCCACCTCGAGCACGTCCTCGGCGAGCTCGTCCGTAGTCTCCACGGCCGCGGACGAGAGGTCCCGGTCGATCAGGTCGAGCACCGCCTCTTCCACCGCGCGCTGCACGTCCGGCCACGCCTCTGAGTTCTCGGCCAGCTCGGGCAGCGCGCCGCCGATCGTGAGGCCGCCGTCGAAGCGGTCGAACACGCGAGGGTCTATGTACGAGGCGCGGCAGACCGCCGGCGTGTTGCCGAGATAGCGCGCGACCTCCTTGACGGCACGCGACTTGGCGCGCTTGCGGGCGGTATGTGAGGTCGCCGCCATGCCCGAGACGGCAAGCGCCACCGCCGCTAGCACCGTCGCGCTCCAGGTGCGGAAATCCTTTGCGCTGAAGTCGCCGGCCGTCGCCTCCTTCACGTACGCGTTGATGTCCGCTGAGCGCACATCCACCCAGCGGCCGCGCTCCTTGTACGCCAGCAGCTCATCCTTACCTCCGCGCCGCCGCTTGAGCGTCGCGACGGTCTCGGCGATCTCCGGGTCGCCGAACGACTGCAGGCGCCGCTGGCCTCCCTTCGACTCGTAGTCGAATGCGATCCGGTCGCCCGACACGGTCACGTGGCGCCGCTTCATCGTCGCGAGCCCGTAGGTGTCGTTCTCCTCCGCGTAGTCCTCCGAGCCGATCCGGAAGAAGCCGCGGTCGAGCAGACGCGCCGCCACGGCGAGGATCTTGTCCCGCGGCATGCCGTCAAGCCGGAGGTCGTGCGCGACCCGGGCGCGGAGGTTCGGCAGTGAGCGTGCGAAGCGCTCCATCTCCTCGAACTTCTCGCGGTCGCGGCGCTCGCGCCAGAGGTCGTGGTAGCGGTACTGCTTGCGGCCCGCGACGTCCGTCCCGGTCGCCTGGATGTGCCCGTTGCCGTGTGGGCAGATCCAGACGTCCTTCCACGCGGGCGGAATCACGAGCTCGCGAACGCGAGCGAGCACCTCGGGATCGTCGATGCGCCGGCCGTCCTCGTCGAGGTACTCGAAGCCCTTCCCGCGCCGGCGCCGGCGGATCCCCGGCCCCGAGCAGTCGACACGCCTCAGCATCGCCATGAGGCCGGTTGCCCGCCGCCGGGCGGGGCTAACCGTTCGGCCGGGTCAGCCGAACGCCGTCAGCACCCGCTCGAGCAGCTCGGCATCGCGGGCGGCCGCCGCTCGGGAACGCATCTCGAGGTCGAGCGCGTCGCCGCCGGGCAGCGCGACCGCCCCGCGCGCCTCTCGCACGATCAGCTGCGCCGCCGCCACGTCGACCGAGCGGACCTCGCGCAGCGTGACCATGGCATCGAGCCGGCCGGCTGCCACGAGGCACAGCGATGCCGCCACCGAGCCGAGCGCGCGCAGGCGCCGCGCTCCGCACGCGGCGATGGCCGCCGCGTGCTCCGCGACGAGCGAGGCCCGCGCGGTCTCGAGGCCCAGCACCTCCAGCTCGCCCGACGAGAGCGGCGGCAGTCGCGTGCCGTCGAGGTACGCGCCCTCGCCGCGCAGCGCCCACCACTCGCGCGCCGGGTCGAGCTCGGCCACGACGCCGGCGAACACGTCTTCCATGCGCGGCCCGTCGGCCACCGCGATCGACACGCACGCGAACGGCAGCCCGCGCTTGGCGTTCATCGAGCCGTCGACCGGGTCGAGCACCACGCGCGCGAGTGGCGCGCCCGCGGCCGGCCCCCCGAGCTCCACCTCGCCGCGCTCCTCGGAGACCGCCAGGAGCGGCGCGCCGAGCGCCTCAAGCTCCCGGAACACCGCCGCCTCGGCGACGCTGTCCACCGCGAGCGTGGTGTCGCCGCCCTCGCCGCGGCCCCGCTCGGCGGAGCGCTCGGCCGTGGTCGTGAGGCCGGCTACGGCCTCGCGCGCGGCGCTCGCCGCGCGCCGGCAGGCGCCCAGCCAGTCGGTCTCGGGAGGCAGCGGCACCGGCGTATCCTAGGCCGGGCATGCCCGATCTCCTCGACGGCCTCAACGCTGAACAGCGCGCCGCCGTCGCGCACCCGGGCGGTCCGCTGGTGGTGGTGGCCGGCGCGGGGACCGGCAAGACGACCGTGCTGACCCGCCGCTTCGCCTGGCTCGTGGAGCAGGCGACGCCGGCCGACCAGATCCTGGCGCTCACGTTCTCGTCCTTCGCCGCCGCCGAGATGCGCGAGCGCCTCGAGAACCTGATCGAGGGACCTTACGAGGAGCTGCACGTCGCGACGTTCCACTCCTTCTGCACGCGCCTCCTCCAGGACGAGGCCCTCGAGGCGGGAGTCGACCCGTTCCTGTCCCCTGTCACGCCCGCCGACCGGCTCGCCCTGCTGCTCGAGCGGATCGACGACCTGTCGCTTCGCCGCCACGAGATCCGCGGCAATCCCGCGCCGCTACTGGCCAGCTTCGTCGGCCGGATCGACCGTCTGAAGGACGAGATGGTCTCCGCCGAGGACTACCGCCGCTACGCCGAGCGGCTCGTCGCGCGCGCGAACGGCGACTCCGAACGCGGCCACGCCGCCCGCGAGCTCGAGTTCGCCGGCCTCTATGCCGACCACGACCGGCTGCTCGCCGAGCGCGGGGCGCTCGACTTCGGCGACCTGATCGTGCGCGCCTTCCGGCTCCTCCACGAGCGCCCGCACGTGCGCGAGCGCGTGGCCGCCCGCTTCCGGCACGTGCTCGTGGACGAGTACCAGGACACGAACTTCGCCCAGGGGATGCTGCTCAGGCTGCTCGTGGAGCAGCACCACCAGGTCACGGTCGTCGGTGACGACGACCAGGCGATCTACCGCTTCCGCGGCGCCTCTCAGAAGAACCTGCTCGAGTTCGGCGACGAGCTCCGCGAGGCCACGACGGTCCGGCTCGAGCGCAACTACCGCTCGGGCCGGCGCATCCTCAAGGCCGCGGGCGCCGTGGTGGACCCGATCCCGAGGCGAATCCCGAAGAAGCTCATGGGCGCGAGCGGAGGGCGCGTGCGCTTCTGGCGCTGCCGCTCCGAGCGCGCGCAGGCGCAGGCGGTAGCGGCCGAGGCGGAGCGGCTCGTCCGCGGGGGCGTCTCGCCCGCCGTGATCGCCGTGTTGGTGCGCTCGGTCAAGTCCGAGGGAGCGGTGATCGCGTCGGCGCTCGAGGAGCGCGCGGTGCCGGCGCTCGAGTGCGGCGCCGCCGCCTACTTCCAGCGGGCGGAGGTGCGCGACGTGCTCGCCTGGCTGCGCGCGCTGGCCGACCCAGGCGACTCCGGCGCGGTCGTCCGCGCGCTCAGCAGGCCACCGGTGGAGCTGCGCTCGGTCGACGTGGCGCGGCTCACCCAGCTCGCGCGCCGGCGCAAGCTCGACATGCCGAACGCGGTGGCCGCGGCCCTCGAGGGCCCCCAGCTGTCCGAGGAGGGGCGCGACCACGCGCGCGTCTTCCTGCGGCTCTACCGCTCGGCGTCCGGGGCGTTCGACGAGCGCCGCCCGGACGCGTTCGTGCTGCGCCTGATCGAGCGCATCGGCCTGCGCCGGCAGCAGGTGTTCGCCACGCAGGCCGACACGGTCGAGCGGCTGCGCAACATCGCGAAGCTTCCAGAGCTCGCGGCGTCGTACATGCGACGCGAGCCCCAGGCCACCCCCCGCGACTTCACGCGCTACCTCGCCGCGGTGGCGGAGTCGGGCATGCGCGAGGAGGAGGCGGTGGCGAGCGCGAGCACGCCCGCGGTTCGAATCCTCACGATGCACGCCGCCAAGGGGCTCGAGTTCGACCACGTCTTCGTGGTCGGGCTCTCCGCCGTGCGCATGCCCGGCCGCTTCCGGGAGCGCGACGACCTCGTGCCCGACGAGCTGCTCCGGGAGCGGCTTCCCGGGGCCGGCCGCGCGGCGCACGAAGCGGAGATGCGCCGCGTCCTTCACGTCGCGATGACTCGCGCCCGCAAGGCGCTGGTGCTCGCGTGGCCCGACGCCGCCGCGCCCCTGGCGCGGCCGTCGCCGTTCTACGAGGAGGCGCTCGCCGCGCTCGGCCTCGAGGAGGAGGTCTTCGAGGAGGAGCTGTTCGGCCCCGCGGAGGGCCTTCACTCGACCTTCCGGATCATGCGCGACGAGCTGCTCGACACCGTGGCGCGCGTCGGCGGCCGGCTCGGAGAGATGCGGCTCGACACCTACCTCGATGTGGACCAGGCGGTCTCGCGCTATCTCGAGCTGATCAAGGTTGCGGCGCTGATCGAGCGTGCGCGCGAGGGCCAGGAGCTCGACGCCGCGCTCTCCGAGCTGAACGAGATCCTCGTGCAGTGCGCCACGCCCGAGCAGCGCGAGATCCTCGAGCAGTCCGCGCTCGACGGATGGCTGCGGGACTCGGAGCGTGACCCGACCGACCGACCTGCCGCCGGCCACAACGGCTCGGAGCCGTCGCTCGACCCATTCATCCCGCGGCGCGGGCGCGGCCTCATGCTCTCCGCGAGCGACATCGACACCTACAGGATCTGCCCGCTCAAGTACAAGTTCGCACGTGTCTTCCGGATCCCGCAAGAGCCTACGATCCACCAGCGCTTCGGGATCGCGCTGCACCAGGTCTTGGAGCGCTTCCATTCCCAGGGCGGCGGCTCGCTGTCGATGCTGATGGAGCTGTTCGAGGCCTCATGGCGCCGCTCCGGATTCGGCGACTCGGACGATGAACGCCAGTTTCGCGAGCGCGCCGTGGAGGCGCTCGAGCGCTACTGGCGCACCGACCGCGACTCCGAAGCGGAGCCGGTCTGGTTCGAGCGCTCCTTCGCGTTCCGGCTCGGGCCGCACCTGCTGCGCGGGCGCGTCGACCGGGTCGATCGCCACCCGGACGGCAGCTACGAGCTGATCGACTACAAGACGGGGAAGGCGAAGACCGAGCAGGACCTGCGCCAGGACGTCCAGCTCTCGCTCTACCAGATGGGCGCGCGCGAGTCGTGGCGGCTCGAGACCTCCGCTCAGAGCTACCTGTACGTGCTGACCGGCGAGAAGGTGCCGGTCGCGCACACGGACGAGGAGCTCGAGCGCGTGAAGGCAACCGTGCACGAGATCGCGCGCGGCATCCTCGGGCAGGACTTCGAGCCGACGCCCTCGCCCGAGGTGTGCTCCTTCTGCGACTACCGGATCATCTGCCCGGCGGCCGAGAGGTAGGTCGAGGGCCGGCCGCTAGACCATCGGGTCGCGCGGGCGGTCGTCGTACGCCGTCCGGCGCGTGCCGCCGCGGTCCGACGCCCACATCGCGAGGCCGATGACGAGCCCCAGCACGCCGGCGACCATCAGGATCACGCCGACGGTCTGGATGTCGACGCCGGCGACGTCCGCGGTCACGGCGTACTTCAGGATCGCGCCGACCGCGATGAGGAATATCGACATTCCGATCGTCATAGAAGCCTCCTGCCCGACGGGTTTGTCCCGCAAACGGGCGACGGATTCAACCAGGCCCGCCGGACTCTTCTTCGGGGCCGCGCTGGCGCAGAAAGCGCTGGAAGTCGCGTGCGATCGTGTCCGCGGACGGAAGCGAGCCCTCGTCCGGCGGGTTCTCGGCCTGGGACTCGTCCATCGCAGCCTCGAGGCGCTCCACGAACGCCTTGACCTCCGGGTCACTCGCCACTGCCGCGCTCACCTGACGCTCGTAGTCGTCGGCGGCGGATTCGAGCTCGCTCGCGTCCACGGCCACGCCCGCGGTGCCCTCGAACGCGCGCACCAGCGCGAGCGCCACCTTCGGGTTCGGCGAGGCGGCCACGTAGTGAGGCACTGACGCCCACAGGCTGGCGGCGGGCACGCCGGCCTGCGCGAGCGAGTGCTGCAGCACACCGACTATCCCGGTCGGGCCCTCGTAGCTCGGTGGGTCGAACCCCAGGCGGTCGACCAGCGAGGCGTCCGAGCCGATGCCCGTGATCGCCACAGGACGGCTGTGCGGCACGTCTGCGAGCAGGGCCCCGAGCGTGACGACCATCCGCACGTCGAGCTCGCGCACCGCCCGCAGAACGGCCTCGCTGAATCGGCGCCAGCGCAGCGACGGCTCCACGCCCTCGAGCAGCACCAGGTCGCCGTCGGCACCGGGAATGCGCGCGACCGACACGGTGTTCGCGGGCCAGTCCAGCTCGCGCGTGCGGCCCTCGGTGAGCCGCACCATCGGGCGCACGGCGGTGAAGTCGTAGAACTCCTCGGGATCGATCTGACCGATCTCCTCGGCTTCGAAGCTGCCGCGGATGAACGACACCGCCGCCGAGGCCGCCTCGCCCGCGTCGTTCCAGCCTTTGAAGGAGCAGACCATCACGGGGGAGCGCAGCTCGGGCTGCTCGTTCCAGATCAGGTCGCTCATTCAATCACCGTACCCGACGTCCGGGCGCGCGATCACCATGGAGGCCGGATGGCGATCGCGGAGCTACGTGCGGGCAGCGAGATCGAAGGCGTATTCGCCTGCACGCGCAAGGACCGGCTGACCGCGAAGAACGGCTCGACGTATCTCGCGGTCGAGCTGCGCGACCGCACCGGCGCGCTTCCCGCCCGCGCCTTCCGCGACGCCGACTTCCTCGCGGCGCAGTTCGACCGGGGCGATCTCGTGGACGTGCGCGGCCGCGTCGAGCGCTTCCGCGACGAGCTGCAGATCGAGCTCGACGCGATCCGCCGTGCCGGCGAGGACGCCGCCGACCCCGCCGACTTCCTGCCGGTCGCGTACCGCGACCTCGACGAGCTCGACGGCTTCTTCGAGCACCTCGCGCGCGAGGTTCATGACCCCCACCTGCGACGCCTGCTCGACTCGTTCGTCCTCGACGACGCCTTTCGTGCGAAGCTGCGGCGCGCGCCGTGCACGCGCGCCGGGCACCACGCCTACCTCGGCGGGCTGATCGAGCACACCGTCGCGGTCGCGACGCTCGCGCTCGAATCGTGCGTGCTCCACCAGCGGCTCGACTCCGATCTGCTGATGACGGCGGCGCTGCTGCACGATCTCGGCAAGACACGCGAGTTCACGCTCGGCGCCGACATCGCGCTCAGCGAGGAGGGGGCGATGCTCGGCCACCTCAACCTCGGACAGCAGCTCGTAGCGGAGCGGGCGAGCCGGATCACGGGCTTCCCGCGCGAGCGGCTGCTCGCGCTCTCGCACTGCATCCTCGCGCACCACGGGCCGGAGGGACTGCCGGGCCGGCGCTTTCGGTCGGTCGAGGCGCTCGCGCTTCACCGGCTGAACGCGCTCGACGCGGGCGTAAAGGGCGCTCTGGAGCACGGACTCGGCCCCTGACGGGCGCGGCCCGCCGGCAGCGACTGAACCCTGGACGAATAGGCCATTGAGGGTCGGGCGCGATTGCGCTTCTGCGACCCCCGGCCGAGCGTTGTTCCCGAGGTGCACGAGAACGTCCCGACCTCCGCCCCGGTCGTATCCGAGGCCGTCGAAGAGCTGCTGCGCCAGCTCGTGGACGCCCGCTTCGTGCTCACGGACCGAGACGGGTCGGTGACGCGCTGGAGCCGGCCCGCTGAGGAGCTGTTCGGATGGCCGAGCTCACGCATGCTCGGTCGCCAGCTCGCCGAGACGCTCGCCTTCGAGGCCGAGCTGCCGCCGCACGGTGGCCTGCTCCAGACGAGCGCCCGCCGCAAGAACGGAACCGAGCTCGAGCTGTCTCTCACGCTCGTGCCTGTCGGGATGAGCCAGAGCCTCGAGTTCAACGGCTTCCTCGAGGCGCTCGAGATCGCCGCGCCGCGCGGCAACGCAATGCAGCAGCTCCAGCAGAGCCACCGGACGGTCGTCGACTGGATCCACTCGGCGATCCGGGGCGAGGCCCGGCTCGAGGACGACGACCTCGCCGCCGGCACGATCGTGGCCTTCCGGCCGCTGGTCGAGCCGCCCGCTGCGGTGGCCGCGGAGGACTACGCGGCCGTCCCGCGCTCGCCCGCCGTCGCGACGGAGGGCGACGCGCTCGAGCGGACCGCCGCCGAAGCTGAGGAGGCACGCGAGGAGGCGGGCGCCGCACGCGACGAGGCCGCCGCCGCCGTCGCCCGCATCAGCGAGCTCGAGGAGCAGGGCGGGCGGCTCGGATCGGAGCTGCGCGAGGCGCGCCGCACGCTCGACGAGATGCGCGAGCAGGTGGCCAAACTGGGCCGCGAGCTCGAGCGCACGCGCGCAGCGAGTCGGGAGCACGAGCGCACGAAGCGCACGCTCGAGGAGACCCGCGGCCTGATCGAGGCGCTGGGGCGCGAGCTGAGCGGGACGCCCGAGGCGCAGGAACGGCTGCGCGCCCAGCTCGAGGAGACGCGCGCGAGCGTCGTCGAGCTCAAGGCGACGCGAGCGAAGGTAGAGGCGCTCGAGGCCGAGATCGAGCGCGATCGCGGTGCGGGCGAGGAGCGCCGCAGGCTGGAGACGGAGCTGCGCGAGACACGCGCGCGGGTGGAGCGGCTCGAGGCCGACCTGGCCGACGCGCGCGAGCGTGCCGAGGAGGGCCGCGGAGCGGCGGCCGCTCTCGAGGAGATGCGCGCCCGTGTCGAGGCGCTCACCCAGGCCGTCTCCCATGGTCCCGACAAGCGCCTGCTCGCGGAGCTGGAGGAGATGCGCTCGAAGCTGTCGGCCGTCGAGCACTCGCTCGCCGGCGACGCACCTGCCCGTCTGCGGGGCGAGCTCGAGCGGGCCCAGGAGCGGATCGGCGAGCTCGAGGCCGGCCTCGAGCTGGTGGGCCGTGGGCCGTCCGGCCCAGAGCTGGACGAGACACGTGCCCGCCTCGACGAGCTCGCGCAGACCGTGGCCGAGCGCGAGGCGGAGCGCGAGGAGCGGCGCCGCCAGGCGGAGGAGCGCGAGGCCCAGCTGCTTTCGGAGGTCGCCGAGACGAGAGCCGCCGGCGAGGCGCACGCGCGTCTGCGTGAGGAGCTCGACGAGACGCGCGCGAAGCTGGAGGCGCTGGCCGGCGAGCGGATCGAGGAAGGGCGCGCCCTGCACGGCGACCTCGCCGAGACGCACGCCAAGATCGAGGCGCTCGAGCGCGCGCTCGCCGACGAGCGCGAGCGCGCCGCCGAGGCCCGCGAGCTGCTCGGCGACCTGCGCACCGAGCTGGCCGAGGTGCACGCGGCGGCGGCCCGCGCAGACGCCGACCGTCCGGCACGCGCCGGCGCGGAGGGCGGCGAGAGCGCGCGCGAAGCCGCCGACGCCGCCCAGGAGGTTTTGACCGCGATCGAGCGGCTGACGGCGCGCGCCGAGCAGGCGGCCGACGCCGCTCGCAGCCACTCCTCGCGCGCCTATGACGCCTCGGGTGCCGCGGAGGCGCGCGCGAGCCGGGCCGAGGAGGCCGCGGGCGCGGCCGAGGCGCAGGCCGAGCGCGCGGCCGAGAGCATTGCGAACGTGGAGCAGCGAGGCGCGCGCGCCGGCGACGCGCTCATTGAGGTCGAGACTCAGGTGGCGAGCGCCCGGGAGGCCGCGGAGACGGTGTCCGCGCGCGCCGAGCGCGCCCAGGAGGCGCTTGCAAGCATCGAATCCCACTCGGAACGCGCGCGCGAGATCGTGGGGGCCGTAGAGGCGCATGCGAACCGGGCGGGCGAGGCGGTCTCCGCCGCGGAGGCCCACGCCGATCGCGCGCAGGGCGCCGTGAGCGCCGTCGAGGCGCACGCGGCGCGCGCCGAGGACGCCGCGGCCGGCGTGCGCTCGGAGGCCGAGCGCGTGGCTCGTACGGCCGCGGAGCAGCGTGACGAGACGGCGCGCGCCGAGGCCGCCGCCGGGCGCGCCGAGGCGGCTGCGGTGCGCGGCGCGGAGCTCGCCGCGCGCGTGGAGGGCGAGACCGCTCGTGCGGCCGACGCCGCGGCGGCGATCGAGCGCACGCTCGGACTCGCGGACGAGACGGTGGCCGCGGCGGGGCGCAGCGCCGAGCGCGCGGAGAGGGCCGCCCAGAGCGTGCACGCGGCGCTGCAGCGGGGGACCGAGGCGACGGCCGAGCTCGAGAGCCAGATCGCGCGCATGGAGGAGAGCGCCGCGGGCGTCGCGCGCCACGCCGAGCGCGCCGAGGGAGCGGCCGGCACCGCCGAGCGCCACGTGCAGCGCGCGAACGAGGCCGCCGGGCTGTCAGCCGAGCACGCGGACCGCGCCGGCGAGCAGGCCGCAAGCGCGGAGGAGCACGGACGCCGGCTCGCGGAGGCGGCGCTGGCCGCCGACAAGGAGGCCGCGAGCGCGCGCGAGGCCGCGGAGGCCGCCGAGCAGGCCGCGGCGAGCGCCCATGAGGCGGCCGAGCACGCCGCGTACGGTCGCCACCACGCCGCCGATCGTCCGCTCGCCCGCTTCGAGACCGGCCTGCCAGACTCGCATCCGCGCGAGCCGGCGCCGCCCGCGCCGGCGGACGACCCCCGGCGGCCGCTCTTCAGCGGCCGCGAGACGGGCCCGAAGCGGGCGCCGATTGCCGGCTTCGACGACGACAAGGAGCCGCGGGCCACCTTCGCGCTGGACGGGCACTTCATCCACCTGAACGAGCGCTTCACGGATCTGGTCGGCTACTCGGAGCACGAGTTCCAGCAGGCGGTCTGGCCGCCGGTGATGGATCGCGAGAACCTGCCGAAGCACCGCGAACAGCTGAAGCACCTGCTCGACGGCAAGATCGACGTTGCCGAGGTGAAGACCGGCTACGTGCACGCGCAGGGCCTGCTCGTGCCCCTCGTCGGCCGCATCACGGTCGTCCGCGACAACGGCGAGCCGAGCCACTTCCTGCTGGTCGCGAAGAGCGGCTCCTAGCGGCGGTTCAGGCCGCCCGCGTCCTGAACGTGCGCCGGTACGCCGCCGGAGGCACGCCGAGCTCGCGCCTGAAGTGCCGCCTGTAGGCCGCGGGGGTCGGGAACCCAACCAGCCGACCGACCTCCTCCACCGGCTCGTCGGACGACTCGAGCAGAGGCACGCTGGCGCGGACGCGCTGGGCGATCAGCCAGCCGCTCGGGCTGGTTCCCGTGGCGGCGCGGAAGCGACGCGCGAACTGCCGCGGCGAGAGGTGCGCGCGCGTGGCCATCTCGGCCACCGACCGAGGAGCGTCGAGCCGCCCGAGCGCCCACTCCATCACCCGCGCGACCGGGTCGTCGGCCGGTTCGCGGCCCACCGGCGCGTCCACGAACTGCGCCTGCCCACCGTCGCGGTGCGGGGCGACGACCATGCGACGCGCGACCGCGTTCGCCACAGCGGCGCCGTGATCGCGCCGTACGAGGTGGATGCACAGGTCGATGCCCGCGGCCGTGCCGGCCGAGGTCAGGATGTCTCCCTCGTCGACGTACAGCACGTCGCGATCCACGTGGACCCGCGGGTAGCGCCCAGCGAGGAGCTCGGCGTAGCGCCAGTGGGTGGTCGCGCGGCGGCCGTCGAGCAGGCCGGCGCCGGCGAGCGTGAACGCACCCGAGCAGAACGAGACGACCCGCGCTCCGCGCTCGTACGCCGAACGCAGGGCGCCCACCACGCGCGCCGACGGCTCGCCGTGCACGTCGGGCGAGCCCGGCACGACCAGCGTGTCTGCCGCGGCCAGCTCGTCGAGGCCGTGCGGTGCGACGAGCCCGAACCCGCCAAGCGCGTCGAGGGGCCCCGGGCGCTCGGCGCACAGCGCGAACGAGTACGACCACGCGGCGCCGAGTTCCGGGCGCGGCAGCGCGAAGACCTCGGCCGCCACTCCGAGCTCGAACGGCGCGATGCCGTCGTGGGCGAGGACCCCAACGCGGTGCACGTCCGAAACGTATCGCAAGGCGTCCTTTCGGTCACTGTTGCAGACGCCGCCGCGTCGCGATCCTCGGCGCCATGGTCGACACCGATTTCGCCGCAAGCCCCGACGACGCCCGCGTCCACTTCGAGCGCCGCCTCTCCGTCGAGACGGACGTCGCCGACGTGGCCGTCGCGATCAGCGAGGGCGAGCCCGGCTTCGTGCTCGTGGATGCCCGCAGCGCCGACGCGTACGCCGCCGGTCATCTGCCGGGCGCGATCAGCCTCGCACGACCGGTCGACCAGAGGATGGCGGACGAGCTGCCGGACGGGCTGATCGTGACCTACTGCTGGGGCCCGGCCTGCAACGGCGCCACGAGGGCGGCGGCCCGGCTGGCCGCTCACGGGCGGCGCGTGAAGGAGATGCTCGGCGGCTACGAGGGCTGGACCCGCGACGGCCATCCGGTCGAGCGTCTCGGCGGTCCGGGCTCGTAGCCCGGCCGCGTGGGCGGCCGGGTAGTCTGGCCGCCCGATGGTCTCCGACGAGGGCATCCTCCACTGGTTCGAGCGTCTGCGCGACGAGGTGCCCGGCCTCGAGCCCTTCGATGCCCATACGCACATCGGCTCGAACGACCCCGACGGCTACCGCTGCAGCCGCCAGGAGCTCGTCGCAGCTCTGGAGCACATCGACGCCCGCGCGTTCGTCTTCCCGATGCACGAGCCGGACGGATACGCCGCGGCCAACGACATGGTGATCGATGAGGCGGCCGCGTCGGACGGCCGCCTCGTGCCGTTCTGCCGCCTCGACCCGGGCGCAGGTCCGCTCGCGGAGGCGGAGCGCGCGCTCGCCCGCGGCGCCCGCGGCATCAAGCTCCATCCGCGCGCCGAGGGGTTCACCCTCGACCATCCGGCCCTGCGCGACGTGTTCGCGCTCGCGGACGAGCGCCGCGTACCGGTGCTCTGCCACGCCGGGCGGGGCATCCCGGCGCTCGGCCGCCATGCCGTGGAGGCCTGCGCCCGCCACCCGGACATGCGCCTGATCCTCGCCCACGCCGGCATCTCCGACCTCGCCTGGATCTGGCGCTACGCGCCCGACCACCCGAACCTCTTCTTCGACACCTCGTGGTGGTCGCCCGCCGATCTGCAGGCGCTGCTGGCGCTCGTGCCACCTGGCCAGGTCCTGATGGCGAGCGACGCGCCGTACGCCACGCCCGCCTGGGGGGCGACGATGACGATGCGCCACGCCCTGCAGGTAGGCCTCGACCACGAGCAGGTGCGCGGCGTGCTCGGGCTGCAGGCCGCCCGGCTGGCCATAGGCGACGACCCTCTCGAGCTCGGTCCGCCGCCCGGCGACGCGCGCCTCCCGCACGACCCGCTGCTCGATCGCGTGCACGGCTACCTGATGAGCGCCCTCGGCCAGATGTTCAACGGCGTCGAGCCCGCGGAGACGCTCGCTCTCGCCCGGCTCGCCTGCGAGGTCGGCCACGACGCGAAGCAGGCCGACGTCTGCCGGTCGGTCCTCGGCCTGCTCGACCAGCGCGAGCGCTACCAGCCGCCGCCCGGCGGCGACGGGCGCTCGAGGCGCTTCGCGCCGGGCGTCCACCTGATCGTCGTGGCGGCCGGCCTGGCGCGCACGCCCGACGTGCCGATGCCTCCGCCCCCGCCCGAGGCGGACGTCGACGAGCGGTTTCGCGGGGACCCAGCCGGGTAGCTCGGGTCACAGGGCGGGCCGGAGCCTGTCGCCGGACCCGCGGGGACGCCGATCGGAAACGGCTAGCCCGTCCTAAACGCTGCGGTCGGCGCCGAGCACGAAGATCTCGAATCCCATCGTCGGATGAAAGGTCACCTGGCTGTGGTAGGTGACCACCCGCCTACCGGTGATCTCCTCGACAGCGGATGTGAAGCGGTCGGCCACGGCCTCCTGAAACGTGAGCCGCACCGCGCGGACCAGGTCCTCGTGGCCGTGGTCCACGAGCGTCCGCTCGACGGTGGTCAGGAAGTCCTCCATCACGCAGAAGACGTAGTCGTCGACGACGTACGTCTTCGCCTTCGTCGGCCCGCGCCCGTACAGCTCGCTTAGGACACGGACGATCGCGTTGGACACCGCAGCGAGGACCTCGCCGGTGTGCTCCGGTGCGCTCAAGCAACCTCCCGCAGGGCCTCGATCTCGCGGCGCGCCGCCAGCCGTCGGAGGGCGCGCGACTCCAGCTGCCGCACCCGCTCCGCGCTGATTCCGAGCCTGCGACCCGTCTCGCGCAGCGGCATCGGCTCCTCGCCGTCGATCCCGTAGCGAAGCCGGATCACGTTGCGCTCCTGCTCGGGGAGATCCTGGACGGTGCGCCTGAGAACCGCCTCGCTCAGGCTCAGCTCGACCTCCTCCTCCACCGGTGGGGCGTCGCCCTCGAGCAACTCGCCGAAGGCGGTGTCGCCCTCGTCGCCGATCGGCCGGTCGAGGCTCGTGACCGCACGCGGCGCATCACGCACCTCCTCGACCTGCTCGAGCCGCAACTCGGCGGCGGCGGCGATCTCGGCGTCCGTCGGCTCGCGTCCAAGGCTCGCGCCGAGCTCGCGCTCCACGCGCGCGAGCTTCCGCTCGCGCTGGCCTATGTGCACCGGGATCCGGATCGTCAGCGCCTTGTTGGCCAGCCCGCGCTGGATCGCCTGGCGGATCCAGAACGTCGCGTACGTGGAGAACTTGTAGCCCTTGCGCCAGTCGAACTTCTCGACCGCCCGGATCAGCCCGAAGATGCCCTCCTGGATCAAGTCGAGCAGCGACAGCTCCTGGCCCTGGTACTTCTTCGCGATCGAGACGACCAGCCGCAGGTTCGAGTTGATCATCCGCTCCTTCGCGGCGAGGTCGCCCGTCTCGATCCGCTTCGACAGCTCCACCTCGTCGGCAGCCGTGAGCAGCGGATAGCGACGGATCTCGTTCAGGAAGAGCTGGAGCGCATCGGTGGTCGTGTGGGCGAGGTCGTCGTAGCGCACGCTCACGGCCTCAACCCTCTGCCGCCCGCAGTCGTCGGCGAGCTCGATCCCGCGAGCCTCGACGTACGCCTCGAGCGCGTCCACGTCGTCGTCCAGCAGCTCGAGCTGCTGGACGAGCTCGTCCAGATCCGAGAGGTTGAGGCATCCGCGCTCCTCCCCGCGGCCGACCAGCGCCGCGACCTCCGGTCGGGTGGTCACCTCGGGCGCGCCCACTGGGCGCATCCTACGCCCACGGCGGTCGCCGCTTCTACCCAACGGCGGACACGTCGTCCACCATCTCGAGCCGCTCCTCGAGGCGCGTGATGGAGAAAACGCGCTGCACAGGCTCGGGGCCGCGCACGATCACCACCCTGCGGCCGGCCTCGCGCGCCCGCTCGTCAGCGGACACTAGGCAGCGGAGACCCGTGGAGTCGAGGAAGGTGAGCCTCGCCAGGTCGAGCACGACGACGGCCGGCCGGTCCGCCTCGACGCGCCGAAGCTCCTCCTGGACCTTACCGACGGTGGACAGGTCGAGCTCGCCCTCCAGCGCCACATGCACGAGCCCGTCGCGCTCCTCCGTCCGGACGTCGAGGATCTCCATCGGGGCGGAAGCTACCAACTAGCGGAGACCCGCTCTGGCGGCGAGTTGCCACGCGAACACGAGCTGCACGGCGGCGAACGAAAGCTCGAGGGCGCGCTCGGAGACCGCATTGGCCAGGACCACGCCCGCTAGCACTCCGATCGGCGACAGGACTCCGACCAGAAGCCCATCGCGCAGCCGCACGTTGCCGTACCCCTTCTGGCGCCAGGCGCCCACCACGCTGACTAGCACGATCGCCACGAGCGACGTCGCCTCGGCGTCCAGCTGCGTCTGATCGCCGAAGACGACGAGCGCCGGGACGAACAGGATCCCGCCGCCCACTCCCAGCAGCCCGCCCGCGACGCCGGCGGCGAATCCAAGTGAGAGCAGGCCGGTACAGTCGAGGGCGTCCATCAGAAGATCAGCACCGCGGCCGACACGAGCAGCATCGCCACGAACGCTGCCGCCACGGCGCGCTCCGAGATGCGCTGCTGGAGCGCCGTGCCCGCCACCACGCCCGCCACGGCCGGCAGCCCGATCACGATGCCCTTCCAGAGATCCACGTTCCCGTAGGCGGCATGAGCGGCGGCGGCAAGCGCGCCGATGAGCACGATCGCCGCCAGCGAGGTCCCGGTGGCCTCCCTCTGCTCGTAACCGAGCCAGAGAACGAGCAGCGGCACGATCACGGTGCCGCCGCCGATCCCGAAGAGGCCCGAGAAGGCGCCCGCCGCCGTGGCGATCGCCGCGAGGCGCAGCGGCCTGGCCGACATCGCGGGGCATACTACGCGCGGTGTCAGCCGGCCCACTCGAAGTGCTCGCGCCACTCACGGACGATCCCTCGCGGACGGCCGTCTTCTGCGACGTCGACGGTGTGCTTGCGCCGATCGTCGCGCGCGCCGAGGACGCCCACGTGCGCGAGGAGACCTCGCTGATGCTCGGCCGGCTCGCCCGCCGCTACGCGTGCGTCGCCTGCGTCTCCGGCCGCTCGGCCACCGACGTGCGGAGGCTCGTCGGCGTCGGCGGAATCGCCTACGCCGGCTCGCACGGCGCCGAGCTGCTCGAGCCCGGGGCGAGCGCCCCGCGCACGATCCCCGCCTTCAAGAGCTGGGAGCAGCGAGTGAAGCGCTTCGCGCGCTCGCTCGACACGCGCGAGCTGCGGCTCGTCCGAGTGCGGATCGAGGACAAGGGCCCGATCGTGGCCTTCCATTGGCGCGGTGCGCCGGACGAGGACGCCGCGCGGACGCAGCTCGAGGGGCTCGCGGCCGAGGCCGAGACCGCGGGCTTTGCCACCCACTGGGGCCGGAAGGTGATGGAGGTCAGGCCGCCGGTGCCGATCGACAAGGGCCGCGCCGTTCGCGAGCTCGTGGACACCGCGCGCGCGCGAGCGGCCCTCTACGCCGGCGACGACGTGACCGACCTCGACGCCTTCGACACGCTCGACGAGCTGGAGCGCGAGGGCCGCCTCGACGTCGCGGTCCGGGTGGGCGTCGCGTCGGACGAGGGTCCACACGCGATCGTCGAGCGTGCGGACCTCATCGTGGAGGGCGTGGGAGGCTTCGCGCAGGTCCTGGCTGCGCTCGACTCGGCGTGAGGTTCCGCGACTTCCTGCGGGTCGCCGTGCTGCTGTTCGGCGCTTCCGCCACCGCTCTCGGCGTCGTCTCGGTGGTCGGTGCCGCGCGCGCCGACACGAACACGCTGGTCTACGTGGCCGCCATCTGGTGGTGCCTCGCGGCACTCGCCGGGCTCTGGCTCGGGCGCGGACCGCGTACCACCAGGGGGATCGCGTCGCTTCTCGGCGAGGCGCGCCGCGCGAACACGCTGCCCGAGCTCGAGCCCGGCACGATCGTCTTCAACCGGCTGTGGGCCCTCGGCGTCGGGACGCTCGTGGCGGGTGGGCTCGGCTTCGTGCTGCCGCAGGTCCCGGCGGTGGCGACGGGCTATTGCCTCCTGGTCGCGCTCCTGTGGCGCAAGCAGTCTGCCGCCGTGGCGGCGATCGAGGCGCGCGACGGGGTCGAGTTCTGGTTCGACCGCAGCCCGCCGTTCGCGCCGCCGAAGCTCCTGCGGCTGCCGGGGCTGCGGAAGGTCGAGCCGACGCAGGCCTGACTCGTTTCAGCGACCGCGCTTGCGCACCCCGTCGAGCTCCGGCCACGGACGCGTGTTCGCTACGTGCTCGCGCGTGAGCCACGCCCGCCGCGCCGTGGCGAGCGCGTAGCGGATGTTCGCGAGGCGCTCGAGTCCGTGCGCATCCGAGTCGATCACGAGCATCACGCCGGCCTCGGCCGCCGCCCGCGCGTAGACGTCGTTGAGATCGCGGCGGTCGGGGTTGCCGTTGATCTCGAGGAACGTCCCGGTCTCGAGCGCGCCGGCGATCACCCTGTCCACGTCGATCTCATACGGCTGCCGGCGCTCGATCAGCCGCCCGGTCGGGTGGCCGATCGCGTCGACGAGCGGGTGCTCCATCGCTCGCAGCATGCGCGCAGTCTGGTCCTGCTCGGGCAGCCGGAAGGCCGTGTGCAGGCTCGCTACGACCCAGTCGAGCTGCTCGAGCACGGCGTCCTCGTAGTCGAGCGATCCGTCCGGCAGCACGTTGGTCTCGGTCCCCGCGAGCACGCGAATTCCGCCCAGATCGAGCGAGCGGATCTGCTCGAGCTGCCGGAGCAGCTCGTCCGGCTGCACGTCATTGCCGAATCCGTGGCTCGCCGAGTGGTCCGTGATCGCGATGTATCCGTAGCCGCGCTCGCGAGCCCCGGCCGCCATCTCCTCGACCGTGTTGCGCCCGTCCGAGAGCGTCGTGTGCATGTGGAGGTCGCCGCGCAGGTCGCTGAGCTCGATCAGCGCCGGCAGCTCGTCGCGGCGGGCGGACTCGAGCTCACCTCGGTTCTCGCGCAGCTCCGGCGGGATGAACTGCATGCCGAGCCGCTCGTAGACCTCTTCCTCGGTGGCGAAGGCCTCGGTCGTGCCCGCCTCGTCGTCGGCGATCCCGTACTCGCTCACGTGCAGGCCGCGGCGAACGGCCTCGGTGCGCAGCGCCTCGTTGTGGCGACCCGATCCGGTGAAGTGCTGGAGCAGGTTCCCGAAAGCCTCGGCCGGGACGATGCGGAGGTCCACCTGCAGCCCCGAGTGCGTCGTGGCACGCGCACCCGCTTCGCCCGGGCTCGAGACCGTGTCGAGCTCAGGCAGCTTCGCGAACGCCTCGGCGAGCGCCTTCGGGTCGCTCGCCGAGGCCACGATGTCGAGGTCCTTCACGGTGTCGGCGAGCCGCCGCGCGCTGCCGGCGAGCTCGACCCGGATCGCAGCGGGGTGCTCGCGGAGCGCCCGCACGAGCTGCTCGCCGACCGGCAGCGCCTTCGACAGCAGGAGGCGCGCCTTCGGGCGGCCGTCGGCGCCCGCGGCGAGCGCCGCCAGCACGTTCTCCTCCGCCTTCTCGCCGAACCCGGCCACGTCCTTCAGCCGCCCCTCCTCGGCTGCCGTGTGCAGGTCGGCGATCGACCTGATCCCGAGCCGCTCGTACAGCGCCCGCGCGCGCTTCGGACCGAGCCCTGGGATGCGCGTGATTTCGATCAGTCCGGCAGGGACGCGCGCCTTCAGCTTGTCCGCCGACGGGATCGAGCCGGTGTCGAGCAGCGCGTGGATCTTCTCCTCGATCGTCTTGCCCACGCCGGCCAGGTCGGTCACGCGGCCCTGGCGGGTCAGCTCGGCCACGGACACGCCCGCCTCGCGGATCGCCTTCGCGGCGTTCCGGTACGCCACCACTCGGTACACGACGGCGCCGTCCAGCTCGTAGAGGCTGGCGAGCTCATCGAAGGCGTCGGCGATCTCAGCGTTGCGCACGGCGAGGCTAGGGTACGCGCCCTTGTCCGGAGCCTGGCTGATCCTGCCGACCTACAACGAGGCCCAGAACATCGAGCCGCTCGTGCGCGCCGCGCTGCCGCAGCTCGAG
>Ga0126307_10000696_pt1 | contig 22006 bp, 15 predicted proteins | sample Plot28_FD_89955 | JGI IMG/M metagenome (GOLD analysis project Ga0126307, IMG submission 89955) | Serpentine soil microbial communities from UC McLaughlin Reserve, CA, USA - Plot28 | ecosystem: Environmental > Terrestrial > Soil > Grasslands | place: USA: UC McLaughlin Reserve, Lake County... | reverse complement strand
AGGGGTAGGGCGGGCGCAGCGCCGACAGCAGCACCTTGCCGGTCAGGATCATCATGTCGCCGACCTGCTCGAGCAGGTTCTTGGTCGGCAGGAATGCGCGGTCGGCTACGGCTCGGACCATCTAGCTCCTCCCAGGGGCCATTCGGCCCGGAAGCCTACGCGAAGAGGGAGGCGAGGCCAAGCCCCAACCGCGCCGGGCGTCAAGTAGCACGGCGCGCCTACCCCCGGTGGTACATTGCGCTCGCTTTGAGGAGAGGGAGCCTCTGTCTCGCGCTGCTCGCGTCACTCCCGCTCGGCGCCTGCCAGAGCCAGAAGCGACAGGACGAGAACGAGCCGGCGGGAAGGTACCCGGTGTCCGTCGAGGCCTCGTTCCCCGCAAAGCAGAAGCTGGCGCAGCGCTCGAAGCTCGAGGTCAACGTCCGCAACACCGGACCCAAGACCATCCCCAACGTCGCGGTCACCGTTAACGGCTTCGGGATCAAGGAGAAGCAGGAGGGCCTGGCGGACAACCGCCGCCCCGTGTTCGCCATCAACGGCGTCCCCAAGGAGCTGGCCGGCTTCCCCGAGTCGAAGGACGCCGCGCCAAAGGGCGGCGAGACCAACTACGTCGACACCTGGGCTCTCGGCCCGCTGAAGCGGGGGCGCAGCCGCTCGTTCCGCTGGAGCGTCACCGCCGTGCGGGCCGGCCCATACCGGCTGCGCTACATCGTGTCCGCCGGGCTCGACGGCAAGGCGAAGGCAGTGGATGACGACGGCGGCGGGGCCCCGACCGGCGCCTTCAGGGGCACGATCAGCGACACGGCCCCCGAGACGCGCGTCTCGGACGACGGCGAGACGATCGTCGAAGGCACCCGCTAGCCCGCTGCGGCGGCCCCGCCGGCTAGGTCCGCGCTGCGCGCTCGTAACCGCGGCACTCGCGCACGGGCACGCGCGGGTACTTCGGGAACGAGGGGTCCGACTTCGAGCGCTCGCAGAGCGAGAACTCGCTGCCCCGCCCCGTGCGGACCAGGCGCTGGTGTCGGCAGGCGTCACACAGCCCTGCGGGCGGGCGTCGCATACCCGACACTGTGACTGAGCGCGAGCTCGGGCGAGGTCAGCGTCCATGCACCTTTCCAACGTAGGCCCGGCCAAGGCCTCCGTCTTAATCCGGCGGTCCAGCGGGCGGCTCGCCGGATCCGCCGCCTGTCGGTCCGAAGCGCGCGGCTGAACGCCCGCGACCTAGCGCGGCAGGCGGGGCTCGATGATGCGGTACGCCTTGAGCCCGAGTCCGAGCCGCTCGCGGTCCTCGCTGGTCAAGGGGTCCAGGCCCGAGAGCTCCTTCATGCGCTCGAGCCGGTAGCCGACCGTGTGGCGGTGGGCATGGATGGCCTGCGCGGTCGCGTTCATGTTGCAGTTGTTGGCGAGGTAGGCCTCGAGCGTCCCGACGAGATCGGTCGAGTACTGCTCGTCGTAGCGGACCAGCGGTGCGAGTGTGTCCTCGTAGAAGGAGCGCACCTCCTGGGGGTGGCTGGCCAGCACGCGGAACAGCAGCCGGTAGGTGCCGCCGCCGATCTCGTCGCCCGGGGCGCCGCCGGCGGCCGTCACGGCCAGCACCAGCTCGGCCTCGTCCAGGGCGCGGCGGAGGTCCGACGGCGCCGAGTAGTGCGACGACAGGCCGACCGCGGCGTGGCGGCCCAGCCGCACCGCGACCTCGCGGGCCCGCTCGAGCTCGCCGGGGAGCACGGCATAGACCTTGTCCTCGTAGACCTGCGCCAGGGCGTCCGGGTGCTCGGCGGCGATGGCCGCCAGCACTCGCCCGGGGCTGCGCGGCCCGGGATCCGCGCACAGGCCCACGGCGCCCTTGGAGAGGTCGCAGCCGAGACGCGCCGCTCGGCGGACGAGGTCGGCCTCGTCGAGGTCGTCGCGGGTGAGCACCTCCTCGACGAAGGAGCCGCGCAGGCTCTGCTCGGTCTCGTCGCGCGCCTCGGCGACGGCTACCTCGGTGAGGGCCGCCACAGCGGCGACGTGGAGGTACTCGCCGGCGGCGTCGGTGCCCTGCCCGAGCAGCAGCACGGCGCCCAGCTCGTGGCCGCCCGAGACGATCGGCACCTCGGCCGTCACCTCGGGGGGTCGGCTGGGCCGCCCGCCGGCGAGCTTGGAGGCAACGTAGCGCTCCAGCGGCGCCCAGGACTCCACCCGGGTGCCGAGACGCGGCACGACCACCGCGACGGCGGCGCCGGCGTGCGCCGAGGCGATCTCGGCGACGCGCTGAATGCCGTCGCCGGCCAACACCGCGCCCACCATCTCGAGGTGAGCGCCGCGCGGCGTGGCCAGGGGTTCAGGGTCTCCCATTCCCGAAGAGACAGGGAGAGGGGCGGCGCCGCGACGGGCGCCGCCCCGTCCCCGATGGTCGTTCGGTTACGCCCCGGTCGGGATCTCGTCCGACTCGTGAGCCTGGAGGACGGCTTCGCCCTCCTCGCCGGTCCGCAGGCGCACTGCGTCCTCAACCGGCAGGACGAACAGCTTGCCGTCACCGACAGCGCCGGTCCGAGCGTGGCTGACGATGGTCTCCTTGACCACGCCCACGTCCTTCTCCTCGACCACGCACTCGAGCTTGATCTTGGGACGGAGATGGACCGTGAGGTCGGCGCCGCGGTAGTGCTCCGTGATGCCCTTCTGGCGTCCGGAGCCCTTCACCTCGGTGATCGTCAGGCTCGGAAAGCCCTTGTCGAGCAGGTCCTGACGGATCGGCTCAAAGGCCTCGTGCCTGATGTAGGCGACGATCATCTTCATGCTGTCGCCTCCTCTGGGGTCGGAGCCCCACGTGTGACTTCGGATGCTCCCCCGGCAGTCACCGGACGGGCCGCAGGCCCGGTCGATGCCCCGCCGATCTCAGGCGCGGGGATGAACTGCTCGGGGTAGCCGTACATGCCGTGCTCGACGATGTCGAGACCAGCATCCTCCTCTTCCTCGGTCACGCGCAACCCGATCGTGGCCTTGATGGCCGCGAAGGTCGCGTACGACAGAGCGAACACGAAGGTGAACGCGACCACCACGCCGACCGCCTGGGCGATCAGCTGGTCGAAGCCACCTCCGTAGAGAAGGCCGCCCTCGGGGTTGCCGAAGGCGTTGTACTCGGCCAGCCGCGGCGCAGTGAACAGACCGCACGCGAGCGTGCCCCAGATACCGGCCAGGCCGTGCGCCGAGGTCGCCCCTATGGGGTCGTCCACCCTCTTGTCGATCGCGACGACGCCGAGGACCACGATGCAGCCCGCAACGAAGCCGATGATCGGACCGGCCCACGGCTCGACGTAACCCGACGGCGCCGTGATGGCAACCAGTCCGGCGATCGCGCCGTTGCCGACCATGCCGATGTCGATCGTCCTCAGCCTGACCTGGCTCATGACGAACGCGCCGATGATGCCGCCCGCGCAACCCAGCAGGGTCACAACGGCCACGTCGGCCAGACGAACGTCGCTGATGCCCAGCGTCGAGCCCGGGTTGAACCCGAACCAGCCGATGAACAGGATGATCACACCCAGGCCGACGAGCGGCATGGAGTGACCGGGGATGGCCCGCGGCTTGCCGTCGGGCCCGTACTTGCCCTTGCGCGGGCCGAGCAGCAACAGGGCCGCCAGCGCGCCGGTCGCACCGATGAGGTGGACCGCCGTGGAGCCGGCGAAGTCCTGCATGCCGGTCGGCAGGAGCGGTGTGTCGCCGTCCTGCAGCCAGCCGCCGCCGAACACCCAGTGGGAGCCGATCGGGTAGATGATCGACGCGAAGATGATCGCGTAGATCACGTACGCCGAGTACTTGATCCGCTCGAGCGTGGAGCCCCAGACGATGGCCAGGGAGACCGCGCAGAACGAGAACTGGAACAGGAACTTCGCCTCGGGCGAAGCGCTGGAGAGCTCCATGACCGGGAACGCCTCGGCCGGGTTGCCTGCGAACTGCAGGAAGAACCCGTTGGAGCCCAGCAGCTGGTCGGAGATGCCGAGCACGTTCGAGCTGCCGAACGCAAAGGCAAAGCCCACCGCCCAGTAGCAGATGGCCGCGATCGAGAGGTTGGTCAGGATCTTGGCCACGCCCGTCCCCGCGTTCTTCGCGCGGGAGAAGCCGATTTCGAGCATTGCGAAGCCGGCCTGCATGAACAGGACCAGGACCGCTGCCACCACCACCCAGAGCGTCGCCATGGGGATGGCCGGGTCGAGCTTCTCGTCGATTGCCGACTGGAGCTCGGCCGAACCCGCGAAAGCGGTCGTCGGAACGATCAGGGCGGCCAACAGGGCCAGTGGTCCGGCTCTGAAGAGCCTGGATCTCATCTTGCGAGTCCTCCTACTTCGGGGTCGAATCGCAAGCTAGGTCCGGATCCAGGATCCGCCCTTGTCCACGTGTCGAAGATTTGCGGGCCCGCTTTCGCCCGCCGGGCGGGTGCTTTACGGCTCTATGCGGGAAACACTGCCGCCGGCATTGTTGGTCACCCAGAGCGAGCCGGCGCCGGCCGCGATCCCAACCGGGGTGCGGCCGACCCGGATGGGTGACCCGACCTGCTCGCCGTCGGCGTTCAACCGGGTGACGGAGTTGCTGCCCTCGTTGACCACCCAGAGCCGATTCTCGAGCACCGCCATCCCCTTCGGCCGGTCGCCCACCCTGGTGGGTCGGCCCACCACCTGTCCGGACTCCGGGTCGAGTCGCGTGACGGTGTCCTCGTCGGTGCTCGAGACCCATACCGATCCGAGCCCCTCGGTCACGTTGCGGATGTTCTTCCCGACGCGCACAGGCCGGCCCTGGCTTCTCCCCGTCGCGGCGTCCAGGCGGCTGACCGTGGCGCCGAAGCTGTTGGTCACCCAGACCGTGCTCTCGCCCGCGAAGATGCCGATCGGGTTGTCGCCCACCGGGATGTCGTCGCCGACGCGGCGGCCCGAGCTCCGGTCGATGCGGGTCACGCTGTCGTCCTCGCCGTTGGCCACCCAGACGAAGCGCGGGCCGAGGGAGAGCCCCTCCGGGCCCGACCCGACCGGTATCTCCCTTTTGGCGCCCGGGTTGGCGGCCTCGAGGCGGGTGACCGTCCCGTCGTCGGTGTTGGCCACCCACACCGCGCCGCCGGCCGCGGCCACCTCGTCGGGGTTGCTCCCCACCGAGACGGGGGCGCCCGACCGCTTGTTGCTCTTGGCGTCCAGGCGCGTCACCGTTCCGTCGTCCGCGCTGCTGACCCATACGTCGTCGCCGTCCACCGCGATGCCGTCCGGGCCGCTGCCGACCGGGATGGTCGCCGCCACCTTCGCGCCGCCGGAGCCGGAGTCATCGTCGCCTGAGAGGAGCCCCGGCAACACGAGGATCGCGGCCACGACGACCACGAGCAGGATCCCCAGCGCGATGAGGCGGCCCGGCCCGCGGCGCTTGAGCTCGGTCGTACGTTCGCCCGACGGCGCCCGTCGAGGCGCGGCCGGCGTCGCGGGAGCCGAGCCGGCCGGCGTGGGCGCTGCCGGCGCCTGCTCGGGAGATGGAGCAGCGGGACTCATCTCGGTGGGCGGCGCGCCGAGCTCGGTGGGCGGCGCGCCCATCTCCGTAGGTGGCGCGCCCATCTCCGTGGGCGCCGGCTCCGGCTTGCTCGGCGCAGAGCCCGTCTCCGTGGGCGCCGGCCCGGAGGCGGGAGGCGAGGCCCCAGGCGACATCTGCGTCGCCCCCGCGGCCGCCGCGGTCGGCGCGGCGAGGCCCGTGGCGAGGCTGCGCTCGGGCAGCGAACGGCTGTCGCCGGTGAGCGCCGCGCGCGCCGCACGCGCGAGGTCGCCCGCGGAGAGATAGCGCTCGTCGGGGTTCTTGGCGAGCGCTCGCCCGATCACCTCGTCCACCGCCCTGGGCACGCCCGTCACGGCCTTCACGACGCTCGGCGCCGGGTCGTTGACGTGGGCGTACATCCTCGCGATGTCGCTGTCGCGTTCGTAGGGCACCCTCCCGGTGAGCGTGTGGAAGAGGAGGCATCCCAGGGCGTAGACGTCGGCGCGGGCGTCGGCGCGCTCGCCCCTGATCTGCTCGGGCGCCATGTAGTCCGGGGTGCCCACGAACTGGCCTGTCTTCGTGACCCCCGAGGCGGACCCCGTCCTCCTGGTCAGGCCGAAGTCCGTGAGGTAGACGTGCTCCTCGTCGTGCCTGGTGACCATCACGTTCGCCGGCTTGACGTCGCGGTGCACGAGCCCGTTGCGGTGGGCGGCGTCGAGCGCCGCCGCCACCTGCCCGACGATCGAGGCCGCGCGCCGCGGCTCCAGCCGGCCCTCTTCGAGGATGATGGAGCGCAGGTCGGTGCCCTCGACCCAGCGCATGGCGATGAACAGCCGTCCCTCGGCGTTGTCGGCCTCGTAGACCGGGATCACGTTGGGATGCTCGATCGACGCCGCCAGCTCGGACTCGCGCTCGAAACGCACGCGGAACGCGGGGTCGTCGGCAAGCTCGGGCACGATCAGCTTCAGCGCAACCTGCCTCTTCAAGGCCATCTGGGTCGCCCGGTAGACGCGGCCCATGCCCCCTTCTCCGGCCACAGCTTCGATTCGATAGCCGGCGAACTCCGAGCCGATCTCGATGGGGGTCATGCTGCGGCGCCCTCCAGCGCATCGTGGACGATCCCCTCAGCCTCGCTGAGGGTGCGTTCGAGGTGCTCGGGACCGAGGAAGCTCTCGGCGTAGACCTTGTACACGTCCTCGGTCCCGGAGGGACGCGCGGCGAACCAGGCCTGCTCCGCGACCACCTTCACCCCCCCGATCTGGGCGCCGTTCCCGGGCGCCGCGGTGAGGACGTCGACGATCGGCTCGCCGGCCAGCTCGCCGGCCCTCACCTGTTCGGGAGACAGCGCCTTGAGCACCTCCTTCTCGCGCGGCCCGGCCGCCACGTCCACTCGGCGATAGGTCGGATCCCCCAGCCGCTCGGCCAGCCCGCGGTAGACCTCGCCGGGGTCGTCGCCGCCGCGCGCGGTCATCTCGGCCGCCAGCAGGCAGGGGATGAGGCCGTCCTTGTCGGTCGTCCAGACCGTGCCGTCGCGGCGCAGGAAGGACGCACCCGCGCTCTCCTCGCCGCCGAAGCCCAGCGTGCCGTCGACCAGCCCGTCCACGAACCACTTGAAGCCGACGGGCACCTCCACCAGCCGGCGACCGAGGTCCGCCGCGACGCGGTCGATGATCGCGCTGCTCACCAGGGTCTTGCCCACGCCGACCTCGGGCGACCACTCCCGGTTGCCCCCGAACAGATAGGCGATGCACGCGGCGAGGTGGTGGTTGGGGTTCAGCAGGCCCGCGCCGGGAGTCACGATTCCGTGGCGGTCGGCGTCGGGGTCGTTGGCGAACGCGACGTCGAAGCGGTCCTTGAGCTCGGTGAGCTTGGCCATCGCGTGCGGCGAGGAGCAGTCCATCCGGGTCTTGCCGTCCCAATCGGGTGGCACGAAGGAGAAGGTCGGGTCGAGCTCGGCGTTGACGATCGTCAGGTCGAGCCGGTGCCGCTCGGCGATGGCCTCCCAGTAGGCGATCGAAGCGCCGCCCAGCGGGTCGACCCCCAGCCTGATGCCGCTGTCGCGAATGGCATCGAGATCGACCACCGCGGGCAGCTGCTCGACATAGGCCGAGACGTAATCGCGGCGATGCGTCGTCGGCGCCTCCAGGGCCTGCTCGTACGGGACGCGCTTCACCCCCTCCAGCCCGGCGTCCAGCAGCTCGTTGGCCTCGCGCTCGACCCGACCCGTGATGTCGGTGCCGGCGGGTCCGCCGCTCGGCGGGTTGTACTTGAAGCCGCCGTCCTCGGGCGGGTTGTGCGACGGCGTCACGACGATGCCGTCTGCCGGGTGATCCCGGTCCTCGCGGTTGTGGGTGAGGATCGCGTGCGAGATCACCGGCGTGGGCGTGAAGCCGTCGTCGGCGTCGATCACCACTTCGACCTCGTGCGCCGCCAGCACCTCGATGATGGTGCGGAAGGCAGGCTCGGAGAGCAGGTGCGTGTCGCGGCCGAGGAACAGGGGCCCGTCGATTCGCTGCGAGGTGCGATAGCGGCAGACCGCCTCGGTGACGGCGAGCACATGCGCCTCGTTGAAGGTGCTCCCCAGCGAGCGACCGCGATGGCCCGAGGTCCCGAAGGTGACCCGCTGCCCGTCGACCGAGGGGTCGGGCTCCTGCTCGTAGTATGCAGCGGACACGCGATCGACGTCGATCACGCCTCAGCCCTCGAGGACGCTTCCGTCGGGCACCCGCAGCTGGCCCTCGCCCTCTTGGCGGACATCCGCCGAGCCGCGCACCACGACGTCGCGGCCGAACAGGACGTCCCCCGTCACGCTCAGCCGCTCGCACTCCAGTAGCGAGGGCGCCCCCAGCGGGAAGCGCGCCTCGAAGGCCGGCAGCAGCTTGTAGAAGCTCGAGTCGAGCTCTACGAGCGGGGGCGATCCGTCCCGCGGGGGCGCCAGCGCAACGTGCGCCTCCTCGGTGAGCACGTAGGCGTCCGAGCGCACCGAGAGCAGGTCGTTGGTCGTCTTGACCGGTGCGAACCGGCTCCGCGGGACGCGTAGCGCCCGCGCACCCTCGAAGACGCCGATAGCCGCGCCCATCGCCGTCTCGATCTGGATCACCTCCGGCGAGGACTTGTCCGAAGGATCCACGGTCTTGCGGTTGGCGATCATCGGCAGGGGCAGGATGCCACCGCGCTCGTCGAGCGCGTCGGCCAGCGCCTCCAGGTTCACCCAAAGCGTGTTGGTGTTGAAGTAGCGGTGGCGCCGCACGTCCTGGAAGGCGTCCATGTCCGCGTCGGGCGTCTGCGCGCTCTCGCGGAGCACGAGGCCGCCGCCGGGCATGCCGGCCAGGTGCCCTCCCTTGCGGTCCGCGTCGGTGCGGTCGGCCGCCTCCATCAGGAACGGGATCTCCTCGCGAGCGAACCACGCGAGGATGCGCGGCTCGAGCACGGCGCCCAGGTTGTCCGAGTTCGACACGAAGGCGTAGCGGTAGCCGTTCTCCAACAGCGTGTCGAGCATCCCCGAGCCCACCATCGCGGGATACAGGTCCCCGTGCCCCGGAGGGGCCCACTCGAGATCGGGGTTGGCCGGCCAGCTGGCGGGCTGGAGCCCGTCGACGCCCAGCTTGGGGATCTTGTTCTGTACGAAGTCGAGGGGCACATCGGCGGCGATCTCGGGGTGGCGCGCGAGCGCAGCCAGCGTGGGCTCTCGGGTGGAGAAGCTGTTCATCAGCACCAGCGGCAGCCGCGCGTCATAGCGGCCCCGCAGGGCCAGCACCTGCTGAACGATGATGTCGAGGAAGGTCCGGCCCTGTTTGACCTCCAGGAGGGACTTGGGGCCGTCCAGACCCATGCTGGTCCCGAGCCCCCCGTTGAGCTTGAGCACCACCGCTGCGTCCAGGGCCTCGCTCACGCCGCCCTCGTCCTCGGGCAGCTCGTCGGCGTCGGGGAGATCCTCGATCGGCTCGATGTCGGCCTCGGCCAGCGCCCCCAGGTCGCCTCCTTGCAGGCGCTCGTAGTAGTGGCGGAAGGTCTCGATCGCCGCGTCGGCCACGCGCTCCGAACGCATCTTGTCGATGCTTGCCTCCAGCCCGGCCATGCCTAGCCCAGCTCCCGGTCCAAGGCGAAGGCGGAGCTGATCAGGGCGAGGTGGGTGAACGCCTGGGGGAAGTTCCCGAGCGCCTCACCGGTCAGGCCGATCTCCTCGGAATAGAGCCCCAGGTGGTTCGCGTAGGTGAGCATCTTCTCGAAGGCCAGCCGCGCCTCCTCGATGCGTCCGGCCCGGGTCAGCGCCTCGACGTACCAGAAGGTGCAGATCGAGAAGGTGCCCTCCTCCCCCTCCAGGCCGTCGGGGGACGCTTCGACGTTGTAGCGGTAAACGAGGCTGTCGCTCACCAGCTCTCGGCTCATCGCGTCCAGCGTCGAGAGCCAGCGCTTGTCCTGAGGGGCGACGAAGTTGACCAGCGGCATGAGCAGCACCGCCGCGTCGAGGTGGTCGGTGTCGTAGTGCTGCACGAACGCCCCGCGCTCCTCGTGCCAGGCCTTGGCCATGATCTGGTGGTAGATCTGGTCGCGCGAGCGCTGCCATTTGGGCAGGTCGGCGGGGAGCCCGCGGGCCAGCGCGATCCTCACCGCTCGCTCGAGCCCCACCCAGGACATGAGGCGCGAGTAGGTGTAGTGCTTGCGCCCGCCGCGCTCCTCCCAGATGCCCTCGTCGGCCTGGTCCCAGTTCTCGCAAATCCAGTCGGTGACCCGCGAGAGGTCCATCCACGCGTCGTGGTCGGGAGCATGGCCGTTCTGGCTGTAGAAGTAGACGGAGTCGATCAGCTCGCCGTAGATGTCGAGCTGCAGCTGCTCGGCGGCGCCGTTGCCGATCCGCACCGGAGCAGAGCCTCGGTAGCCCTCGAGGTGATCGAGCACCTCCTCGTTGAGCTGTGAGCGCCCGTCGATCCCGTACATGATCTGCAGCGGCCCCAACGCCCCGGGCCGATTCTCGCGAAAACGCTCGCGCAGCCAGTCCATGAAGGCCGCCGCCTCCTCGGTGAAGCCGAGCCGCAGGAGCGCGTACAGCGAGAAGGCCGCGTCGCGGATCCAGGTGAAGCGGTAGTCCCAGTTGCGCACGCCGCCGAGCTGCTCGGGGAGGCTGGTGGTGGGCGCGGCCACGATCCCGCCGGTGGGCCGGAAGGTCAGCAGCTTGAGAGTCAGGGCGGAGCGGTGGACGGTCTCTCGCCAGCGTCCCTGGTAGCGGGACGTGGCCAACCACCGGCGCCAGTACTCGATCGTCTGGTCGAAGGCGTCCCGGGTCTCCTCCTCCGCGTAGCGGCGCGGCACATAGTTCTCGGGCGCACGCTCCAGAACGAAGGTGTGGGCCCGGCCCGCCGGGACGGTGATCTCGGAGACCACGCCATGCTGGGTCTGCTGCAGGGGCCGGGAGGTCTGAAGCGCCAGGGACATCTCTTCGGAGTGGAAGACCACCCCGCTCTCGTGGAAGACGACGTTGTGGGGGTCGCGGCCGTAGTTGAAGCGGGGCTCGACCTCGATGCGGAAGGTCAGCTCGCCCCGGACGCCCACCAGGCGCCGGATCAGGCGGTGCTTGTACACGCTCCCCGGCGCGTGGTGGATGGGCATGAAGTCCTGCACCTCGGCCACGCCGTCCGGGGTCAGGAACCGGGTGATCAGGACGTTGGTGTCGGGGAAGTACAGCTGCTTCTGCGTCCAGCCCTCGGCGGCAGGTGCGATTCGGTAGTAACCGCCGCGCTCCTTGTCCAGGATCGCGCCGAAAACGCTCGGCGAGTCGAAGTGAGGGCAGCAGTACCAGTCGATGGTGCCGTCGGTGCCCACCAGCGCCACGGTGTGCAGGTCGCCGATGATCCCGTGCTCGGCGATGGGCAGGTAGCCCGCGAGTGCGGGGCTCTGTCGCTGCAGCGGCCGGGCCTCGACGCTCATCAGGCGTGCCGGTCGGTCGCGGTCATGAGCCTGCGGGCCTCTGCCATCAGGATCCGGAAGGTGACCAGCGGGTGCGAGACGAGGAACTCCGGCACCTCGCTGCCGGGCACCACCAGGCAGCTGACGGGGCTCCGGGCGGTGATAGAAGCGCTGGCGGGCTCGCCCAGGAGGACCGACACCTCGCCGAAGAAGCTGCCCTTGGGCAGGATCCGGCGGTCCTCGTCGTCGATCACCGTCGCCACCTCGCCCTCCACGATCATGTAGAGCGCGGAGCTGGGTTCGCCCTGGCGGATGATCCACTCGCCCTCGCTGTAGGAGGCATGCTCGCAGCTGCGCAGGATCGCCTCGAGCTCAGCCGAATCGAGTTCGGCGAAGAGCGCGAGCTGCCCCAGGTCCTCGGGTCGCTCGAGGTCGACCGCGTCCATACGCGCAGGCTAACCGTGCAAAGGCAAGGGCGGAACCCGTAGAGTCGCGGCGCTCCCATGGCAACCCCCTCGGCCCAGGAAGCCAACCAGCCCCATTCGCTGTGGCGGCGCCTGATAGGTGCCCGCGAAGCCGAGCCCGAGGCCGAGCTGTTCGGGCCGCGCGGCAAGCTGCCCCGGCGCGGCGAGCCGGACACCGACAAGGACACCGCCCTGCGCATCCTGGTGGGGCTCATCATCGCCGGGCTCGTGCTGCGCTTCGCGGTGCCCCGCGGCATATGGCTCGACGAGGCGATCAGCGTGCATCAGGCCCATCTGGGCCTGAGCGACATGCTCGAGAACCTCTACTACGGGGATCGCCATCCTCCCCTGCACCACCTGTCCCTGTGGCTCACGGTGCACATCGTCGGCGATGGCGAGCTGGCGGTCAGGCTCCCTTCGCTGATCGCCGGGACGCTGGTCATCCCCGCGCTGTACGAGCTGGGCCGCGAGATGTTCGACCGCCGCACGGGGCTGATCGCGGCGGCGTTCGGGACGGTCTCCCCCCTGCTCATCTGGTACGCGCAGGAAGCACGGATGTACGCGTTCGTGACGCTCTTCGGCCTCCTCGCCGTGCTGACCCAGGTGCGCGTGATACGCAAGCCGACCCCGCTCAACTGGGCGGCCTACATCCTCGCCACCTCGGCCCTTCTGTGGTCCCACTACTTCGGCCTGCTCCTGATCGGGGTCCAGCAGGTCATCTTCGTCGGCCTCCTGATCCAGCGCCGCAGCGCCGGCGAGTCGGTCAGGCCCCTGGCCCTCGGCTACGTCTACTCGCTCGCGGTCCTGGTCCTCCAGCTGATACCCCTGTTCGCCTTCGCCCAGGGCCAGTTCGACTCGACCGGCGCCGCCGCCGGCTCCCCGGAGGGGACGTACGACTCCCTGTCGTTCTACGCCGTCGTGGCCAACATGGCCTGGGCGCTCTGGGGCTACCACTCCGACGGGATCACCGAGCTCCTGGCGGCGCTGTGGCCGCTGTTCCTGCTCCTGTCGCTGCTCCTGCTGGGCCGCGGCGGATCCCGGCAGACGATCGTGCTTGCGGCTGCCGCTCTGGTGCCCATCGTGCTGCTCTTCTTCGTCGCGCTCTTCGATCGCGAGCTGTTCGAGGTCCGCTACTTCCTGGTCACCATCCCGCTGCTCTTCCTGCTGGTGGCCCGGCTGGTGACGGGATGGATACGCAGCCCGAGGGGCCGGGCGATAGCGATCGGGGTGGTCATGGCGACGCTCCTGGTCGGACTGCTCGACCAGCAGCTGAGCGACGAGAACCCGCGGCTGTTCGACTTCCGAGGCGCGATCGACCAGGTCGAGGCCGACGCCGGGCCCAGGAGCGTGGTTATCTACGAACCGCCCGACATGCGCTACGTGCTCGAGTACTACGCACCCGAGCTGCGCCGGCAGCCGCTCAGCCGCACGAACGCCCGGCGCGTGAGGGGCTCTCCCGTCTTCGTGCTGGCCTCCTTCCAGGACAACAAGGCGTTCTTCGCCCGAACCAACAAGGTCGTCGGCCAGCTCGACTTCTTCCGCAAGCGGATCCGGCGCGTTCGCACGCCCCAGACGCTCGTCGAGGAGTTCCGGTGAGCAGCCGCCCCTGGGACGTCCGGCTGCGCAAGTTGGCGTGGAATCCGGTGCCGAAGAGCGTGAGCGTCCGCACGCGAGTGCGGATCATGGCCGCGCTCGGGCTGCCCGCGGCAGCGTGGTACTTCACCTGGCTGCTCAACCCCGACCGGATCGGCGCCGCGATCCTCTACGTGATCCTGATCGTGGCCGAGCTCTTCAACTTCAGCCAGGCACTCGGCTTCTGGTGGACGTGCGCCAACGAGAAGGTGCGGCCACGCAAGGCGGCGAGCGAGTGGCTGGCGGTGGACGTCTTCGTGCCCGTCTACAAGGAGCCGCCGGAGATCGTGGACCTGACGGTGGCGGCCGCCAAGGGCCTACGGGGCGCCGAGGTGAGGGTGCACGTCCTGGACGACGGCAACGACCCCGAGATGGAGGCCCTGGCCGGACGCCACGGCGTGGGCTACATCACCCGCGAGGAGCACACCGGCGCGAAGGCGGGCAACATCAACCACGCCCTCGAGCTGACCGACGCGCCGTTCATCGCCGTGTTCGACTCCGACCACGTCGCCGACCCCGCCTTTCTCGAGTCCACCCTCGGCCACATGGAGAACCCGAAGATCGCGTTCGTGCAGACGCCGCAGTACTACGCCAACGCCGACCAGAACCGGATAGCCGCCGCCTCCTGGGCGCAGCAGGCGCTGTTCTTCGGCGCCATCTGCCGCGGCAAGGACGGGCTCGGCGCCGTCTTCTGCTGCGGCACCAACGTGCTCTTCCGCCGTGAGGCCTTCGAGAGCGTCGGCGGCTTTCCCACCAACTCGCTGACCGAGGACTACGAGCTGTCCATCCACCTGCACGAGAAGGGCTGGGAGTCGGCCTATCTGCCCGACGTGCTGTCTCGCGGCCTCGGGCCTGAGGACACCGCGGCCTACGTCTCACAGCAGCAGCGCTGGGCCCGCGGCTGCCTGTCCGGCCTGCCCCGCGCGCTGCGGGCCAAGCTCCCGCTGGGGCTGAAGATCCAGTACCTGCTCTCCGGCCTCTACTTCCTCTCGGGCTGGACCGTCCTGATCTACATGAGCTTCCCGGTGGTGCGCCTGCTGGGAGGAGGCCAGCCGCTCGGCGGCATCGACGCGCCGGAATTCCTGCTCCACTTCGCGCCGTACTTCGCCATCGCGCTGACCACGGCGGCCCTCGCCGGCGCAGGCGCCTATACCTTCGCCGCCTTCGCGCTCGCGGCGGCGAACTTCTGGATCCACATCCTGGCGAGCATCTTCACCGTGCTGCGCCGCTCGGGCTCGTTCGTGGTGACCCCCAAGGAAGGCGCCCGCGTGCGCCAGCCGGGGGCGGTGTGGCCGGCGCTCGCGGCGGTGGGCATCCTGGTCGCGGTCAGCCTCTACGGACTGGCGAAGAACCAGGACGCCGCGACGATCAACAACGTCTCGTTCGCCGCCTTTCACGTCTCGGTCCTGATGACCGGCTGCTGGGCTGCGCTGCAGAAACCGCCCGCTCCCGCCGGGCAGCTGGCCGAGCCCAGTGAGGCCGCGGCCTGATACGCACGATGCGTGATGTCCCGGTGGTGCTGGCGATCGCGCTGGGAGCGGTCGCGCTCGGCCTCGTCGCGGGCTGCGGCGGTGGAGACGACTCGGGAGGAGGGTCACCCGGCTCCGGCGGCGACACGCCCGACGCCGCCGCCAAGCGCTTTCTCGACCGCTACGTCGCCGCCGACGGCCGAGTCAGGCGGATCGACGAGGGCGACGACACGGTCGGCGAGGGTCAGGCCTACGGCATGCTGATCGCGGCCGCCTCGGGTGACTCGCAGCGCTTCGACCGGATCTGGGACTGGACCAAGCAGAACCTCCGGCGCCCGGACGGGCTGATCTCTTTCAAGTGGCGCGCCGGAAAGATCGAGGACCCTCAGGCCGCCTCGGACGCCGACGTGGATGCCGCTCGCGCCCTCCTGGTGGCCTCGTGTCGCTTCAACCGGCCGGCCCAGCGCCAGGAGGCTCTGAAGCTGGGCAAGGCGATTCTCGACAAGGAGACCGCCGAGTCCGGCGGGAAGCCGGTCCTCACGGCGGGCCCCTGGGCCAACGAGGAGCCGCAGACGATCAACCCCAGCTACTTCTCCCCTGCCACCTTCGCCGCGCTGGGCACGGCCTCGGGCGGCGGCGAGTGGGGGAGCCTGTCAGCGAGCTCGCGCGAGATCACCGGCGCCCTCATGACCGAGTCGTCACCCCTGCCGCCCGACTGGGCCAGGCTCGAGGGCGGCAAGCCGACGCCGATCGGTTCCCCCAGCGACGCGGGCGCCACTCCCAAGTTCAGTTTCGACGCTCCCCGCACGCTGGTGCGAATGGCCGAGGACCCCGATCCGGCGGGCCGCGGGATCGCCGCCCGGGCGTGGCCGGTGTTCGACGGCCAGGACCCCGCCAAGATTGTCGTCGAGCGGGACCTGGCGGGAAAGCCGGTCGGGGGCACCATGCACCCTGTGGTGCTCGTGGCCGCGGCCGGAGCGGCCGATGCCGCCGGCCAGAACGACGCCCGCGACCGGCTGCTCGACGCCGCCGCCGCGCTCGACAAGCGGTCGTCCACCTACTACGGCGCGGCCTGGGTGGCCATCGGCCGCTACATGCTCACGACGGACGCTCTCAAGGCCTGTTAGCGAGCCTCTCCGACCGCCCTCAGCGCGGTCTTCCCAAGCTCCGGCGCCGAGGGGCGGTCGTCGGGGCGCTTGGCCAGGGCCTGCATGACCACCGCCTCCAGGGCCTCGGGCACGTCGGGCCTCTGGGCGCGTATCGAGGGGGGATCGGCGTTCAGCTGGGCCCACATCTTCGCCATCCCGCCCGCCTCGTGGGCGAACGGCGCGGTGCCGGTCAGCATCTCGTAGAGCACGCAGCCGAGCGCGTAGACGTCGCCACGGGCCTCGGGCTCCTCGCCCTCGATGGACTCGGGCGCGACGTAGTCCACAGTCCCCAGCATCTGCCCCGCCCCCGTCAGCCCCGAAGCCGATCCGGCCCGCTTGGCCAGGCCGAAGTCGGTCAGGTAGAGGTGGTCCTCTTCGGTCACGATCACGTTCGAGGGCTTGACGTCGCGGTGGACCAGGCCCTTGCCGTGCGCGAGCTCCAGGGCATCGGCGAGCTGCGCGGCGAAGCGCGCCGCCCGGGCGGCTCCCAGCGTGCCCTCGCGCCGGATCAGCTCACCGAGCTCGATTCCCTCCACCCACCGCGTGGCGATGAAGACGGTCCCCTCCTCCTCGCCCGCCTCGTACAGCGGCGCGATGTTGGGGTGGTCGAGGGACGCCACCGTTCGCGTCTCGCGGCGCAGGCGCTCGCGGATGACGGGGTCGGCCGCGACCTGGGGCTCGACCAGCTTCAGGGCGACGGGCCGGTCGAGGCGCACCTGGCGAGCTCGGTACAGGATCCCCACCCCACCTGAGCCGACCACGCTCTCGACCTCGTAGCCGGCGAAGCTGGCACCAGGAGAGAGCACCGTCCTCAGACCGCTCCGGACTGGATCGCGGCCTCGGCCAAGCGGATGCGCTTCTGGTCGTCGGGCAGCCCGTCCAGGCCGAACTTGGCCACCAGCACGGCGACGTGGGTCCGGACGGCGCCGGGTGCCAGGAAGAGCTCCTCCGCGATCTCCTGGTCGGTGGGCGGGTTGGCGAACCTCTGCCCTCCCGCGAACGGACGGCACAGCGCTTCCAGCACGCGGCGCTGGGTGGTCGAGAGGTCCACCACGCTCGGAACGGCGCCGCCCGGATCCGTCCTGACCTGCTCTTCCTCACCGCCGGCGCGATAGGTGACGGTGGTGGTTCCGAACTGGATGGCGTCACCGTCGCTCAGAGGGCGCCGGCCGCTGATGCGCTCGCCGTTCACGAAGGTCCCGTTGCTCGAGAGGCCGTCGTCGACCACGGCCCAGCCCTCGCCGAGGCGCTCGAGGCGGGCATGCTCGCGCGAGACCTGCCGGTCCCAGGAGAGCGCGAGGTCTGACCCGCTCGCCCGGCCCACCGACGCCTGCGTCATGCCGGGATCCAACGACAGGACCTGCTCCCTGTTGTCGCCGTCCGTGTAGAGGAGGAGCGGATTAGCGGCCACCGTCTCTATCTCTACTCGTTTTTGCTCTCGGACGGCGCCTGGGACGGGCCCGGGCGCTGTCCGAGAAACGTCGCCTGGCCGGGTTGCAGGGAGACCGCCGGCCTCGGCCCCTCCTCGGGGGCCCGAAAGAGCACGACGGTGTCGCCGAACCGCAGCACGTCGCCGTCGCGCAGCGCGTGCTCGCCCCGTATGGGCTCGCCGTTCAGGTAGGACCCATTGCTGGACCACTCGTCGACGAGCGTCCAGCCCGCCGGCGTCCGGCGCAGCTCGGCGTGCCGGCGGGAGACCTCGGTGTCCCCGGCCAGGACCACGTCGCACTCCTCCAGCCGGCCGACGGTGACCGTCGACTCCTCGTCGACGAGATCGAACACGTGACGCTTCCCGAGCGGATCGTGGAAGACCACAAAGGCCCGGCCCCTGCGCTCCGCCTCGATGCGGTCGTGGAGCAGGGCGTCCGCTCGGGACAGGTCCCCGGTCTCGGCCAGGGCGATGCCCAGCTTGAGCGCGAGGTCCCGCCGGGCCGGATCGTCCTCCGGGAGCAGCGAGACCGCCCGGTCGAGGAGCTTGACTGCGGGAGCGATGTCGCCCCGGGCCAGCGCGCGCCGGCCGGAGGACCCCAGCCGCGCGGCCGCGCGGGAGGCCAGCTCCCGCCCGTGCTCGTCCAGCGGGCCGAGCTCGGTCAGGTACGTGCAGGCCCGCTCGAGGTGGTGACCGAGGATCTCGTCGTACTCGCCCGCGCGCTCGCCCGCCGTCTGCTCCAGCCAGTCCGCGAAGCGCTCGTGGAAGTCGACGCGGGCTTCCTTGAGGATCCCGTTGTAAGCCACGTCGCGGATCAGGATGTGCTTGAAGCTGAACGTCGGCTCCCCGGCGAAGCGCACGGCGTCGGGCTGGATCAGGTCCTTGCGCTCGAGCGCGTGCAGCCGCTCGTCGAGCTGCGAGCGGTCATCGCCGCCCACCAGCGCGAAGGCCGCCCCGCCTCCGAACGACCGCCCCACCACCGAGGCCGCCTCGACCACCGCGCGCTCGGCGGGCTCGAGCCGGTCGACGCGCGCCGCCAGGAGCGCGTGGATCGTGGGCGGCACCGACAGCTGGCGGTCCTCGACGAGCATCCGGACGAGCTCTTCGACGAACAGGGGGTTGCCCTCGCCGGCCGTGAAAGCGCGCTCGACGAGCTCGGCCGGCACCTCGCCCTCGCCGGCGAGGTGCCCGATCAGCTCTCGGCTCTCGGCAGCGCTGAGGGGCCCGAGCTCCAGTCTGGTGCCCCCGAACTGGGGCCGCGTTTCGAGTAGGTCCTCTCGGGCCACCGCGACCAGCAGGACCGGGACACCGTCGATGGTGGCGGCCAGGTACTCGAGGAGGTCGTGGAAGACCTCCTCTCCCCAGTGGATGTCCTCGAAGATGACCACCAGCGGTTGGGGGGAGGCGGCCGCCTCCAGCAACCTGCGGACCGCCCAAGAGGTCTCCTGGGGCGAGGCCGCGACCTCGTACAGCCCGAGCGCGCCCGCCACGCGCTCGACCACGAGTGCCGTGTCGTCATCGTCGGAGAGCATGCGCGCGATCGCCGCCTGCGCCTCCTCGGAGCTGTGCCCTTCGTCGATTCCCGCGAGCCCCTCGACCACCTCGCGGACAGGCCAGAAGGTGAGCCCTTCGCCGTAGGACAGGCACCGGCCCCCCACCACCGTGGCCGAGCCCCGCAGCCTCTCCGCGAACTCCTCCGCCAGCCGGGACTTCCCCAACCCGGCGGGCCCCAGGATGGTCACGAGCTCACAGCCCCGCCCGGCCACCACCCGGTCGAAGGCCTCCCGCAGCGCGGTCAGCTCCCGCTCGCGCCCCACCAGCGGCGCGCCCAGCCTGGAGCCGCGGCCGGCACCCGCCCCCGAGACGGCGACCAGGCGGTAGGCGGGCACCCGCTCGCTCTTTCCCTTGAGGTCCAGCGCGGGCACCTGTTCCACCTGCACCGAATCGCGAACGAGCTCGTAAGTGTCCTCGCCGATCAGGACCTCGCCGTCCGGTGCGGCCTGCTCGAGCCTCGCGGCGACGTTCACCGCGTCCCCGGTCACGAACCCGTGACCCTGCGAGGGGTCGCCGGCGATGACCTCGCCCGTGTTCACGCCGGTGCGCACGCGCAGCCGCACGCCGAAGCGCAGCTCCAGCTGCTCGTTGAGCTCCTCGAGGGCGCGCCTCATCTCGGCCGCTGCCCTCACGGCGCGCAGGGCATCGTCCTCGCGGACCGCAGGCACCCCGAAGACGGCCATCACCGCATCGCCGACGAACTTCTCGACTGTCCCGCCGTGGCGCTCCAGAGCGCCCCTCATCGAGTCGAAGTAGCGGGTCACGATCCGCCGCACCGACTCGGGGTCGAGCCGCTCCCCGAGGCTCGTCGATCCCGACAGGTCGCAGAACACCAGCGTCACGACCTTGCGCAGCTCCGGGCGCCCCTGCGGGTCGGCGTCCAGAGGGGCGCCGCACGCGGAGCAGAAGCGCGCCCCCTCGGGCGCCCCTTCGCCGCAGTTGGGACACGGGCGCACGGGGATGAGTTTAAGGTTCGACCATGCCGGGCGAACAGCTGCGGGTCACCGAGGGCAAGGAGCATGGCAAGGCCGTCGAGGTGGAGGCCGAGCTGAACATCGGCCGTGCCGCGACCGACGCCGAGGGGAGGCTCGGCGACGATCCCCTCCTGTCGCGCCGCCACGCGAAGGTGGCGCGCGCAGCCAACGGCCAGCTCACCATCGAGGACCTCGGTTCGGCCAACGGGACGTTCGTCAACAACGAGCAGATACAGGCCCAGCGCGCGCTGGCCCTGGGCGATCTGGTGCGGGTTGGCAGCACCGTGCTGCAGGTGACCGACGCGGCCGGTCGCGTTCCCGAGAAGACGCGCATGGAGGGGGTGCCGAGCGGACTGGACCGCGCCGCGGAGCCCGCAGCGGAGCTGCTGGTGGCCGAGGGAGCGGCGCAGGGCCGCCGGATCGCGCTCGACGAGGAGCTTCTGGTCGGGCGCGCGATGACCGAGGACGGCCGCCTGGGAGACGACCCCGAGCTCTCCCGCCGCCACGCCCGGCTCGCGCGCAGGGGCGGGCAGCTGACCATCGAGGACCTCGGATCGGCGAATGGGACATTCGTCAACGGCGAGCGGGTCAGCGAGCCCCGGCCGCTCGGGGTGGGCGACTCGGTGCGGATGGGCCAGACCACGCTCGAGGTCGTCGAGTCCGGGCAGGCCGCGGAGAAGGCCACGCCCGCTGCCGCCGCGCCCCCCGCCGCCCCACCCAGCACGCCGGTCGAGGTCCCCGAGCCTCCGGCTGCCGCCGAGGAGGTCCCGTCCACGGCGCCGGAGCCGGTCGCGCGTGAGCCCGAGCCCGCTCAGCGGCCGCCGGCGCCTCCGCCGCGGCAGCCTGCTCCTGCGCGCCCTCCCGCCCCCCCGCGCCGCCCCGCGCCGAGCCCCGCCCCGCCTCGGAGCCCCGCGCCGAGCCCCGCCCCGCCTCGGAGCCCCGCGCCGAGCCCCGCCCCGCCCGCCGCGCCCGTCACGGCAGACGAGCTCGAGCTGGGCGCCGTCTTCGCCGGCTGCCGCGTCGAGGAGATCATCGGCCGCGGGGACATGGGGGTCGTCTACCGGGCCGACGAGCTCGCGCTGCAGCGCGCGGTTGCGCTGAAGGTCATCCGGCCCGACAACTCGCGCGAGGAGCGCTTCCGCCAGCGCTTCCAGCGCGAGTCGAGGACGGCGGCCTCGATCGACCACCCCAACGTGATCCCGATCCTGGAGGCCGGCGAGGAGAACGGCGTGCTGTTCATCACCATGCGCCTCGTCGAGGGCACCGACCTGCGCGCGCTGATCGCAGACGAGGGCCGTGTCGACCCCCGGCGGGCCGCGCGCATCGTCCGCCAGGTGGGCGCCGGCCTCGATGCCGCCCACAAGCGCGGTCTGGTCCACCGCGACGTCAAGCCGGCGAACGTGCTCCTGGCCCGTGGCGATCACGTCTACCTCAGCGACTTCGGGCTCGCCAAGCAGGCGACCGAGGGCGGGGGGCTCACCCGGCAGGGGTCGATCGTCGCCCGCGCCGAATACGTCGCGCCCGAGCAGATCACGGAGGACCGCGTCGACGCCCGGACCGACGTGTACGCGCTGGGCTGCCTGCTGTTCGAGAGCCTGACGGGCCAGGCCCCGTTCGCGGGGGATGGCGGCAACGCGATGATGGCCCACGTGGACGCCCCCCCTCCCTCGGCCGCCGCGCTGGTCCCCGGCCTCCCGGCCGCGTTCGACCAAGTGGTGAGCCGCGCGATGGCGAAGAACCCCGACGACCGCTACCAGTCGGCGGGGGACCTCGGCGATGCCGCCATGGTCGCGGCCGGCGAGCTGCGCCAGGCCGGAGCGGAGTCCGTCGTCGCCACGGGGCCTGCGGCGCCCGTCGGCCCCCAGAGCCCGCAGGCCCCCGCCACGCCTGCGCAGGCAGCACAGGCCGAAGTCGGAGCGCCCCGCGAAGAGCGCAAGTCCCGCGGCGGCGAAGT
>Ga0126307_10000695_pt1 | contig 22013 bp, 19 predicted proteins | sample Plot28_FD_89955 | JGI IMG/M metagenome (GOLD analysis project Ga0126307, IMG submission 89955) | Serpentine soil microbial communities from UC McLaughlin Reserve, CA, USA - Plot28 | ecosystem: Environmental > Terrestrial > Soil > Grasslands | place: USA: UC McLaughlin Reserve, Lake County... | reverse complement strand
GCCGGCTCGCATGCCGGCGGTGCCGGGTCGCTCGGCGGCGTGGTGGGCGTGGTGGTGGGCGTGGTGGTGGGCGTGGTGGTGGGCGTGGTGGCCGGCTGGGGAACCGCCGGGTCGGGCACGGGAGTCGCGGGGACGCCAGGGCCGGGGTCGGCGCTGCCCGGGCTCGTGGGGGCGCTGCCCTCGGGAAGGGGATCCGCCGCGGTGGGCCCCGGTTGGTCCACGGGGTCGGACGGCGCTGCGGGTGGGGGTCCCGCGAAGTCCGGGGCAGGGGCAGGCGCGACCGTGCGGTCCAGGCTGACGACGAGTACGTCGTCGTCCTCGTCCGGGGCCGAGGGCACCAGGAGTGGCGGCAGTACTGCGTCGGGGGCGTACCAGTCGTCGAAGCCGGGCGGGACGACGCCGATCATCGGGATCTGCAGCGGTCCGCCGCGCAGGATCTCCTCCGCCATGGCGAGGGAGATCGACCGCGTCTCGGCCTCCGTCGCGGGGGGCCGCGCCGACGCTGCCGGCGGCGCGCCGGCGACGGCGGTCTGCAGGAGGGCGACGGTCGCGGCGACGGTGAGGACCCCGGCGCTCCCGCCCAGCACCGGGACGGCCGGGAAGGGGCGTGGCGGCCTGCTGTGTCTGCCCACGACAACCCCTGCGCATCGGAACGTCCCAGGCTGAATCGTGACGGCTGCCGACCGGATCGGTCCAGGACTCACCGTCGTGCGCGCATGGGCTGCCGGTGACCCGTCATGGCGGTACGGCGGTGCGTCGGCGAATCGGAGGGCCGCGGTGACGCTGTGCAATGACCGATGAGAGGCCCAGAAGGCCTCCGCCCCGTTGTCCACGAGCGGAAACGACCGGGAGTTGCGCGTGGCCGCGCAGCTCGGAGACGGAGTCCGAAGTCGACCGACTCGGCTTCCGTGACCGGTCGGCCATGTCCTAGCGCTTCACATGCAGATTCCGGAACTGAACCCTGCTGGGCCGGCCGTGTACCTGCAGTGCGAGGAAGCCGCTCTTCCGCCTCGTACTCGTGTAGTCGTTGATCGGTTTCCCGTTCAGCGTGACCTTGATCTTCGACCCAGCCGTTTCGATGAGGTATGTGTTCCACTGCCCGGGCAGATTGGCCGCGGATCCGGTCGGAGCCTGCAACCCGTAGATGGCTCCGGTGCCGTGAATGCCCTGGCCCGCTGGAGTTCCGGCGGCCAGGTCGTCGATCTGGACTTCGTGCCCTTGTGCGTCCGCCTCGTCCAATGGGTTCGCCACTCCCGGTCCGGGCGTGCGGACGTAGACCCCGGAATTGTCGCCCGCGGCCAGTTCCCGCCACTCGATCCAGAACGACGCATCTTCGAACTGCTCCTTGATGTAGTAATAGAGGCCGTAGCCGCTCCCCGTTTCCAGGAGAGACCCCAGGCGCGACATCGCGGGGTTGGTGCCGGGACGACCGACCAACGTCCAGTCCGCAGGGTCGCGGGACAGCGGTACGAAGTCCTTCGGCGGATTCCCGGTTCGGTCCTTCACGAGTAGTTCGGCCGTGCGCTGCGCGAGCGCCAGGGCCGCGAGTGACGGGTTGGCCGAGCCCAGCATGGGAAAAATTGCGGGCCCGACGACATACGCATTCGTGAGACCGTGGAAGCGGCCCTGGGTGTCGGTGACGGACTGCCCGGCCGCGCCCATGAACAAGGTGCCCGCTTCATGGTGTGTCGTTCCGAGACCGTCCTGCCACCAGCTCCGCCCGTTGACCGCGGGCTGTGGCCGGGGGGTGTCGAACGGCCCCGTGCGGCTTTGCAGGTATTGCAGGGTGGCCGGTTGCCCGACCGGTGGCGGAGGGCCGGCCAGATCGGCGGCAAGGTCGAAGGCAGCCTTGTCCATCTCCTGCCAGAGGACCTCGTCGGCCGCCGTCGCCGCGAGGTGCACGTACGCCCGGCGCTGTTGGTGCTCGTCGGTCTCGGAGCTGAGGTCGATCCAGCTCTTCGCCGGATCCGCGGGGCTGCTCTGGTCGCCTTCCGTCTCGCCGATGCACCGGAGCACGATGGTGATCCAGTCCGGATCCTGGTTCGCGCGGATCTGCGCGAGCGTGTCGATGTCGGGAACTTGCTGCCACATGTTGCGCTCCGGGTCGATGCCGCCGACGGCCGCGGCCGAGACCTGGATGTGGAATTGACGGCCACCTGACCCCTGGCCGCGGACGAGGAAGGCGGTCGTCTCGAGATCGGCGGGCGGCCCGGCGGGCAACCCCAGGGCCGCCCGGCGGATCCGAACGGTGATGTTGCTCCGTAGGTGGGCCATGAGGTTCCCCAGCCGTGGCGAAGCGGGGTTCGCGGTCCGGTCGCCGACTCCGAGGGAGTCCAGAGCCAGCCGCGTGGCTTCGATGGTGCCGTTGGCGATCACGACCGCCGATCCGGGCGGGACCGGCACCGGGACCGGCTGCGGGCGGCCCTCGATGGCCACATCCAGGCTCGTGACGGTTCCGCCGTTGTGATTGAGACGGAGTACGCGGGCTCGTGGCACGACGAACAGGCGTCGGGAGACATCGCCTTGCGAGGAGTTGTCGGCGGCGTCGCTCCGCACTGCGTCGATGAGGAACGGTGCCGATGAGAATTTGTCGTAGGCGAAGAGGCCGGAAGCGGGCGGGGTGCCGACCACGGCGAGCGGAGCTTCCTCCACCGCGTCGAGGTTCCCCACGTTGCCGACGGAGGTCACGAAGGCGGCACGGAGGTCGTCGTGGAAGTTCGTCGCCAACATGTAGTCGGCGGTCGGCACTGTGCCGATTTCGATCTCGGCGCGGTCGTAGCCGCCAGGACCGGTCAGGTATCCCGTCACGTCAGCAGGCCACTGATCCAGGTCCGTCTTCGTGAGGCGAGGGGACCAGCCTCCCCAGAAGATCGAGCGTCCACCGAGGCAGTAGGCGAGGCCGGGGAAGGGTTCGTTGCTGATCCAGGGAATCCCCCAGACCACGTTCTGTACCCCCGTGCCGTCTTCTCGGGTCCGGTTGTACCGAGGTCCACCGAGGGATCCGCCCAAACGTTGCGGCAGGTTCTGGATGTGCACGGGCAGGAGCATCGCTCCCGCATCGAGGACCAGAATCCGTAGACCCGAGGCCGCGCCCAGTCGGTACAACTTTTCCGCACAGTAGCCACCGAACATCCCCGCACCGATCACGATGACGTCAAATGAGAAGGCGCCGTCCGAGAGGCTCGCGCTCACCTCGTCCCAGTCATTGCAGACGAAGCGGCCGAGCACGTCATGACTGAAGGCTGTCTGCTGAACCCTCACCCGGTCGGCGGGATCGGTGGTCGGCACCAGTCGTGGCAAGTCAGCCGGATTCTTGGGCATCTCTTCCCCCTCATGCTGGAATGTGCGCCGAGCGGCAATCAGGGCAGCACGCAGGAGGGGGGCGGACAAGGAGGCGGATCGCGGGGAGATACCGACATATCGTGGCCTGACGGAGGGTGGATGGGTCGTGACCGGTCCCACCTGCGTAACGCTGGAAATGGCTCGCAGGCAGCCAGCCGAGTCGGCCTGCGCCCGGTGCGCTCGAGGCGGCTCAGCCGGAGTAGGTGTCAAGCATCAGCCGAGACGGTGTCAACCATCAGCCGATCCTGATTCGCCAAGGATCAGCCGAGATCGCATAAATTCGCGGTGGCGCGGGTGGGGCTCGAACCCACGACCCAGGGATTATGAGCCCTTGATCCCTGAACGCTGTGCCACCCCAGCGGATATGCAGGTGACCGGCGAGCGTGCGGCACCGAGTACCCGTCTGTGTCCGCATACGGAAGTGTCGGTCCGTCCCGGGGGCTCTCACACCGAAACGGGACCTTGCCCCTCAGCGTGAGCAGGACGGTGAGAGACTCGTCATGATCGCGGGGCCGCCGCGTCGTTCGGGCGGGTTGTCGCCGCTCTGCGCGGCTCGCCTGTGTTTGCCCGGTCGATCCAGTGGCGCTTCTCGACGGCGCCCATGTCTGCCCAATCCCAAGGGATGATCCGGTCGGCCTGCGTGAACCGCCAACCGTCGAACGCCCTCCTGCCGGAGAACTCTTCGTCAGGTGTCCAGGCGTTCGCTGAATCGTGGGGGAGCACTCGGCCCATGCTGTCGGGACTGCGTGAGCCGGTCGAGACCTCTTCGTTACATTCCGGTGACAGGGCGAGCGTGTCGACGCCACGTGTAGTTGCCTGCCCCTCGGTCTGGCACGACGACAGCGGGCTCAGGCGGTTCTTGGCTCAGTCGCCCAAGCGCCCGAGCTCCGCACCACGAGCGGGCCGAACACCGCCAGCAGCCGTGCACGGCCATCGGGGGTCGGGGTTGAGGGCGTCGAGATCCTTGTTGTCCGGCCACCACGCGCCCCCGGGTTCCTCTCCCGGCAGGGGCACGGGAGCAGGCCCCCTCGGGGACCGCGGCCAGCGCACGCCCCCCAGCGAGGCAGCACTGCATCGTCCGCTCACCCGACAGGGTGATCCAAGTCGACACTGGTTAGAGCGCTATCTGTACCGGTCACCCTCGGTCGCATGCAGTTGTTCACCGCAACCGCGGCGTTGCCCTGTGAGCACCTCGAGCGGGCAACCGCAGGCTTGCGGGCTCAACTGCGCCAGCAGCTTCTCGCCGCGAACGTCCAGGAGGTACCCGCGTGGCGGACCTTCACCGTCACGGGGCCGGTCGAGTTCACGGACCTCCGCGGACGGACTTGGTTTGAGTACCGGGCGACAGTTGAGAGCCGGGGACCGTTGGACCGGGGACTACGCGACGCTAAGAGACCTCTTGGGAGCGCGTTCCTTCCTCGTCGAGGCACTCGCTGATGACGTGGTGCAGCCGTCGGAGCTTGTCGACGTCGGTGCGGTCTCGCGCCCATTCGCGGAACAGGGCGTCGACCCGGAGCAACTGATGTCGCTGTTCCGTCGAGACGGTGTCCCACGCGGGAAGGTGGATCAGCTCCGCCGGACCGCCACGGCCGTCGCGGATACCGTCCCGCAGCCGGTACTGCTCTTGGTAGACGCCGCCGTGCCTGGTCGTAGAGCGGATCACGACGTGGGTCGCTGTCCGACGGATGACGGTGCCGCTGGCATACCGGGGGCGCCCGGAGTCGGCGCCGGACTCAATGGTGACCGAGTCTCCGGGCGACAGGGCGGCGAGCTGGTCGACGGTGAGCCGGTTCTCGGCGCTCACGGATGACTCCTCCCGCCGTGCTGAATGCCCGGAGGGAAGAGCCGTGGCGGCCAGCAAGCTTACGCGCTCGGTCCGCGGTGACAGTCGGCCTCAGGATCGCTCTGCCAACACGGCACGGCACCGGCTTCCTCCAGCGCCGCGGCGAATCTCAGCCACTCCGCCAGAGGTTCCGGCGGTATGACCCATGCCCCGGACATCCGTCGATGCGACAAGCAACCATTGCATCCATCAAGGCAGAGTCCCCGGCTGTAGCAACGCTGTGCGGGATTCAGTACCCGCGTATTCGCTGGTGGTGGGGCGGGTGGGGCTCGAACCCACGACCCAGGGATTATGAGTCCCATGCTCTGACCGGCTGAGCTACCGCCCCGACGCCGAACAGGGTGCCAGATGGCGTCGCCCGGCTCACCGTCCGGAGGCAGCGGCGAGCTGACCTGGGTGTCGTTACCTCACCGTGACATCTGCTTGTGCCCCACGTACCGTCGTCTCCGGTCCGCCGAGCTCCGCACCTCGAACCCGAGGGCCTCGGACGGACCCCGCCGAACCGCGCCGCCTGATGGCCGCGCGACCGGGGACCCATCGCAGTTCTGGGGTGAATCGCGCTCGCGTCACGGGGGACGCGCGCGCGTAGGGCACCTTGCCGCCCGAACCCGTCAGCTAACTCGGTAGGCGGCCGCGAGGAACAGGAGACGCGTCGCCTTGGCGACCCTGCACCACACCGTCACGCCCACCGCCCAGCCGCTCCACCAGCCCCTACCCCCGCGCCGCCACCGGTGCAGAGCGCTTCTCGTCACCGGGCTCCTCGCCGTCGCACTGGCCGGCACCCCGGCCGCCCTCGCCGCTCCCGGCGGCGGCAGCAGCGTGTCCGAGGCCCGGTCCGAGCACGACGCCGCCGCGGCCGACGTCGCGGCCGTGCAGGCCAAGGTCACCGCCGCCGAGGAGACCCTCCAGCGCATGACCATCGAGGCCGAGGCGGCCAGCGGCGCGGCACTCGCCGCCCAGGCCGCGCTGGCGGCCGCCGAGGCCGAGGCGACCGCCACGGCGACGCAGCTGGCCGAGGTGCAGGGGGCCGTCGACCGCACGCAGGCGGACGTCCGCACCCTCGGCCGCGAGGCCTACATGGGCACCGACGAGCACTTCGGCGACGTCGCCCTGCTGCTCGACGCCGACAGCCCGACCGAGCTGCTGCAGCAGGCCGCCACCCTCGAGGTGCTGGGCGAGGAGCGGACCGAGCAGCTCGAGGAGCTGGAGGTCGTCGAGGCCCGCCAGGCGGCAGCCGACCGCGCCGCCCAGACCGCCGTCGCCGAGCGCGACGAGCTCGCCCGGGTCGCCGCCGAGGCCGAGGCCGCCGCCAACCAGCACCTGGCCGAGGCCCAGAGCACCTTCGACGCGGTCGCCGCGGAGAAGGCGGCCCTGGACGAGCAGCTGCGGCAGGCGGAGATCCGGCTCCTGACCCTGCAGGGCGAGAGCGACGCGGCGGCCGCCTGGGCCGAGCAGCAGGCCGCCGCGTCCGCGTCCACGGTCTCGTCGTCCGGTTCGGCGGTCGCGCCTACCAGCGGACGGGTGACCTCCTGCTATGGATCCCGGTGGGGCACCCTGCACGCCGGCGTGGACATCGCCGCCCCGATCGGCACCCCCGTGTACGCGCCCCTGGACGGCGTCGTGGTCGCGGCCGGTCCGGCGAGCGGCTTCGGGCTCGCGGTCGCCGTCCAGCACGCCGACGGCGTCATCACCCTCTACGGACACGTGAACCAGTTCTTCGTCTCCAAGGGAGAAGCGGTCTCGGCCGGTCAGCAGATCGCCGAGGTGGGCAACCGCGGGCAGTCCACCGGCCCGCACCTGCACTTCGAGACGCACACCGGTGGCCTCTACGTCAGCCGCAACAACCCCGTCCCCTGGCTCACCGCACACGGCATTTCCCTGGGCGGTGGTTGTTGAGCGGTCACACTGTCCGGATGACGAGCACAGGACTGCGGGCCGGCCTGCTCGCCGTCCTGATCGGCGTCGGGGCCGTCGTCGCGCTGTCCGTCGACCTGCCCGACGTGAGCGTCGTCCGCGGATGGCTGGCCGGCGCCGGCCCGGCGGGTTGGGCAGCGCTCGTGGCCGGGGTGGCCCTGGTCCTGCTGACCCCGGTGCCGCGGACGGCGGTGTCGGTCCTCGTCGGGCTCGTCACCGGGTTCGCCGCCGGCCTGGCGGTCGCGCTGGCCGGAGGCGTTCTCGCGGCCGCCGTGGCCTTCGGGCTGAGCCGCGCGCTCGGCCGCCCGGCCGTCACGCGCCTGGGAGGACGGCGGGTCGAGCAGGTCGACCGGCTGCTGCGCGGGAGGGGCTTCGTCGCCGTCCTCACCGGGCGGCTGGTGCCGATGGTGCCGTTCGTGGTGCTCAGCTACGCCGCGGGGCTCACCGCCGTCCGGCTGGGCCCGTACCTGCTCGCCACCGCGCTCGGGATGCTGCCCAGCACCGTCGTGCAGGTCGGCCTCGGCGCCTCGGCCGGCACGTTCGACCCGTGGACACTGGCGGGCGCGGCCGTCGTGGCGGGCGCCGTCCTCGTCGTCGTCCTCCGGCGCCGCAGGACGACGACCTCTCCCTCCTAGCCCCTCCTGAAGAGCCGCCCGAGCATGCCTCCGGCGCCCCCGACGGTCTTCGCCGCCAGCTGCAGGATCGGGCCGCCCGGGATCCCGGGCGCCGCCTGCACGATCGGCGCGAGCGCCAGGAGACCCCCGACGTCGTGCACCTTGAGCCGGCGCCGCGCGACGGCCGGCACCGGGTTGATCCGCCCCGACGCGGCCTCCAGCAGCAGGCCGGCCGGCGCCTCGACCGCCGGTCCCTCCACCACGCCCCCCGGCAGGCGGTGCACGGTCCAGCCGCCGGGGTCGGAGGCGAACGCCCATCCGCCGTCCGGAGTGGCCAGGGTGACCCGGCCGGTGATGTCCATGGACGCGGCCAGCGCGCCGGTCACGTCGGCGAGCGCGGCCAGGCCCGACTGGAGCACCTCCGGTGGGGGAGGAGGGACGCCGCACGACACCAGGTCCAGCCCGTGGACGGCGAGCTCGTAGGCCTGCCCCAGGAGGACGCTCAGCAGCGGGATGCGCCCGACCACCGATACCGTCGGCGCCGTGTCCAGCTCCTCCGGCTCCTCGGCGAGGTAGCGGGCGGTCGCCTCGCGGTTGCGGCGCAGCCCGGCCAGCACCTCGTCGCGCGAGGCGTCGCGGTGGGCGGCGGTGACCCGGGCGTTGACCGCGTCGACGTCGGGGGGAGTGCCGGCCCCGCCGTCGCGGGCCGACGCGACGAGGTCGGCCACGGCGGTGTGGTCCTCCCAGCAGCCGAGGTGCACGCAGATCTCGTGCGCCCGCCACCCCCGCAGCCGCGACGGCGCGTCCAGGTCGACCGCCTCCGCCTGCGCCAGGAAGGCGTCCCACGCACCCAGCACCATCTCGGAGACCTCGTCGCGGCCGGCGTCGGCCATGCCCTGGTGTCGTCCCACGGAAGCGCCCTACCCGGCTCTCGGGAGGACAGGCATCGGGAGGCTCGCCGGAGCCGTGGCGTGCGCCACGCGGACCGGCCGGCCGACTCCCCCCTGGGGGTGAGATCCCGGGTCAAGGCGGACCCTTTCCGCGCCGATCGCTGATCCGTGACCGAACCAGCGGCGAGGGACCGCCGCGCTCCCAGCGCGCCCGCGCAGGGGCCGGCCCGGGCGGGCCTCGTCCGCCGGGCCGCTGCCGCGCTGCGCGCCGGGCTATACCGGCCGTTGGCCGGGGACGACGACCGCGTCGAGTTCTGGATCCGCCACGTGCGCAACGGATCCTGCTCAGCGAGGTCGCGGCCTGGTCGGTCGTGGGATACGTGCTGCTGACCGACAGCCCCGGACGGCACAACCTGTTGCTCCTGGCCCTCACCGGCCTGGTCATCGTCGGGTTCCCGTTCCTGCTGCTCCTGCCGCTGCGGGAGATGATGCGCGACAGCCGCGGGCCGACCTTGTTCTACGCCTGGACGCTGGTCACCGCCGCTATGGTCATCCTGGCCACCCACCTCGACGGCGGTGCGTCCAGCCCGCTGGACGCGCTGCTGTTCCTCACGCTGACCTACATGGCCGTGGCGTACTCACCGCATGGCGTCGTCGCCCTGGGCAGCGCGATGACCGTCGCCTACTTCTTCTTCATCGAGCTGCCCCACGTCACCATGTCCGGGATGTTCTTCCTGGCGGTCATGGTGTCGTTCACGATGATCTGCGCGATGACGTCCGCCAACTCGTGGGCGTCCTACGACCGCCAGGTCATGCTGATCCGCACGCAGGAGACGCTGGCCGCGACCGACTCGCTCACCGGCATCCCCAACCGCCGCGCCTACCTCGAGCGCGTCGCGTCGGCCGTCGATGCGGCCGCCTGGGGACACCAGACCGTGGTGTGCCTGGTCGACCTGGACGGCTTCAAGGCGGTCAACGACGCCGGCGGCCACGCGGCCGGCGACTTCATGCTCCGGTCGGTCGCCACCGCCCTGGGCGGCGCGGTCCGCGAGACCGACACCGTCGCCCGCCTGGGGGGCGACGAGTTCGCCGTCCTCGCCGACGTCTCGGTGACCTTCTCCGGCGAGATGCTCGCCGAGCGGCTCCGCCAGGCCGTCGCCGCCGTCGGTGCGGCCCTGGGCGTCACCGCCAGCGTCGGCGTCGCCGAGGTGCAGCCCGGGGACGACGTCGAGGACCTCATGCACCGCGCGGACGCCGCGATGTACCGCTCCAAGAGTGCGGGCGGCAACCGGGTCACGCTGCTCTCGTACTGAGCGCTTGATCCGCCCGCGCTCGGGGCGCAGCCTGGGGCGGTGACGCGCACCGGTTCCACTCTCGGCACCGTCGTCCGGTGGGATGCCTCCCGCGGCGGGGCGGTCATCGAGGCTCCTGAGCTGCCCGGCGGCTGCTGGGCCGACGCCTCTGTCGTCGTCCACGCCACCACGGGGGACGGCGAGCTGCGGGCCGGCCAGGTCGTCGAGGTGGAGTGGACCGATGAGGGATCCCGGGGACTTCCCTTCACCGCCCGCCGGGTCGTGCCGCGCGAGGACCTCCAGGCGACCGTCGGGGGCTGACCTCGACGGCGTGGCGCGGCGGCGGGCCGGCCGGTGCGCAGTTACTCTGCGTCATCGCCACGGGAGACGCCGTCACTCGTACCGGCAGCTCCCTGCGCAGCCTGTCATGAGGCCTCGGGGCGCGGTTGTGAGACGCGCCCAACCCGGTGGACGGCGCACGGTACGCCGTGGTATGGCGGTTGACCAGCGATAAGACGCACCACAGATCACCTTGCGTCACATTTGACCCAACCGCCCCACCCGGGCTGGCGCGATGGGGTCGTCATCGTGCACACTCTTCACGGGAGCCCTGCTCCGTCACTGCCGAACACAGCGCGTCACCGATTCGATGGGTCCGTAGGGGAAGACGAGACCAGTCGAGTCGATGGAGGTGCCCCGTGCAGCGACGGTCTACCCAGGGTGTCGTCTTCGTGCACGCGTGCCCGAAGGCGCTCTGCCAGCACGTCGAGTGGGCGCTGGAACGCGTCGTCGGCGCGCCGGTCTCCCTGTCGTGGGCCGAGCAGCCCGCGGCGCACGGATCGTTCCGTGCCGAAGTGGCGTGGACCGGCTCGCCCGGTACAGGCGCCAAGCTCGTCACTGCGCTGCGGGCGTGGCCGATGCTGCGCTTCGAGGTGACCGAGGAAGCCAGCCACGGCAACGACGGCGAGCGCATGTCCTACGTGCCCGGGCAGGGTGTCTTCCGCGCCCCCACCAGCGCCAACGGCGACATCATGATCAGCGAGCAGCAGCTGCGGCACCTCGCGGCCACGACGTCCTCGATCGAAGCGTTCCGGCACGGGGTGGACGAGCTGCTCGGTGCGGCCTGGGACGCCGACCTCGAGGTCTATCGCCACGCCGGCGACGGCAGCCCGGTCACCTGGCTGCACCAGGTCGTCTGATGAAGGACCCCGCTGCCCCCAACCGCTCGCAGGCTCGCGGCGGGACCCGGCAGCGGGGCCGCATTACGATCCGAGCACGACACTCCGCGGGCCCTGGGGGAGTCGTCGTAGCCTGAGACCAGGTCGTCCGGGCGCCGTCGGGGAAGCGGCGTCCGGGCGGCCTTTCTCGTTCGGCGCCCGGTCCACACGTGCGACCTGAGGCTGGTGGTCGCCGTCCGAGGTCTGTGCGCCTCGGGTGACGACCGCGAGCCTGGGGTGACGGCGGAGCGGCGGGCTACAGCGGGATGTTGCCGTGCGCCCCGCGTCCGGGCGGGGCGGCGGCGAGCGCGGCGACCAGCCGGCGCCGGGTGCGCGAGGGCTCGACGACCTCGTCGACCACGCCGATCTGCAGCGCCCGGTTCACCCCGCCGGCGATCCGCTCGTGCTCCTCGGCCAGCTGAGCGTGCAGCGCCTCGCGCTCGCCGGGCGGAGCGGCGGCCAGCTTCTTGCGGTGCAGGATGCCGACCGCGGCCTTCGCGCCCATGACCGCAACCTCCGCGCCGGGCCAGGCGAACACCGTCGTCGCGCCCAGCGACCGTGCGTTCATCGCGATGTAGGCGCCGCCGTAGGACTTGCGGGTCACCAGCGTCACCCGGGGGACGACGGCCTCGGCGAAGGCGTGCAGCAGCTTGGCGCCGCGCCGGACGACGCCGTCCCACTCCTGGCCGACTCCGGGCAGGTAGCCGGGGACGTCGACCAGCACCACGAGCGGCACGCCGAACGCGTCACACATCCGCACGAACCGCGCCGCCTTCTCGGCCGAGGCGGAGTCGAGGCAGCCGCCCAGTCGCAGCGGGTTGTTCGCGATCACCCCGACCGTCCGCCCGGCCAGCCGGCCGAGAGTGGTGACGACGTTCGGCGCGAACCGCGGGTGGAGTTCCAGACCGGGCCCGTCGAGGACGGCGGTGATCAGCGGCTTCACGTCGTACGCGCGCTGCTTGTGCTCCGGGAGCAGCGCGCTGAGGTCGACGTCGGGCTCGTCGGTGACGGAGGAGAAGGTGCCCTGGGCGGCCAGCAGCCCGACGGCCGTCCGGGCCGTCTCGAGCGCGGCCGGCTCGGAGTCGGTGACCACGTGCACGACGCCGCTGCGCCGCCCGTGCGTGTCGGGGCCGCCCAGGCTCTCCATGTCGACGTTCTCGCCGGTGACCGAGCGGACCACCTCGGGCCCGGTCACGAACACGCGGCCGGCGGGGCCCATGATCACCAGGTCGGTGAGCGCCGGTCCGTAGGCCGCGCCCCCGGCGGCCGGGCCGAGCACGACCGAGATCTGCGGGATGCGGCCCGAGGCCCGCACCATCGCCGCGAAGACCTCGCCGACGGCGTGCAGCGCAGTGACCCCCTCGGCCAGCCGGGCGCCGCCCGAGTGCCAGACGCCCACCGACGGCACGCGTTCGCGCACGGCGGCGTCGATGGCGTCGACGATGTGCCGGCAGCCGTCGACGCCCATCGCTCCGCCCATCACCGTCGCATCGGTGCAGAAGGCGATCGCCGGACTGCCGCTCACCGTTCCGCGCGCTGCCAGCACCCCGGACGTGTCCGGACCGGCCAGCAGCGTCATCGACCCGTCGTCGAAGAAGCGCTGGAGGCGCTCCCCGGGATCGCGCGGGTCGGCTGTGTCCAGCGTCGGCGCGGGGGGAGCGACCGTCATGCCGTCGTGAAGACCAGCGCCATGTTGTGCCCGCCGAAGCCGAACGAGTCGTTGACCGCCGCGGAGAGGGAGGCCTTCCGGGGCTCGTTCCGGACGATGTCGAGAGCCTGCACGGCCGCGTCGTCGTCCGGGTCCTCCAGGTTCGCCGTCGCGGGCACGATCTGCTCGCGCAGGGCCAGAACCGTGAAGATCGCCTCCAGCGCCCCCGCTGCCCCCAGCAGGTGGCCGGTCTGGCTCTTGGTGGCGCTCACCATCACGTGCTCGCCCAGCGACGAGCGGATGGCCGCGGCCTCCGCGGTGTCGCCGACCGGCGTCGAGGTGGCGTGGGCGTTGACGTGGCCGATGTCGGTCGCCGACAGGCCGGCGTCGCGCAGGGCGGCGGTGATGGCGCGGGCCGCGCCCTCGCCCTCGGGGTGCGGGGCGACGAGGTCGTAGCCGTCGGCGGTGCCGGCCGCACCGGCGAGCCGGGCGTGGACCCGGGCGCCGCGGGCCTTGGCGGCGTCGGCCCGCTCGAGCACGAGGGCGGCGGCGCCCTCGCCGAGCACGAAGCCGTCGCGGCCCTTGTCGAACGGCCGGGAGGCGCGCTCGGGCTCGTCGTTGCGCGTCGACATCGCCCGCATCGCGGCGAAACCGGCCATCGGCAGCGGATGCACGCACGCCTCCGTGCCGCCCACGAGGACGACGTCGGCGCGGTCGAAGCGCAGCAGGTCCAGACCCCAGCGGATCGCCTCGGCGCCGGACGCGCAGGCACTGACCGGCGCGTGGACGCCACCCTTGGCGCCGATCGCCAGGCCGACGGCCGCGGCCGGGCCGTTGGGCATCAGCATCGGGATGGTGAACGGGGAGACCCGCTTGGGGCCCTTCTCCTCCAGGACGTCGTCCTGGCCGAGCAGGGTCAGCGCGCCCCCGATGCCGGTGCCGAAGACGACGGCGATGCGCTCGGGTGCGACCCCGGCGTCGGCGGCGCCGGACTCGCGCCAGGCCTCCTCCGCGGCGATGACCGCCACCTGCTGGCTGCGGTCGAGGCGCCGGGCCCGCACGCGGTCGATCTGCTCGGCCGGGTCGGCAGCCAGGCGGGCGACCAGCTGGGCGGGGTACTCCTTGATCCAGTCGTCGGTGATGCGGCTGACCCCCGACCGCCCGGCGAGCAGGGCGTCCCAGGTGGTGGCGACGTCGGGGCCCAACGGCGTGGTGGCACCGAGGCCGGTGACGACGACGTCCGCGGCAGACGTGCTCATGGAATCTCCTCCTGGAACGACGGCCGGGCGGCCGAAGGTCGTCCTGTTACTGGTTCTTCTCGATGTAGTTGATCGCGTCGCCGACGGTCTTGATGTTGGCCAGCTCGTCGTCGGGGATGGCGACGCCGAACTTGTCCTCGACCGCCGTGGCGATCTCGACCATCGACAGGGAGTCGACGTCGAGGTCGTCGGTGAACGACTTCTCGGGGGTCGCGTCGGCGGGCGTGACGCCGGCGACCTCCTCCAGGATCTCGGCCAGACCGGTCTGGATGTCCTCGCGGCTCACGCGGGGTCCTCTCTCTCGAAGGGGGCTCTGCACCGGGCGGGCGTTCCGCCGCGGCCGGGACAGGATGTCCCGGGGAACAGGGGTGGGGCCACTCAGGGCAGGACGAGCACCTGTCCGGCGAACGTCAGCCCGGCGCCGTAGCCGAGGACGAGCGCGAGGTCGCCCGACTTGGCCTCGCCCGACTCCATGAGGGCGGTGAGCGCCAGCGGGATGGAGGCGGCGGAGGTGTTGCCGGCCTGGACGATGTCCCGGGCGACGACGGTGTTCTCGCCGAAGCCGAGCCGCTTGGTCATCGACTCGACGATCCGGAGGTTGGCCTGGTGCGGGGCGAAGACGTCGATGTCGGCCGGGCCGACGCCGGCCTTCTCCATCGCCTCCTCCAGCGTCGCGCTGAGCTTCGTCGTCGCCCAGCGGTAGACGGCCTGGCCGGCCATGGTCATCGTCGAGCTCCCGGCGGCGATCTCGATCGCGTTGTACTGGTCGCCGTCGCTGCCCCAGGCGACCGGGCCGATGCCCGGCTCGTCGGAGGCGCCGACCACGACCGCGCCGGCGCCGTCCGCGAAGATGACCGCCGTCGTCCGGTCGGTCTGGTCGGTGACGTCGGTCAGCCGCTCGACCCCGACGACCAGGGCATGGCGGGACGACCCGGACCGGATGGCGTCGTTCGCGACGCCGAGCGCGTAGCAGAACCCGGCACATCCGGCGTTGAGGTCGAACGAGCCCGGCCGCGGCACGCCCAGTCGGTGGGCCACCTGCGGGCCGATGCCCGGGATGGGCGCCCGAAGGCTGGCGCTGGCGACGATGACCAGGTCGATCTCGTCGGGGGCCAGGCCGCTGGCGGCGATGGCCTTGCCGCCGGCGGCGACGGCCATCTCGACCAGGGTCTCGTCCTCCGACGCCCACCGGCGCTCGGCGATGCCGACCCGGGTCTGGATCCACTCGTCGTTGGTGTCCATGACCTGGGCGAGCTCGTCGTTGGTCACCCGCCGTCTCGGTCGGTAGGCGCCCAGGCCGAGGATGCGGGCCCCGCGGGCGCCGTCCGGCAGCTGGATCGAGCTCATGCTGAGACCTCCGGGTAGAGACGGGCGATCGGGTCTCCTGCGTCGACGAGGTCGCCCTCGTGGACGAGCCACTCGGCGAGTACCCCGTCGTAGCCGGCGGAGACATGGACTTCGTCGCGGCGGCTGCGGACGCGGCCGAGCAGGGTGCCGGCGGGGAGATGGGTGCCCTCGGCGACGTCGACGGGGCTGACCGTGCCGCGGGCCGGGGAGACGACGACGCGCCAGCCGAAGTGGGCGCCGAGGTCAGCCACGGGCGGCCTCGATGAGCTCACGGGCGCGGTCGAGGTCCTTGGGCGCCGTCACGGCGAGGATCTCGACGTCCGTGCCCTTCCACTCCCGCTTCGCCAGCCCGGCCAGCGCGCCGGCCGGCGGCAGCTCGATCGCGGCGGTGATGCCCATCTCGCGCAGGGTGGCCAGGCAGGAGTCGAAGCGCACCGGGCTGGTGACCTGGCTGACCAGGCGGCGCACCACCTCGGCGCCGGAGTCGACGACGGTGCCGTCGGCGTTGGAGAGCAGCCGCCGGCCGGGATCGGCGGGACGCATGCCCTCGACCCGGCCCTCGAGCTCCTCGCGTGCCGAGGCCATGTAGGAGGTGTGGAAGGCGCCGGCCACCGACAGCGGCACGATGCGCGCCTTCGCCGGCGGATCGGCCTTGAGCGCGTCCAGTCCGTCGAGGGCACCGGCGGCGACGACCTGGCCGGCGCCGTTCATGTTGGCCGGAGTCAGGCCGTGCTTGTCGATCGCGGCCAGGACCTCGTCGGGGTCGCCGCCGAGGACGGCGGACATGCCGGTGGGCGTCTGCGCGCACGCGGCGGCCATGGCCCGGCCCCGGGCGGCGGTCAGCGCGATCGCCGCCTCGGCGCTCAGGACGCCGGCGAGCGCGGCGGCGGTCAGCTCGCCGACGCTGTGACCGGTGATGACGATGCCCTGGGCGGATTGCGGGGCGGTCTCCGCGTCGGGCAGGGCGCCGAGTTCCCGGGCGACGAACAGGCTCATCGCGACGACGAGCGGCTGGGTGACCGCGGTGTCCTTGATCGCCTCCGCGTCGCCGGTCGTGCCGAGCGTCAGGAGGTCGGCCCCGGCGATCCCGCCGGCCCACTGGAAGAACGACTCGGCGCCGGGGAGCTCCAGCCAGTCGGCGAGCATCCCGGGCTTCTGGGCACCCTGTCCGGGGGCGAGGACGGCCAGCACCACTTCACCGTGCCAGTGAACGCGCATCCGTGGGTCTGCGACCGGCACGAAAGGACACCGGTCATCTTTGTGGGAACCCTCCAAAGAAGGTGGCCCGTGACGGCCCATTCATGCGTTTCGATGGTGGAAGTCACACCGTGGCCCCGGCGCAGGGGCCCGCGCCGGAGCGTGCGAGGCGAGGGGGGCGCCGGGGTCCTCTTTCAGTGCCAGAGCGAGCGGTCCCGGTCGAGCTGCCCGAGCGCCAAGGCGACCTGCAGCGTCCAGCTGCCGCGGGGGTCGGTGGCCGACAGCCCTGTCAGGTCGGCGGCGCGCTTGAGCCGGTACCGGACCGTGTTGGGATGCACGAAGATCGCGCGGGCGCTGGCCTCCAGGTTGCCCCCGCTGCTGAGCACCGCGCGGACCGTCTCCAGGACCTCGCCGCCGGCCGCCCGCAGCGGGGCGGCGACGCGGTCGTGCAGGGCGGCGCGGGCCAGCGGATCGCCGTCCAGGGCGCGCTCGGCCAGCAGCGCGTCGGCCGCCACCGGCCGCGGCGCCTCGGGCCAGGCGCGGGCCGCCCGCAGGCCGGCGAGCGCGGCGGCGGCCGACTCCCCGGCCCGGCTCAGGCCGTCGACCACGGGCCCGGTGACGACCGGCCCCTCGCCGAACTCGTCGCTGACCCGCTCGGCGACCTCCTCCAGGTCGTCCCTCCGGCCCAGGACGACGACCAGCTGATCGGCGTGCACGCCGACGAGGACCTCGCTGCGCAGCGCCCGGGCGGCGCGGCGCACCGCGGAGTGCGGGTCGTTGACGTCGGTGGGGGTCGCGCCGACCAGGACGACGACGGGGGTGCTGCTCGCCCAGCCCAGCGCCGCGGCCCGGCCCGACAGCTCCTCGGAGCGCTCGCCGCGCACCAGTGCGTCCACGACGAGCGCCTCGAGGCGGGCGTCCCAGGCGCCGCGGTTCTCGGCGAAGCTGGCGTACACGTGCGCCGTCGCGAACGCGACCTCGCGGCTGTACTGCAGGACGGCCAGGTGCAGCGTCTCCTCGTCCCCGGGCTCGGCGACGGACGAGACGTGGTCCTCCAGGACGTCCACCGTGACCCGGATCAGGTCGACCGTCTGCTTGAGCGCGACGACGCGGACCAGCTCCCGGGGAGCGGCGCCGAACACCTCGCCGGTGAGCCGCGGCGGACGCTCGGGGTTACGGCACCACTCGACGAGGGAGGCGATGCCGGCCTGGGCGACCAGCGTCACCCACGAGCGCCGGTCGGCGGGCATGGCCCGGAACCAGGACAGCTCCTCGTCCATCCGGGCCACGGCCTGGGTGGCCAGCGACCCGGATGAGCGCTCCAGCCGGCGGAGGGTGGCCTCGCTCGGCGGGCGGTTGCTCACCCGACTCCTCACCACTTCAGCGTGTCACGCGGAACAGCGGTCGGGGAGAGTAGGGCGGTGAGCGTTCCCCCCGAAGGCCCGTCGGTCACCCGAACGCGTGCCATCCGCGCTGTTCCGGCAGCGCTGGTCACCGTCGCGGTCTGCCTGGTCCTGGTCGCCCTGCTGGGTGCCGGTGTGCGGGCCGCGTTCGGACCGCAGCTCCGGCTCGACGCCGCGGTGAGCGAGGCGCTCTACGTCGGCGACGATCGCGCAGCTGCGCTGAACGGGCTCCTGGAGGTGATCACCGCGCCCGGGTCGTGGTGGTTCCGCGCCGTGGTCTTCCTGCCCGTGCTGGTCCTGCTCCTGCGCCGCCGGCTGTGGTGGACGGCGGCCTGGCTGACCTCCGCGGTGGTGGCCGTGGGTCCGCTGAACTCGGCGCTCAAGGTGTACTTCGGGCGGGTGCGCCCCGACTTCCACGAGGGTGGCGCGCGGCTGGATTCGCTCAGCTACCCGAGCGGGCACTCGTCGGGCGTCGCCACCCTCGTGGCGGTGGCGCTCATCCTCGCGTGGCCGCGGCTCGCCGGGCGCGCGCGGCACGGAGCACTCGCCGTCGGCGTCGTCCTCGTCCTCCTGGTCGGGCTGACCCGAATGCTGCTGGGCGTCCACTTCCTCTCCGACGTCGTCGGCGGCTGGGCGCTGGGCGTGGGGTGGAGCCTGCTGACCGCGCTGGTGTTCGGCGCGTTCGCCGAGGGCCGGGCATCGCTGCGGCCCACGTCGTGAGTCTCGACCAGCGGGTGGTCCTCGCACCGCAGGACGGTTCGCTCGGCCCGCTGCTGCGCATCGCCGACGACCGGCTCGAGCCGGGCGCCGGGTACGGGACGCACGCCCATCGGGCCGTCGACGTCGTCGCCGTCCTGCTCTCCGGCTCGCTCCGCCACCGGTGGGGGGACGGCGCGGAACTGGCGGCCGGCGACGTCGCCGTCCTGCGGGCCGGCACGGGGCTGGAGCACGACGAGACCGCGGGGGAGGACGGCGCCCGGGTGCTGCAGTGCTACCTGCGCAGCGCCCTGCCGTCCGCCGCCCCCGCGCACGAGGTGCACCGCGCGGTCGAGGGCTGGCTCGACCTGGGCCGCTCCGACGCCCGGCTCTGGCTGCGGCGTGTGCCGCCGGGGACGTCGGTGGCCGTGCCCGCCGGACTGCTCGTCCTGCGCGGGGCCGACACCGTCCTGGTGGAGCAGCAGCCGGGCCGGGTCGTCGAGGAACCCGGCGTCGCCCTCGTGTGGCAGCTCGACACGAGCCGCCCCTCCTGGGCGTGATCGCCGGGCGGTAGGCGAGAGTGGAGCGCATGCCGATCAGCGCCGCGGACCTGCTCTCCGCCGCCTACAACGACGCCGACCGCACCATCGCCCTGCGCCGTCGGCTGCACCGGCAGCCCGAGATCGGCCTGCAGCTGCCGACCACCCAGGCCACCGTTCTCGAGGCGTTCGCCGACCTGCCCGTCGAGATCACCACCGGGACGACGACGACCTCCGTCGTCGGTGTCCTGCGCGGCGCCCGGCCCGGCCCCACCTATCTCCTGCGCGGTGACATGGACGCCCTCCCGGTGCACGAGGACAGCGGACTGCCCTTCGCCTCGGAGGTGCCCGGCGCGATGCACGCCTGCGGGCACGACACCCATGTGGCGATGCTGCTCGGCGCCGCGCGGCTGCTCGCCGAGCGCCGCGACGAGATCGCCGGCCAGGTGGTGTTCATGGTCCAGCCGGGGGAGGAGGGCTTCCACGGCGCGCGCTACATGCTCGACGAGGGGCTGCTCGACGTCGTGCCGGAGGCGCCGGTCAGCGGCGCGTTCGCGCTGCACGTCTCCTCCACCCTGCCCAGCGGCACCGTGCACATGCGCCCCGGCCCGATGATGGCCGCCGCCGACCAGTGGCGGATGGTCGTCCACGGGCGCGGCGGGCACGCCTCGGAGCCGCACACGACCGCCGACCCGATCCCGGTGGCCGCCGAGATCGTGCTCGCCCTGCAATCGCTGGTGACCCGGCGGGTGAACGTCTTCGACCCGGCGGTGGTGACCGTCGCCCACATCGAGGCGGGGTCGACCAACAACGTCATCCCCGACACGGCGTTCCTCGAGGGCACGATCCGCACGCTGTCGGCGGAGCGCCGGGCCGATGTGGTGGCGTCGGTCCGGCGGGTGGCCACCGGCGTCGGCGCCGCGCACGGCGTGGAGGTCGAGTTCGTGCACGAGGAGGGCTACCCGGTCACGGTGAACGATGTCGGCGCGACCGCGCAGGTGCTCGAGGCCACCGCGGAGCTGCTCGGGGAGACGGCGAGCCGGGTGATGCCTGCGCCGTTGATGGGCGCCGAGGACTTCTCCTACGTGCTCCAGCGGGTTCCCGGCGCGCTGGCCTGGCTGGGCGCCTGCCCGCCCGGCGTCGACCCGGCAACCGCGCCGGGCAACCACTCGAACCTCGTCGTGTTCGACGAGGAGCCGCTCCCGGCCGGCGTCGCCCTCTACGCGTGGATGGCGCTGCGGGCCCTCGCCGGATGACTCAGGAGGACATGCGACGCACCAGCCGCGTGGCGCAGACCTCGGTCTCGATCCCGTCGGCAGCGCCCTCGATCTGGCGGACCAGCAGCTCGGTCATGAGTCGGGTCATGTCCTCGAGCGGCTGCGCGACGGTGGTGAGCGGAGGGTCGCAGGCAGATGCGGCGGCCGCGTCGTCGAACCCCACGATCGCGACGTCCTCCGGAACCCTGCGGCCGGCGGCGCGCAGCGCCCGCAGTGCTCCGACCGCCATCGTGTCGGACGCGACGAAGACGGCGTCGAGGTCGCGGCGTCGGTCGAGCAGGTCGCTCATGGCATGGAACCCACCGGCCTCGGTGAAGTCGCCCTGCACGACGAGCTCGGGCTCGACGTCGAGGCCTGCGGCGACCATCGCCGAGCGGTAGCCGGCGTACCGGTCGATCCCCGCGATCATGTCCAGGGGCCCGGTGATCGTGGCGATGCGCACCCGCCCCCGGTCGAGCAGGTGCTCGGTCGCCGCGCGCGCGCCGCCGGCGTTGTCCGCGTCGACGTAGGAGACCGCCCGCCCGTCGAGCGGCCGGCCCGACAGCACCAGCGGGACGCCCGCGTCGGCGAGGATGCCGGGCAGCAGGTCGTCGCTGTGCAGCGACATCAGGATGACCCCGTCGACGTGGCCGTGCAGCACGTACCGGCCGGTCTTCTCCTGCTCGCGTTTCCCGCGGGCGGCCAGCAGCACCAGGTTGAGGTCGGTGTCGGCCAGCGACCCGGAGATGCCGCGCACGATGCTGGCGAAGAAGGGGTCGGAGAAGATCTGGGTGTTGGACTCCGAGAGCACCAGCGCGATGGTGTCGGTGCGCCGGGTGACGAGGCTGCGCGCCATGCGGTTGGGCACGTAGCGCAGCTGTGCCACCGCCGTCTGCACCGCCTCGCGGGCCTCCGGGCTCACGCGGGGGGATTCGTTGATGACCCGCGAGACGGTCGCCCGCGAGACGCCGGCCAGGACAGCGACCTGGTCGAGCGTCGGCAGCGCCGACCGTCCGCCGGTTCCGGTCATGCATTCCCTCCGGGGTCTCGTCGTTCCACCGTGCCCGGCCCGGAGGCCGGTTGGACGGGCTGACGATAGCGGTATGGAAACGTTTCCACGACCCCCTTGACAGGTTTATGTGAGCCAGACCACCCTGTGCGCCATCCGCCCCGTGAGAGCGTTCTCACACCCGGCGCACCCGCGGTCCCCACCCGAGGTCCGGCGATTCCACTGGAGGTCCGATGTCTGTTCCCACGAAGCGACGAGCGGCGCTCGGCGTCGCAGTGGCGGTCAGCCTGGTCGCCGCCGGCTGCGGGAGCTCCGACGACTCCGGCGACCTCGGACGGGGAAGTGACGCTGAACGTCGGCCTGTTCGGGACGTTCGGGTTCGAGGAAGCCGGGCTGTACGACGAGTACATGGACGAGCATCCCGAGATCACGATCAAGGAGACGTCCGTGGAGCAGTCGGCCGACTACTACAAGGCCCTGCAGACGCACCTCGCCGCGAACTCCGGCCTCGCCGACATCCAGGGGATCGAGATCGGATTCGTGGCCG
>Ga0126307_10000694_pt1 | contig 22039 bp, 18 predicted proteins | sample Plot28_FD_89955 | JGI IMG/M metagenome (GOLD analysis project Ga0126307, IMG submission 89955) | Serpentine soil microbial communities from UC McLaughlin Reserve, CA, USA - Plot28 | ecosystem: Environmental > Terrestrial > Soil > Grasslands | place: USA: UC McLaughlin Reserve, Lake County... | reverse complement strand
TAGGTCGCCGCCGGAGTTCTTTCGGAGAAGGGCCCCTTCGGGGGCCCTTCGTCGCGCCCGGGCCCAGGCTCCCGTTCGTTGCTACTCGGGCGACCCGCATCGGTCGCCAGATCGCCAGAGAACGCTGGGGGCCGGCCGACCGGCAGCTGGCCGCCGGTAGCGTGCGCTGATGCCCCCCCGGCCCCCTCGTCCGCCGCGCCGTCGAGACGACGGCGACGACGACCGGCCGAAGCGGAGCAGCCCCCGCCCCAGCCCCGGGCGGCCGTCCCGCCCCCCGGGCGAGCGCCCCGCACGAGACCGTGGTGACCGGCCGGCGCGCCCGAGCGGCGATCGGCCGGGACGCCCACCGCGCCCTGGAGGGGAACGGCCCGACCGCGCCGGCGGCAGCAGGCCCTCCCGCCCGACCGGCCCGCGTCGAGGCGGCTCCGGAGGCGACCGCACCGCCCGCCCGGGCGGGGAACGGCCGTTCCGGCCGGGAACGGGGCGTCCCCCTCGCGCTGGTGGCGCCCGTCCGGGCCGCCCCGCCGCCGGCGGCGGCCCCCGCCGTGGCCCGACCGACCGCCAGGGCGCACCGGGCGGCGACCGCAGCCGCCGCTCGCCGGCCGGCGGTCCACCTGGGGCCCGAGGTGGGCCTGGCGAGCGCCCGCGCCGTTCGTCGGGCGCTCCGCCCCGCAGCGGCGCCGGGGGGTCCCGCGCCCGCCCGGCCAGCAAGCCGCCGTACGCCGCCTCGGGCGAGGAGCGTCGGGACTGGGGCAGCGTGGCCCGCCGCGGCGGACGGGTGGTCCGCACCCCGGCCGACCGGGAGCCCCGCCACCCGGGCCACCGCGCAGGGCCACCGCCCCGCCGGGACGACGAGCGCTGGATCGACGAGGGCCCGGTGCCGACCGGTCCGCCGTCCAAGCGGGCCACCAAGCGCCCCGGCCGGGGCCGCTCGAGCCGGCGCCCGCCGCTCCCCGCCGACGTCGCCTCCGACCTCGCCCGCGCCGGCTCGCCCGGCCGCGCCTCCCGGTGGGCGGCCGAGCTCCAGGAGGCGGCCGGCGCCTACGACGCCGAGCGCTTCGCCGACGCCCGTCGCCTCCTCGAGCCCCTGGCCGGCGCCGCGCCCACGGTCCCCGCGGTGCGTGAGCTGCTCGGCCTCACCGCCTACCGCATGGGCCGCTGGCGCCAGGCGGTGACGGAGCTCGAGGCGGCCGAGGAGCTCACCGGCTCCGTCGACCAGCACCCCGTCCTGGCCGACGCCCACCGGGCGCTCGGCCACCTCGACGCCGTCGAGCGGCTGTGGGACGAGCTGCGCCAGGGCGGCGTCGGCGTCGAGGTCCTCACCGAGGGCCGCATCGTCACCGCCGGCGCCCGGGCCGACCAGGGCGACCTGCGGGGGGCCATCGCCCTCCTCGAGGGCGGCCCCGTCGACGTGCGACGACCGAAGGAGCACCACCTGCGCCTCTGGTACGCCCTGGCCGCCCTCTACGAGCGGGCCGGCGATCTGCCCCGGGCCCGGGCCGTCCTGGGCCGCCTCGTGGCCGTCGAGCCGGGCTTCGCCGACGCCGCCACCCGCCTCGCCGGCCTCGGCTGACGGTAGAGGGCCGACGCCACCAGGGCCGCGGCCACGTACGGGCGTCCTCCCACCCGGGAGCTGTCACCCCCCTCCGGTAGGGTGCTCCTCGACTTCCCCCGGTCCGTTCGAACACCACGCATCCGTGGAGGGAAGTCATGAACGTGTGCATCCTGCAGGGCCGCCTCACCCGGCCGCCCGAGCAGCGGGTGGTCGGCGACGGCCGCTCGCTCGTCACCTACGAGCTCGCCGTCGAACGGGCCGAGGGCGGCGCCGAGTCGGTGCCCGTCGTGTGGGAGGGGGCGCCGGCGGTGGCCGTCGACCTCGACGTGGAGGCCGAGGTCGTCGTCGTGGGCCGGGTCCGCCGGCGGTGGTTCCGCAGCGGCGGCGCCACCCAGAGCCGGACCGAGGTGGTGGCCGAGGGCGTGGTCCCTCGCCGGTCCACCAAGCGGGTGGCGAAGCTCGTCGACGACGCCCTCACCGCCGCCGACCTCGCCCACCCGGCGCCCCGCAGTCGAGCGGCCAAGGCCCGCGGGTGACGCCCGGCCGACGCTCCGCGAAGATGGGCCCATGAACGAAGAGCAGCTGGCCAAGGTTCGGGAGGGGCGGGGGTTCGTCGCCGCCCTCGACCAGAGCGGTGGCAGCACGCCGAAGGCCCTCCAGCTCTACGGGATCACCGACGACGCCTGGTCGGGCGACGACGAGATGTTCGCCCGGATGCACGAGATGCGCGCCCGCATCATCACCAGCCGCGCCTTCGACGGCGAGCGGGTGCTCGGCGCCATCCTCTTCGAGGGCACCATGGACCGCTCCATCGAGGGCCGGGAGAGCGCCGACTACCTCTGGGGCGTCAAGCGCGTCGTCCCCTTCCTGAAGGTCGACAAGGGCTTGGCCGACGAGCAGAGCGGCGTCCAGCTCATGAAGCCGATGCCGGCCCTGCAGGAGCTGCTCGAGCGAGCGGTGGCCAAGGGCATCTTCGGCACGAAGATGCGCTCGGTGGTCAAGCTGGCCGACGAAGGCGGGATCAAGGCCATCGTCGACCAGCAGTTCGAGGTGGGCGAGCAGATCCTGGGGACCGGGCTGGTGCCGATCCTCGAGCCGGAGGTCGACATCCACAGCCCCGAGAAGGCCTCGGCCGAGGCCCTCCTCAAGGCGGCGGTGCTCGAGCACCTCGGCCGCCTCGGCGACCGGCAGGTGATGCTGAAGCTCACCCTGCCGGACGAGGACGACTTCTACGCCGACCTCGTCGCCCACCCCAACGTGCTGAAGGTCGTCGCCCTGTCCGGCGGGTACAGCCGGGAGGAGGCGAACGCCCGCCTCGCCCGCAACCACGGGGTGGTGGCCAGCTTCTCCCGGGCCCTCACCGAGGGGCTCTCCGCCGGCCAGAGCGACGAGGAGTTCGAGGCCACCCTGGACGCCACCATCCAGAGCATCTACGAGGCGTCGGTGACCTGACGGAGCGGCCGAGGCGGTGACCACCGGCGGTGGCGTGCCCGCAGGATCGGGGCTCGACGCGGGTAGCGTCGAACACGTTCTCGAACCGCGATGGGGGTAATCCGTGACGGAGACGGCTTCGGCGCCGGCCGGGGTGGAGCCGCTCGAACAGGTGGTGATCCGCTTCGCCGGTGACTCCGGCGACGGCATGCAGCTGACGGGTGACCGCTTCACCAGCGTGAGCGCCGCCCTCGGCAACGACCTGTCGACCCTGCCGAACTTCCCGGCCGAGATCCGGGCGCCGGCGGGGACCCTGGCCGGGGTCTCGGCCTTCCAGGTCCACATCTCGGACCACGACATCACCACGCCGGGCGACGCCCCCGACGTCCTGGTGGCCATGAACCCCGCGGCGCTCCGGGCCGAGCTCGGGTCGCTGCCGCCGGGCGGGGCGCTCCTGCTCAACAGCGATGCCTTCGAGGAGCGCAACCTCAAGAAGGCGGGCTACGCCAGCGACCCCCGCAGCGACGGGAGCCTCGAGAAGTACAAGGTCTACGAGGTCCCCATGACGTCGCTGACCCTCGACGCCGTGAAGCACCTCGGGGTGAAGCCCCGCGACGCCGAGCGGTCGAAGAACTTCCTGGCCCTGGGCCTGCTGAGCTGGCTCTACACCCGGCCGGTGCAGCCCACCGTCGAGTGGCTCCAGGCCCGCTTCGCCAAGCGAGAGCAGGTGCTGGCCGCCAACCTGGCCGCCTTCCGGGCCGGTCACGCCTTCGGCGAGACGGCCGAGCTGTTCGACCACCCGTACACCGTGCGGCCGGCGTCGCTCGAGCCGGGCACCTACACCAACGTCACCGGCAACACGGCGCTGGCCTGGGGCCTCGTGGCCGCCGGGCAGCAGGCGGGCATGCCGGTGTTCCTCGGCAGCTACCCGATCACCCCCGCCTCGGACATCCTCCACGAGCTCTCCAAGCACAAGAACTTCGGGGTGCGCACCTTCCAGGCCGAGGACGAGATCGCCGGCGTGGGCGCCGCCCTGGGGGCGGCCTTCGGCGGCCACCTCGGCGTCACCACCACCAGCGGCCCCGGCCTGTCGCTCAAGGCGGAGACCCTGGGCCTGGCGGTCAGCCTCGAGCTGCCCCTCATCGTCGTCGACATCCAACGGGGCGGCCCTTCGACCGGCCTGCCCACCAAGACCGAGGCGGCCGACCTCCTCCAGGCCCTCTACGGCCGCCACGGCGAGGCACCCCTCCCGGTGGTGGCCTGCCTCAGCCCCTCGCACTGCTTCACCGCCGCCCTCGAGGCGGCCCGCCTGGCCATCACCTACCGGACGCCGGTGATCCTCCTCTCGGACGGCTACCTCGCCAACGGGGCCGAGCCGTGGCGCCTGCCCGACGTCGGCACCCTGCCGACGATCGACCCCAACTTCGCCACCGAGCCCAACCACCTCACCGACGAGGGGGAACCGGTCTTCTGGCCCTACCTCCGCGACCCCGAGACGCTGGCCCGGGCCTGGGCCACCCCGGGGACCCCGGGCCTGGTGCACCGCATCGGCGGCATCGAGAAGTCCGACGGCAGCGGTGACATCAGCTACGACCCCCAGAACCACGAGCGCATGACCCACCTGCGGGCCGAGAAGATCGCCCGCATCGCCCGCACCGTCCCGCCCCTCGAGGTCGAGGGCGACCCCGAGGCCGACGTGCTGCTGCTCGGCTGGGGCTCGACGTGGGGCGCCATCGGCACCGCCGCCCGCCGCCTGCGGGTCGCCGGCCACAACGTGGCCAACGCCTCCCTCGTCCACCTCAACCCGTTCCCGCCGAACCTCGGCGAGGTCGTGCGCCGGCCCCGGCAGGTGCTCGTCCCCGAGCTCAACCTGGGCCAGCTGACCAAGCTCATCCGGGCCGACTTCCTCGTCGACGCCCGGGTGATCAGCAAGGTGCAGGGGATGCCGTTCACCGCCGCCGAGCTCGAGCACCACGTCCTCGCCGCCCTGGAGGTCCCCCGTGGCTGACGCCCCGCCCGCCCCCGCCACCAGTCGCAAGGACTGGGCCAGCGACCAGGAGGTCCGCTGGTGCCCCGGCTGCGGCGACTACTCGATCCTCACCGCGGTGCAGCTGCTCATGCCCGAGCTCGGCGTGCGCCCGGAGAGCACGGTCTTCCTCTCCGGCATCGGGTGCGCCGCCCGCTTCCCGTACTACATGAACACCTACGGCCTGCACTCGATCCACGGCCGGGCGCCGGCCATCGCCACCGGGCTGGCCATGGCCCGGCCCGACCTCGACGTGTGGGTCATCAGCGGCGACGGCGACGCCCTGTCGATCGGCGGCAACCACCTGATCCACGCCCTGCGGCGCAACGTCAACGTCACCATCCTGCTGTTCAACAACCAGATCTACGGGTTGACCAAGGGCCAGTACTCGCCCACGAGCGAGGCCGGCAAGGTCACCAAGTCGACCCCGTTCGGGTCGCTCGACCAGCCCTTCAACCCGCTCAGCGTGGCCCTCGGGGCCGAGGCCTCCTTCGTGGCCCGCACCCACGACATGGACCGCCAGCACATGATGGAGACCTTCCGGCGGGCCCACGCCCACCGCGGGGCCGCCTTCGTCGAGATCTACCAGAACTGCAACGTCTTCAACGACGGCGCCTTCGAGCAGATCACCAGCAAGCAGAATCGCACCGACATGCTGATCCCGCTCCGCCACGGCGAGCCCATCCGCTTCGGGGCCGACGGTGAGAAGGGCGTGGTCGTGGACTCGCAGGGCCGGGCCTCCATCGTCGACGTGGCCGCCGTGGGGGAGGACGCCCTGCTCGTCCACGACGAGTCCCGCGAGGACCCGTCGCTGGCCTTCGCCCTCTCCCGGCTGGCGGCCGGGCCCACCACCCCGACGCCGGTCGGCGTGTTCCGGGCCGTCTCCCGGGCCGACTACGGCGACTCGGTGGACCGCCAACTGGCCGCCGCCCAGCAGCAGCGGGGCCCCGGCGACCTGACCACCCTGCTGGCCTCGGCCGGCACCTGGGAGGTCGACGGCAACTGACCCGGCGGCCGGGCACCGGGAGGCCGCCGAGGCCTACCCTCGCCCCATGCGCCTCGGTCTCAACCTCGGGTACTTCGGTGCCGCCGCGCCCTCGCAGACGGTGCCCCTCGTGCAGCACGCCGAGTCCCTCGGCTACCACTCGGTCTGGACGGCGGAGGCCTACGGCTCGGACGCGATCGTCCCCCTGACGTGGGCGGCGGCGCACACCGAGAAGATCGGGCTCGGCACCGCCATCATGCAGATGCCGGGCCGCACGCCGGCCAACACGGCCATGACCGCCGCCACCCTCGACCTCCTCTCCGGCGGGCGCATGCTGCTCGGCCTCGGCTTGTCCGGGCCCCAGGTGGTCGAGGGCTGGCACGGAGAGGCGTACGGCAAGCCCCTCGGCAAGACCCGCGAGTACGTCGAGATCGTGCGCACCATCCTCGAGCGGGAGAAGCCGCTCGAGCACCACGGGCGCCACTACGACATCCCGTACAGCGGCGAGGACGCCACCGGCCTGGGCAAGCCCCTCAAGCTGATCATCCACCCGATCCGCTCGGACATCCCGATCTACCTCGCCGCCATCGGCCCGAAGAACGTGGCCCTGGCGGCCGAGATCGCCAACGGCTGGCTGCCCATCTTCTTCGCGCCCGACCGCTTCGCCGAGACCTACGGCGAGGCCTTCGGCTCGACCGACCTCGAGCAGTTCGACGTGGCCCCCACCGTGACCGTGATCCTCGGGGACGACGTCGACGCCTGCCGCTCCATGGTCAAGCCCGCACTGGCCCTCTACATCGGCGGCATGGGCGCCCGGGGCCGGAACTTCTACAACGACCTCGCCTGCCGCTACGGCTACGAGGGCCCGGCCAAGACCATCCAGGACCTCTACCTCGACGGCAAGAAGCGGGAGGCGGCAGATGCCGTGCCCGACGCGCTCGTCGACGAGGTGGCCCTCTGCGGGCCGAAGGGGCGCATCGCCGAGCTCCTCGAGTCGTGGGAGCGCTCCCCCGTCACCACCCTCATCGTGGGCACCGGCCAGCCCGAGGCCCTCGACCTGATGGCCGAGCTGGTCCTCTAGGGCGAGTCGACCGCGCGAACAGCTCTGCACTCTGTGCGCAATCGCGTTCACCTGTCGAGCGCGATTGCGCAAAGAGGGGCGCCTGGGGTGCCGGCGTCCCGTCTAGGGGGAGTCGACGGGGCGGAAGACGAAGCCGGTGCGGGGCTTGGGCCAGAAGTAGGTCGTCTTCGGGGGCATGCGCTCGCCGCCGTGCGCGGTGGCGGCGATCTGCGCCACCGTCGCCGGCCGCAGCACGACGCCGATGGCCTCGCCCGCGTCCACCGCAGCCAGCACCTCGTCCATCTCGGCCTCGTAGACGACGTCGTGCTCGGGCAGGGCGGCCCGGGCCACGTCGAGGCGGCTGGAGTCGAGGTCGGGCGTCTCGTCGGGGAAGGCCACCATGCGGGGCCGCAGCAGCCACGCCTCGCCCCCGGGCAGGGCCAGTCCCAGCCCGCCGATCTCCTCGGCCCGGGCCGGCAGTGACGGGTCCGGGGGCGACGTCTCCAGCACCTCGAACCACGGCGACAGGGCGTCGAGGACGTCGAAGTCCGGCGGCAGCCCCGGCAGGAGCCGGTGGATGGGCCGCACGTCGAGCTGGTCGGGCGCCAGCTCGACCACCAGCGCCAGCGTGAGGTCGGCCGCCCCGGGCCCGGTGCCCCGCTCGTCGCGGTAGGCGATCGACGTCTCCCAGCGGTGGTGGCCATCGGCGATCACCACCGGGGCCGACGACACCCGCTCGGCCAGCGCCTCCACCAGCGCCGGCGACGTCACCGGCCAGAACCGGTGGTGGACCCCCGCCTCGTCCGTGGCCCGGCCCACGGGTGGCCCCGCGGGTTCGCACAGGTCCGCAAGGCCCTCGGCCAGCGACAGTCCCCAGATGGGCGAGAGGTTGGTGGCGGTGGCCCGCAGCAGCTCGAGGCGGTCCGTCTTGGCCTTTGGTGTCGTGCGCTCGTGGGGCAGCACCCCGTCGAAGGGCGGGACCAGACCGAGGGCGCCGAGCACGCCGGTGGTCTGGCGGGGCCGCCCCTCCCGGTCGCGGTAGCCCATGCGGTAGACGTAGAAGGACGGCTCGGTGTCCCGCACGAGGACCCCGTCCGCCTCCCAGGTGGCGAGGCGCTCGGCTGCGGCGGTGTACCGGTCCGCCCCCTCCGCCTCGTCGGGCAGGTCGACGTGGACGACGTTGTAGGCGGTGCGGCCCGCCAGCTCAGCCCGAGCCGCCGGGGAGATGACGTCGTAGGGCGGCGCCGTCACCGCGTCCAGGTCGACGTCGTCGCGGTAGCGGAGGCCGGGGAAGGGCTCGAAGCGGGGCACGGCCGCGGATCATCGCGCCGCTGCGGTGCCGGCCGGGACGAGCAGCCAGAGGTGGTCACCCCGTCGCTCCCCGCGGACGCCCAGCGGCCGCAGCTCGCGAAGCGTCCGGGTCGACACGGCGTAGGCCGGGCGGTCCGCCGACGAGGACCTCGCCAGGACGGCGACGTCGGCCCCCTCGCGCACGTGGCGGGCGACCGCTCGCAGGGGGACGTCGTCCTCCACCAGGGCCACGTCCCGTTCGCCGGCACGGCCCTCGCCCAGCAGCGGGTACAGGAGGAACTGCTCGGCCTGGTAGTCGGAGGCCACGATGAGCGACCCCTCGGGCACCGCCTCCACCGTCGCCGCGGCCCGCCTCGCCGCCGGCAGGTTCTTCGACTCGTCGACCCGGTGCCAGTGCCACGAGGCGAACACGAGAGGCAGGGCCACCGCTGCCACCACGCTCGTCGGGCGCCAGCGCCCGACGAGCCAGTCGAGGCCCAGGGCCACCCACACGGCGACGCACACGTACGTGGGCAGCATGAAGACCTGGACGTCCACCACGTCGTAGTTCACGACGAACACCACGTCGACCACCGCCCACAGCACCAGCAGCGCGGTCAGCGGCGACCGGAACCGGCGCACCAGCCCGAGGGGCACGAGCAGCAGCGCCTTCGCCCACTCCTCGTGGAGGTAGCGCTGGGCGTTGGGGATGCGCACCGCACGGATGTGGTCCCACGGGAAGGCGAACAGCTCCCCCGAGAACTCGTCGCCCCGCAGCACGCCGAGCAGCTCGGAGAGGTTCATGGCCCGGCTGCCCAGGTACGTGGTGGGCGACGGCGACGCCGAGCGCCACAAGACGTACGCGTACGACCCGAAACCCAGGGCCACGCCGAGGGCGGCGGCGCCCAGCACGCGGAGGCGCAGCACGGCGCGGGCGTCGACCAGCAGCACGAAGGCCACCATCCCCGGCACGGCCAGCACGATCATCAGGTGGTGGCCCAGGCCCAGGCCGGTCAGGAGCAACGCCGCCGCCAGGTCCCGCTCGCGGCGCTCCCGCTGCCACCGCAGCAGCAGCGCCAGCACGCCCACGAGCAGGAGGACGTGGAGGGCGTAGACCTCGGCCACCACCGCCGCGCTCCAGAGGGTCACCGTGAAGCCGAACGTGACCGCCACGCCGGCGGCGATGACCCGCCGGCAGCCGAGCCCGGCGAGCACCGGTACGAGCAGCGCGCAGGCGGCGGTGGCGCACAGCGCCGAGAGCAGGTTGACGCGCCACGCCACCGACCCGAAGGGGACGACCCGCACCACGACGGCGTCGAGCACGGTGTAGATCGGGTAGCCGGTGTTGTGGGGCGTGCCCAGCACCCGACCGACGAACTGGAACTTGGCCGTGTCGCCGCTGAACCCGGTGCCGGGCAGCATCGTCAGCAGGTAGCAGGGGAGCAGCGCGGCGGCCACCGCCAGCGAGGCGAGCAGCGTGGGCCTGCGCCTCGGCCAGACTGCCCGGCCGTGACGTGGATCCTCGATCTCGACGGCGTGGTGTGGTTGGCGGACGAGCCGATCCCCGGTGCCGTCGACGCCATCGCCCGCCTGCGGGCGGCGGGGGAGCGCGTGCTCTTCGTCACCAACAACTCGGCCTTCTTGGTCGCCGACCAGGAGGCCAAGCTGGCCGCCTTCGGCATCCCCGCCGCGGGGGACGTGCTCACCTCGGCGGCCGCCGCCGCCTCCCTGCTCGAGCCGGGCCGCCGCGCCGTCGTGCTCGGCGGCGCCGGGATCGTGGAGGCCCTCGGGGCGCGAGGGGTCGAGGTGGTCGACGGACCGCCGGCCGACGCCGTGGTGGTCGGCTTCACCCGGGCCTTCGACTACGAGCGCCTCCGCGCCGCGGCCGCCGTCGTCCGCACCGGGGCCCGCCTGATCGGGACCAATGACGACGCCACCTACCCCACGCCCGAGGGGCCCATCCCCGGCGGGGGTGCCCTGCTGGCCGCCGTCTCCGTGGCCGCCGGCGTGCGTCCCGAGGTGGCCGGGAAGCCTCACGGCCCCATGGTCGCCCTGGCCCGGGCCGGCGCCGGCGCCGGGGCCGTCACCGTGGTGGGGGACCGGCCCTCCACGGACGGCGGCTTCGCCCGCGCCCTGGGGGCCCGCTTCGCCCTCGTCCTCTCCGGGGTGACGGCCGCCACCGACCTCCCGGTCGATCCCCGACCGGACGTGGTGGCCGCCGACCTGGCCGCCCTGGTGTGGGCCGAGCTCGCTCAGCGGTAGGGGCTCCCGAAGGAGGGCAGCGGCCGGGGGTCGGCGGCCCGTGGCCCGCCCAGGGCGCGCAGCACCAGCGCGACGACGACGCCGAACACGAAGCCGCCGACGTGGGCCACCCAGGCCACGCCCGAGTTGGGGTTGAACGGCTCGAGGAACTGGAGGGCGACCCAGAACAGCAGCAGCCACTTCGCCGAGATGCGCCGGAACAGGATGATGAAGAAGATGAACAGCGTGAGGATCGGGGCGTCCGGGAACCAGACGAAGTAGGCGCCCATGACCCCGGCGATGGCGCCCGACGCCCCCACCACGGGCACGGTGCTGTCGGGTTGCACGGCGATGTGGGCGGCCGTCGCCACCACCCCGGCGGCCAGGTAGAAGAGCAGGTACCCGACGGGGCCCATCCGGTCCTCGATGTTGTTGCCGAAGATCCAGAGGAACAGCATGTTGCCGCCGAGGTGCAGCAGGCTCCCGTGGAGGAACATCGACGTGAGGACGGCGAGCCACACGCTCTTCCCTGCGAAGAGGGCCGGGCTCGACGGCGACCCCACGTCGCAGGCGGTGTCGTCGCCGGCGCCGTAGGTCGCCCGGATCTCGTCGACGGTGAGCGGACGGCCCTCCACCACCTCGCACGGGATGGCGGCGCGCTCGACGCTGAAGCGGGCCGAGGCGCTGGCGTCCTCGGCGTTCGGCTGCACGAGGAAGTACACGGCGACGTTGGCGAGGATCAGCAGGATCGTCACCACCGGGACGCGACGAGTGGGGTTCTCGTCGCGCAGGGGGAGCACGGCTTCAGGTTAAGGCTGCTGGTAGCGTGCACCGCCATGCCCGGCGTCCAAGACCTGTTCCGCCGCCTGCTCGACTCCGGTGTGGCGTTCACGCAGATGACCCAGGAGCGGGCAGAGGCGATCGTCCGCGACCTCGTGCGCGCCGGCGAGGTGCAGTCCGAGCAGACGACGCGCTTCGTGCAGGAGATCCTCGAGCAGAGCCGCCAGAACACCGAGCGGCTCCTGGAGACCGTCCGCAACGAGGTCCGCGAGCAGGTGGCCTCGCTGGGGCTGGCCGACCGCGACGACATCCAGGCCCTGCGCGACGCGGTGAACCGCCTCCGCTCCCGCACCGCCGCGGCCACGGGCGCCGCAGCCCGAACCACCACCCGCAAGGCGTCCGGCACCAGGAAGACCGCCGCCAAGAAGGCCTCCGGGGCCAAGAAGACGGCCACCAAGGCCACCAAGAAGGCGTCCGGCGCGCGGAAGACGGCGGCCAAGAAGACGTCGGGCGCCAAGAAGACCACGGCCCGGAAGGCGTCGGGCGCACGGAAGACGGCCAAGAAGGCCTCGTCCTCCTGAGCGGCTGACCCTGCGGCGTCGCCTCGACGTCGAGCTCGTCCGTCGGGGCCTGGCCCCGACCCGGGAGCAGGCCCGCGACGCCGTGGCAGCAGGGCGCGTGCTCGTCGGCGGCGCCCCCGCCTCGAAGCCGGCCCACCTCGTCGACCCCGGGCAGGCCGTGGAGGTCGTCGGGCCCGGTCCCCGCTTCGTCGGGCGCGGCGGCGAGAAGCTCGACGCCGCCCTCGAGCGCTTCACCGTGCCCGTCGCCGGGCGCCGCGCCCTCGACGCCGGCGCCTCCACCGGGGGCTTCACCGACTGCCTCCTCCAACGCGGCGCCGCCCAGGTCATCGCCGTGGACGTCGGCTACGGCCAGCTCCACGAGCGCCTGCGGGCCGACCCCCGTGTCGATGTCCGGGAACGCACCAACGTGCGGAGCCTCGACCGGGATGCCATCGGCGGCCCCGTCGACCTGGTGGTGGCCGACCTCTCGTTCATCTCCCTACGCACCGTGCTCCCCGCCCTCGTCCCCCTCGTCGAGCCGGGCGGCGACCTGGTCCTCCTGGTGAAGCCCCAGTTCGAGGCCGGGCGGCGCGAGGCGGCGCGCGGCTCGGGGGTCATCCGGGACCCCGAGGTGTGGCGGCGGGTGGTCGACGAGGTGGCCACCGCCGCCGCCGAACAGAGAGCCGACAGAATGGACGAGATGGCCTCCCCGCTGACCGGCGCCGACGGCAACGTCGAGTACCTGCTGCACGTGCGGCGGCGCTGACCGTGGCCTCCATCGCCTTCCTGCTGCACCACCAGCACCCGGAGGCCCGCCGGCTGGCCGGCCAGGTGGCCGACTGGCTGCTCGACCGGGGCCACACCGTGCGCCTGCCGGCGGCCGACGCCGAGCTGGCCGGCCTCGACGCCCACGCCTGCACCGACGCCGACCTCACCGCCGGCCTCGACCTCGCGGTCAGCCTCGGGGGTGACGGGACCATGCTGCGGGCCGTCGACCTGGTGGCGGACGACCAGGTCCCGGTGCTCGGGGTCAACATGGGCCAGCTCGGCTACCTCACGGAGATCGAGCCCCCCGCCCTGCCCGGCGCCCTCGAAGCGTTCCTGGACGGGCGCAGCGCGCTGGAGGAGCGCATGCGCCTGGCCATCGACGTCGACGCGCCGTCGTGGGCCGAGGCCGGGCCCGTGCACTTCCCGGCCCTCAACGAGGCGGTCCTGGGCAAGACCCCCACGGGGCAGATCGTGCGCCTCGACGTGGTGGTGGACGGTGAGCGCTTCGCCATCTACTCGGCCGACGGGGTCATCGTGGCCACGCCCACCGGCTCCACCGCCTACGCCTGGTCGGCGGGGGGCCCCATCATCGACCCCGACCACACCGCCCTGCTGCTGACCCCCGTGGCCCCCCACATGCTGTTCGACCGCAGCCTCGTGCTCAGCCCCCGGGCGTGCGTGCGCCTCGAGGTGGCGTCGGACCGGCCCGCCGCCCTGTCGGTGGACGGCCGCAACGTCGGCGAGCTCGTGGAGGGCGACGCCGTGACGTGCACGACGGCCGAGCACCCCGCCCGGCTCGTCACCCTGGGGCCCCGCAGCTTCCTCGCCACGCTCAAGGCCAAGTTCGACCTCGGCCGGACCCCGGGCGCATGAGCCGCCCCCCCACCCACTCCCGGCGTTCTTCGGCGATCCACCGACGGATGCGGTCAGCCGAGTACCAAAGAACGGACGGGACGCCCGTCCCGACGCAGGCCGGGCGCATGACGATCGACCATCGCACCGGGTCCCCGTCCCCGGGGGCGATCATCTCCTGATGCTCGTGGAGCTGGCGGTGGCCGACCTCGGGGTGCTGGCCGACCTCTCGCTGGTCCTCGGGCCGGGCATGACCGCCCTCACCGGGGAGACGGGCGCGGGCAAGACGCTGGTCGTGACCGCCGTCGAGCTGCTGGCCGGCGGTCGCGCCGACGCCGCCATGGTGCGCCCCGGCGCCGCCGAGGCCCGGGTCGAAGGCCGCTTCGTGGACGCCGACGGCGGCGAGGTGGTGCTCTCCCGCGTGGTGCCGGCCGAAGGACGCTCCCGTGCCTACGTCGACGGGCGGCTGGCCCCCGTGGCCGCCCTGGCCGAGCGGGGCGGGGCGCTCGTGGACCTCCACGGGCAGTCGTCGCACCAGGCCCTCCTCGGCACGGCCGCCCAGCGCGCCGCGCTCGACACGGCCGCCCGGGTCGACCTGCGGCCGCTGGTCCAGGCCCGCAGCCGGGTGGCGGAGCTCGACGCCTCGCTGGCCGCGCTGGGGGGCGACGCCGGGGCCCGGGCCCGGGAGGTCGACTACCTCCGGTTCACGGTGACCGAGCTCGACCGCGCCGAGCTGCAGGACGCCGACGAGGAGTCGCGGCTGGAGGCGCAGGAGGAGGCGCTGGCCGACGCCGGCGGCACCCGGGCGGCGGCCGAGTCGGCCCGGGCCGCCCTCCTCGACGACGGCGGCGCCGGTGACGCCCTCGGGACGGCGCGCGCCGCCGTCCGGGGCCGGGCCACGTTCGCCGAGCTGGAGGAGCGCCTGGTCACACTGGCCACCGAGGTGGACGAGGCCGGGGCCGACCTGCGGTCCCTGGCCGAGGCGGTCGACGACGACCCGGCCGCCCTCGAGGCCGTCCAGGCCCGGCGGGCGCTCCTGGCCGACCTCCGCCGCAAGCACGCCGGGCGCACGGGCAGCCTGGCCGACGTCCTGGAGGCGGCCGAGGCGGCCCGCAGCCGGCTGGCCGAGCTCGAGTCGGCCGACGTCCGGGCCGAGGCCCTGGAGGCCGAGCGGACCAGCGCGCTGGCGGTGATGGCCGAGGAGGCCGCCCGCGTGGGCGCCGCTCGCCGCGGCGCCGCAGACGGCCTGGCCGCCGCCGTGACCTCGGCGCTCCGTGAGCTGGCCATGCCCCGGGCCGAGGTCCGCATCGAGGTGGGCGACGAGGACCCGGGCGACGACGTCACCTTCCTGCTGGCCGCCAACCCCGGGGAACGGGCGCTGCCCCTGGCCAAGGTCGCCTCGGGGGGCGAGCTGGCCCGCACCATGCTGGCCCTGCGCCTCGTCCTGGGCAGCGACGAGGCGGCGGGCCGCACCCTGGTGTTCGACGAGGTCGACGCCGGCGTCGGGGGCGAGGCCGCCCTGGCCGTGGGCCGGGCCCTGGCCGCCGTGGCCACCACCGCGCAGGTGCTGGTCGTCACCCACCTGCCCCAGGTCGCCGCCTTCGCGGGCGCCCAGGTGGCGGTGCAGAAGGACGAGCTCAGGGGCCGGACGGTGGCCGATGCCCGCCTCCTCGACGACGGCGACCGGGTCATCGAGCTGTCCCGCATGCTGTCCGGGCACCCGGGGTCCCGGGCCGCTCGGGGGCACGCCGAGGAACTGCTGGCCGCCGCCCGACGTGGGAGCGGCTGATGGCGCTGCGGCGGGCACCCTCGCGCGACACGGGCGCGATCGTCGGGCGGGCCCGCGTGGGCCGCCGCACGAAGGAGCTGGTCAAGCGGCTCCAGCCCGGCGAGGTGGCGATCATCGACCACCGGGACCTCGACCGGGTGGCGGCCGACGCCCTGGTGGAGGCCGGTGCCGCCGCCATCGTCAACGCCTCGCCCTCCATCTCCGGGCGCTACCCGAACGGCGGTCCCATCCGGGTGGTGCGGGCGGCGATCCCCCTGCTCGACGACGTCGGCAAGGAGGTCATGGCCGCCGTCGCCGAAGGGGACCTCGTGGAGGTGCAGGGCTCCTCCGTCCTCACCCGGGGCGAGGTGGTGGCCACGGGCACGCTGCTCGACGAGGCCGGCATCGAGGCGGCCATGGAGGAGGCCCGCAGCCGCATCGGGGTCGAGCTGGAGCGCTTCGCCGCCAACACGCTCGAGTACGTCCGCCAGGAGGCGCAGCTCACCTTCCTCCCGCTGGTCCTGCCGCCCCTGACGTCCGACTTCCAGTCGCGCCACGCCCTCGTCGTGGTGCGGGGCCACGACTACCGGGAGGACCTGCGCCACCTCCGGGGCTACATCCGGGAGCACCGGCCCGTGCTCATCGGCGTCGACGGCGGGGCCGACGCCCTCCTCGAGGTGGGGCTGAAGCCCGACGTGATCATCGGCGACTTCGACTCGGTGTCCGAGCGTGCGCTGGGGACCGGCGCCGACCTGATCCACCACGTGCACCCGGACGGCCGCGCCCCGGGCCGCGACGCCCTGCAGGAGTGGGGCGTGCCCTACGAGGAGTTCGTGGTCGAGGGCACCAGCGAGGACGCGGCGATGCTGCTGGCCTACGAGGCCGGGGCCCAGCTGATCGTGGCCGTGGGGACCCACGCCACGATGGTCGAGTTCCTCGACAAGGGCCGGGCGGGGATGTCGTCCACCTTCCTGACCCGGCTGCGGCTCGGCCCCGTCCTGGTCGACGCCAAGGGCGTGAGCCAGCTCTACGAGGGCCGGGTGCGCACCGGCGACCTCATGCTCCTGATCGGGGCGGCGGTGGCCGCGATGCTCGTGGTGGGCTTCACCTCCGACCCGCTGCAGACCTTCCTCGAGGCCGTCTGGCTCTACCTCCGCAACCTCTGGCTGTCGATCACCGGCTGAGCCATGGTCACCTTCCGCTTCTACCTCGTGTCGCTCGTGGCCGTCTTCCTGGCACTCGCCATGGGCGTGGTCGTCGGCTCGACGCTGATCGACCGCGCCATCGTCGACCGCCTCGACCGCTCGGTGGAGTCCGTGAGCGACCGCCTCGACCGCCAGCGGGACGAGAACGCCGAGCTGCGCGAGCAGCTCCAGCAGCTGCGTGACTACGCCGACGGCACCGCGGCCTCGGTGGTCGACGGCGCCCTCGAGGGCGGTGCCGTCGCAGTGGTGGCCGAGCGGGGCGTGGACGCCGAGGTGGTCGAGTCCGCCGTGGCCATGCTCCAGCAGGCCGAGGGCACCGCGCCCGGGATCCTCTGGCTCGAGCCGAGCTGGGCCCTGGCGGAGGAGGGCGACCGCACCCGGCTGGCCGAGGTCCTCGACGTCCCCGAGACCGGTCCCGGCCGGTTGCGGGACCGGGCCTGGGGCCGGCTCGTCACCGCCCTCGAGGGCGGCTCGGTCCAGGGCGATCCGCTCCAGGACCTCGCCGAGGGCGGCTTCGTGACCTACCAGGACGTGGGCGAGGTCGAGTCGGGCGTCGACGTCCTGGCCGGGGTGGGGGAGCAGGTGGTGCTCGTGTCCGGGCCCCGATCGCAGCTGGCTCCCGAGCTGACCCTCGCGCTGGGGCAGGGGCTGGTCCGGGCCGGCGTCCCCTCGGTGGTGGCCGAGGCGTGGGACGAACAAGAGGACGGCCCCGCCCGCGGCACGGTGGCGGGTCTGGTGCGGGACCAGGACGAGCTGGCCGACGCCCTGAGCACGGTCGACGACCTCGACCTCGTGCAGGGCCGGGTGGCGGCCACGCTGGCCCTGGCCGACCTCCGCAACGGGGTGCGCGGGCACTACGGGTACGGGTCCGACGCCGACCGCCCGCTGCCCGAGCGCCCTCCCGCGTGAGCACGACCTCGGTCGTGCTCACCGAAGAGCACAGCAGCGTCGGTCATCCCAGCGCCATCCGCCGGATGGCGCCTCGATGATCGTGGCGGCCGACGAGGGCGAGCTGCTCGACGACGGCGGCGCGCTCGCCTCGGGCCCGCCCCGCACCGTGGCCCGCGCCGCCGCCGGGATGGGCCTGGCCACGGCCGCGTCCCGGGTGCTCGGCGCTGTCCGGGTCCTGGTCGTCGCCTCGGTGCTCGGGGCCACCGTGCTCGGCAACGTCTTCCAGTCCTCGAACGCCCTGTCGACGGTGCTGTTCGAGCTGCTGGCCGCCGGGGCCCTGTCCGCCGTGCTGGTCCCCTCGTTCGTCGAGCTGCTCGACCGGGGCGACCAGCGGGCGGCCGAGCAGCTGGCGGGAGGCGTCCTCGGCCGGGCCCTGCTCGGGCTCGGGGTCGTCTCGGTGGTGGGCGTCCTGGTGGCGCCCCTCCTGGCCGCCCTCCTGACGACCTTCGTGCCGGACCCCGCCGTGGCCGAGGAGGCCGAGGCCCTCTCGACGTTCCTGCTCCGCTTCTTCGTGCCCCAGCTGGTGCTCTATGCCGTGGGGGCGGTGGCCACGGCGGTGCTCCACGCCCGCCGGGTCTTCGCCGTCCCCGCCGCCGCGCCCATCGGGAACACCGTGGTCATCATCGCGTGCCTGCTCGCCTTCCGGGCCGCCGCCGGGCCCGATCCCGGCCTGTCGCTCTCGCTCGAGGAGAAGCTCCTGCTGGCCATGGCCGGCACCCTGGGCGTGGCCGCCTTCGTGGCGGTGCCCGCGGTGGCCCTGCGGGCGTCCGGCTTCCGGCTGCGGCCCCGGCTGGCCCGGGGGGACGCCACCGTGCGCCGGGCGCTGGCCCTGTCGGGCTGGGGTGCGCTGCAGCACGCCGGGGCGGCGCTGCTGCTGCTGGCCGCCATCGTGGCCGGCGGCAAGGTCGACGGCGGCGTGGTGGCCTACCAGGTGGCGTTCTTCGTCTTCCTGGGGCCCTACGCCATCGTGGCCCAGCCCCTCCACACCGCCATACTGCCGAGGTTGTCCGGCGAGGCCGCCCGGGGTGACCACGAGGCCATGGCCTCGTCGCTGCGCTGGGGCCTCGGTGCCATGGCGGTGTGGCTGCTGCCCGTCACCGCCGCCCTCGTGGGGCTGGCGGCGCCGGCCGTCCAGCTCATCGCCTTCGGGGCCGCCACCGAGGGAGCGGGAGAGGACCTCATGGCCGCCGGCGTGGCCGCCTTCGGAGCCGGCCTCCTGGCCTACGGCGCCTTCCTCCTGCTGGCCCGGGCGTGGTACGCGCTGGGCGACACCCGCACGCCGGCGGTGGCGGCCCTCGTCTCCGCCGCGCTGGGGTCGGTGGCCATGCTCGTGGCGGCGCAGGTGACCACGGGGACGGCGCTGCTGGCCGCCCTCGGCCTGGCCCACAGCGCCGCCTTCACGATCGGGGCGATCTCCCTCGGCGTCGCCCTGCGCCGCCGGCTGGGGGCGTCACTGGTTCCGGCCGGTGTGGGGCGGGCCGTCGTGCTCGCCGCCGTGGTCGGGGTGGCGGCGTGGGCGGCGGTGTCGGCGGTCGACCCGGAGGGCCGGCTGGCGACGGCGGCCGTCCTCGTGGTGGTGGGCGGGGTGGGGGCCCTGGTCTACGCCGGGGCCGTGCGCCGCGTGGGGGCGCTGCCGCCGCCCCTGCCCGCCGCGTGAGGGGCCTGCGCCCGGTCGTCGCCGGGCTGGCGGTGGTGGCCGCCCTGGCCGGTCCGTGGGCCGGTGCCGCCGGGGCGGCCGAGCGGCCCGTCGACCGGGTGCTCGTGGTGTCGGTGCCCACGGTCACCTGGCGGGACCTGGAGGACGCCGACCTGCCGGCGCTCGAGGGGCTGCTCGACCGCTCGGCGGTCGCCGACCTGTCCACCCGCAGCGTGGTGCGCAGCACCAGCGCCGGGGACGGCTACACCACCATCGGGTCGGGCACGCGGGCCCGGGGCCGCTCGTCGCTCGACGGCCTCGTGTTCGAGCGGGGCGAGGACTACGGCGGTGTCCCCGCCGAGGAGGCCTTCCGCCAACGGGTCGGGCGGGCGCCGGACACGCCCGTGTTCAGCCTCACCCAGCCGTCGGTGGTCGAACGCAACGACGCCCTGCCCTACGACGCCGAGGTCGGTGCCCTCGGGGTGACCCTCCAAGAGGCCGGGATCAACCGGGCCGTGGTGGCCAACGCCGACACCACCGCCGAGGGGGTCCCCGGCTCGGGCCCCACGGCGTACGGGCGGACGGCGGGCGTGTCGCTCATGGGGCCGGACGGCGGGCTGCCGGCGGGCGCCGTGGGCCCCGAGCTGCTCCGGCGGGACCCGGCGGCGCCCTACGGCCAGCGCCTCGACGTGGACGCCGTCGATCGTGCCTTCCGGGCGGCCTGGACCCCCCGGTCGGTGGTGCTGGTCGAGGCCTCCGACCTCGTGCGGGCCGACGCCTTCCGCCCGGTGGCCACCAGCGACCAGCGCCGGGTGCAGCACCAGGCGGCCCTGGCCGCCACCGACGAGCTCGTCGGCCGCCTCCTGTCCTCGGTCGACCCCGAGCGGGACGCCGTCCTCGTCGTCGGCCCCTACCACACGCGAGGGCGGGTCCACCTCACGGTGGCGGGCCTCTCGGCCCCCGGTGTGGAGCCCGGCGTCCTGCGCTCGGCCTCGACCCGACGGGCCGGGTTCGTGACCCTGGTGGACGTCGCACCGACGGTGCTGGACCAGCTCCACGTGGACCGCCCCGACTCGATGGAGGGCCGCCCGATGGAGCGGGTGTCGGGTGGGGGGAGCGCCGAGAGCCGGCGGGAGTGGCTGGCGGACGAGGACGACGCCGCCCTGTTCCGTGACCGCCTCGTGGGGCCGGCCAGCGCCCTCTTCGTGATCCTCAACCTGCTGCTCTGGCCGGTGGCCGTGCTCGAGCCGGTGCGCAGCCGACGCCGCCTGTGCCAGGCGGTCGAGGTGGCCGCCCTCGGCATGCTCGGGTTCCTGCCGTTCACTTACCTGGCCGGGCTGTTCCCCTTCCACGAGTGGGCGGACGGGGCCTACTGGGCCTTCGTCCTGCTGGGCGGGTTGGCCCTCGGCGCCGCCGCCCAGGTCATCGGCCGCCGCCGGGCCATCGATCCGCTCCTGCTGGCCCTGGGGGCGGTGTTCGGCCTGCTGGTGGTCGACGTGCTCCTCGGGGCCAACCTCCAGCTGAACACCGTCTTCGGGTACTCGCCGACGGTGGCCGGTCGCTTCGCCGGGCTGGGGAACCTCGCCTTCGCCCAGCTGGCGGCCAGCGCCCTGCTGCTCGCCGGCGTGGCCGGCGGGCGCATCCGCGGGACCCGGGGGGCGGTGGTGGGCGTGGGGCTGGTGGTCCTCGCCCTCGTCATCGACGGCTCGCCCTTCTGGGGCTCCGACGTGGGCGGCGCCCTGACCCTCGTGCCCGCCGCCGGGCTGACGGCCTCGCTCCTGCTCGGCTGGCGCCTGCGGTTGCGGAGCGTCCTGATCTGGGGCCTGTCGGCCGTGGTCCTCGTCGTCGGGTTCGGGCTGCTCGACCTGGCCCGGCCGGCGGACGACCGCACCCACCTCGGGCGCCTGTTCGAGCGGATCGGCAGCGACGGATGGGACTCGTTCGAGACGGTGGTCGTGCGCAAGCTCCAGGCCAACCTGTCGGTGCTCACGACCTCGGTGTGGACGCTCATGGTGCCCCTGGCCCTGGCGGTGGCCGCCTACCTGCTGTGGGTGGCCCCCGGCCGCCTGCGGCGCCTGCGCGACGAGCCCGCCGTGCGCACCGCCCTGCCGGGGCTGGGGGTGGCGGGGGTGCTCGGCTTCGCCCTCAACGACTCGGGCATCGCCGTCCCCGGGATGCTCCTCGGGGTGGTCGGGGCCTCGCTGGCCTACCTGCTCGTCCGGACCACATAGGCGATGGACGCGGTCGGCGGGTTGGCCACCTGGCTGCTGGCCTTCGTGGCCGGTGCGGTGGTGGTGCGGCTGCTGGTCGTGGGGGCGGCGGATGTGCTGGCCGCGCCGGCGCTGCGGCGGCGGAACTACCGCGACCACGGGCTGGCCACGGCCGGCGGGATCCTCATCGTGCTCGCCCTGGTGCCCATCGAGGCCGTGCGGGCGGTGCTCGAGGTGCTCGACCTGGGCCGGGAGGGGGCCAGCGGGGCCCGCGCCCTGGTGCTGCTGTGCTGCCTCGGCTTCGGGCTGCTGGGATTCGTCGACGACCTGCTGGGGACGCCGGCCGACCAGGGGTTCCGGGGGCACCTGCGGGCACTGGGGGAGCGGCGGATCACCACCGGGATGCTGAAGCTGGCCGGTGGCGGCGCGCTGGCCTTCCTCCTGGTGGCCGCCGCCCGCCCGGAGGCGGGGTGGCGGCTGGTCCCCGACGCGCTGCTGGTCGCCCTGGCCGCCAACCTCGTGAACCTGCTCGACCGGGCGCCCGGGCGGGCCATCAAGGCCGGGTTGGCGGCGGCCGTGCCACTGGCCCTGGTGGCCGGCAGCGGACCCGTGGGCCTCGCCCTGGCGCCCGTGCTGGGCGGGGCGGCGGGCTTGCTCGGCGACGACCTGCGGGAGCGCCTGATGCTCGGCGACACCGGGGCCAACGTCCTCGGGGCGGCCC
>Ga0126307_10000693_pt1 | contig 22040 bp, 22 predicted proteins | sample Plot28_FD_89955 | JGI IMG/M metagenome (GOLD analysis project Ga0126307, IMG submission 89955) | Serpentine soil microbial communities from UC McLaughlin Reserve, CA, USA - Plot28 | ecosystem: Environmental > Terrestrial > Soil > Grasslands | place: USA: UC McLaughlin Reserve, Lake County... | reverse complement strand
GGCCGCGGCGGCACGGCTGTGGATGCAGAGCGCCGAGGAGCATACGGCCCACGACCGGGTCTACGAGACGGCCCCCGACGCCGAGAAGACGATGCGGCGCTTTCTTGCCGACGTGGCGAACAACGGCTACTCTTTCCTCTTCGTGGCCGCGGCAGCAGGCCGAACGGTGGGCTTTGTCTCGGGCGAGCTGCGTCAGGGCTCCCCGACCTTCCTCCCGAAGACGTGGGCCTCCGTGGATGATGTCTTCGTCGAACCCGAATACCGTAACCAGGGCATGGGACGAGCCCTCCTCCAGAGCGTCCAGGCCTGGGCGCAGGAGAGGGACGCAGACGGCATCTCACTGCAGGTCGCCGCCGCCAACGCCAGGGGCCGCAAGTTCTACGAAGACCTGGGATTCAGGGAGATCTCGGTGTACGAGGTGTTCGAGTTTGAATAGAGGCTACAGACAGGTTTCAACTTACAGGTCTTCGTTGTCGTCGATGGGTAAGGAGCGCGAGAGGAGTCGTACGCCCGTCTCGGGCTCGTAGCCGAGGGCGGCGTAGAACGTTTCGGCTTCGTCATCTTCTACCTGTACTTCAACGTAAGAGATGTTCTGATTTGTGCAACGCTCATGCGCTGCTCTCAGCAGGGCTCGGCCGAGGCCCTGACGTCTGGCCTCGGGACGCACGTAGAGGTCTTCGATGCTGATGAATTGGTCGCCCGCAGAGACGTTGAGGTGGTAGGCGAGGACGGCCACGCCCGTCATTCGCCCTTGCATCCGGGCAACGAGCACCTCCATGTCTCCGGCTTCTACGGCCTTGCGCAATCTTTCGGCGAAGTCCTCGGTTACGGGCTCGCCGCCCCTGAGGGACTCTTCGAGGAGCGACAGGGGCCCGGACAGGCCGGTTGCGGGGACAGGGACGACCTCGACCTGGCTCAACGTCCGATCGCGCTGCTGGTGATCCTGGCCGCTGCTCGGATAGCGAACTCTATCTCCATGTCTCCGACGTCGAGATGGGTACACAGGCGTGCGAAACCAGGCTTGCCGGGGGTGGCGAGCACGCCTTCGCGGGCGAGGGCCTGCAGGAAGGCGGGAGGGTCGTCGACATCGACGAGGACGAGGTTGGTCTCCGGTTCGTGTGCGTCGTAGCCGGCCTCTCGCAGCCCGGCGGCTAGCTTGTGGGCGCGTTCGTGGTCCTCGGCGAGCCTGTCTACGTGGTTCTCGAAGGCGTAGAGGGAGGCGGCTGCGATGACACCCGCCTGACGCATGCCTCCCCCGAAGGCCTTGCGCGCCCGGCGCGCCTCCTTGATGGTCTCCTCGTCCCCGGCGAGCAGTGACCCGACGGGTGCCCCGAGACCCTTGGAGGAGCACACGGAGACCGTGTCGGAGTGCGCGCACCACTCGCTGGCGGGGACGCCGGTCGCGGCCTGCGCGTTGAAGAGCCTGGCACCGTCGAGGTGGACCCTGAGGCCGAGGTCCTTGGCCGTCGTGGCCACCGCGACGAAGTCCTCCAGCGGGTAGACCTTGCCGCCTGCGGTGTTGTGGGTGTTCTCGAGGCAGAGCAGCCTCGACCTCGGGAAGTGGACGTCCTCGGGCCTGACGGCTGCGCGGACGGTCCCCGGGTCGAGGACCCCGTTCTCGCCTGAGAGGGTCCGAAGCTGGACGCCAGAGAGCACCGCCGGGGCGCCGGCCTCGTAGACGAAGATGTGGGAGCCCTCGTGCAGGAGCACCTCCTCTGCGCGATTCGTGCCAATGTGGACCCCGATCTGGTTGGTCATCGTCCCTGACGGCGCGTACAGGGCCGCCTCCTTGCCAAGCAAGTCGGCCACGTACTCCTCGAGCCGGTTTACCGTCGGGTCCTCACCGAAGACATCGTCACCGACGGGCGCCTCGAGCATCGCCCGCCGCATACCCTCCGTCGGACGGGTAACGGTGTCGCTGCGAAGATCTATCAAGGGTCGCCTCCATCACTCTGTTCAGCCGTTCCGAGCACCCGAAGGGTGGTCGCGAAGTGGATCTTCGCCACCCCTGCCAGGCCCTCCTCACCTAGTTCCCAGACCACCCGCCGACCGGCCTCGATTACATGTGTCGCGCCGAGTGGTAATCTGAACCCGACCTGCTGCGAGAGACGCTCGATCTCCTGGAGTTGCGACGCCCGCGCCACCACGGACGCGGCGGCCACGGCAGCGTCGTCCTCGGCCCGAGGACGTACCTCGAGCCTGACGCCCTCGGGCACGAACGGCTCCAGATAGGAGCGGGCGGATGCAGCGAACTGATCCACAACCACCACCTCGACCTCGCTCGCAAGTTTACCCATGATCTCGGCGTCGAGTTCTCCGAGCAGCCTGTTGACGTTTCCGGCGTGCCCCCGACGCGCCTCGTACTCTCTGGGCGGGAGCGAGATGACGTGGACGTTGTGCCGGCCCACCGCTTCGAGGATGCGCCCCGAGACCCGACGGATGCCTGGGGCCCTGATCTCCTTCGAGTCCCTGACCCCTATCTCCTGCAGCTTTTTCGCCGTCTCTGCGTGTGCTACCCGGACCCCGGCTACTACCAGTGGACCGAAGTAATCACCCTTCCCGGCCTCGTCGATCCCGAGCCTCGGCGTACCGTCGAGGACGGGTCTCTGTCCCGTGCGGGTAGTCGAAGCTTGGGTGCTGCCGGCCTTCGTCTGCGACGTGCGCCAATCCTCGAGCAGGGCTCGCAACTTTGAAGCTCTACCTCCGGTAGATATCTTGCCCGTGTGATAGACGTTCAGCTTCGCGGTCTCGTCGTCGCGGGCCAGATCGTACTGGGTACCATGATCTATGGTTCTGCTACCTGCAATTTCGACGCCTTCTTTGTCGAGAAGCAGGCGCAGTTCCGCGGGTACTCTTATGGGTGGGGCTTGGTTCAAAGGACCTCGAAGCCTTCGAGGTCACCGCCGGCGCTCTCGAAGTCCGTATCCACGTTCTCGACCCAGGCATGCTGGGGGCCCTCTTCGCACCAGCGGACCATCTCCCTGACCCTCTCAGAAGGGCCTTCGAACAGGGCTTCGACCTGTCCGTCTGGCACGTTCTTCACCCAACCAGCCAGGCCGAGTTCTTCGGCCTTCTGCCTTGTCGAGTCCCGGAAGAAGACCCCTTGCACCTGACCTGAGACCATGACGTGCGCGCGTTCCAGATCGCTGTCTTGCACTTTGCGTACCTCCGCTGGGAGCCTCTAGTTTATCCTTCTTATCGGCAGGTTCACCAGATATGCTAGCCTAGAGCGGCCATGAAATCAGAGAAGCAAACGGTCTCCGGCGTGCCTGGACGCGAGAGGAGCCCTGACAGGGCGCTCCTAACCCTGGTCGTACCGACGTGCAACGAGGCCGACAACGTCCCGAGGCTCGTGCACGGGTTGCGCGAGAGCCTTTCGGAGCTGGATTACCGGATGGTCTTCGTGGACGATTCCACGGACAGGACGCCAGAGGTGATCCAGGACCTCGCAGAAGAAGACGGACGCATCCGCCTGGTGCGCCGGGAAGGGGCGGAGCGGTACGGTGGCCTCTCGACGGCCGTGACGACGGGTATGGAGCTCTCCTCTGGCGCGAGCGAGTACACCTGCGTGATGGACGCGGACCTGCAGCACCCTCCCGAGAAGGTGCGCGAGATGCTGGAGATCGCACGCCGCTCCGACGCAGACGTCGTCGTGGCGAGCCGCTACGCGTCTGGCGGCAGCCACGCCGGCCTCCCCGGCATAATGAGGCGGGCCGTGTCCGTGGGGAGCAAATACCTGGCCCAGATCGTCTTCAAAGAGGCACGCAAGACGAGCGACCCGATGACTGGCTTCTTCCTGGTAAAGAACCAGGGGATCTCGGGCATCCAGTTCAGGCCGACGGGGTTCAAGGTGCTGCTCGAGATCCTCGTTTGCGCACCCGAGCTCGAGGTGCTCGAGGTGCCTTTCGACTTCCAGGCCCGCCATGCCGGGGTATCCAAGGCGACCGCGCGCCACGGCCTCGAGTACCTGGCCCACATACTGAGCCTATTCTGGTACGTGCCCTCGGCGGGGCGTCTCTGGAAGTTCCTCCTCGTCGGGGCCTCCGGCGTGCTGGTCAACATGGCCACCCTCATCGTGCTCGCCGAGTACTTCGACGCCAACAAGGTTATAGCCTGGATGTTCGCGGTCGGGCTCTCCATCTTGAGCAACTTCCTCCTCAACAACGCGTTCACCTGGCGCGATATCAGGCACTCGAGCAGGATCCACTTCTTCCTGCGCGGCGTCCTCGCCTATCCCGTCGCCGTGATGGGCATAGGAGCGAACTTCGCGGTCTGGTACCCGCTCGTGAAGTACGTCTCGGACGCCTTTCCGTACTACGCGCTGTTCAACCTGCTCGGCATATTGGCCGGGACCAGCGTGAACTTCATCCTCTCCTCGCGCCTCGTGTTCCGCCCCTCGATGCCAAAGAACCTCGACCCCGATGCTCCGAAGGAACAAATAGCCGAGATGATAAGACGAGAGCTGAAGGCCGAGAGGGTAGGTCTGATCAGGGTCCCTGATCTCATACCCCTCGAAGGACATTCGCCCCAGGACCTCACCTCCTCGGACCTCAGCGTGATAGACCTGGTCGTCAAGACCACCCACCCCACCCTGACCGTGACAGGCCCCCGACGCCTGCCCCAGGCCCGCACGAACGCCCGCTGGACCAACTCCCTGGCGGTCCCGATCCTCCACGGCGGTCGCGCCGTCGGGGTGGTCTACGCAACGCGGAAATCTACGGAACCCTTCACCGAAGAAGACCTCCACTGGCTGACCGCATATACCAGCACAGCATCAAGGATATTCGACTAACGTCAGAAGTCAGCCCGCTACGCCCTTCGGGCTTCCGCTCGTCAGCACCCTTCGTGCCTCATACGGCCCTCGCTCTCAGCATTCAGCTTCTTCTGCTCCGGCTTCGCTCTGCAGCGCATGAGAAACCGCTGCTCTCAGCAGTGCGTTCTACGCTCGTGATGTCGCTGCGAGACGATTAGCTGAAAGCCGCCGGCCAAAGGGAGGCGGCAGGCTGACTAGCTGACATGCTGACAAGCGCGGACTGGGGAAGGTCAAACCTTCCCCAGTCCGCAATAGCAGCCCCTCCCATCAGGAGCCTCCAACCGGACTTCATCACCCCTCCCAGCCGATGAAGTCCGTCGCGATCCCACGCCTAGACCCAAGCTTTAAACCGAGCCCCGGACAAGCGGGAATCGCTCGAACAAAAAATTAGCATCCACCCACATATCCCGCAACCTTTCGCAATCCCTTTACCTAAGCCGGAAAATGTGTGTCATGTGCCTTCGGATACGATATGTCCGCTACCCGCTTCAGACCAGCACAACATGTTGAGTCTCGACCAAAATCTTAATCTGCCTCGAAACGTACATATACCGTCAGTAGAGGGTCAGCTAAGTTTAAGGTTGAGATCTATTCATTGGTATCGGCAGGAGCCTTGGGCGGTCACTGGGCGGATTCTAATCGTGGTCAGCGGGAGCGAGGCCGCGGGCCGAGCTGGTGCGCTTTATACTACTTGTATGAGGCCAGTTTGCTTTCTGTCCGACTTCGGTCTAGCCGACGACTTCGCGGGCACGTGCAAGGGCGTGATGTTGAGGGTCGCGCCCGGGGTTTCCATCGTCGACCTGACGCACGAGGTACCTGGCTTTGGAGTAGAGGCGGGGGCTGAGATCCTGCGGCACGCTACCCGCTACATGCCAGCGGACACGGTATACCTGGCGGTGGTGGACCCTGGCGTCGGCACGGAGCGACGAGGGATCGCTCTACGGAGCCAGAGCGGGGCCCTGCTGGTCGGTCCTGACAATGGGCTGCTCGTTCAGGCCGCGGAGTCTCTGGGTGGAATCTCGGGGGCTTGCGCGCTCACAGAGGCTCGCTTCCACCTGCGCCCCGTCTCCAACACCTTTCACGGCCGCGACGTCTTCGCCCCTGTGGCGGCGCATCTTGCGGCCGGGGTCGGGCTCTCGGACCTCGGGGACCCCGTCGACCCCTTTTCACTGGTACGTCTCGGCCCGGTCGGCGCCCTCGTAGACGAGGAAGGCGGTTTCGTCGCCCACATCATCTCAATCGACCGCTTCGGCAACGCAAGGCTCTCCGTCATGCAGGAGGAGTCGGGGCTCGAGTATGGTGAATCGCTGAATGTCGACGCCGGGGACGGTGAGATGTCGGTTCGCTACGTCGAGACCTTCGGGTCGGCCAAGGCTGGCGAGTTGGTGCTGGTCCCTGACTCCCACTGGCGGGTGAGCCTCGCAATAACCAAAGGTAGCGCGGCCCAAGCGCTCGCGCTCCAGGTCGGAGGAAAGGTGCGCCTGTTACCCTCGACGTACGACGGTGACTGAACGCCGTAACCCCAGGTCTGGTCCACAGGGGGGCCGGAGGACCGCTCCCCTCTCGCCAGGGGAGCGAAACCGGATGCTGCGGGCTGCGGCGCTGCGTCCGATCAACCTCCTGATGGTCATGATCGGTGTCGGCATCTTCGCAACCACCCTGGCATGGTGGTTGCTGCCCTTGACCTTCGTTACCTACGCCTCCCTGGTCTTCCTGGCCTCGAGAGACCCTGTCTTCCAGCGCAAGGTCCTCGGGGGAGATGAGGTTCCGAAAGCATCACCGAACGCCGTAGAGAGCAGTGACCTCTCTCCCGAGCGCCGCGCCCGCTGGCTCCCGCGCGGAGAGACCCGCCAGAAGGTAGAGGCAGCCCTCGATGTCTACCGCAAGGTCATCGCCGCCATCGAGACCTCGGATGACGTAACCCGGGCCGTCCTGGAAGACTCGCTCCCCAGGCTGCACGCGGCGGCAGACCGGCTCGTCGACGTGGCTCGGGGCAGGGAGAAGGCCGCCGAAGTCGCACGTGACCTCGGCCGGGACGCCGGCTCCTCCGTGAAGACCCCGGCCAGGCGGGAGAACCTGCGCGAACTCGAGGATAGAATAAGCGCCGCGGACGCCGAGATCTCCGACACCTTCGAGGAGCTTCAGGACCTGAGGGCGAAGGTCGTAAGGGTCTCCTTAGACAGCGCGAATCCTGCCAGGGCGAGCGACCTCAACGCTTCACTCGACGGCCTCAACGCCAGACTCGAAGCCTTGAGCGAGGTCATGTCCTCGCAAGAGGAGCCACCCCGATAGCCAGGCTTCAGTAATGCTCTGGGAACAGACGCGGGAAACTAGCGGGCCATGTGCAGCTGGTGAGATACAGAAGTGCGGACGCACGCACGAGCGTGCGAGATCCGGCCGCAGGGCTGGCATGCTTCGTGCGGCTAGGCCGAGCTCGCCTGCCAGCCCTGGCCGTCGGTCTTCTCCTCGACGACCTCGGGTTCGCGCGCGGGCCTGCGCACGGGGACGCCGCCCAACTCCTGCCTGGACTCCTCCACCGAGATAAGCGAGTCCTGGAACCAGTTCTCCAGCTGTCCCATGACGCGGTCCCGGTACACCTCGGAGCCGCCGGAGACCTCCTCGGCGTAGCGCTCAGCACCATCTATGACCTCTCCGGCCCGACGCTCCGCACGCCGGTGGAGCTCCGTCTCGGGGACCATCGCGTTGGCGCGATGGTGGGCTTCCTCGACTATGCGCTGGGCCTCCTCCTCCGCCGCAGCGACCGTGGCCCCGCATTCTCGGCGTAGCGACTCGGCCTCGGCCAGCTCAGGGGGCAACGATCCCCTTAACTCGTCCAGCATCACAAGCAGATCAGACCGATCCACGACGACCCGCCCTTTGCTCATCGGTACGCCGGATGCGTCCTGAACAATCGCCTCCAGCTCGTCCAAAACTCCGCTTATGTACTGCATGTCTTCTCTCATAGCCCGAACCCTAGCATGCTCTTACAGGCTACGCCAGCCTTTCTGAAAGTATTTTTCGATGCTTTACCTCATCTTCAGGTCTAATTTGATCTTAAGGTTAAGTGTAAGTTTGTTACACGAAAGTAAAGACCTCTGCCGCGGGCTGAGAAGCCCGGTTCTGAGCTATATTGAGGGGATTCTGCGAGTTATCCACAGGCTGTCTCGTCGAGTATGCAGGTTCAACCACGTTGTCAACACGCCGGCTGCGGCTAGTCAGCTTGTCAGCCCGCCGCCTCCCTCCGGCTGGCGGCTTTCAGCTCTCAGCCATCGGCTTTCAGCAGGTCGTTCTGCTGCCTCCTCATGCGCGTCGGACCCGAGGGCCGCTGGCAGCGGTGCCTCGTGCGCGGCGGGCGAGGTCCGGAACTGGAGAAGCTGAAGGCTAAGAGCGAGGCCGTGAGGCCGAAGCGTGCCGCCACGCTCTAGAACTGGCGGTTCGCCACGCCGGCGGCGATCGCGGCGAGAACCATCGCGATCAGGGGCCGCGGGTTGAGCGCGCCAGCGAGAAGGTCTGGCGCAAGCAACACAAGGAATGGTAAGGCCGTGGCCAAAACGGAGATGATGATTGCGAGGGGACCGCCGTTACGGCCCCCTGCGCGGTTGATCAGGGCCCCAGCCCCGTAGCCGGCCGCGGCGGAGATCAACCAGGTGAACGGGAGGAGGAATAGTACGTAGGCTACGGGGACGCCTGCGACGGCGACCCCGACGCCCGCGAGAATGCTCTTTACGACCTGATCCGTCTTCATGACGCCGGCCCGCGCTCCTCTTGGTAGCCTGGCGTCGTCGGGGCACTTTATACCGACGTCGGTGGCAACCATACACTCGGTACAGATCGGCCGCCCGCACGTGGCGCATGAGACGCGAGTCTCCCTTTTCGGATGCCTGTAGCAGTGCATGGAATCGGTCATCAGCGGCCCTTCCGCCTGCTCCGCGCGAGCTCGCCGCGGGGCATCAAGACCAGCTCCCTCCTGTAGCTCTGGTGGATTTCGGCGATAAGCCGGCTGTGCTCGAGTTCCTGTTGGTCCACCTCCTCGCGCAGAGCATCGATCTCGGCCTCCAACCTCGCCACCTGGTGCTCGAGGTCGATGACCTTCTTCACCCCGGCGAGGTTCATCCCCATCTCCTGGGTCAGCCTCTTGATGTAGCGGCCCAGGTCGACGTCCTCCTGCGAATAGAGCCTCGTGTTCTTTATGCTCTTGCGCGGACGCAGCAGGCCCTTCTGCTCGTACATCCGTAGCGTCTGCGGGTGCACCCCGATAAGCTCGGAGGCAATCCCGATCATGTAGACAGGACGTTTTCTGAGGTTCACGATCCCACCTTCTTGAAGAGATCCTCCCTGACGTCCTCGTCCCGTTCCTCGGCGAGGGCCTCGAGGATCTCACGCTCCCGCCGCTTTAGCTTCTTCGGCACGACCACCCGCACCCGCACGATGAGATCCCCCTTCTCCCCGCTGTTCTTCTTCGCCTTAGGGGCTCCCGCGCCGCGCACCTTGAACTGCTTGCCGTCCTGCGTGCCGGCCGGCAACTTGAGCTTCACAGTACCTCCGCCAGGCTTCGGCACCTCGATCTGTGCCCCTAGCACCGCCTCGACGAAGCTGACAGGCACCTCGACCACGAAGTCGTCGCCACGCCGCCGGAAGACGGGATGCTCCTCGACCCGCGTCACCACATAGAGGTCTCCCGCCGGCCCCCCTCTCCTGCCCGCGCTTCCCCGACCAGGGATCCTGACCTTCATGCCATCCCTCGCCCCAGCCGGTATCCTGACCTTGACCTGCCTGCTCCTGCGTACCCTGCCGTTGCCGCCACACACCGCGCATGGCTTCTCGATGATCCTGCCCTCTCCCCCACACCTGGAACACGGCGTCGAGAGCGCGAAGAACCCCTGGTCACGGTTCTGCACCCCCCTGCCACCACACTCGGGACACGTCAGCGGCTTGGTACCTGGTGCCGCCCCAGTACCCCTGCACTCGCCGCACGACTCCTCTACAGGCACCCCGACCCGCGTCGTGACTCCGTTCAACGCATCTTTGAAACTCAACCTGATGTTTACGGTTATATTCTCGCCCTTCGCCCTGGCCCTCTGGGTGGTACCGCCCGCGCGTCCGAAGATGTCCCCGAGGTTACCGAAGCCACCTAGCAGATCCGAGATGTCCTCGAAGTCCGCGCTGCCTGGCTGCCTCTGTCGCGCCCCCTGAGAGCCGAAGAAGGTGCGGGGCCCTTCGTCGTATTCCCTTCTTTTCTCGGGGTTGGAGAGGACCTCGTAGGCGTGCTGTATCTCCTTGAAACGCTCTTCGGCCTGCTTGTCGCCGGGGTTGGCGTCGGGATGATACTTGCGAGCTAGCTTGCGGTAGGAGCGTCGGATCTCATCCTGCGAGGCTTCCTTGGATACCTCGAGAGCCTTGTAGAGATCCACCTTTTCCATACCCTAAACCTGCTTCGCAACTACAACTTTCGCCGGGCGAATCGGCTTGCCGTTGAGCACGTAGCCCCTCTGGAAGGTCTGGATGATGGTGCCTTCTTCGTGCTCCTCGGAGAACTGGCCCATGACGGCCTCGTGCACGTTAGGATCGAATGGTTGGCCGTCTGAGGCGACGGGCAGGAGACCTTCCTCGCCGAGCACTTCGGCTAGCTGATCCCTGGTAGCCTGCACGCCCTCGCGGATATCTCCCCCGACTTCGAGCGCGCGGTCGAGGTTGTCGAGGACGGGGAGGAGCTCCTGCACGAGCCTCTCGGACGCCAGCGAGAGTATGCGGCTGCGTTCCCGCTCCTGACGCTTGCGCGAGTTCTCGAACTCGGCCTTCAGGCGACGCAGGGCGTCGAGGTACTGATCCCGCTCCCGGCGCGTGGCCTCCAGCTCTACCGAGAGCACTGTCGCATCATCCGATTCCGGGTCCCCGCCGGTGGCGGTGGCCTGTTCGGAGTCAGTGCCCCCCGTCGGGCCTGTGCCCTCCCCGTTCTCGAGGGAGGCCGGGTCGACCGGGGAGCCCTCGACCTCCTCTTCCGGCCTTACGTCGTCTTTGATCTGCTGGTCTCGCTCTTTCTCCTCGCTGCTCAAAGCTCCCTAGTCCTCCTGTGGATGCCGCGCGGGCGGCCGGGGCGAAGATCTCCACCCGCGGCCGCCCGGCGATACTACTTCTGCTCCTGGCCGTCCTCGTCCTCATCGACGACCTCGGCGTCTTCTACCAGATCATCGGTATCCGTAGCCTCGGCGGAGCTGGCCTCTTGCTGTTGGGCCGCCTGGCTATAGAGCACCTCGGAGAGCTTGTGAGAGGCGGTCATCAGCGCCTCCTGCTTGCGCTTGATCTCCTCGACGTCGCCGCCAGCGAGCGCCTCCTTGGTCTCCTTTATGGCCTGCTCTATCTCCAGCTTGGTGTTGGGATCTACCTTCCCGTCCACGTCCTTGAGCGAACGCTCGATGGAGTACACCAGGTTGTCCGAGTTGTTGCGGACGTCGGCCTCTTCGCGGCGCTGTCTGTCCTCTTCGGCGTGCGACTCCGCATCCTGCATCATCTGCTGGATCTCCGAGTCGGAGAGGCCGCTGGAGGCCGTGATCGTGATCCTCTGCTCCTTGCCAGTCCCGAGGTCTTTGGCACCGACGTTGACTATGCCGTTCGCGTCTATGTCGAAAGCGACCTCGATCTGGGGCACGCCCCTGGGCGCTGGGGGGATGCCTACCAGCTGGAAGTTGCCGATGATCTTGTTGTAGGCCGCTATCTCGCGCTCGCCTTGGTAGACCTTGATCTCCACCGATCCCTGGTTGTCGTCCGCGGTCGTAAATACCTCACTCTTGCGTGTGGGTATGGTGGTGTTCCGCTCGATGAGCTTGGTGAACACCCCGCCCTTGGTCTCTATACCGAGGGAGAGCGGCGTGACGTCGAGAAGCAGCACGTCCTTGACCTCGCCAGCGAGCACGCCGGCCTGGATGGCCGCTCCGACCGCCACGACCTCATCGGGGTTGATGCCCTTGTGGGGCTCTTTGCCCGTGATCTCCTTGACCTGCTCCTGGACCGCGGGGATACGGGTCGAGCCGCCTACCAGTATCACCTGGTCGACCTGGCCCGGCTGCAAACCGGCGTCCTCCATCGCCTGGCGCACGGGACCGGCGGTCGCCTCGACGAGGTTGGCGGTGAGGTTGTTGAACTGCGCCCTCGAGAGGGTCAAGTCCATGTGCTTCGGACCGTTCTGGTCCGCCGTGATGAAAGGCAGGTTGATCGAGGTGCTGGTCGTCGACGAGAGCTCCCTCTTGGCCTTCTCGGCCGCCTCGACGAGGCGCTGGGCGGCCATCTTGTCCTTGGAGAGGTCTATACCCTCGGCCTTCTTGAACTCGGAGACCATCCACTCGACGACCTTGGCGTCGAAATCGTCGCCGCCGAGATGGTTGTTGCCGCTCGTGGCCTTGACCTCGAAGACCCCCTCGCCGAGCTCCAGGATGGAGACGTCGAACGTACCGCCGCCCAGGTCGAAGACGAGGATGGTCTGGTCCTGCTCCTTGTCCATGCCGTAGGCCAGCGACGCCGCCGTCGGCTCGTTGATGATCCGCTTGACGTTGAGCCCGGCGATCCTGCCAGCGTCCTTGGTCGCCTGGCGCTGGGCATCCTCGAAGTACGCCGGTACCGTGATGACGGCCTCGCTGACCTCCTCGCCAAGGTACTCCTCGGCATCCCTCTTGAGCTTCTGGAGGGTCATCGCGGAGATCTCCGGCGCAGAGTACTCCTTGTCGTCGACAGCTATCCGAATGTCCCCGCCAGGACCCGACTTGACCTGGTAACCGACACGCTCGGCCTCTGTCTTCACGTCACTGTAGCGCCGACCCATAAAGCGCTTGATCGAGTAGACGGTGCGCTCCGGGTTCGTGACCGCCTGCCTCCTCGCAAGCTGCCCGACCAGCCGCTCTCCACTCCTCCTGTCAAAGGCCACCACCGATGGCGTCGTCCGCTCCCCTTCTGTGTTGGTGATCACCGTCGGCTCACCACCCTCGAGTACCGCGACACAACTGTTGGTCGTGCCCAAGTCTATGCCAATGCTCTTGGCCATGCCCATACCTCCTGCGAGATGTCGTTATCTAAAGTGTTGTTAGTATAAAATCTAAGTGTCACGCTTGCAAGTTTTTGCAAGTTTTTCGTGCCGGGTCGCTGCTACGAAGGAGGTCTGGTATAAGGTAGGATACGGTGGTTTCCGGTGTTGTTGACGCTGGTAGTATGTCGGGAGGGTTCAGGGAGTCAGATTGGACGAGACGATCTTGTTGGTCGATGATGACGCGGCGCTGTTGGAGGTCACGTCCATCGTGCTGGCATCCGAGGGTTACCGGGTAATTACGGCCGAGGACGGGGTCGAGGCGCTCCGGACGCTCGGGCGCGAGGACTTGGATCTCGTGGTGCTCGACATCATGTTGCCGAGGATGAGTGGGTTCGAGGTCTTGAAGAAGATGCGCGAGCACACCGATGTCCCTGTTGTCTTGCTCACGGCGAAGAGCCAGTCCGTGGACAAGGTAGTCGGGCTCGAGCTTGGGGCCGATGATTACATCACCAAGCCCTTCGACACCAAGGAGTTGCTGGCGAGGATCAAAGCCATCCTCAGGCGTTTCGGGCGGGATGGGAGGGGCAGCGAGGGACTCTTGAGGCTTGGTCCTCTGGAGTTGGATCCCAACGGCTACACTGTCAGCCGCTCGGGGGAGATGCTGGATCTCACGCCCACGGAGTTCAAGATACTCGCGCTGCTGATGCGCCGTCCCGGGCAGGCCTTCACGCGGGCCCAGATCTCCGAGGCCGTCTCCACGGGGTCGCACTATCTGGCGAGCCGCTACATAGACGTTCACATAAGCAGGCTCAGGGCCAAGGTCGAGCGCGACCCTTCCAGGCCGGAGATCGTGCAGACCGTACCCAGCGTCGGCTACAGGGCCGCCAGGCCGCTCTAGGGAGAACGAGTATAGACAAGAGAGGAAATAAGGGACTCTGGCCGGCGCTGAGCTTCAAGGCCAGGATCTTCGTGGCCCTCGTCGGGATCTCTTCCGTAACGAGCCTGATCATCGGGCTGGTCCTATATTACTTCGCCCAGGATAGGCTTGTCCACGCGGAGAACACGCTACTCAAGCAGCGCTCCCAGACGGCGAACGCGGGAGCGCAGGACTTTTTGGAAGGCCTGCGCGACCCCGAGGACAAGACCCTCCCTCCCCCGCCCGACTACGCAGAGGAGCTCGTCCAGGCTGTCGCCGACCCGACGGGCCTCGAGGTGCTCTACGTAGGACCAGATATCGAACCCCTGGCCGCCCGCGACGGCCTGGGGGACCCCCTGGATCCCGCTAAAGCCTACGAGGGGCTCGACAGAGGGGTGCTCGAAGAGACCGCCGCATCCCCGCGGGGGGAGGGCAGGCTCGTGTGGAGCGAGGGGCGCTCGGGCTACGTAGCGGTGTGGCCGCTCACGGCCTCCGACGGCACCGTAAAGGGGGTCTTGGTCTACGACGTCCCCCGCGACGAACTAGGGGACACGCTGGCTTACCTGCGCTACGGCATCCTCGGGGCCATACTGACAAGCATCCTCCTCGCGGGGACGGCGAGCCTGATTCTCACGCGCCAGGTCACGCGCCCCCTCTCCGAGACCCGCGACGCGGCCATAAGAGTCGCCGCCGGGGATTACGCGACGACCGTGCCCGTCAAGAGCAGAGACGAGCTCGGCGAAGTAGCCAGGTCGTTCAACTACATGGCCGAGGAGATAGAGCACTACGTCGGGGAGATACAGGAGCAAAAGAGCCGTCTGGAGGCGGTCCTCGAGGCTTCTCCCGAGGCAGTCGTCGCGACGGACGCTGGCGAGCGTATCACGATGGCCAACCCGGCGGCGGCCAGGATGCTGGGCATCTGGGACTCGGACAGGGGGCGCACGATGGAGGAGGTAGGGGTTCCGCGCGCGGTCCTTAGGTGCCTGCGCGAGGCGGCTGCCAACGGGGTCGCGGTAAGGGAGATCGAGCTGGGAGAGAAGGCCTTTTGGGCTTACGCCGTCCAGATGGACAGGGGGCAGCCAGGCCTCGCAAGCAACGGCGGCGGGAACCCCGGCATCATCCTGGCCGTAAGGGACATAACAGAGCACCGCTCGCTCGAGAAGGCCAAGACCGCCTTCGTCTCGGATTTCTCCCACGAGCTCAGGACCCCCCTGACCACCATCCAGAGCGCGGTCGGTCTGCTGGAGCGGGCCCGCGACAGGCTCGACCCGCTTGAGCACAGGGCGCTGGAGCTCGCGGATCAGGAACTGAAGCGCATAAGGGGGATGGTCGAGGAGCTGCTGACCCTCGCCCAGATGGACTCCTGGAAGTACCAGCTCGAGGTAGGGCCGGCCAACCTGAGTACGGTCGTCCAGACTGCCATAGAGGCGGTCGAGGCCAAGGCCGAGAGGTTCGGCATAGGGATCTACTTCGACGACACGGGCGAGCACAGGTGCATCTGCGATGTCCAGAAGCTCTACCAGGTCTTCCTCAATTTGCTGGACAACGCGATCAAGTACTCCGACGCCGGCGCCAGGGTGGACGTGGAAATAGAGGAGGACGACTCGTCGTTGTCCGTGCGCGTCCGTGATACGGGTGTTGGCATCCCCGAAGAGGATCTGAACCAGCTCTTCGAGCGTTTCTACAGGGTGGACAAGGACCGCTCCCGCGCTACCGGGGGAAGCGGACTCGGACTCGCCATAAGCAAGCAGATAGTGGAGATGCACGGCGGCAGCATCTCCGTCGAGAGCGAGGTCGACGTAGGCTCGGTCTTCGAGGTTTGGCTCCCGAAGGCGTTCCTCTCCCGCTCCGTTAGCCATGCTCTTTAAGGCGCGGTCGGCAAGAGGGTTCGTGCTCTTCTCTATAGCAGCGCTCCTCGTGGCCGGATGCGCCCACGCCGACGAGGAGGTCTCCATCGCGCCCCTCGCCCCGGCGTCGGGCCGGGTGGACCCCGGGCTCGGCCCGGGGACACGGGCCCTCAGTTCGGGACCAGGGTACAAAGGATCGCCGAGCTGGAGCCCGCGGGGAGACAGGATCGCCTTTACGGTAGACGGCTACGTGGTGGACAAGCCGACGGACTCGGGGGACCAGAGGCGCTGGACAACCAGGGATTTCTTCGCGGAAGATACGGAGTGGGTCTCCGAGAACACCCTGATGATACTCGGCGCGACCCAACCCACAAAGACAGAAGAGATATCTAGCTCCCTGTACAAAGCGCTGGCCCGGGAGGATTCGCTGGGATTGGAGAAGGTCGGGAAGGAGGTCCTGGCGCTCGGCCGAGGCAGGGAGGGTTTGGTCTTCGCCCTCGGTAGCAATACACACGAGAGCGGACTCGCGCTGGTGCGTGGCGACGGAAGAGTCTACAGGCCCTACACCAGGCCCATCAAGGGCCGCGTCGCGGCCCTCTCACCTTCGCCCGCCGGCGACGACGGCGTCCTGGCCGTGCGCCCTCCCGGAGACCGTGAGATCTCGGGATTGAGCATATTCGACCTCAGAAAGGGGGAAGGGCGAGAGATAGCGCGGCTCGATGGTAACCAGGAGATCCTGGGCACGCCCCAGTGGACGGAGCAAGGCCTCTACTTCGTTGCGGGGAAGAAAAGCACGTCCCTAGACAGCGACGGCGCGGAGCCACTCTACTACCTCTACCATGTGCCGCAGGAGGGCGGCGCGCCTGAACCCGCGCCTGCCGTGGGAGAGGACTTTGTGGCCGCTAGCATCGGCGTCTCTCCCGACGGCGAGCGCCTGGCCGTCATCGGACGCCTCAACCCCAAGTCGCCGACCAACCTGTACGTGCTGGATCCCCTTGCGGAGGACTTCACAGCTGTAACGACCAACGAAGATATGGAGATAAAGACCGAGCCCGACGACCTAGCGTGGTCGCCTGGCGGCGAGAGCGTCGCCGTCATCGCCCGTGGCACCCCTTCTACAGAACCCGAGGTGCGTGCGGAACCCGCCGACAGGCTCTTGAAGGACTTCTACAACCTCTACGAGATACCGGTCGGTCGACCCGAGGATGCCCCGTGATGAGGGACATACTATTCTGGCTCTCCGGCGCGGTCCTGGCCTTCCTGGTCACAGCGGGAGCCTTCCTGCTGCTTGCGAACCTCGCCATCGCCCCTTCCGCGAAGAGCCTGACGTCGGGTCAGACACCAGGCGGGTCCGGAGGCACCGTGGACCTGGAACTGGATACAGAGCGGCTCGCGTCCCTCGAGCCGCTCCGCGATGAGAGCCTCGACCTGGTAGTAGAGAACGAGGGTGGCGAGCGACTGTCGGACGTGAACGTGACCCTGAGCGTCTCCTCAGAGAACACGGCCCTCTCGGATTCTCGCTACTACAGGCGGACGGTCGAGATGATACCCGCAGGCGGAGCCGCCGACGTGCGCTTCGAGTTCGACCTCCTACCCTCCGAACAACCCGAGGCAAAACCACCTGCGGCGACCCAGGAACCATCGCGTGAGATCCTGGAGCTCAGGGCCACGACGCCCGAGGGCAACTCGACGGTAAGGACGGTGATTCTGCCTCCTTGAGACCTTACCGGCTCCTCTGATCGCCCGAGGAGCGTGCCAGCGTGCCAGGCACGGGCGATTTCAGTCCGGGCAACTTTACCCTTCCGACCAGCGCCCGCGCCAGCTCCCCCACCTCGACGGCGCTCTTCAGGTCGATGTGTGCGAGCGTGTAGTAGCCCATACGGTAAGGGGCGCGGCGCACGGGTCGCCAGCCGCTCTCCAGGAGGAACGCAGTGTGCACGTGGTTGGGCGCCCCACTGTCGCTGGCTATCGCCTCGACCCTCCCGAAGCCTCGCTGCCTGAGATCCCTGAGCATCCTGACCAACAGCCGGCGGCGCGTGCGTACGTCTCCCCCGGCGTAGGCTAGCAGCACGGCCTCCTCGTCTATCGGCCCCACGGGGTAACGTGCCGCGCGCGCCAGTCGTTCCGGCGGCCCATAGACCACGAATCCCTGAACCTCTCCGCCACGCCGCACGGCGAAACCCGCCGTCCCCCAGAGGTCGTTCAGCTCGCGGAACCACTCTTCGGTCGAGTACCCGCCGCCGGTCCAGTACGAGATCACGGCCTCGAGACCTGGTACCTCGCGGGCGTCCTCGCCCTTGATCTCGCCGATCATCGGCACGAAAGAGGTGGGCCTCATCGCTCGGGACCCTGGCCGCCGTCCTTTGGTCCCCGCAGCCGCTCCCTGGTCTCCCTCACCTTCCGGCGGAGCTCCTCGGACCTCTCGGCCTCGAGGCTTGCGGTCTCTCGGGCAGCCTCAGGCTCGACATCGAGGGACACATCTCTGAGGTAGGGCCGCGGTGTCGTTGCCCCGCCCGAGGCGATAGATGAGTCGCCGAGGTCGACGACCTCGGGGCTTTGGCGCGACCCTTCGCGGACCTCGGCCAGACGCTCCCTCATCTGTTCCTGCGCCTCGAAATACGATTCGCGGCCCCGCTCGCGGGCCTCCCCGGCCCTGTTGGCGAGCGAGCCCCTCAGCTCCCTGCCGCTGCGGGGGGCCAGGAGTATACCCACAAGGGCCCCCACCGCGCCGCCGAGCACGAAGGTTCTCAGTCGCTGCCTGTCCAGCACCTATATCTCCTTCTGGGTCTCCAGGGTTATTCTAACCGCTTTTGGTGCGCGTGACGGGGACCCCGTACCTGGGAGTGCCCCCGTCGAGGAGCATCGCCGAGGCCTGGCTGTTGGCCCTGTCGGCTATCCCCGAGACCCTGTTGGCCACGATCTCGACGGCCTCGTCCGAGGTGTTCTCTATGGAGAGGTTCTCGACGGCCTGCACACCGGCCCTGGCTGAGCTCTCGACGATGTAGTCGTGGATCTGGCGTATCTCCCGGAAGTAGGCTATGTACTCCTCGGCAGGACGACGCATCGCCGTGCCCAGCGCCCTGATGTAGAAACGCGAGCGGTGTACGTGCTCGTCGGAGAGGTAGACCACGAGCGCGCACACGTTCGGGTGGTCGCGGTAGCGGTTGAGGATGATCTCTGGCACGAGGTGGACTCCCTCGACCACGAGGTTCGTCCCCTCTTTCAGGCCCCTGTCGACGATGGCCTCGACGCCGACGGCGACTTGGGAGACCTGCTGCCTGAAACCGTAGAGGACAATCTCGTCCTCCTCGACAGGCACCCTCAGGTCCTCGCGCTTTATCTCGTAGGAGCTCTTGTGGAGCAGAGGGAGTAGGTCGGGGCTTATGGCGCGCCGCAGGACCTCCCTGATCGAGTCGGTACCGACCACGCTCTGGATGTTGAGGCGCCTGGCCACGTCGGCGGCGAGCGTGCTCGTGCCCACCCCCGTCGCCCCGCCGATCAAGACGACTATGGGCTCGGTCGACTCCCTGAGTACGCGCCACTTGTCGAGCCTGCCGACGACGAAGGCGTCCTTCTTGACCAGCTTGTCCCTGACGCGGGCGAGGACCTCCTCCTCCTCGACGGTGTAGACCTGCTCGGCAAGGAGCTCGGCCCGCACCTCGCTCGCTATCTGGTGCGCCAGCTCGGCGCGCGCCCCGGCCTGCGCCAGGGTATGAGCCAGAATCCCCCGGGAGAACGGCGTCTCCCTGCCCCCCTTGACAATCGTGATCTCCCGCTCGTCCACTGCACCCTCCTAAAGCGCCGACGATTACTAGTCGCCAAGGATGCGGAGGCCCCCGAACTTCCTACCCCGCCGCTTCCTGATGCGGTTGAAGAAGAATAGCAGAAACCCGACCAACAAAAGCGGCACAATGGGCACGAAAAGCCCTACTGCTCCCCCAATAATCGCCACAACGTCTTCCATACCGCTCAAGAAAACCGTCGAAACGCCGGCCGACGAGACCCTCGACGAAGGACGCAGCGTTACCCGGAGCACGGCGACCAGGGCGGCGACCCCGGCGCCGACCACGAGTCCAGGGGCGGCGCCGGCGTCCAGGAGCGCCCCTGGTTCGTATACCGTCGCAAACAGGGCCGCGCCGGAGACCATCATGATGGGTATCATGACGTAGCCGAACGCGGGCTCCAGAGCCCGAACCTTGTCGAGTACTATCTCTACGACCGCCAGCGCCGAGAGCGTCAGAACAACGGTCCATCCGCTCTGCAGGCCAAGGATGTCGGGCGGCACGACAAGCCCGAGCTGTGCGAACAGGGCGAACAGCGCGAGAGGCAAGAAAGCCCTCACCCCGGCTACGGAAGCGAGACCCAAGCCAAGTAGTCCTGCCCAGATAAGACTCTCCACAGACTGCATTATACGCGGCCCAGGATGGATTCGTCCTGATCGGTACCCTGGCGGTAGGTCTAATCTGTGGGCCTCTGTGGGCTATACTTGCCTGACCCCTAGAGTTCGGAGGATTCGTGCCGGAGACCGTGACGATGGACAAGATAGTAGCCTTCTGCAAGCGGAGGGGCTTCGTGTACCAGAGCTCGGAGATCTACGGCGGCCTCCGCTCCTCCTACGATTACGGGCCCCTCGGCGTCGAGATGAAGCGGAACATCAAGGAGGAGTGGTGGCGCCGCATCGTCCACATGCGCGACGACGTGGTAGGCATAGACGCGGCGATCATCATGGACCCCAGGGTCTGGGAGGCCTCCGGACACACGGCGACGTTCAACGACATGCTCGCCGAGAGTCGGACCAGCGGTAGGAGGTACCGGGCAGACCACCTGATCGAAGACGCCACAGGACGCGAGGTCGAGGGCCTCAGCCCCGAGCAGTTGACCGAGATCATACAGAACGATGATCGCATCAAGGACCCGGTGGACGGTGGCAGGGACTTCGCGCCGGTCAGGCCCTTCAACTTGATGTTCGAGACTTACATGGGGCCCGTCAAGACGGCGGAGAATATCGCGTATCTGCGGCCCGAGACGGCGCAGGGTATCTTCGTAAACTTCAAGAACGTGCTCCAGACCAGCCGGGTGAAAGTGCCCTTCGGGATCGCGCAGCAGGGCAAGTCTTTCCGGAACGAGATCACACCAGGCAACTTCATCTTCCGCACCCGCGAGTTCGAGCAGATGGAGATGGAGTTCTTCGTCGAGCCAGGCACGGACGAGACCTGGCACGAGTACTGGATCAGGGAACGCTTCGACTGGTACCTGGACCTGGGCCTCGATCCGAACAAGCTCCGCAAGCGTGAGCAGACAGCGGAACAAAAAGCGCACTACGCCACCCGGGGAGTGGACATCGAGTACAACTATCCGTTCGGCGGCTGGTCGGAGCTGGAGGGAATAGCCAACCGCACCGACTACGACCTCAAAAAGCATGCTCAACACTCTGGCGAGAACTTGGAGTACTTCGACCAGTCAACGGGCGAGCGCTACGTCCCCTACGTCGTAGAACCGGCGGTCAGCCCGGACAGGATCATGCTCGCATTCCTCGTCGACGCGTACACGGAGGAAGAGGTGAGAGGCGAGGCGCGTACCGTGCTCAAGCTACACCCGCGCATAGCCCCGACCAAGGCCGCCGTCTTCCCACTCTCCAAGAAGGAGCCCGTCTCGACCATAGCCCGTGAGCTCTACGACGACCTCAAAGGTGACTACCGCCTCTTCTACGACGACTCGGGCTCGATCGGCCGACGCTACAGGCGCCAGGACGAGGCAGGCACTCCCTTCTGCGTCACGGTCGATTTCGACACCATCGAGGACAAGAAAGTGACCATCCGCGACCGCGACACCCTGGAACAGGAGCGCGTACCCCTTACCGCGGTAAGGGACAGGCTGAAGGCCCTTATATCAGGTTAGGACCTTCAGCCGTCGGGGACCTGAGGTGGCTACTCCTCCGGTATCTCGTCGTAGACCATCGTCAGGTCCATCCCCTGGGCGCGGCGGAGCAGGCGGAAGAACACATAGATCCCGAGCGCGACGACGTACAGGATCAGCATGTAGATCAGCGACGAGCCGACGTTCACTCCGTAGGTGTCGTTGAAGAGCCACGCCAGTATGCAGAAGATGAGAAAGCCCCCGAAAGCCACCGAGGTGACCGTGATGAGGGGAAGCCCGAGGACGCGGTAGCGGGCTATCGGGGAGGCGTTGTAGATGTCCGGCTTGAGCCACGGCATCAGCGCGGCCGAGACCGTCGAGCCGAGGAACGTTATGGCGATGACGAGCACCGCGTCGAGCACGTAGGTGGCGAAGTTCTCCCCGAAAGCGTACAAGTAGCTGATGGGGATGGATGGGATCAGCATGAGCAGCAGCGCCGCGTAGGGGACGCCGTTGTTCGAGGTTCTGGAGACCCACTCCGGGAGCACCCGGTCGAAGGCCGTGGCGAAAACGACGCGCGTGGAGGAGAGGAAG
>Ga0126307_10000692_pt1 | contig 22062 bp, 18 predicted proteins | sample Plot28_FD_89955 | JGI IMG/M metagenome (GOLD analysis project Ga0126307, IMG submission 89955) | Serpentine soil microbial communities from UC McLaughlin Reserve, CA, USA - Plot28 | ecosystem: Environmental > Terrestrial > Soil > Grasslands | place: USA: UC McLaughlin Reserve, Lake County... | reverse complement strand
TACAGGCATACAGGACATCAATAATATTGAAGTAACCAGCGGGCTCAAAGAAGGAGAACAAGTGGTAACCGGTCCTTACAACGCAATTAGTAAAACATTGAAAAGCGGGAATAAAATAAAAATTGTTTCACAGGACAAATTGTTCGAGAAATAAATCAATAGTGTATAGTCAATGGAAACACTCCGAAGCTTACCATGAATTTTTAATTACGAATCATGCAGAATAAGTTCAAGATCGGTGTTATTGGAAATGGCAGTTGGGCTACAGCTTTGGTAAAAATCCTGACTGATAATGGCCATAAAGTGAATTGGTGGATACGTAATGAGAGCTCTATTGACTATATTAAAAAGCGCAGGCATAACCCTAACTACCTGCCTTCCGCTTATTTTAATATTGCATTACTAAACCTGCAGAATAATGTGCAGGCAGTGGTAGATGAATCAGACCTATTAGTGATGGCCGTTCCCTCTTCATACATGTTAGGAGTGTTAGATGGTATGGACAAAAAATCGGTAAAGAACAAAAAAGTTCTTTCCGCGATCAAAGGTTTAGTACCAGGCGAAGATGTATTGCTAAATGAGCACCTGGAGAAACAATTTGAACTGCCGCTGCAAAACTATTTTGCCGTACTGGGGCCCTGTCATGCAGAAGAAGTGGCGGCTGAAAAATTATCTTATCTCACTTTTTCAGGAACAGATGAAGTCACAACCAACGATATTGCTGCACTTTTCAAAACTTCGTATATCAATACTATTGTTAACGATGATATTCTGGGTGTGCAATACGCGGCCGTACTCAAAAACATTTATGCGTTGGGAGCGGGAATTGCACATGGCCTGGACTATGGTGATAATTTTTTAAGCGTTTACATAGCCAACAGCGCAGATGAAATGGCAGCCTTTCTGCGCAGGGTAGGGGCTCAACACATGGTGGTTGGGGAACACCACCAAAAGCATTCTCTTACCAATAGAAAAGACATCAATTATGCCGCTTCTGTTTACCTGGGTGATTTGTTAGTGACCTGCTATTCTCTTTATAGCCGGAACAGGACCTTCGGAAATATGATTGGTAAAGGATATACGGTTCAATCTGCACAACTTGAAATGAATATGGTAGCGGAAGGATATTATGCTTCCAGGTGTATCTATAATATCAATAAAGAAATACAAGCTGATATGCCCATTGCAGAAACCATCTATAAAATCTTGTGGCAACGCATGCAGGCTGAAGAAGGTTTTTCTAACATAGAGGAAGTGCTGGTTTAAATAAAAAGGTCGCTGGCAATTCCGTCGGCTAGTAGCATGCCCTTGTCTGTCAATTGGACTATGGAGTTGTTGACTGAGATTAATCCGCTTTTCGTAAACTTCTGAAGTCGTTGATTAATTCTTTTTTTCTCATTGGACCCCCATTCTTTTTCTATTTTATCCAAGTCAAGTCCCTCCTTTGTCCGCAAGGATATCATGATGCTTTCATTCAATCGATTTTTTGAAGACAGTATCTCCGTTTCTCTTTTAGGTAAACCTTTGTTTATACCAGAAATATAAATGTTGTTATTGGCAACATTCCACCTGCGTCCTGCCCCGTTATACGAATGTGCAGAAGGTCCAAGGCCCAGGTACTTTTCGCCTTTCCAATAGGATGAATTGTGCCTGCTTCGGCTATTGGGTTTGGCAAAGTTGGAAACTTCGTAATGCTCGTATCCTTTTTCTTTCATCCATTGCATGAGTAATAAAAATTGCCTGGCTTGTTTGTCATTATCAACATTAGTAGCTTTTTCTGTTTGTATCAATTTTTGCAAAGGCGTTTTTTCTTCCACCGTTAAAGCATAGCACGAAAGATGGGAGATGCCGTAACCGGTAGCGATATCTATATTTTGCTTCCACAGGTCATCCGTTAAAAGTGGGGATCCATAGATAAGGTCTATGGTAAGGTTGGTAAATCCTTCTTGCAGACTCCATTCAATGCATTGTCTGGCGTGTTGGGCGTTGTGGGCACGGTTCATCCATCGCAGTTCGTCCTCAAAAAAAGACTGTACACCAATGCTTAAGCGGTTGATGCCAATTTGTTTCCATTCCCGAAGTTTTTCTTTATTAACGTCATCGGGGTTTGCTTCTATTGTTATTTCGGCGTTTTCGGATACTATAAAATATTGACGAATTGTTTTCAAAAGTAAACTGCAATCTTCAATGGTTAAAAGACTTGGGGTACCGCCTCCAAGATAGATGGAGTCAATAGTTTCGTTTTGCAGGTAAGCTGATTCCATCTTGGTTTCGTTTACCAATGAAGAAATCAGCTCATCTTTAACCCGTAAAGAAGTGCTGAAGTGAAAATTACAATAGGCACATGCCTGCTTACAAAAGGGGATATGCAAATAAATTCCTGCCAATTTCGTTATTTAGTGTCCCGGCATCAACTTTGAAAGCCATCGATGCAGTTTAATATCAGATGACAAAACTAAAACACCTGCTCACAGTATTTATTTTTTTAACACAATTCTGTGTCGCTGCACAGTCGTATTCTATTCATTATTCGGGTGCGGATTTAGATTCTGCTACTTTGATACGGGAGGGGCAGTTACAAACTACATTTCCTACACAAGCAGATGCTTCAGCGTATATAATACAACTACCATTGGTGTTACAAAGCAAAGGGTACATAACAGCATCTATTGATTCCTTGCACTTAGATTCCGCCGAGGCCCGGGCTCAAATCTTTTTAGGACAGCAATATAAATGGACAAAGATTAATACATCGTCGCAGAGCACTTCTCTTTTAGAAGCTATTCACTGGAATGAGAAGGTGTTGAGTAATACTGTGAACTTTAACACCTTGCAGGCCTGGCAAAAAAAAATACTGGATCATTTAGAGGAAACGGGGCATCCCTTTGGAAAAGTGTACCTCGATAGTATCACCATAGACGGCGAGGAAGTCAGTGCAAATTTAAAAATAGATCAGGGTCCGCTATATAGGATTGACAGCATAAGAGTATTTGGAGAGGCCAGTGTAAGCAATATATTTTTGCAGCACTATCTTGATATTAGTAATGGAAGTATCTATGACAAGAAAAAGCTCAGAAACGTTTCAAAAAAATTGAAAGAGTTGAATTATGTGCAGGAGGAACGTCCATCTGACCTTAGTTTGCTTGGAACCGGTTCGGTACTTAATTTATATTTAAAACCCAAACGGAGCAGCCAGATAAATGCTTTGATAGGATTTCTGCCGAACAGTAATCAGCTAAACGGAGGTAAAAAATTATTAGTAACAATAGATGCAAACATTTTACTGCGGAACGCACTGGGCTCGGGTGAAACCATTGGTTTAGTATGGCAACAGTTGCAGAAAGGCTCTCCGCGGTTGAACCTGCTATTTGAACAGCCTTATATTTTTAAATCTCAATTTGGTCTTCATTTTTCGCTTGACATGTATAAGAGAGATAGTACTTTTCTCAATCTCAATATGAACCTGGGTACTAACTACCGTATAAGCGAGAGACAAACAGGATCTGTATTTCTACAGCGACGGCAAACCATTGTTAATGGCGTAAATACAGCATTGGTACTTCAAACGAAACGCTTGCCTGCAGAAGCTGATGTAAGTTCTTTAAACCTGGGAATTTCTTACGTTTTTAATAGTACAGATTATCGCTTCAACCCTAAAAAAGGAAGCGAATTTATTTTTACTTCTACGGCTGGAACGAAAAGCATCAAAAAGAATACACAGATAATTGAAATGAAAGACCCTTCTAATCCATCATTTAAGTTTGAACAGTTGTACGATACAGTGAAACCAAAGGTTTACCAGTTTAGGGTTACTGCCTCCGCTGCACATTTTTTTCCGGTCAGTGGGCAAAGCACTTTTAAATTGGGATTAAATGCGGGGATTTATCAAAGTGCCAATTATTTTCGCAATGAATTATTTCAGATTGGCGGTTATAAATTATTAAGGGGCTTTGATGAGGAAAGTCAGTTTGTATCAAAATATGCAATTGGTACTGCAGAATACCGGTACCTGATAGGATTAAACTCAGCCTTTTTTGCTTTTTTCGACGGCGGTTATGGCAAACACTTACAAGAAGCAAAGCCGGATCATACTTATTTAGGAGCAGGGCTGGGACTTTCGTTTGAAACAAAAGCTGGTATAATAAATCTTGCCTGGGCGGTTGGTAAGCGAAACGATCTTGAATTTAATCTGAGACAGTCGAAAGTGCATCTTGGCTTTACCAGTTATTTCTAATTACTTAACAAGATGAAATTTTATAGCAAATGTGGAGGTATTTGACATTGGTTTGTGCAATTGTAGCTGCGAATAATGCTGTAGGGCAAGAGGTTCAGGATTCATCAACTATTCGGGATACTGTCATAGCCCCCATTGTAAAAAGACATGTTGTCCCCTCAAAGCCAAAAGTAATATCAGCAACTTTTAAAGTACATGAGGACTCAACATTTTCCAATACAAAGAGAGACACCATTCGCGTGGCCTTAAATAATTCCTGGCTAAGAGATTCATTTCTATTTACAAACCATCCTTTTTACCGCTTTACTAATCCGTCCCGATATACTACAAACAATAGACAATGGCAAGGCAAGGAGGTTATTTTCTATTCACTCCTTGGCTTGCTTATCTTTTTTGCCCTCATTAAAAACAGTTTTCATAAGTATATACAGGATCTTATCAAAATATTTCTTCGCACTACTGTTCGCCAGCGACAGATCAAAGACCAATTAGTTCAAAGTCCGCTGCCCTCATTACTGTTGAACATATTTTTCCTGGTTAGTTTAGGAATGTTTTTGACCTTATTACTTCAACATTTCGGGCTAGGTTTGCAGTTCAGCGTTTGGTCCCTTTTTTTGTACTGCGTTCTGGGCCTAATAGTTATTTATGGAGTCAAATACCTGGCTTTGAAGCTTGTTGGATGGGCTTTGCAGTTGTCTGAGGCGTTTGATGCCTATATATTTATTGTGTTTACAACCAACAAAATAATCGGCATTTCTTTATTGCCCTTTCTCATTATTTTAGCTTTCACTTATGGAAGTGTTAGTCAAATTGCTATAACGTTGGGCTCCTTCACAATTGCAGGCATGTTTGCTTATCGTTATTTTTTATCTTACGTATCCATTCATAGGCAGGTAAGCATTAGTTTTTTTCATTTTTTTCTTTACTTATGTGCGTTTGAAATTGCCCCTCTTTTATTGATTAACAAACTGTTGTTTAGATTTTTGAGTTAAAAAACTTAAATTTGCGCAACGTTAGCCGAACCGCACAATGGTAAAACACGGGGTTAAAGCCGATACACAGGCAAAAAACAAGAAGAAAGTACTCATTACTCAACCAAGGCCCGAGAGCGAGAAATCGCCTTACTTTGAGTTGGGTAGAAAGTATGATGTAGAATTGGATTTTTATCCCTTCATCAGGCTAGAGGCAATTTCTGCAAAAGATTTTCGCAAACAAAAAATTGATATTCAAACACATACAGCTGTAATTTTTACAAGCCGAAATGCTATTGACCATTTCTTTAGGGTATGTGAAGAAATGAAGATTAGCGTTTCACAGGATACTAAATATTTCTGCATCACAGAGGCTGTAGCGCTTTATCTCCAAAAATTCATTTTATACCGCAAACGTAAGGTATTTTATGGTGCTGATGGTACCAATAAAAGCCTTTTTGATGTCATCAATAAGCATAAGAGCAACGAGAAGTTTCTATATGTTTGCTCTGAAAATCAGCAGGATAGCGAGATTACGGGATGGTTAAAAGCCAATAACTGCGATTTTTCCCTCGCCTTCATGTATCGTACTGCCAGTAACGACGTCAAAGAGATACTAACAACAATAGAATATGATGTTATTTGTTTCTTTACACCAAGTGGTGTCAAAAGCCTGTTCGATAATATTCCTAAGTTTAAACAGAACGGTACTGTAATAGGAGCTTTTGGAAGCAATACTTCTAAGGCTATAGAAGAAGCAGGATTGAAACTAGGCATTAAAGCTCCTGAACCCCAGGCTCCCTCTATGGTTGCGGCGCTGGAAAAGTTCCTTGCTGCAGAAACAAAGAAGAAATAATATTTTTATCCAACATAATAACAAAAGCACCTCCTTGACGTGCTTTTCCGTTAAGGTAAAGGGCGTAAATGTGGTTCTCATAATTTATATGGCCTTTCAAATTAGTAAAAACATATAGCTGAAGGTTGGGAAAAGGCAGGCGTCTTATTTGCAAACCCATCAAGTCGTCAACTATTAACTACTCCTACCTTTGTTTCATGCATCCTTATACTAACCACCTTATTCATGAATCAAGTCCTTATTTGCTACAACATGCTCATAATCCGGTAAATTGGTATTCCTGGAGTGAAGAGGCTTTTGAAGCAGCAAAACACGCAGATAAACCAGTTTTGGTAAGTATTGGTTATGCGGCCTGCCACTGGTGTCATGTAATGGAAAGAGAGAGCTTCGAAGATCCGGTAGTAGCGTCTATAATGAATGAAAACTTTGTGAATATTAAAGTAGATAGAGAAGAACGCCCCGACGTGGACCATATTTACATGGATGCGGTACAAGCAATCAGTGGAAGTGGGGGATGGCCCTTAAATGTTTTTTTAACGCCTGATAAAAAACCCTTCTATGGAGGGACGTATTTCCCACCAACCAGAGCTTTCAATAGGGCATCCTGGACGGAAGTTTTATTATCTATATCCCAGGCTTATACAGAACGAAAAGGTGAAATTGAAACACAGGCAAATAACCTTACTGAACATTTAAAGGGTTCCAACATCTTTGGTATCAATAACTCTGGTCAGCTTTCCACTGTTTTTCAGGAGAACAATATCGCTATTGCCTTTCAAAATGTAATGAAGCAGGCAGATAGGGAATGGGGTGGATTTGGAAAGGCGCCTAAGTTTCCACAAACGTTTACTATTAATTTTTTATTGGCGTATTCCCATCTTTATAAAAGTGAAGAAGCTCTAAATCAGGCCATATTAAGTCTTGATAAAATGACCGAGGGCGGCATTTATGACCATATTGGAGGTGGTTTTGCCCGATATTCTACCGACACCGAATGGCTGGTGCCGCATTTTGAAAAGATGCTATATGACAATGCCCTTTTTGTAGCGACACTGTCAGATGCATACCAGCTTGTACGAAATGAGTACCACAAAGAAGTTATTGAAGAAACGCTGGCATTTATAGAAAGAGAATTAATGAATGAGAACGGAGGTTTCTACAGCGCTTTGGATGCTGATAGCGAGGGAGTTGAAGGAAAATATTATGTTCTGGAATATGAAAAAGTAAAGGCTATCCTTAAAGATGACGGTGACCTGTTTTGTAATTACTTTGATATAACACCTGAAGGCAATTGGGAAGGGAAAAACATTCCCAGAATTCAAACACCAGAACAGCGATTTGTAGAACAAAACAATCTGGACACCAGTCAATTAAAAGAGATCATAAAAAAAGGCAAGGAAAAGCTTTTGGAGGAAAGAGAAACAAGGATCAGGCCCCTTTTAGATGATAAAATACTTTTAGGATGGAACTCCATAATGAATTTAGCCTATACAAAAGCTTATGCAGCTACAGGTAACCGGCATTACTTAGAAATTGCTGAAAAAAACATGGGCTTCCTTCTGTCTGCGTTTAAAGCTCAGGATGGACGATTCCAACACACCTGGAAAGACGGTAAAGCAAAATATCCGGCATTTTTAGATGATTATGCTAACCTGATTGCCGCTTTATTAGAATTGGGACAGGTGACTTCTGATTTCGGCTTTTTTGACAAGGCTTGTGAAATAGCAGAAATAGTACAAGACGACTTTGCAGATAATGAATCACCTTTTTTCTTTTATACAGGCCGTCAGCAAGAGGATATACTTTTAAGGAAAAAGGAAGTTTATGACGGCGCAACTCCCTCAGGCAATGCTGGAATGGCCCAGAATCTCTATAAACTTTCTATTATTTATGATCGGCAGGTATGGCGGTCTTCCAGTGAGGCCATGATAAACGTAATTGGGGAAGCTATTATTAAATATCCTACCTCCTTTGGTATATGGCTTTCATTACTATTTGAGATAATCAAGGGTACAAATGAGATAGCTGTTCTTGGAAAACAACAAGAAAATTACTTAGAAAAATTACTTAGTATTTATATTCCTCATAAAATAGTGTTAGCTTCAGAAAAGCCAATCAAAAAGTATCCTCTCCTCGCTGACAAGGCTGAAACTAGTGAAATCCTCATCTATCTATGTAAAAACTACGCCTGCCGTTACCCTGTAAATACGATACAGGATTTGCTTGGTTTACTATAGTTTAATAAATTTTAAACTGTCCACAATAATCGGTTTAAAGCGCCGTTTTTGATGATACGCCTAAAAACTTTTTGGCCACTTGGAAATGAGAAAAATAAAATTTAACCTTGTGTTATCGTTGATCTCAAAACGTTATATTTGCCCAATACCCTTGAGTATGAAAATGAAAAACCATTACTACACTTTATCCGCCCTTGCAGTCATCCTGCTATCAAGTTGCGGAATCATTGGAAAAAAAGATAAAGGCGGCATGCTACCAAATGATGGTCAGTTGCATGGTATTGCACCTGGCAGTCGGTATGTTTTGCCTAAACCTCCTGGCATGGTTTACATTCCACAGGGAACATTTCACATGGGTCCCAGTGATGAAGATCCTGCTTATGCTTTTAGTGCCCGTAACCGCTCCGTCTCTATTAGTGGCTTTTGGATGGATGCTACAGAAATCACTAACAATGAATACCGCCAGTTTGTTTACTGGGTTAGAGATTCTATCGCTGCCAAAAAGCTGGGTTATGTAAAAGCTGATGGCGATGGTAACGAACATGTTGATTGGGCCAAAATGAAAACGGTAAAATGGAACGATCCAAAGATAATGGAGCAAATGGCTGATCTTATTCTGGCTCCTGAAGATCGCGTTTTCGGTAAAAAAGAAATTGATGCTTCTAAGCTGATATATCATTCAGAAACGTTTGACCTGAAAGAAGCAGCTAAAAGAGAGAATGCCAATAAACCCCGCTCTGCTTTTATCGTAAAAAGAGACGACAAGATCTATCCTGATACTTTAGCCTGGATTCGTGACTTCTCTTATTCTTATAATGAGCCAATGACCAAACGCTATTTCTCTCATCCTGCTTTTGGTAATTATCCTGTTGTAGGTGTAAACTGGAAACAGGCAAGTGCTTTCTGCGAATGGAGAACACAGTATCTGAATTCATGGCTCGATTCTAAGAAAAGAGTCCAGGAATCTGACTTTAGACTTCCAACGGAAGCTCAGTGGGAATATGCGGCACGTGGTGGTCGTTCTCAATCTATGTTTCCATGGGGTAACTATTATTTAAGAAATAAAAAGGGTTGCTTGCTGGCTAATTTCAAGCCTGGCCGCGGTAACTATCCTGAGGATGGTGGTTTCTATACAGTTCGTGCCGATGCTTACTGGCCAAACGATTTTGGTTTGTATTGCATGAGCGGTAACGTAGCTGAGTGGACCTCATCTATCTATTACGAAGGTTCTTACACATTCCAGCACGATATGAATCCAGATGTTCGTTGGAATGCTAAAGATTCTGATCCTCCCAAAATGAAGCGTAAGGTTATTCGTGGCGGAAGCTGGAAAGATGTAGGTTACTACTTGCAAACCGGCACCCGTACTTACGAGTATCAGGATTCAACAAAATCTTATATAGGTTTCCGTACAGTGATTGACTTGCCGGCCCAGACTGGTGGTCGTCGCAAATAATTAATAAAAGAAACATATTAAAAAGTTTGAGGTCGCAAGGCGACCTCCTTTACTCTTATTTTTTGTAAAATCTAAATTTTTATAACCAATCCATTCTTTAAAAACAATGTCTTATGGCAGCAGCTATTCCTCCTAAAGTAAGTAAAATCGTAGACGTATTCGTATCCATTGCAGCAGCGATCGTAATCTGGGGTGCATTAAGAAAAATCCTTCATGCTCCTGACGCTGATATCTGGTTAAAAATAGGATTAACCACAGAAGCATTGGTGTTTTTGGTATACGGTATTTTGTATTTACGTTATCCGGCAATCGACGATCATCCACATGCTGTAAAACCTGCACATGGCGATGTATTAGGTTCCCTGGATAAAGCAATGTTAGCAGCCGATATCACACCTACAAATTTGAACAGGTTAGGTGAAGGTTTCAAAAAACTGAACACTACTATCTCAAATATGAACGACATTACAGATGTGGTGGCAGCTACCGGCGACTATACTCAAAAAACAAGAGAAGTTACTCAGGCTTTATCTTCTGTTAAAGATGCCTATGTCAACGCAGCAAATTCAGTTGGAGCTTTTAATGCAGCTTCTGATGGCGCCAGAATATTTCATGACCAGATACAGGTGTTAACTAAAAACCTGTCGTCTTTAAATACCATTTACGAGTTGGAATTGGCTGAAAGCAATAATCACTTAAAAGCATTGAACCAGTTTTATGGTAAATTGGCCGAAGCGTCTAATGTTATGTTAGGCACAGCTGATGACGCTAAGAAAGTGCAGGAGCAGGTTTCTACTTTAGGTAACAACCTTGGCCGCCTGAACAATATCTATGGCAATATGCTAAGTGCTATGCAAGGCAGATAATAATCATCTTGCAAACACGTTATATTAAAACCAACCGAAAAACCATTTCTTAAGCGACTAAATAATTGAACCTATATGGCACTACCTAAAGAGCCACGGCAGAAGATGATCAACCTGATGTATTTGGTGTTAACAGCCTTGTTAGCACTGAATGTATCAGCTGAGATTCTAAATGCCTTCAAAACCGTAGATAGAAGTTTAACCAATACTAATACTACTATCAATCATTCTACTGAAACTATCTTAGGATCGCTTCAGGAAAAAATGACTGATCCTACTTCAAGAGCTAAGGCAGAAATTTGGTATCCAAAGGCACAGCAAGCCCAGGCTCTAACCAAAGACATGTATAATTATGTTGCAGCCTTAAAAGCGGAAATCCTTAAAGCTTCTGACTTTGATCCTGCTAAAAATGGAGACTCTTCTTTTAAGCAAGATAACCTTGATATTGCTACTCGTATCATGGTGGAGGAAGGAAAGGGAAAAGAATTAAGGCAAAAATTAGAGCAATATAAAAAAGCATTACTGGCAATTGATCCTTTAATTGCTAAAGAGTATCAAAACGCTTTACAGGTGGATCTTTCCACACCTCCAAGTCAGGATAAAAGTAATAAAACATGGGAAGCGGCGTATTTTCATATGGTACCTACAGTAGCTGCAATTACCATGTTAAGTAAGTTTCAAAATGATGTAAAAACATCCGAAAATAAAGTAGTTGCATTTTGTCATGAGCAAGTTGGAAAAGTGATTGTTCGCTACGATACTTTTGCTGCAATCGTAGGCCAAAGTTCGAACTATTTGATGCCCGGACAGGAAGTAGAAATTACCGCTGGTGTAGGAGCCTTTAGTAAAGCAGCACAGCCACAAATCACAATTAATGGCCAGGGAGCCAGCTTGGGAGAGGATGGGGCAGCTCGTGTAAAATTTGGCGGTGGTGGTATTGGCAATCATACTGTTCCTATTCATATAGTATATATGGACCAGGAGGGTAAGCAACAGGTAATTGATAAATCAATCAACTATACTGTAGGCCAGGCGAATGCCTCCATTGCCCTCGATAAAATGAATGTTCTTTATATAGGTGTTGATAACCCTGTAAGTATTGCTGCCAGCGGTGGTGGTGATGATAAAGTTCAGGTAGGAATTAAAGGCGGTGGTGGTAGCATTACAAGAGTGGGAGTAGGTAAATACAATGTTCGTGTGAACAGTATTACCGACGATGCTAAGATCACTGTATCCGTAGAAGGTAAGGTAGCAGGTATTTCTCAGTTCCGTGTTCGTACAATACCTGATCCGGTGGGTACTGTGGGTGGATATACATCAGGCGATAACATTAACGCTGGCGCCTTCAAGGCACAAGCTGGTGTAGGTGCTTACATTAAAGATTTTCCGTTCGATCTTAAATACTCTGTAACAAGCTTCTCCCTCACTATCGATAACGATGAGGGCGATGTGGAAACAGCTGATTGTACAGGCAACTCCTGGAATTCTAAAGCAGTTAGCATGATCAACCGCTTAATTAAACCAGGGAGGTTAGTGACCGTAGATGGTATTCGTGCACAAGGTCCTGATGGAAGAACAAGGAAATTACCTTCATTAGTTTATTATATTAAATAATAGCTTGAGTATGAAAAACCATATCATAAAGTTTGGCTTGTTTTCATTGTTTCTAGGAGCATTTGTGATGAATGCAGATGCCCAGCGTGGAAGCAGGAAAAGAACTGATGCCGCAGTCACACAGCAAGGCGCACAACAAACCACTGAACAAAATAATAATACAAGACCGCCATCCGGGTATAGTCCTTACGGCAATATTCCTATTGAAAGGGACACTACAAGTATTACCAATGGTGTTGTAAAAAAATCTTTGCGTGCTGACGGGGCCGTGGATAAAAGCTTTATTAATGAGCGTACACCACTTCCCTATGAGCATTTGCGTTGGGATGATGCCTTATTTTCCGAGAAAGTATGGCGTGAGTTGGATCTGCGCGAAAAATTGAATCAACCTTTTCGTTATGAAGCCGAAGATGATAATGGTAGTCAATTATTTTTTGACATCTTAATCAGTGCAATAAAAAAAGACAGCGTAGTGGCATTTGCGGATGACAGGTTTAGTACACCTGTGAGTGCACAGGAAATGGAAAGTAAAACAGCCGGAGGTCCTTTGGATACCGCTGCCGTCAAAGATGTAAATGATCCTAATAAGACGGTAAAGTATGTGGTAACACAGGAAAGCTTTGATCCGAAAAGTGTAATGAAATTACGTATCAAAGAAGAATGGGTTTTTGACCGTGAAGCGAGCCGCCTGTTTGTACGTATATTAGGAATTGCTCCTGTTAAGCAGGTTCAGAGAGGGAACCAGGTACAAAACGAAGTTTTATTTTGGGTGTATTATCCAGATCTTCGCAAGACTTTGGCTAAATACGAGGTATATAATCCAAAAAACCTGGGTTATGGCCGTATGACATGGGAAGAGCTTTTCGAAAGCCGCATGTTCAGCAGTTACATCACAAAGTCTACTTTGGATAATCCTGGTAATAAAGTTATTCGTCAGATGATTAAAGACCCAATTCTGGCTTTGCTTGAAGGAGATAACCTTAAAGAGCGCATCTTCAACTATGAACAAGATTTGTGGTCTTACTAATAGACTCTTATAAGATTTTAAAAACCCCCGGTTAAGCCGGGGTTTTTTATTTGTATCCCCAAGCTGTCATCAAGTTTTAGGTGCTTCCAGGATTATAAAAGTGACACTAAACTTTTTTCAGAAATGTGGTAAATACGTGTAGGAAATGTGGTAAATAGTAGTATTTTTATCTCGGTTTTTCATAGGATATTGGATTTTAAAAACGGGGCTGAATTTCCATTCTGGCCCCTTTTTTTTGTCCCTATATCTAAGTTGAAAAAGAGTTTTTTTCCTCATTGAAATGGTTCTTGACAATTCTAGCTTTTGATGTACCAACAACTTTTGCCAGTTCTTCTTCCGGTTGTTGCTTTATGTTGTTAATTGAGCGAAAAGTTTTTAAAAGAAGGTTGGCGGTGTTTAATCCGATGCCTTTTATATCCTGCAAAGAATTTTTAAAAGTTCCTTTACTTCTTTTGTCCCGGTGAAAGTTCACTCCAAAACGATGCACTTCATCTCTTATTCGGCGGATTAATTTATGACTTTCACTGTCATATGATAGTTTCAAGGATTGCTTGTCGCCTACAAAAAAAATTTCTTCTTCATTTTTTGCAAGGCCGACCAAGGTCATTTTGCCCTGCAGCTTTAGCTCTTCTATAGCTTCGTAGGCGGAGCTTAACTGGCCTTTCCCGCCATCAATAATTACTAATTGTGGTAGAGCCTCCCCTTCTTCTTTTAGACGTTTATATCGCCGGTACACGGCTTCCTTCATGGTGGCAAAATCATTGATACCGTCTACTGTTTTTACATTAAAAAGCCGGTAATCTTTTTTGCTGGGTTCTCCGTTTTTAAAACACACCATAGCTGATACAGGGTAGCTTCCCTGAAAATTAGAATTATCAAAACACTCTATATGCACCGGAACTTCGGAGAGTTGCAAGTCATCCTTGACCAGAAGTAAAAGGTTATACCCGTCAGCACTTTTTATGCCTAACTGAAGTCTTTCTTTGGCTCTTTGACTGTCAATAAAGTATTGTACGTTTTTTTCTGAAAGCTCCAGCAGCTTTTTCTTATCCCCTGATTTGGGTACTGTAATAATGATCCCAGGCTCTTCGTATTCAAGGGGAAATGGAACAATGATTTCCTTTGTTTCACTATTAAAGGTGGTTCTTAACTGGCCAATAGTAAAGCAAAGGGTTTCTTCAAGCGACTCATCCAAATGTGTTTCTACTATGGTTGTTTTGGTTTGGATAATTGTTCCATTTTGCACCATCAGGTAGTTAACGTACGCTATTTCCATATCGTTTTTAATATAGAATACGTCAACGTCGCCCAGGGAAGTATCGACTACAATAGATCGGGATTGATAGTTTTCAAGGTATTGAATCTTTTTTCTGGAAGCTTCTGCCCTTTCGAACTCTAATGCTTCTGCATTCTGCCTCATTTCATTTTTGAAATATTGGATCACCGGTCCCAGGTTACCTTTTAATAAGTTCTTAATCTGTGCAATATTTTGATTATAGTCAGCTTCTGACTGACGATTTTCACATGGCCCTTTACAATTGCCTAAATGATATTCAAGGCAAACTTTGAATTTGCCTTTGTCAATATTTTTTTCAGTTAGGTTGAGCGGGCATGTTCGTAATGGGATCGTCTGTTTAATGAAATTTAATAACTCTCTCACCTTGCTTACAGAAGTGTACGGGCCAAAATACCGGGAGCCGTCTTCTATTTTTTGACGGGTGAGAAAAACTCTCGGGAACGGTTCGTTTTTAATGACTATATAAGGATATGTTTTATCGTCTTTAAGATTAATGTTAAAAAGCGGTTGGTATTGTTTGATTAGTGAATTTTCCAACAAAAAGGCATCTTGCTCTGAGTTAACTATTGCGAACTCAATTTTTTCAATACGTTTTACCAACTCATGGGTTTTATAACTGCCCAGTGTTTTATTGAAATAAGAACTTACTCTTTTACGGATATTTTTGGCCTTGCCGACATACATTAACTGGTGAGTTCCATCATAGTATTTGTAAATGCCCGGTAAGTTGGGTAAAGTGGGAGCTATATTTTGAAATTCTGTCTGCGTCATGTCTTACTCTACTACTGTTGTCTGGTCATTAAAATCATTCCAAATTATTTCCAATTTCTTTATTTTTTCAGGTTGATTAGCCCACTGAACTTTGGTTATTACGGTAAAACGTTTGTTCACATACCAAACCATATTTTTTTCTACAGTTGAATCTTTGCCTGGCTGTAAAGTATTAATAATTACGTTTTTCACTTCACTATTGGTCCCTGCATTATTAGGCTCCAGCATTACATCTTCCCTTCTTATTTTGTTATCTTCATCAGTGGTAGTATAGGTGAGTATAACGTTATTAAGCTCGCCATCAAACATCCTTGTTTCTTCGTAATCATCCTTCCATTTGTCAGAGCTAATATCAGGCAGTTCCAAAAAGTCCTGAGCGTACTTACTAAACTCTTCTCTTTTAATATAGGTAGTAGTAGAGGTGCTATCTATGGTTTCAATTTTTACTATTCTGTATAAAGAGGTATCTATGTGTTTTGCCTGGCCTTTTAAAAAGGAAAGAACAGGAAAGAATTGGGTCGCTTCAGTGTCTTTTTTCTTTTTGGTTTTACATGCTGCGAGACTTATTGTACATATAAGCCCAATCAATATTTTATTCATAGGTTAAAGTTACATCCTCTGTAAAAACGAAAACCCTGCAAACACGTTGCAGGGCTGTATAAGCAATTAGTAAAGCATTATTTGTTCACTGAAATACCTACTCTCAAGCCGAAATCAAAAAGATTTTCTTTTACAGGGTATTTATTGATAAAGCTAGACAAAAGCTGATAACGCACCTGTGGGCCAACCTGCCAGTTTAAGTGCCCGGTTGAATATCCAACGAATGTTTCAACCGCTGTATTTACATTCCAGCGCCGTACCAATTGTGGAACCTCTGCATACTTCTTGTAATCTGTTGATATGAGGTAAGCTCTGTCACCTAAAACATAGGTTGGTTGAATAGTTGTGGCCACTCCAAATTGCACTTTATCATTTCCAAATACCTTAAACTCTACCCCAACCGGAGCAGAAATTTGGATATAATAATTTTCAAGCCAGTCTGCTCTATAACCACCTGAGCTTGTATTGCTATATGAGGTAAGTGCCTTCATGGAGTCTGGAACACTGTTTCGCCTTCCATTAAACATAATAACAGCGTTTGAAGGAACTGCATTATAAGCTTTAATATCATACCTGTTAACATTAAACTGCAATCCTCCGGTCAACTTCATATTTTTAGTTACAGGGTATTTTGCAGCCATGCCTATTTCAAAACCAAGGTTTGGTTTATGTGTGACTACATTATTTACGTCATATATTAAAGCTGGAGCATAATTAGGATTACTTGTTGGTTGGGTACGTAAAAAGGATTTATTTTCTCCCAATTTTCTATAGCTGATAGTTGGTGTAAAATAAAATTGAAGCCGGAGTTTCTTTTTCTGAGTCTTTAATTTATAAGAATTAACTACACTTTCAATGGTCAGTGGAAATAATATGTCCTTATCGTTAACGTTGGAAGGCTTATGCAGCATTTCCTTTTCAGACACAGTTGAATTGTCAATGTAACTATCAACGATTGTTGATATGAACTCGTTGGAGGAAACAAGATTATTGGTATTTAATGTTTGTTGGCCTGTAACAGCAATCAATGGTGTCGAAACAGTTTTATTTGAACCAGGATTTAGTTGTAAAAATCGTTGAGGTGTTGTAGCATTTGGAAATTGAACCTTCCTTTGTTGGGCTGAAACAAAAACATCCGATTCCCTGGAATTATTTGCTGGTGTGGTTTTAACCAACGAATTGCTTTTGTGTGAACTTCCTTCATTTGTGAAATAGGCAAATGTACTTAACGCTAAAAGAAATGTTCCTATAGCAAAGCCAACTCTTCTTCGTCTTTTATTTAAGTGACTGGAAATACTTTTCCAAACTTTGTCGGAAGGGCGCATTCTAAGCTCTTCAGCACTTTCGCGAAGAAAGTCTTCAAAGTTTTCATTTGTAAAATTTCTCTTCATAATCAGTCAAGGTTTACGGATGTTGGTTTTTATCTTCCGGTAGCAACTATATAAGGCTCCGCTTTTGGTTTAAATAATATATTTTTCCTTACCAAAACATCTTCAAGCATTGCCTTCGCCCTGGTATACTGGCTGCGGCTGGTGCTTTCTTCAATGTCGAGCATAATGGCAATTTCTTTATGTGAAAATCCCTCTATAGCGTACAGGTTTAAAACGGTTCGATATCCAATGGGTAACATGCGTATGCACTCTACAACTTCTTTTGCCTGAATGATGGAAGGAATGCTTTCCTCCCGAACCTGTAAACTGCTGGCGTGAATGATGTCTACGCTTTCATTGAATCGCTTGTTCTTTTTTAAGTTATTGATGCACGTGTGAACAACAATTCTGCGAATCCAGCCTTCCAACGCACCCCGGTTTTCAAAAGTGTGAATCTGTGAGAACACTTTTATCAGACCCTCCTGTAACATATCTTCGGCGTCTTCGCGATTATGAGCATAGCGATAACAAACTACCAGCATTTTAGCACTATACTTTTCATAGAGTGCTTTTTGAGCTGCAGCATTGTTTTTTAAACAACCTTGCAATATGGCTTCCTCGGTCATACTTATACTTTGGTTGCCTGTAATTTAGACAATTTTTTTGGTGAAAAGCTGCACCTCATTTGGATTTCTAAAAAAAGAACCACGACTCATTCCACCTATTCAGGCTTTGAGAAACATTTAAAGATTGCTTCTCGACTGCGGAAGTAGAAAAGCGAATAAGCGACTTGAGATTTATGTGCCGGCCTGCGATATAATTCTCTGTGCAAGGATTACAATTTATTTAAACTAAGAGTTAGGCTATGAGTGTACAATTGACCGTTTAGCAGAGTATTTTCTTTACCACCGATTACATAGTTTTAAGCTTTTCAATCAATTAGAATATTTCCCGTCATTTCTACAGGTATTTGTAGTTCCATCATTTTTAAAATGGTGGGCGCCAGGTCTCCAAGTTTGCCCGGTCTCAGTTTTCCCTTCCAATCCTTATCAATTATAAAAAATGGAACAAGGTTTAACGTGTGAGCAGTATTAGGTGATCCGTCTTCATTGATCATATAGTCAGCATTACCATGATCCGCGGTTAAAAACACAGTATAGCCATGCTGCAGTGCGGCAGTAACTACTCTTTCTACACAGGAGTCAACCGTTTCAACCGCCTTAATTGCGGCATCCCAGATCCCTGTATGGCCCACCATATCAGCATTTGCATAATTGAGACATATAAAACTGGGTTCCTCTTTTTCAATTTCTGGAACAATGGCATTCGTAACTTCTACAGCACTCATTTCTGGCTTAAGATCATAAGTGGCAACTTTAGCCGAAGGCACCATAATACGGCTTTCGCCTTCAAATGGATTTTCCCGTCCACCGCTAAAAAAGAAACTAACATGTGGATACTTCTCCGTTTCCGCAATCCGGATCTGTTTAAGTCCGTTTTTTTCGATAAGCTCGCCAATTGTATTATTGAGGTTATCTGTCTCGAAAATGACATGCACATTTTTATAGGTAGAATCATACTCTGTCATAGTCGTATAATGCAAATTCAAGGCGTGCATGTTGTGTTGAGGAAAGTCAAGTTGCGTTAATGCTTTAGTTATTTCACGGCATCTGTCCGTACGGAAGTTAAAACAGATAACGGCATCACGTTCTTTAATGATGGCCACCGGTTCGTCGTTTCCATCAACAATAACTCTAGGTTTAATAAATTCATCTGTGATGTTTTCCCGGTAAGATTTTGCTATGGCATCAACAGCATCTTTTGTTTTTTCACCTATACCTTTAACCATAGCATTATAGGCTAATTCAACCCTTTCCCAACGATTATCTCTGTCCATAGCAAAATAGCGTCCGCTTAAGGTTGCTATTTTCCCAACTGTTTTATCCATATGTTTTTCCAACTCTTCTATGAAGTTCAAACCACTTTTTGGATCGCAATCACGCCCGTCAGTAAAAGCATGGACAAATACATTTTCTAGTCCCTGTTCATGACAAATATCCAGGATAGCCTTTAGATGATTTATATGAGAATGCACGCCTCCGTTGCTTACCAAGCCCAATAAATGCAAGGGTTTGTTATTGTTTTTGGCATATTTTATAGAGGACAACAAAACTCTGTTTTTTGCAAACTCACCTTCCCTGATTGATACATTAATCCGTTGCAGTTCCTGGTAAACTATGCGGCCGGCGCCAAGGTTTAAATGACCTACTTCTGAATTGCCCATTTGACCTTCAGGCAAGCCCACGGCTTCGCCGCAGGTTGTTAAGGTAGTGTGAGGGTACCGTGTATAAAGAGAACTGACAAATGGAACATTAGCATTCTGAATGGCATCTGAGGACTTTACTTTTCCAAGTCCCCAGCCGTCCATAATTAAGAGGATAACTTTTCTTTTTGGCATAATTGAATGTATATCAAGATGTGCAAAGCTATTAAAACGTAAAGGTTTTGTTTATTTTAGTGCCTGGTTAAGCCAACCACAACTATGGCACATTTTTCGTTTATGCAGGCGCAAACAAACCCAAGTATATGAAATTGATGTTTACTCTAGCTTGCACTCTGTTACTTTTTGGTGTTACCGCCTTCAAATCTCTCTCGGGGCTGGAGGATGTAATCAGTGCTATGCGTAAAGGTAATGCTACGGAATTATCGAAATATGTTGATGATAATATCGAGATATCTCTCCCTGATAAAAGTGACAGTTATAGCAAAGCCCAGGCACTTATGATCCTGCAGGATTTTTTTGCCAACAATGGTGTCAAAGGTTTTGAAGTGACGCATAAGGGCGATAATGGAGGAAGCCAGTTTTGTATTGGTACGCTTCAAACTCGTTCGGGTAGCTATCGTACCACCGTTTTCATGAAAACAAAGAATGCAAAGCAGTTAGTAAAAGAAATACGATTTCAGTCTATATAGGCTTCAATCTTAAAGAACTAAAATCCCGCAGCATCAACTGCGGGATTTTTATTTTTGCAGGATGAATGATTTTGATGCTCGATTATACAAACTGGTTGATGCCGCACTACAGGAAGATGTGGGTGATGGAGACCATTCCACCTTATGTTGTATTCCCTCAGATGTAAGGGGCAAAGCGATTTTGAAAATAAAGCAAGAAGGTATACTTGCCGGCGTTGACGTGGCCGAAAAAATATTTAAGTATAAGAAACCTAAAGCTGTTTTTGTGCGACATATGAATGATGGAGAGGAGATGAAATATGGTGAAGTGGCCTTTGAAGTAGAAACTCAGGTACAGGCGATACTACAGTTAGAACGACTTGTATTAAACTGTATGCAAAGAATGAGTGGAATTGCAACCCTTACAAAAAAGTATACAGATAAGCTAAAAGGTTATAGAACTCAATTGCTCGACACAAGAAAAACTACACCTAACTTTCGGTTACTTGAAAAAGAGGCGGTAAGAATTGGAGGCGGCATAAACCACAGGTTTGGATTGTTTGATATGATCATGCTAAAAGATAACCACATTGATTATGCTGGTGGCATCGAAGAGGCTATTAACCGGGCTTATGATTATGTACAACGCTACAGACCTGAGTTAAAGATTGAGGTTGAAACAAGAACGATTGATGATGTGGAAAAAGCAGTAAAAATTGGTAATGGAAAAATTCACCGGCTTATGCTCGATAATTTTACTCCGGAACAACTAACAGAAGCTTTAAAATTGGTTGATGGGATTTTTGAAACGGAAGCAAGCGGAGGCATTAATTTAGATACAATCGAACAATATGCTGCAACAGGGGTAGACTATGTAAGTGTGGGAAGTATCATTCACCAGGCGAAAAGTGTGGACCTTAGTTTAAAAGCAATAATTCAATAGCCCGGAAAATAAAAATCAAATAGCTCTAAGTAAAAGGCTGTTTGATGAGTTGGCTATTACCCAAGTAGTTTTTTATGAGTAAGAAAAATAAGGCAGACCGAAACGGGTTTGTATTTAGTACAGATCCAAACTTTCGATTCGAGCAAGAAGAACAAAGCGATGCAGAGACGCTTCCCCCCGGGGAGCAAAAGCTAAGAATACGCTTAGAAACGAAACACCGTGGTGGGAAAGCAGTAACTCTTATTACTGGCTTTGTTGGCAAAGAACAGGACGTGGAAGTTCTTGGAAAAACCCTGAAAAACCTTTGTGGTACTGGCGGCTCAGCAAAGGATAGTGAAATCATTATCCAGGGAGATCAAAGAGAAAAGGTATTGCAATGGCTTTTAAAGAATGGGTACAAAAACTCAAAAAAGATATAGAAATGGTTACCCTGCCATTAATAAATGAAAAAACTACTTTTCCTCATTTTCGCTCTTCTTCCGTTTCCAAATGGTCACGTCCGTTATTGTCCTTGTGCCAGGCTATAAGCTTTTTTATCCCCCCACATGTTCAGCAATTCAAGTGAACATATTTTAAAATCGGCACTAAGGCTTACATATAGGCCTATAATGTCCTGTTGGGTCAAGGATTGTTCTTTTAAAGCCTCAAAACGTAGGTTGTATTGATTTACCAAATTGGTATATTTTGACCCGGTTGGCCAAACCTGTGTTCCTCTATTACTAATATTGATGAGTTTAAATTTAGTGCCCCCATGATGAACACATTTTTGAGCGATTGCTTCTGGTTGTTCAATGCTTTCAATAAACATATCTACACCAACAATTTTTTCATTCTCAATTTCTGCCGAAACCATCATGGCGTTTCTGTC
>Ga0126307_10000691_pt1 | contig 22069 bp, 22 predicted proteins | sample Plot28_FD_89955 | JGI IMG/M metagenome (GOLD analysis project Ga0126307, IMG submission 89955) | Serpentine soil microbial communities from UC McLaughlin Reserve, CA, USA - Plot28 | ecosystem: Environmental > Terrestrial > Soil > Grasslands | place: USA: UC McLaughlin Reserve, Lake County... | reverse complement strand
TACGCCGCTAATCGCCGCTTGTGCCGCCCTTGGCGGGCAGCGCGGCGTCCGACGGCTTCGCCGGAACCTTCGGATTCTGGATCTGCCCGAGGCGCTCGATCAGGCGCTGCCACTGCTCGGGCTTGAGGATCTGGCCGAGCTGCTTGATCGAGCTGCCCGAGGTCGTGAAGGGGTAGCCGACGTGAATGTGGTCGGCGTGGTCCCCCATCGCGAACGTGGGCGGCCCGAGCTCCATCAGGGAGATGATCTGCGACGGCCGCATCGTCCCCTGGAGGAGCATCAGGTCCTTGATCACGGCCTCGGTGATCGAGCCCGGGCCCTGGTGGCCGAGTATCGGGATCCCGTTGACCGCGGCGATGTCGACGGCGGCGCCGTAGGAGTGCGCAGAGACGTTCCCCGATGAGGTCAGGTAGGAGTGCCCGCACTTCAGCGAGGTGATCGTCAGGCGGTAACCCTTGGCGACCAGGTACTCCAGCACCCCGAGGATGCGGCGGTCGATCTGGCCGGTGGCGATGTCGTTGCGGCCGCAGGCGTAGGTCGAGAGTGCCGGATCGTTCAGCGCCCGCTGCTGCAGGGCGCCCTTAGACATCAGCAGGACCTGGCCGACGGACGGGTTGTCAGCGAACGGGTTCTTGTCGGCGGCGCGGTAGATCGCGGTGGTCTCGAGCAGCTTCCAGCCATCGAGGATCGGCTTGGGGTCGATGGTGGGAGCGCCGCGGCCGGCGGGCCGGATCGCGAAGTTGAGGTGCGGAGGCTGGGTGTCGGGCTGGCCGACGCGGCCGATCGCGGTTCCGCCGGTGACCTTGGAGCCGACCTTGAGCGGCCGGAGCTCCATGGTCTTCTGGTCGAAGGAGAAGCTCGGGGCGAAGGCGGACTTGAAGGTCTCGTAGCCGGGCACGGCGCGGCCGAGGAGCTGGTCGAGCTGACCGGCGACGCCGGGGTTGCCGCTGTTGCCCGAGCGCTGCGGCAGGGCGAAGAGGCGGCTGCGGAGCCCCTCGGTGTTCTGCGGGCCGCTCGTCTTGCTCCGCTTCGGCGGGGCCGCGCTCGACTTCGGGGGCGAGGCCGAGTTGTCGCCCGCCGACGCGGGCTGGGCCGGTGCCGCGTCCTTCGGGGTGCTCAGCTTGAAGTCCTTCGCCGAGAGCCTGTCCTCGCGCGGGACGGGGTGGACCTTCTCGATCTCACCGAGGTGGGCGTAGGTGTAGCGGTTGCCGTAGGCGTCCTGGAGGACGATGAACTTGCCGAGCTCCTTGGAGTTGCCCAGCTTCCTGATGACGCCGTCGTTGGCCGCGACGACGGGAGCGTTAAGGCTCGAGTAGATGTTGATGCTCCGCCGCTCGGCGTTCGAGGCGATCACGTCGGCGGCGTTCCCCGCGGCCTTGCGCTGGGTGGTGGAGCGGGCGAGTGCCGCGGCGTCGTTGATGTCGTCGGCGTAGCGGGCGTCGGCCGCGACCGGGAAGTGCGCGCCCTCGGTGAGGCCGGTGAGGGACCCGACCAGGGCGTCTGGCAGCTTGCCGTACTGGTTCGCGTAGAGCAGGACCTCGTCGACGTACCAATCGGCGTGGTTGTAGGCGAAGATCGCGGTCCGCAGGTCGTTATCCGCACCGGCGGCGTGCAGATAGCGGGCCGCGGCGCAGATGGCATCAACCGGGTTGTAAGGGTCTTTTCGTCCGTCCTCGTTGGCGTCGACCCCGTAAGCGGCCCAGCTCGAGGGGATGAACTGCATCCAGCCCATCGCGCCGGCAGAGGAGACGTTCAGGTTGGTGCCGAAGGCGGTCTCGATCTTGTTGATCGAGGCGAGCACCTGCCAGGGGACGCCGTACTCGGTGCCGCAGGACTGGTAGATCGGCAGCAGGAAGGGGGGGATCTCGAAGGAGTCGATGAGGAAGTTGGGCACGCCGATCGGGGCGGGGCCGAACTGCGCGACGGTCAGGCTCGGGTTGGTCGGGGCGGGAGAGCCGTCAGGGTTGCGGAGCGTGGGCTTTTGGATCTTCTGACGCTCGCCCGTGGCGACCTGCTTGGCGCCCTTGCCCTTCTTGTTCTGCTTTCCGAACAGGCCCTTCGCGCCGGCCCCATCCCCGACCTTGACCTTGGACTTGCCGCCGCCAGAGCCGCCGGCGGTGCCGGTCGTCGTCGTGGTGCTGGACGTGGTCCCTCCGCCGGAGGTGGTCGTGCCGCCACCCGTCGTGGTCCCGCCACCGGTCGGCGCGTTGTACTCGTCCCCGTCGACGGGCCCGCTGCAGCCGGGATCCGCGAGGTCGACCAGGCCGTCACCGTCGTTGTCGGAGAGGTCGGCACACTGGGGTAGCACGTTGCCGCCGCCCGTCCCCGTCCCCGTTCCCGTTCCCGTTCCCGTTCCCGGCACGGTGACCGTCAGGTCGCCCGCCCCGACTGAGAGCGAGCTGGCGCTTCCCGCGGCAACTATCGCCAGGGCTCCGCCGAGAGCGATGATGACGAGAAGCTTTTTCCTCATTGGCAAGCCGATCTTGCCCGCGTAGCGCTGGGTCCTCCAGGGTCAGCCAGACGCAGCCTCCCTGCAGCCACGGGCAGGCCGGACGCTACTGATTCGCTACCCCCTTTGCAACGGGGAACCGTCGCGCAGGGACGCCTGCAGCTGTGAACCCTCCTCACGTGCGTGGGCAAGCGTATTTGACGGGTGCGGGGTGATTGTTGTGCGGCCATTGAGCGGTTCGCTGGGATAGTCGCCCGGCGCGGTACCGTGCCGAGACGATATGGACGAGGGCGGCGGCGAAGAGAGGCGCGATCCGAGCCCGGCGCGGGGGGAGAGCGCGCTCGGTGATCTCGCCCAGATCCTGGTCGAGAACCCCTGGATGCACCAGGCGCTACAGGTCGCCTTCGGCGTGCGTGAGCGAGCGTCCGAGGCGGGAACCGCCGTGATCCGAAACCTGAACCTGCCGACCGGTAACGATCTCGACCGGATCGCCCGCAGGCTGCGCTCGCTCTCGGAGCGCCTCGAGGAGGTCGAGGACACGCTCGATCGGCTCAGCAGGGAGGTCGCCGAGTTGCGCCGGGAGCGCGGTCCCTCGCAGCCGCGAACCTCGAGACGAGGTTGACGTCTAGCTCGCGAGGGCGGCGGCAGCGGCCGACCCCATGCGCTTCGCTGCCTCGGCCAGATCCTCGTCGCCGATCCGGCGGCGTTGACCGTCCGTGAACGTGTCGGATACCGCCAGCAGGCAGGCGGTGGCGACGCCCAGCCGGCTGCCGAGCGTGAACAGGGTCGCCGCCTCCATCTCGACCGCGGCCGCGCCGCTCCTCTGCCAGGCGTCGGCACGCCGCCGGGGTGGGCCGGCATCCCCCTCGCTGCTGTCGTAGAAGAGGTCGGTGGTCACGATCCGGACGGCATCCGGCGCGCCCGGCAGCGCGCCGGCCAGACGGTCCGTGAGCTCGGGATCGGGCTCGGCTATCTCGCCGGCGCCCAGCGCACGGCTCGCGCCATCCTCCGCGAGTGCATCTCCGGCGACCAGCAGATCGCCGTGCGCGAGCCCCACGTCGAGCGCGCCGCAGGTGCCCACCCGGATCGCGCGCCGCACGCCCAGCTCGGCGAGTTCCTGGAGGACGATCGCGGCGCTTGGCCCTCCCATGCCGGTGGACTGCACGCTGAGCGGTCGCCCAGCTGGGGTAACCCCGGTGTATCCCCAGAGGCCGCGGGCGTGGTTGCTCATCCTCGGCTCGGTGAGCAGCTGCTGGGCAAGCGATAGAGCCCGCCCCGGATCACCCGGGAGCAGGGCGTCCACCGCGTACTCGGTGCTCGGCCGGAGGTGGTGGGACATGGAGCGGGCACGCTACAGCCAGGTGATGAGCCGGGGTCCCGGGGTAGGCTTAACCCGGTTGGTGCTCGGATGGGATCGAACGCAAAGGCTGCGGCGAAGCGCTTGACCTCAGGTCGAGGGTCAGCCTCCCGAGATGCGCTGACCAAGAAGGAGCTCAAGGAGATCCTCGACTCGGTGTTGCGCGAGATCGACGTGGACCCCGACGACGGCCCGCGTCTGAGTGCGGCAGCCGCCCCGCTTCGGATCGAGTTCCCGGACCTGAAGCTGGTGCTGAATCTCTCGCGGGCCGACCGGGGTCGTCATTGCCTGCACTGGAACTTCTCGAGCCGCTCCGCCGGCAAGCCCAAGCTGCGCCTGAGCATGGAGTCCTCCGTCGCCAACCGCCTCTTCCAGGGACGCGAGAACCCGGCGATCGCGATCGCCCGCGGCCGATTGCGGACCAGGGTCGAGGACGCCGGCGCCGCGCTGCGCTTCTTTCCCGCCGCCAAGCCACTCTTCTCCCGCTATCGCCAGCTCGTCTCGGAGAAGTATCCGCATCTCGCCATTGATTGAGGGCGGGATTGACTTGGCGCCCGGCGGAGGCGTAATCTCGTTTCGCTCGAAAACTTCTTGGGCCGGCAGCGGGTCCGCGGTCCGCAGGTCCCCCGGCGACTGGGATCGGCGACAGGGCTCCGCGAGGCGTCTAGGCGCCGCTGGCCGACGAGGCGGGCCGATAGCCCGCAGGCGACGGGGTCCTGGGGCCCCGTCGCTTCGTCAGGGCACAGTCGGGGCCCCGCCGGCCGGAGGGTGCGGGTGAGCCCAGACGATCGCAACGACCAAGGCGCCGCCATCTCGTTGGCGGAGGCGAGCCGGCTCGCCGGCGTCTCGACCTCGACGCTGAAGCGCTGGGCGGACCAGGGTCTCGTCCCGATCGCGGACGGAAAGTGGACGAGGGCCTCGGCGGCGCAGGCCCGGGTGATCGCGCGGATGCGCGAGCGCGGCTACTCGGTCGATGCGATCAGGGAGGCGGCGAAGGGAGGTCGGCTCGCGTTCGGCCGAGCCGAGGACGTCTTCGAGGTCCCGGAGGGCACCTACACCCGTGAACAGGCCGCCGAGCTGACCGGGCTCGAGCCGGAGCTGGTCGAGCGGGTGATGACGCTGCTGGGCACCCCGATGAGCGCCGACGGGACCCTGAACGAGGAGGACCTGAGAGCGATGCGGCACTGCGCCGAAGTCCTCGCTTCGGGGTTCCCGCTGGTCGCCTTCCTCCAACTGGTTCGGGTCTATGCCCAGTCGATCCGCCGCGTCGCCGACGCCGAGGTTCGCCTCTTTCACCTCTACGTCCACGAGCCGCTGATGCAGGAGGACGTTCCGCCCCTCGAGATCGCGGAGGAGATGGGAGGACTCGCGGCGGATCTGCTTCCGGTCACGGGCCCGCTGATGGAGTACATGCACAACCGCTACCTCCGCTTCTACATCGAGCAGGACGTGGTCGGGCACATGGAGGCCGACATCGGCGGGGCCGGCCGCGGGCTCGCCCGCGTGTCGATGACCTTCTGCTTCGTCGACCTGACGGGGTTCACCAGATACACGGAGGAGGAGGGCGACGAGGAGGCGCTCGACATGATCGAGCGCTTCATCGACACGGTGGAGGCGACCCTTCCCACCGAGGCCACGATCGTGAAGACGATCGGCGACGAGGTGATGCTCGTCTCCCCGGAGCCGGCGTCGCTGACCGAGTGGGCGGTCGGCTTCCTCGCGCTCTTTCAGGAGCGGCCACAGCCGCGGGTCGGGATCCACTACGGCGCCGCCGTGTTCCGGGACGGCGACTACTTCGGAGGCGACGTCAACCTGGCGCACCGGGTCGTCTCGCGGGCGCTCGGCGGCGAGGTCCTGGTGACCGAGGCACTGGTCGAGGCGATCGACGAGTCGGATTTCCTCAACTTCGACGCAATCGGCGAGGTCGTGCTGAAGGGCTTTCCGGACCCGATCTCGCTCTACATCGCTAAGCCGGCCGTTTAGCGCCGGTGCCGCCGCGCCTTGCGGGCCTTGCCCTTGGAGCGCTTTTTCTTCGCCTTCGCGAAGGAGCGGTAGCCGTATTCGCTGGAGACCGTGACCCCCCTGGCGTCCCGGCTGCTCTCGGGCGTGCCCACCACCGCCGCAATCCCGATCTCGCGGAAGCGTGCGCGCAGCAGGTTCTCCCGGTGGGGCGGGCTGTTCATCCATGAGGTGACCAGGGATCCGGGCGTGCTCAGGGATCCGCTGCCCCAGGCGAGGTTCTCGCCGACCTCCCAGGAACGCGCGCCGCGGGTGTAGCCGGCGGCCTCGATCCGGTCGACGAAGGTGACGCCCGCCGGCGAGGTGTGCTCGAAGTAGCGCTGGCTGATCATCTCGGTTGAGTGGCCGAGCGCAGCCTGCCGCAGGGCGGCGTTTGGCTGCACGGGCCGGACACCGTGGCCCGCGCGCTGCTCGTTGATCAGGCAGGCGATCGAGCTCTCCATCGCGCTCTGGCTCAGCCCGGACACCTGGGGGTTGGCGCCGGGGCAGGACGACGCCGAGGCGGGCGAGCCGTTGACGAGCATCCATGCGGCGACCATCGCGATCGCGGTGAGGGTCTTGCTTGACCTCGGCACATACACCGCATCGAGCGCCCGGCACGGCGCTCAACGAGTCCCCTACATATTCAGCCGCCCGTCCTTTACCGGTCCCCGCCTGTGCCTGGCCCTTTCGACGTTGTGAAGAGTAGGTAGAGCGGCTCCTAGAATCGCTCGCATGGCGGCCGATCAGGCGTTGTCCGCGCTCGCCGGCACGGTCCGGGAGAGCGGTCTGCTCGCTCCAGGGTCCCGGGGCGTCGTCCTGGTGTCGGGCGGCGCCGACTCCGCGGCGACCGCTGGCGGGCTGGTCGGCATGCTCGGCCCGGATGCCGTGAGCGCCCTTCATCTCAACTACGGATTGCGGCCCGACTCGGACCGCGACGAGGAGACCGTCCGCGAGCTCTGCGCGACCGTGGGCGTCGACCTCGAGGTCGAGCATCCAGTGCTGGGCGAGGGCAACGTGCAGGCCGAGGCTCGGGAGGCCCGCTACCGGGCCGCCGCGCGGCTGCGGCAGGCGCGCGGTGCCGACTGGATCGCCACCGGCCACACCCGCACCGACCTCGCCGAGACGCTGCTCTACCGGCTCGCCAGCTCGCCGGGCCGCCGGGCGTTGCTCGGGCTGCCTCCACGGCACGGCGCCGTCGTCCGGCCGCTGCTCTCGCTCGAGCGGGAGGAGGTGCGGCGCCTGGCGTCCGAGGCCGGGCTGCCGTTCCGCGACGACCCGACCAACGCCGAGCCGCTCTACGCGCGCAACCGGATCCGGAACGAGGTCCTGCCCGTGCTGCGGGAGATCGGGCCGGAGGCCGAGGCGACGATCGCGGAGACCCATGCGGAGCTCGCGGAGGAGGGGGAGGCGCTCGAGGGGATGGCTGAGGAGATACTCGCCGAGTCCGGGGCGGACGTCGCCGGTGCGATCGGACGCGACGCCCTCGACCCGCTTCATCCCGCCGTCCGCCGCCTGGCGCTTCGCCGTCTCGCCGAGCGGGCCGCGGGGACCGGGGTGGCACTCGGCCGGGCCCGCGCCGAGCAGATCTGGAGGCTCGTGAACGAGCCCGAGGGCGGCGTGGTCGAGCTCGGCGGCGGGGTCGAGGCCCAGATCGAGGCGGGCCACGTGCGCTTCACGACGGGCCTGGCGGCCGAGCCGGCGACGGCCACCCTCTCCGTACCGGGGGTCTGCCGCTTCGGCAGCTGGGAGGTGCGCGCCGAGCTCGCCTCGAGCGCGCCGGCGGCCGAGGGGCCCGACCTCGCGGTGCTGGATCCCGGGACGCTGGGCGGGTCTCTGGTCGTGCGCGCCTGGCGCAAGGGCGACCGGATGCGCCCCCTCGGTCTGGGCGGCAGCAAGTCGCTGCAGGATCTGTTCACCGACCGCAAGGTCCCCAGGTCTCTGAGGCACGCGCTTCCGGTCGTCACCTCGGACGGGCGGATCGTCTGGATCGCAGGCGTCGCGGTCTCGGAGGAGTTCGCCGCGAAGGCCGGCGCCAGGGAATCCGCGGTCCTGAGCGCCGCCCAGATCTCGACGTAGACTGGCGGGCAGTGAGCGAGGACGCGATCGGGGAGGTGCTCGTCTCGGAGGAGGACCTGCAGCGCCGGGTCTCCGAGCTCGCGACCGAGGTGAACCGGGATTACGAGGGACGTTCTCCGCTGTTGGTCGCGATCCTGAAGGGCGCGGTCCCCTTCCTTGCCGATCTGATGCGGCAGCTGACGATCGAGTGCGAGCTCGACTTCATGGCCGTGTCGAGCTACGGGTCCTCCACGGACTCATCGGGCGTCGTCCGGATCCTCAAGGACCTGGACGCGCCGATCGCGGGCCGCGACGTCCTGATCGTCGAGGACATCATCGACTCGGGACTCACACTCCACTACCTGATGCGCAACCTCAGGGCGCGCGGACCGAAGTCGGTCGAGGTGTGTGCGCTGCTCACGAAGCCGGAACGCCGGCGGGTCGACCTGCCCGTTCGCTACGTCGGTTTCGAGATCCCGAACCGCTTTGCGATCGGCTACGGCCTCGATCACGCCGAGCGGTACCGCAACCTCTCCTACGTCGCGGCGCTGCGGGAAAACCCGCAAAGCAGCTAGATCAACGCTGGTACCCTCGCCCTAGATCCGGGGACGCCTACTTCGCGTACTGCCGGGCAAAGGGACCAACCGTGAGACGTTTCTTCCGCAGCGCTGCCTTTCCGATCCTGATTGTCGTCGTGCTGGCGTTCTTCGCGCAGCGCTTGATCAGCCCTGGCTCGAGCACCGAGACGCCCGACTACAACACCTTCATCCAGCGGGTCGACCAGGGGCAGATCGAGTCCGTCACCTGGAACACCAAGGACAACACCCTCAACGTCACGCAGACCGACGGGACCAAGTACGACGAGTCCTATCCGGACTCCGACTCCGCCCAGGCGGAGCTGCTCAACAACCTGCAGCAGCACAACATCAAGACCGAGATCAAGGGCAAGGGCGGCTCCAGCCTCCTCTCGCTCCTGACCTACATCCTGCCGTTCCTGCTCTTCTTCGCTTTCTGGATCTTCCTGATGAACCAGATGCAGGGAGGGGGCTCGCGGGTGATGAGCTTCGGCAAGTCGCGGGCGAAGCGGATGTCCGTCGACGCCCCGAAGATCACGTTCCGAGACGTTGCCGGGGCCGACGAGGCAGTGCAGGAGCTCCACGAGATCAAGGAGTTCCTAGAGAATCCGAAGAAGTTCCAGTCGCTGGGCGCGCGCATCCCGAAGGGCGTGCTGCTCTACGGTCCGCCCGGGACGGGCAAGACGCTGCTCGCCCGCGCCGTCGCCGGTGAGGCCGGCGTCCCGTTCTTCTCCATCTCCGGGTCCGACTTCGTCGAGATGTTCGTCGGCGTCGGCGCGTCGCGCGTGCGCGACCTGTTCGAGCAGGCCAAGCAGAACTCCCCCTGCATCATCTTCATGGACGAGATCGATGCCGTCGGCCGTCACCGCGGCGCTGGGATGGGCGGCGGCCATGACGAGCGCGAGCAGACGCTCAACCAGCTGCTCGTCGAGATGGACGGCTTCGAGATGAAGGACAACATCATCCTGATCGCCGCCACCAACCGGCCGGACATCCTCGACCCCGCGCTGTTGCGGCCCGGCCGCTTCGACCGCCAGATCGTCGTCGACCGTCCCGACCGCAAGGGGCGCAAGCAGATCCTCGAGGTTCACACTCGCGGCAAGCCGCTCGCCCAGAACATCGACCTTGACGCCCTCGCCGGTCAGACGCCGGGATTCACAGGCGCCGATCTCGCCAATCTGATCAACGAGGCCGCCCTGCTCACCGCGCGCTCGAGCAAGCGCGAGATCACGATGCTCGAGCTCGAGGAGGGGATCATGCGGGTGATCGCCGGCCCCGAGAAGAAGAGCCGGGTCATGTCCGAGAAGGAGCGACTGGTCACCGCGTACCACGAGCTCGGCCACGCGATCGTCGGTCACCTTTTGCCCAACTCAGACCCGGTTCATAAGGTTTCGATCATCAGCCGCGGCCAGGCCCTCGGCTACACGATCTCCCTGCCGACCGAGGACAAGTTCCTCACGACCCGCGCGGAGCTCAACGACACGATGGCGATGACGCTCGGCGGCCGCGCTGCCGAGGAGATCGTCTTCGGCGAGATCACCACCGGAGCCTCGAACGACCTCGAGAAGGTGACCGAGACGGCGAAGCAGATGGTGATGCGCTTCGGCATGTCCGAGCGCCTCGGCCCGCGCGTCTTCGGCCACGACCGCTCGCAGCCGTTCCTCGGCCGTGAGTTCTCCGCCGAGCCGGATTACTCCGACGAGGTCGCGCGGGAGATCGACGACGAGGTCCGCCGCATCGTCGAGGACGCCCACCAGACCTCCAAGGACATCCTCTCCGAGCACCGTGAGCAGCTCGACACGATCTCCAGGATCCTGCTCGACCGCGAGACGATCGAGGCGGACGAGTTCATCGCGCTGCTCGAGGGCAAGCCTGAGGACGAGGTCTTCGCCGACGAGGAGGAGGCCCAGCCGCCCGAGGCCCCGCCCATCGAGGAGAAGGGCACCGCTCGCGAGGGCCCCAAGCCGCGTCCGCATCCGCGTCCCGGCCTCGCCGGCGGCGGCGCGGAGATGCGCGACAACCGCTCGTAGGCGCGCGGTTCGCTGAAGACCGGCAATGAAGGGGCCGGGCCCAGCGCCCGCGAAGGATCGTGAGCACTTTCCCGGCCTATAGCCGGAAAAACGCTCGAGATCCGGTCAGGGCGATACTGGGGCCGTGATCCCGCTCCGCCAGGCCCTGCCCCTCTTCGTTGCCGGTGTTCTGGCCCCGATCCGCGCGGGGTAGCCGATGCCCGCGCGCATCATGGGGATCGTCAACGTGACTCCCGATTCATTCTCGGACGGGGGCGAATTCCTGGATGCCGAGCGCGCGATTTCCCACGGACGCGAGTTGGTTGAGGAAGGTGCTGACGTCATTGACGTTGGGGGCGAGTCGACGCGGCCGGGTGCCGAGGCCGTTCCGGCGCAGGAGGAGCTGCGGAGGACCCAGCCTGTTGTCGGCGCTCTCTCCTCAGCCGGGTCTTCGCTCTCCATCGACACCTCGAAGGTGGGGGTCGCGCAGGCCGCTCTCGACGCCGGTGCCGCGATGGTGAACGACGTCACCGCCCTGCGGGCGGAGCCGGAGCTGGCCGGGCTCTGCGCCGAGCGCGATTGCGAGGTCGTGCTCATGCACATGCTCGGCGACCCGCGGACGATGCAGGAGAACCCCGTCTACGAGGACGTCGTGGACGACATCAAGGCCTTCCTCGCGGAGCGGATCCAGTTCGCGGTCGCGGAGGGGATCGATGAGGAGCGGATATGGGTCGACCCCGGGATCGGCTTCGGCAAGACGGCCGAGCACAACCTCGAGCTGCACCGGCGCCTGGGCGAGCTCGCCGAACTCGGCCGGCCGATCGTCTTCGGCTCGTCACGCAAGAGCTTCATCGGCAAGCTGACCGGGGGCGAGGTCGACCAGCGGCTCGGCGGCACGATCGCCTCCAACGTGATCGCCTACGCGAACGGCGCCGCCATGCTGCGCGTCCACGACGTCGGCCCGATGCGGCAGGCGCTGCAGGTGGCCGACGCGATCGTCAATCCACGAACTCGCGAATGAGCGAGTTGACCACATCCGGCCGCTCGTACGGAACCCAGTGCCCGGCGGCGGGCACGATCTCGACGCGCACCCGCGGCACCCATTCACTCAACCCGCGGGTGAGAGAGGGGAGCAGCGCGGTGTCGTTCTCCCCCCAGATGACGAGGGTGGGGACCTCGACCGTCTGCGAGGTGATCTTGCTGGCGTACTCCTCTGGCACGCCACCCGCGGCGACCTGTTCGCCCATACGCGCGGCCCGGTAATAGTTGAGCCCGCCGCGCAGGGCCCCCGGCTGCCCCCAGGCCTCGTGGTAGAGGGCCTGGTCTTCATCGGAGAGCTGCGCTCCGCGGCCGCCGATCCGGACCATCAGGTTGTCCATCAGCGCGAAGTCGTTCGCCGCCATCAACTCCTCGGGCTCGGGCGACGGCTTCGAGAACTCGATCATGTAGTTGACGGCATCGCGCTGCTTCGGACTCTCGCGGAGGTCGCGATTCCAGGTGAAGGGTGGCGGAGCGTCGATGATCACCAGCCGTTCGAGCAGCTCGGGGTACTTGAGCGCGAGGGCCCAGGAGACGATCCCGCCCCAGTCGTGGCCGACCAGGGTGAGCGGCGCCAGTTCCAGCTCCCGCACCAGGCCGACGATGTCGCCGAGCAGATGGCGCATCCGGTAGGCCTCGGGGTCGCCGGGCTTGCAGGAGAGGTTGTAGCCGCGCATGTCGGCTGCGTAGACCTCGTGGTCCTCCCCGAGATCCGAGAGTTGCTCCCTCCACAGGAACCAGAACTGCGGGAACCCGTGCAGGAAGAGCAGCCGCTTGCCCTCGCCGCGGCTGACGTAGTGCATCCGGCACTGCTCGAGGTCGGCGAAATGATGTTGGAGGTCACCCGTCACGGGCGTGACAGCCTCTCACGACCCGTGAGACGCTACTTTGGCGGCGGTGGACGAATCCGCACATCCCTCCGTGGAAGTCGAGATCCGCGGCCTCTCCATATACACGCACCACGGCGTCACCGACGCGGAGCAGGAGGTTGGCCAGCGGCTCGAGTTCGACCTGACCTTCGACGTGCCCGACTGTGACGCGGTGCTCACCGACCGCGTCGAAGACACCGTCGACTACTCGGAGGTCTGCGACATTGTCGCCCTGGCGGCGACCGAGAGGAGCTATCGCACCCTCGAGCGCCTCGGCCACGTGGTCGCCGAGCGGCTCATGGAGCGCTTCGACTGCGAGTCGGTCCAGGTCCGGGCGGCGAAGCCTGAGCCGCCGGTGCCCTACACGGTCCAGGAGGCGGGAGTGGAGGTCACCCTGGAGCGGTCCATGGACCGCGAGCCCGACGATGAGGATGGCGTCTGACCGAGATGATGCGAGGGCGCGCGACGGCCCGACCCGCCTGATGCTGGGCTACCTCGGTCTCGGCTCAAACGTCGGCGACCGGGAGTCCCATCTGCGCGGCGCGATCGATGATCTGCGCGAACACGATGTCGAGATCGAGGCGGTCTCCTCGCTGTATGAGACCGAGCCGGTGGGGGAGATCGTCGACCAGCCGGATTTCCTCAACGCCGCCGTCCGGATCCGGACCTCGCTCGACCCGGAGGGCCTGCTCGACATCTGCAAGGCGATCGAGGTCGAGCACGGGCGCGCCTTCGGCGGCCCCCGGCACGGCCCCCGCCCGATCGACATCGATCTGCTGCTCCTCGGCCAGATCGAGATGAGCACGGACCGCCTCAGGCTGCCTCACCCAGAGGTCACCTCCAGGCGGTTCGTGCTGATGCCGCTGCTCGAGCTCGACCCCGACCTCCGGCTGCCGGACGGCACCGAGTTGGCCGCGGCGCTTGCAGCCCTCGGACCGGGCCAGCGTGTCGAGCGAGTCGCGCCGGCGCCTTAGGCGCGGAGCCCGGTGAGCCACTCCGCCGGAGCGACCGGCGGGGTCCGGCCGGGGAAGTCGGGCACCACCCGGTTCGCCAGCTCCCCGCAGGGCCTGCCCTCGATGAACGGCCGCAGGTCGTCGAAGGTCATCAGCAGACGAAGGCTCGGCGCCAGCTGATAGTCCGCCGCGTTCGGCTCCGGGCCCCCGATCACTCCCTCCGCGATCCAGGCGTCGATCCGGTCGAGGTCGTCTCGCAGCGAGGCCAGGTCCGACCGGACGTTCTCGTCGGTGGATCCGTTGAAGCGGGCGGCGAGCGACACGATCGGGCCCCCGGTCTTGACGGCCAGGCCGACCGGGATGCCCAACCGGGCACCCTCCGAGTAGCTCGCCATCGGCGGGCGGTTGCGCTTGAACGCCCACCAGCTGAAGCGGCGCGGCTTCTGCTGGAACTCGTCCCCCCATGCCTCAGCCTCCTCGACCTTGGCGCGCTTCTCGGTGTCGGCCGGGTAGAGCGCCGGGTCGGCCTGGATGCGGTCGAGCTCGCGGCCGATTTCCATCGAGCCTTGCACCCGCTTGCCGTGGAGCTTCAGCGCCGGCACCGTGTTCTCGGGGAAGCGCTGGGCCCTGACCACCCCCTTGGAGATCACCGGCATCAGGTCGACGCGCTTGTACGGGATGCCCTTGCGCTCGAGCATCAGCATCGCCGCGCGCGAGGGATGCGATCCCGGGATCACGTAGAGCTTTGCCTCCGCCATTGCGGGCCATCCTATGGGGGCCTGGATAATCCTGCCGATGCTGCTCGCTGTCGATGTCGGGAACACGCAGACCCACCTGGGGGCCTTCGAGGGGCAGGACCTGGCCCGGGATTGGCGCCTCACTACGGCTCCGAGTGCCACGTCCGACGAGCTGGCGGCGACGATCTCGGACCTGCTCTCACTCGAGGGCCTGAGCTTCGGCTCTCTCGACGGAGCGATCGTCTCCACCGTCGTCCCCCAGCTCGGCCCCGAGTACGAGGAGCTCACCGAGCGCCACACCGGGAAGCGGTGCCTGCTCGTCGGTCCCAATCTCAAGACCGGGATGCCGATCCTGGTCGACAATCCCCACGAGCTCGGAGCCGACCGGCTGGTCAACGCGGTGGCTGCCCACGCGATGGCGAAGGGGGCCTGCGTCACGGTCGACTTCGGCACCTCGACCAACTTCGATGTCGTCTCCGGAGCGGGGGAGTACCTCGGCGGAGTGATCGGGCCGGGCGTCGAGGTCTCGCTCGAGGCGCTCACGGCCAGGGCGGCCAAGCTGCCCCGCATCGACCTCTCCTCTCCCGAGGGGCCGATCGGCAAGCACACCACCGCGGCGATCCAGTCCGGCTTCGCCTACGGCTTCGCAGGCCTCGTCGACGGCATCGACAGGCGCATCGCCGGTGCGCTGGGCGAGCAGGCCACCTTCATCGCGACGGGCGGGCTCGCGCACACGATCGCACCGCTGTGCGAGACGATCGACGAGGTCGACGAGCTGCTCACGCTGCGCGGGCTGCAATTGATCTACGACCGCAACAGCGGCTCCTAACCTTCGGGTCGTGCAGCCTTCGCTCACAACCCCCTTCCGCATCGGCGACGTCGAGATCGCCAACCGGGTCCTGCTCGCTCCCCTGGCGGGAATCGGGAACTGGTTCGTGCGGCTGCAGGCTCGGCGGCACGGCGCTGGGATGGCTGTCTCCGAGATGGTCTCGAGCTTCGGGCTCCACTACCGCAACGAGCGCACCCTTCGGGAGCTGCTCTGCCTCCACCCCGATGAGCATCCGGTCTCGGTCCAGCTCTTCGGTCAGGACCCGGAGGTGATGCGGTCGGCTGCGGCGACCGTTGCCGAGGCGGGCGCCGACCTTATCGACATCAACATGGGCTGCCCGGTCCGCAAGGTCTGCAAGACCGGGGCGGGCGCGGCACTGCTCTCGGAGCACGACCTCGCCGTTCGGATCGCCACGGCGGCCCGCGAAGGCGGCGAGATTCCGGTCACCGCCAAACTTCGCTCGGGACTAGCGTCCGGAGGCCGGGAGGGGTTCGAGCTCGCGCGCCGGCTGGTCGAGGAGGCCGGCGTCTCCGCCATCGGCTTCCACCCGCGACCGGCCGCGACCCAGCACAAGGGCAAGCCCGACTACGCCTTGGCGCGTGAGCTGGTCGAGCTGATCGAAGTCCCCCTGATCATCTCGGGCGGGCTCGACACAGCGGAGGACGTGCTGCACGCCTACGAGGCCTCCGGCGCGGACGCCGTGATGGTCGCCCGCGGCTCGCTCGGCAATCCCTGGCTCTTCGAGCAGCTCATCGGCCGGCGAACCGTCGATCCCGACCGCGACGAGGTAATCGCTGAGCTGCTCTGGGTGATTGATCGGGGCGAGGAGCACCTCGGGCCCGAACGAGCCGCGCGCTACCTGCGCAAGTTCTATCCCTGGTACCTGGAGCGGCTCGGGGCCGACAAGGCCATGGCCGCCGCCCTCCAGGAGAGCGAGGACCTGGACGAGGCTCGGCGCCTCGTCCGAGGTCTCGAGGCACGCGCCGCGGCGGTCGCCGCCTAGTTGTCCACCCACCTTGTCCGGCCGCACGGGCCCGGGATATGCTGGGCCCGCTCAAGCAAAGAGCCAGGGGAAGGGAAGCCGATGATCAAGAAGCGCCACGTCCGACTGGCGGCGGTCGCCTGCGCAGGATGCGCGTCGCTCTGCCTGTCCGTGCTGCCCGCCACACCGGGGGCCAAGACGAAGTCGGCTCAGTTCACCCAGTGCGTGAGCGCGGCTGTGCCGATCCCCGACGGCCCCGCGCCGCCCTTCACGGCCGTGAACCCGGCCGCGTCGTTCGCCGTGCCCGTGCGGGTGCCGAAGTTCAAGGGCAGCCCACAGGACGGAGTCGTGACGAGGTTGGACTCCGTGGGCGTCCGAATCTCCCACACCGATGACAGCGACCTGGCCCTCTTCCTGGTCTCGCCCGGAGGCCGAGCCGTGGCCCTCGCCACCTATCGCGACCAGAGCACGAACGTCGACGACGAGGACCGCCCGGTACCAAGCGGTGACGGCTACGGCGCTGGACCCGCAAGTTGTTCTGGCTCACTGGTGCGTTTCGGCGACGGGTTCCCGACCTCGATCGTCACACCCGGCAACACCGCGCTCGACGCCCCGATCACCGGGTCGTTCAGTCCGGAGCAGCCGCTGAGCACTTTGGTCGGTGGCCCGGCCCGGGGGTTCTGGGCCCTGATCGTCCAGGACATCCAGGACCGCGACGTCGGCCAGATCAACGCCCTCTCGCTGAGCTTCACCTACAGCTACAAGGTGAAGAAGAAGAAGCGAAGGAGGAGGTAGGCGTGGCACTGCCCGCCCGCGTCGCCGCCTGGCGTGACCGTGGGAGGGACGAGGAGTTCCGCCGGCGCCGCATCCATCTGTTCGGGCGCGACGGCCGCGGGCCGCTCCTGCTGTTTCTGCACGGCTTCCCGTCGAGCTCCTACGACTGGCGCACGCTGCTCGAGCTGGAGACCGAGCACGCGGCCCTGGCGCCCGACTTCCTCGGCTTCGGCCTCTCCGAGAAGCCGGGGGATCACGACTACACCCTGCACTGGCAGGCCGACCTGGCCGAGGAGCTGGTTCGCCGGCACGGCGCCCATCATGAAACGGGTCGCTCCTCGCCTTCGGCTGCGGAGCGCCCTCGCATCTTCCTGGTCGCCCACGACATGGGCACATCGGTGGCGACGGAGTTGATGGCGCGCGACCTCGACGGTGCGCTCGACATGGAGATCAGTGGCGCGCTGCTCCTCAATGGGTCGATGGTCCAGGACGCCGCCAGTCCCACCCTTGGGCAGCGCCTGCTCCGAAGCGCGGTCGGACCTCTGTTCTCGCGCCTTTCCAGCGAGCGGTTCTTCCGCCAGCAGTTCGGGCAGATCTTCTCGCCGGGCCATCCGCTCACCGACGAGGAGGCCGAGGACCAGTGGGCGCTCGTCTGCGCCGGCGGCGGACGGACCCTCAGCCATAAGACGATCCGATACATGGAGGAGCGCTTCCGGCACGCCGAGCGCTGGCACGGTGCGCTCGCGAACTGGCCGAAGCCGGTCTCGCTCGCCTGGGGGATGCTCGATCCGGTGGCGACCGAGCGCGTCCTGGACGCGGTTCTCGAGCTGCGACCCGCAGCCGTGCAGACCCGCTTCGAGGACCTCGGCCACTACCCGCAGATCGAGGATCCCGGGCGGGTCATGGACGTCCTGCGGGCGTCGATCCCCGCCTGAGCCAGCCGCTCGACCACGCCTTTAGGCGGCGCTATACTGGCGCGCTCCGCCCGGACCGGCCGCCTGTTCGATCGCGTCGGTGCGGGCTCATTTTTCGCCGTAGAGCAGGGATTCTCGGCGTAGAGCAAACCCCATAGACAGAAGGAATCGAGGAGAGTTGGCACGCGAGACATTGATCACCCCCGAGGGGCTCGAGAAGCTCAAGGACGAACTCGAGTACCTGGAGACCGACAAGCGCCGCGAGGTCGCCGACCGGATCAAGCAGGCGCGCGAGTTCGGGGACATCGCGGAGAACTCCGAGTACGACGACGCCAAGAACGAGCAGGCGATGCTCGAGCAGCGGATCGCGTCCCTTCAGGACCGGCTGCGGCGAGCCGCCGTGATCGACAACAAGCACATCGACACCGAGACCGTCGGCGTCGGCGCCGTCGTCCACGTGAAGGACCAGAAGTCGGGCAAGTCCCAGAAGTTCCAGATCGTCGGATCCGCCGAGGCCGCGCCGGCAGAGCAAAAGCTCTCGAACGAGTCACCGATCGGCAAGGCGCTGGTGGGCGCCAAGAAGAACGACGTCGTGACGGTCGAGACGCCGCGCGGGCCCAAGAAGAAGCTCAAGATCACGAAGATCGAAACGTCTTAGCTCTCATAGGCTCCCCTGGGTGAACGAGGAGCCGGAGCCCGCGCAGTCGGACCTGCTCGCCGAGCGGCGGGCGAAGCTGGAACGTCTCCGCGAGGAGGGCATCGAGCCCTACCCGCACGGCTTCCCGGACCGCACCGAGATCGCGGCGGTCAGGGAGTCGCACGAGGAGATCGAGCCCGGCGAGGAGACCACCGACCGCTATCGCGTCGCCGGTCGCCTCACCGCGAAGCGCGGGCATGGCAAGGCCTCCTTCCTGGACCTGAGGGATGGGACCGGCCAGATCCAGGTGCAGGCACGCGTCGACGAGCTCGGCGACGCGTACGACGGCCTGCTTGCCATGGACGTCGGCGACATCGTCGGAATCGAGGGGATTGTCTTTGCCTCGAAGCGCGGCGAGCTCACCATCCGAGCGGACGCTTGGGAGCTGCTGTCGAAGTCCCTGCGCCCGCCGCCGGAGAAGTTCCACGGCCTCGAGGACGTCGAGACCCGTTACCGGCGCCGAGAGCTGGACCTGATCGCGAACGAGGAGAGCCGCGAGCTCTTCCTGACGCGGACGCGGACGATCTCGGCGGTGCGGCGCTGGCTCGACTCACGCGGCTTCGTCGAGGTGGAGACCCCGGTGCTCCAGCCCCTCTACGGCGGAGCGCTGGCCCGCCCGTTCACGACCCACCACAACGCACTCGATCGCGACTTCTACCTGCGGATCGCGACCGAGCTCTACCTGAAGCGGTTGATCGTCGGCGGCATCGACAAGGTCTATGAGCTAGGCAAGGACTTCCGCAACGAAGGCGTCTCCCAAAAGCACAACCCTGAGTTCACGATGCTCGAGTGGTACGAGGCGTACGCGGACTACAACGACATCGCCGAGGAGCTCCAGGGCCTGGTCTCATCGGTGGCCCAGGAGGTTGTGGGCACCACCAAGATCGAGCGCGAGGGCGAGACGATCGACCTGGCGCCGCCCTGGCGCCGGGTGACCCTGCGGGAGGCGATCTCCGAGCGCACCGGCATCGACGTGATGGAGCACCCCTCGCGGGAGCAGCTCGCCGAGGCGATGGGCACGAAGCCCGACCCGCAGGAGGGCTGGGGCAAGCTGGTCGACGGCCTGCTCTCCAAGGAGGTCGAGCCCACGCTGATCCAGCCGACCTTCATCGTCGACTACCCGGTCGAGCTCTCTCCCTTCGCCAAGCGCCACCGCAGCGAGCAGGGTCTGGTGGAGCGCTGGGAGGCGTTCGTCGGGGGGATCGAGATCTCCAACGCCTTCACCGAGCTCAACGATCCCGACGAGCAGCGCCGCCGCTTCGAGGAACAGGCCCAAGAGCAGGCCAGGGGAGATGAGGAGACCCAGCCCTACGACGAGGTCTTCGTCGAATCCCTGGAGCACGGCATGCCGCCCACGGGTGGCGCCGGGCTCGGCCTCGACCGCCTGGTGATGATCCTGACCGGGGCGAAGAGCCTCCGGGAGGTCCTGCTGTTCCCGGCGATGCGGAACTAGCCCTGGGGCGAATCTCACGGGACGGGCCGCTCGCCTGCTCCTTCGCACAGGAGCGGATCTGGCGAGGGGAGCCGTTCGCCCGAGGGAGCCGCCGCGTACATGGTGGCGGCCGAGATGCGGATCCGCGGAGCCCTCGAGGAGCTTAGGCGTACGGTGGACGGATGTCGGCGCGCCTGCGTGGCTAGCCGGTCTCGGTCGCCTCGGCGTCGGCCGGGTCCGCCTCCGCTTCGCCGTTGCCCGACCGAGCGTTGGCGCGGATCACTCGGAAGGCCCAGACGAACGGGATCGAGATCACCGCCAGGACCGCGACGATTGCGGGCCAGACGATCAACACACCGAGGCCCTGGCGGGCGCCGTGCTCGCTCCAGACGTGGATCGCCCAGCCGATCCAGGCGCAGACGAGCAGCACGCCGATGACGATTCCGACCGCGAGCCAGGGGTTGCCGACGACCTTGCGGCCCGCGCTCCGTAGCCGATCCGCAGCTCCCACGCGCGGGACGGTACCGATCCGACCGGCTCCCTAGCCCCGGCTACCCACTCTCGGCGAGTGGAATAACACGGTCCGACTCTGCGGTCTTGGGCGGTGGTCGCCGGGGTGCTCGCTGACCAAGCTTCGTTCGATGGCCGGGAAGACCGTCACGCCGGTTCTCCTGGCTCTTTTGCTCGGCTATCGGACTGCTCGGAGGAGGGGCGGCGCCGGCCACGGCGATGAGTTGCCAGAACGCGAACACCCCGGCGTTAGATCAGGCGCTCGAGGACTTCGACCCTCGGTGTTCTGCCTGATCAACCGGGAGCGCGGCGCCCACGGCCGGGCTTTCCTGCGCCCCGACGGCGACCTCCGGCGCGCGGCCTACGACTACGCGACCTCGATGGAGGCGGGCGGATTCTTCTCACACTATGGGGACTTCTTCGGCCACCCGGTCGGCGCGACGCCGGTCTCGCGCCTGCGGCAGATCGGCTACATACGCCCCCGCAACGTCTGGATGGTCGGTGAGAACCTCCACTGGGCGACCGCCGACCGGAGCACGCCGGGCGAGGTCGTCCAGGCGTGGATGAGCATCCCGAGCACCGGAAATACCTGCTCAAGCGGAGATTTCGCGACCTCGGCGTGGCTGCGGTGAGGGGCGTTCCCCACGACCCCTCCCAAACGGCCGCGATCACCGTTGCCTCTGAGTACGGATTCCGTGATTCATGAGGCCGATTGGGGGGAAGACCTGCGGTCCGTGACGCCTTCCCGCACCTTGCAGGGAGTTCTCCCGCCACGCACGGAACGTGCCTGGCCGGCCAACCCCCGTGGCTATACTTTGGCTTCGCCGTCCCCGACAGAACCGGAGGTCAGATCACAGATCGGCAGCCAGGAGCCGATAGATAGGACCCCCGGGGAGTCTGCGTCCCCTGACCCCTACCCATACGACTCGACCGAGAGCCAATCGACCGACCGCAACTAAGACCAACCGGACTGATTGATAGACCAGAGAGCAACTGACTGAATGTTCGAGAGATTCACAGAGCGAGCCCGCCAGGTAGTCGTCCTCGCCCAGGAGGAGGCGCGGACCCTCAAGCACAACTACATCGGCACCGAGCACATCCTGCTCGGCCTGCTCCGCGAGGAGGAGGGCCTCGCAGCCCGGGTGCTCGAGTCTCTCGACATCACCGTCGAGCGCGTGCGGTCCCAGGTGGTCCGCATCGTCGGCTCCGGTGAGGAGGTCACCGCCGGCCAGATCCCGTTCACCCCGCGCGCCAAGAAGGTCCTCGAGCTGGCGCTGCGCGAGGCTCTCTCGCTGGGCCACAACTACATCGGCACCGAGCACATCCTGCTCGGCCTGGTCCGCGAGAACGAGGGCGTCGCGGCCCGCATACTGCTCGACTTCGATGCGGACTCCGAGAAGATCCGCAACGAGGTCATCCGCATGCTCTCCGGCCCCGGCGGGCGCCGCCAGGGCGCCGGCGCCGGCGGCGGCGAGGGCAAGAAGTCCTCGAAGCTGCTCGATCAGTTCGGCCGCAACCTGACCAAGCTCGCCGCGGAGGGGAAGCTCGACCCGGTGATCGGCCGCGAGATCGAGATCGAGCGGATCATGCAGATCCTCTCCCGCCGCACCAAGAACAACCCGGTGCTGCTGGGCGAGCCGGGCGTCGGCAAGACCGCCGTGGTGGAGGGCCTCGCGGCTCGGATCACCAACGGCGAGGTCCCCGAGCTGCTCAAGAACAAGCAGATCTACACGCTGGATCTGGCTGCCCTGGTCGCGGGCTCCAAGTACCGCGGCGAGTTCGAGGAGCGCCTCAAGAAGGTGATGAAGGAGATCACCCAGCGCGGCGACATCATTCTCTTCATCGACGAGCTCCACAACCTCGTCGGCGCCGGCGCCGCCGAGGGCGC
>Ga0126307_10000690_pt1 | contig 22070 bp, 26 predicted proteins | sample Plot28_FD_89955 | JGI IMG/M metagenome (GOLD analysis project Ga0126307, IMG submission 89955) | Serpentine soil microbial communities from UC McLaughlin Reserve, CA, USA - Plot28 | ecosystem: Environmental > Terrestrial > Soil > Grasslands | place: USA: UC McLaughlin Reserve, Lake County... | reverse complement strand
GGCCGTCAGTCAAACCGATGTGTGAGCGGTGTCGCGTGATCAAGCGGCACGGCAGGACGATGGTCATCTGCACGAACCCGCGGCACAAGCAGCGGCAGGGCTAGGAGCGAGGAGAGCTTTGGCGCGTATCGCAGGGATCAACCTTCCGAATCAGAAGCGGCTCGAGATAGGGCTGACGTACATCTTCGGGATCGGCCGCTCGACGGCGCACGGCGTGTGTGCCGAGCTCGGCCTTTCCCCTGAGACGAAGGTTCGCGATCTTACGGACGAGGAGATCACGAAGCTACGCGACCACATCGACGCCAAGCTGCAGGTCGAGGGCGACCTCCGCCGCGACCGCCAGCAGGCGGTGAAGCGCCTGACGGAGATCGGTGCGTACCGCGGCGTCCGCCATCGTCGCGGGCTTCCGGTCAACGGGCAGCGCACGAAGACGAATGCACGCACGCGCAAAGGCCCGAAGAAGACCGTCGGCCGCGGAAAGAAGGCCAAGTCGTGAGCGCGGCCGCGAAGGGTGATCGCTAGTGGCGCCGCCTCGCAGGGCTGCCGCACGCGGTCGTACGCGCCGCCGCGTCAAGAAGAACATCGCGATCGGGCAGGCGCACATCAAGACCTCGTTCAACAACACGATCGTGTCCCTGACCGACAAGGACGGGAACGTGATCGCATGGGAGTCCGCCGGTTCGGCCGGGTTCAAGGGCTCGCGCAAGTCGACGCCGTTCGCGGCGCAGGTCACCGCCGACGCGTGTGCGCGCAAGGGCATGGAGCACGGCCTCCAGAAGGTCGAGGTCTTCGTCAAGGGGCCTGGCTCGGGCCGCGAGACCGCCATCCGCTCGCTGCAGGCCGCCGGCCTCGAGATCCTCGGCGTCAAGGACGTGTCTCCGCAGGCGCACAACGGCGTGCGCCCGAAGAAGCGGAGGCGCGTCTGATGGCGAGGGACCGTTCGCCCAAGTGCAAGCAGTGCCGCCGCGAGGGGATGAAGCTCTTCCTCAAGGGCGAGCGCTGCCTCACAGAGAAGTGCGCGGTCGAGCGCCGCTCGTACCCGCCGGGAGAGCACGGCCGCGGCCGCATCAAGCAGAGCGAGTACCTGCTCCAGCTGCGCGAGAAGCAGAAGGCGCGGCGGTACTACGGTCTGCTCGAGCGGCAGTTCCGCACCTACTACGACAAAGCGAACCGCGGAACGGGGGTGACGGGCGAGACGCTCCTGCGGATGCTCGAGACGCGCCTCGACAACGTCGTCTACCGTCTCGGCTTCGCCGCGTCACGCGCGCAGGCTCGGCAGCTCGTCCGCCACGGGCATTTCCACGTCGACGGCCGCCGCGTCAACATCCCGAGCTACCAGGTGCGGCCGAACTCGGTCGTCACGATCGCACCGGGGTCGAGCGCGGAGCAGGTCGTGCGGGACGCGACCGATCTCACCGCCTCGGTGGCGCCGTGGCTCGAGGCGGACCACGACAACCTCACCGGCAAGATCCTGAAGTGGCCGGAGCGCGGCGAGATCGACACGCCGGTCTCCGAGCAGCTCATTGTTGAGCTTTACAGCAAATAACGCCGAGCTCTACAGCAAGGAACAAACGAAAGGAACAGCGTTGGCCGTTCGTACGTCTTTGATGGATTTCCAGGTGCCCAAGATCGTCCACGAAGAGGTGGACGACGACCGCGGCATCTTCGTGATCGAGCCACTCGATCGCGGCTTCGGTTACACGTTCGGGAACTCGCTCCGCCGCGTGCTGCTCTCGTCGCTCGAGGGCGCAGCGGTGACCGCCGTCAAGATCGAGGGTGTCTCACACGAGTTCACGACCCTTCCGGGCGTCCGCGAGGACGTCACGGATCTGATTCTCAACCTCAAGAACATGATCTGCGTCGTGCACGGCGAGTCGCCCGAGATCGAGGTGCGGCTGTCGGTGCGCGGTGCCGGGCCGGTCACGGCCGGGGACATCGAGGCTCCTGCGGACCTCGAGATCCTGAACCCGGAGCTGGTGCTCGCGAACCTGTCCGACAAGGGCCGGCTCGAGATGACGCTCACGATCGGGCGCGGCCGCGGCTACGTGCCGGCCGAGCTGAACCGCGGGCCGGAGACGACGATCGGCGTGATTCCGATCGACTCGATCTTCTCTCCAGTGCGCCGGGTGGCGTACGACGTCGAGGCAGCCCGCGTCGGGCAGCGGACCGACTACGACAAGCTCCGCATCGACATCACGACCGACGGGTCGATGGACCCGAAGGAGGCGCTCGGCCAGGCCGCCGAGATCCTGATCCGGCAGCTCGCGATCTTCACGGACATCGAGAAGATCGAGGGCTTCGGCGAGGCCGCAGCGATGCCCGCCGACGGCGGATCGCCTGCCGAGTCGCTCGCCCACGGGATGGAGAACTTCCCGATCGAGGAGCTGGAGCTCGGAGTGCGGTCGTACAACTGCCTCAAGCGCGTCGGGATCGAGACGATCGGCGATCTCGTGACCAAGACCGAGAGCGAGCTCGCGGCGATCCCCAACTTCGGCAAGAAGTCGATCGAAGAGGTCAAGGAGACGCTGCAGGCCCACGGCCTCGGCCTCCAGGACGAGTAGATGCGTCATCAGCGCGCCGGGAAAAAGCTCGGGAGGGACTCGGCCCATCGCAAGGCCCTGTACGCGAACCTCGCCGGCGCGCTGATCGAGCACGGCCGGATCAAGACGACGCAGGCCAAGGCGAAGGCGGTGAAGCCGCTGGCCGAGCAGATGATCACGCTCGGCCGGCGCGGCGACCTCGCGGCGCGGCGGCATGCCGTCTCGATCCTCCGCTCGAAGGACGTCGTGCACCACCTCTTCGCAGAGGTCGCGCCCCGCTTCGCCGATCGTCCCGGCGGCTACACACGGATCGTCAAGCTCGGCCCGCGCCAGGGCGACGCCGCCGACATGGTCTACCTCGAGTTCGTGGACTACGAGCCCGCCGGCGCCGCAGCCGGACCGACCCAGCGCGGCTAGGCCGATCTCGTCGCGCCGCCTAAGCTTGTGGCCCTGAGCCGCGAGCTTGGACATGTCTTTTCGTGGGCGGTCGCCCTCGCAGGAGCGCTGCTTTTCGCGACGGCCGACTGGCGCTCACATGCGCAGCTGCCGATTCCGCGAACCGAGGTGGCGGCTGCGACGGTCGGCCGCGAGATCGCCGTCGTCGGCGGCTATCTCGGCAACGGCTCGAGCACGAATCAGGTCGACTTCTACGCACCGGCGACGAACCGCTGGCGCCGCGGGCCGAACCTGCCGGCGCAGGTGAACCACGCTGCCGCCACGACCTCGCGCGGCCGCCTCTACGTGCTCGGCGGCTACGGCGCCGAGAAGAGGGGCTTCGAGCTCACGGGCTCGCGCTGGCGGCGCCTGACGCTGCCGGCGTCACGCGCCGCCGCGGGGGCGGCCGCGATCCGCGGCACGATCTATCTCGTCGGCGGAGTCGGCGCCGGCGGACTCGCGCGGACGATGCTCGCCTACGACACGAAGCGGCGCCGCTGGCACGCACGGCAAGGGCCGACGCCGCGCGAGCACCTCGCGGTCGCGACGGCGAGGGGCCGCGTCTACGCGATCGCCGGGCGCACCAGCGGCCTCGACACAAACCTGGAGCTCGTCGAGTCCTGGGCGCCCGGCGAACTTCGGTGGCGCCGCGAGACGCCGGTGCCCGAGGCGCGCGGCGGGACCGGGGCTGCCGCAGTCGGTCGGGCGATCGTCTCGGTCGGAGGTGAGGCGCCAGGCGGCACGATCCGCGCGGTCTTCGCCTACGACGTCGTTCGGCGGGCCTGGCGACGGCTCGAAAATCTGCCGACGCCTCGTCATGGCGTGGGCGTCGCTGCCTTCGGCGGATCCGTCTACGTGATCGGCGGCGGCCCCGAGCCCGGCCTGTTCGTCAGCAGCGCGAACGAGTCGCTGCGTGTTGGCTGAAGCGGTTTAGGCCGCGCCGCCGATCGAGGCGCCGACGAGCGCGATGACCGCGCCGCCGAACGTGATGTAGCCCAGCGACCTGATGAAGCTCGTCTCGAAGAAGCGCCAGCGAATCCACGCCAGCATCACGAGCTCGAACGCGACGACGACCGCCGCGGTCGCGACCGCGGCCTCGTAGTGCGGGATCAGGAACGGCAGCGTGTGGAGGATCCCGCCGATGAACGTCCCGATGCCCGTGATCACTCCGCGCGTGACGGGCTTCCCGCGTCCCGTGAACTCGCCCGTATCGGACAGTCCCTCGGAGTACGCCATCGAGATCCCGGCGCCGATCGACGTCGCCAGGCCGGCGACGAAGGCCGCGTGCGGGTCGTGGGTGTAGAACGCGATGCCGAAGATCGGAGCAAGGGTGGAAAGCGAGCCGTCGATCAGCCCGACCATGGCAGGCTGCACCCGTTGGAGCAGGAACCACTGCTCTCCCGTCACCTTCCGAACGTAGCAGATGATCCGCAAAGACCTAGAGCATAAGGAAGACCTCACAAGTGGCGGCAGGCTGCCCTGACACGCCTGAAGCTGACCGTGGCGTACGACGGGACCGGTTTTTACGGCTGGGCGGCCCAGCCGGGCCTGCGAACCGTGGAGGAGACGATCCGCGCGGCGTGCGAGGCGGTCTTCGGAGGCTCCAACAACCTCGCCGTCGCCGGCCGGACCGACGCAGGCGTTCATGCGCTTGCGAACGTGATCAGCGTCGATGCACCCGGCGGGCCGCCGCCGGACCGCGCGGCGGAGGCGTTGAACGCGATGCTACCCGGCGACGTCGCCGTCGTCTCGGCCGCGGAGGCGCCGCCCGACTTCAACGCGCGCTTCGGAGCTCGGTCGCGCAGCTATCGGTACCGGATCTGGCGCAGCAGCGTGCGTTCACCGTTCGAGCGGCAGCGGAGCTGGTGGTATCCACGGCCGCTCGACGTGGAGCGGCTGGAGGCGCAGGCGGCGGTGATCGTCGGCGAGCACGATTTTCGGGCGTTCACACCGACCGGGACGCACCACCACGCGTTCGTGCGAGTCGTCGAACGCGCGCAGTGGCTTCGGGACGACGATGTCCTCACGTTCGCGATCGCCGCCGACTCGTTCCTTCGCCACATGGTCCGGACGCTGGTCGGGACGATGGTCGACGCCGTCGACATCGCACCGCTTCTCGACCGCAGGCCGCGAGCCGAGGCGGGTCGCACCGCGCCGCCCGAGGGTCTCTACCTCGAGAACGTCATGTACTGATCGAGTGCGCGAGCGCGGACAGAACCCGCCGGTACGATCGAACGATGCGGTTTCCCGTCGTCCTGTTCGACCTCGACGGCACGCTCGTCGACTCGGGCGCGATCATCCTCAGCTCGTTCAAGCACGCGACGCAGACGGTTCTCCGGCGTGACTTTCCCGACGATTACATCCTCGAGGCGGTCGGTGGCTCCAACCTCACCGCGCAGATGGAACGCCTCGACCCCGATCGAGTCGACGAGCTGATCGCGGCGTACCGGCAGCATAACGAGCCGCTCCACGACGAGCTGCTGCCGTGCAGGGGCATCCTCGACGTCCTCGACGTCCTTCGCGTCGAGGGCCGGGAGCTCGGGATCGTGACCGCGAAGCGCCGTCAGACGCTCGCGCTCGCGTTCGACGCCGTGCCCGAGCTGGGCGAGTTCGACGTCGTCGTGACGAGCGACGACACCGAGCTCGGCAAGCCGCATGCCGAGCCGATCCTGCGGGCGCTCGAGCTCCTGGAAAGGTCGCCTGCGGAGGCCGCATACGTCGGCGACTCCACCTTCGACGTGCGCGCGGGGAACGCCGCCGGCGTCTTCACGGTCGCCGTCGGGTGGGGCAACATCCATCCGCGGGAGCGCGTCGAGGCCGAGAGCCCGGACGCGTTCGTGCAGTCGCCGAGGGAGCTGCTTGACGTCCTCTGAGACGACTACGCGCGTCGAGGAGCTGCGCGAGCAGCTCAAGCGCTGGGGATACGCCTACCACGTCCTCGACGATCCCGAGGTTCCCGATGCGGTGTACGACCGCGCATTCGACGAGCTGGTGCGGCTCGAGGGCGACCTGCCCGCCGAGGAGATCCCGCTCGACTCGCCGACCCGCAGGATCGGCGGGGCCCCGTCGGACAAGTTCCGCAAAGTCGACCACCTGCAGCCGCTGGGCTCGCTCGACAAGGTCACGACGGACGAAGGGCTGCAGAAGTGGGCGGAGGACGTGCACAAGCGGCTCGACCGCGACGACGAGCACGTCGACTATGTGATCGAGCCGAAGATCGACGGGCTCGCGATCTCGCTGGTGTACGAGAACGGCGTGCTCGTTCGCGGCGCGACGCGCGGCGACGGCTATCGGGGCGAGGACGTCACTCCCAACCTGAGGACCGTCGACGCGATCCCGCTCTCGCTGGTGGGCGACGACGCGCCGGCGTTGGTCGAGGTTCGCGGGGAGATCTACATGCCGCTCGCGGGCTTCCGGCACCTCAACGAGCGTCTCGTAGCGGAAGGCAAGAAGCCGACCCCGAACCCCCGGAACGCGGCGGCCGGCTCGGTCCGGCAGAAGAACCCGGCGATCACGCGCCGGATGCCGCTTTCGATCTGGGTCTACGGTGTCGGCCACCGCGACGGCGTCGAGTTCGAATCGCAGTGGGAAACGCTCCAATGGCTCCGGGAGCACGGCTTTCGCACGAACCCGTTCGCGGAGCGGCTGGACACGATGGAGGAGGTCGCAACGCGCTGCGCCGAGTGGGAACGCAGGCGCGCCGAGCTCGACTACGAGATCGACGGCATCGTGATCAAGGTCGACTCCCTCGTGCAGCAGCGCGAGCTCGGCGCGCTGCACGGCCGGCCGCGCTGGGCGCGCGCCTACAAGTGGGCCCCGATGACGGCTGTGACGCGGCTGAACCAGATCCTGATCCGCGTCGGGCGCACGGGCGCACTCAACCCATGGGCGGTCATGGAGCCGGTTGAGGTCGGCGGTGTGACCGTCTCGCGGGCAACGCTGCACAACGAGGAGGACATCAACCGCAAGGACATCCGCGAAGGCGACGACGTGATCGTTCAACGGGCGGGCGACGTCATTCCCCAGATCGTCGGCCCGGCGGGCGCGCACCGGAAGGGAACGAAGCCGTTCCGGATGCCGGCGAGGTGCCCGCTCTGTGGCGTCGACGTCGTCAAGCCCGAGGGCGAGGCGATGCACCGGTGTCCGAACCGGGCGTGTCCGTCACGCGGCCTGGAGACGCTGATCAACTGGGTGCAGGCCGCGGCGGACATCGAGGGTGTCGGCGAGCAGTCCGTCCGTCGCCTGTGGGATGAAGGCCTTCTCCGCTCGCTGCCCGACCTGTACCGCCTTACCGCGGAACAGCTCGTGCAGCTCGACGGCTACGCCGAGATCTCGGCGAACAACGCGATCGAGGCGATCGCTGCGTCGAAGTCGATCCCCTTCTCGCGCGTGCTCTTCGGGCTGAACATCCCACAGCTCGGCTGGGTCACCGCGCAGAACCTCGCGCGCCACTTCGGCAGCGTCGACCGGTTGCTCGAGGCGGCCCAGGAGGACGTAGAGCAGGTCGAAGGCATCGGCCCGGATCGCGCCGAGGCGATCGTCGAATGGTTCCAGGACGCGCAGAATCGTGCGCTCGTCGCGGAGCTCCGCGAGCTCGGGATCAACTTCGAGCTCGCGCCGGAGGAGCGTCCGACGGACGGGCCGCTGACGGGAATGACCTACGTCATCACGGGCACGCTCGAGCGCTGGTCGCGCGAGGCTGCCGCCGCGGAGCTCGAGGAACGGGGCGCGAAGGTAACAGGGTCCGTCTCGCCGAAGACCACGGGGCTCATCGTCGGTGAGGAGCCGGGAGCCTCGAAGCTCGCGAAGGCGCAGAAGACGGGGACGCCGATCCTCTCCGAGGACGACCTCGCCGAGCTCCTGCGCGGCTGATCGGCCTACGAGGTGGCGAGCACGGCGGCGAAGCGGTCCTGCGCCTTGCGCGCCCACCACGAGGAGATCGGCGCGCCGTTCTGCAGGATCGCGAAGACGTAGCGCGACTTCACGTAACCGGCGAGCGCCGACGCCGCTCTCGTCGTCCCGGTCTTCGCGCGCACGTTCCCGAGCAGCGGAGGCGAGCGCATCCGGTCGCTCAGCGTCCCGCTCCGGCCCGCAACGGGGAGCGCGCGCAAAAGCGCCGGGCGCAGCGCGGGGTCGTCCCACATCGCCCGGAGGATCGCGACGAGCGCGTCGACCGTCAGCCGGTCGAGCACCGAGAGCCCTGACCCGTCGACGATCCGGACTCCGGCGAGCGGAATCCCGTCTGCGCCGAGCTGGCGCATGACCACCTGCGCGCCCGCCGCCGTCGACCCCTGTGGCGCTTGGAGCAGTCCCAGCTGCTTGAGCAGCATCTCGGCGGTGAAGTTGTCGCTCTCGAGGTCCATCGTCGCGATCAGCTTCGCGAGCGTCGGCGACCGGACGACCGCGACCGGCTCGGAGGCCGACGGTGCCGCCCCCGTGGTCGCCGTGCCGGCGACCGTCACGCCGTTCCGTGCGAGCGCGTCGCGAAACAGCAGCGCAGCGGCAAGCGCCGGTGCCGCCGTCACATGGTCGCCGTAACGGGCACGGTCGACGACGAGTGCCGAGAGCGGCGCGCACTCGGAGATGTAATAGGAAGGCTTCCAGCCCGGGGCGGTCCGGCGCGCGTCGAAAAGGCGCTCGTCGCCGAAGATCCGCCCGGTGACGCGCGCGATGCCGCTCGCACGAACCTGGCGGGCGAGCGACGCGAGATCCGCTCGCGACAGCGACGGATCCCCGCCGCCGACGAGGTAGATATCGCCCCGCAACACGCCGCCGCTCACCGTTCCGCGCGCGACCGCAGTCGTTTCGAGCCGGAGCTGCGGCCCGAGCGCGGTCAGCAAGACGTAGGTGAGCGGCAGCTTTTCGGTCGAGGCCGGCGCGAGCGACCGTGTCGCACGCTGCCGGAACACCACCTCGCCGGTCTCGAGGTCGACGGCGACGGCAGCCGACCGCGTCGGAGCGACGTGCGGCACTCGCAGCGCCTTCGCCAGGCGCGGCGCGAGCGTCGACTCCGCGCGCGTCGCGGCGCCCGTGGACGCGGGAAGCGCCGCAGCGGCGACGAGCAGGATCGCGAGAAGGCGGCGCACGCCAGACAATTCTAGGTCCGAGGGCGCGAAAAGATAGGCCGGTCGGCCCTGGCGCGATCGGGGTGCCGGCCTCGATAATCGCGGGGAGCCGCGTTCGTCGCCTGCAGATGACCTTCGTCCACGAAATCCGCGAGCTGCTCGCAGCTCCTCCGCCTGCCGATCCTCAGCCCCTGCTGGCGCGCCTGGACGAGACCCTGACCACCGGCTACGCCAACGCGCTCCAGCTCGAGGCCGAGCGCTGGCGGATCGAACGGCGGATCGGAGAGGTTGCGGCCGAGGCCGGTGAGGACGGCGCCCCCTGCGCCGACGAGCTCGCGAACCTCGCGCGGTCGCTCCGCAGCGCGAACGAGGAGATCTCGACGCTTCGAACGCTGCTGTCGTCACTGCGCGACCGTCGTCGCGAGCTTCGCAGCGCGGCTTAGACGAGACCAGAGCGAACCGCGTACACGGCCGCCTGGATGCGGTTCTCGATCTGAAGCTTCATCAGGATGTTCGAGATGTGGTTCTTCACCGTCTTCGGGCTGATGTGCAGCTCCGCGGCGATCATCGAGTTGTCCTTGCCGTTCGCGATCAGCTTCAGGACTTGGATCTCGCGGTCGGACAGCTCGCTCTGGATCTGCTGTGCGATCTGCGGTTGCGCACTCGTCGCGCGGATTCGCTGCAACACCTTTCCGGCGATGTGCGACGAGATCAACGACTCGCCGAGCGAGGCCGCGCGGATGCCCGCCATCAGCTCGGTGATCGACGCGTCCTTCATCAGATAGCCGCACGCTCCCGCGAGGATCGCGTCGAGTACGTCGGAGTCGTGATCCGAGATCGTGAGGACGACCACGCGCGTCAGCGGGGCCATCGTCGTGATCTGGCGCGTCGCCTCGACGCCGTTCATCCCGGGCATGTTCAGATCCATCACGACGACCTCGGGCGCGAGCTCGGCCGTCAGATGGAGGGCCGCCGACCCGTCGGCCGCCTCGCCGACGATCTCCACTCCCTGCTCCTCGAGCAGGCTCCTCAGGCCCGTACGGAACAGGTCGTGGTCATCCACGAGCAGCACGCGCAGAGGCGCTTGCTGTCGCTCTGCGGTGTCCTCGAGCGTTTGGGACATTCGACCCGGACGCGAATCCTAGTGGAGCGTGGCGACGGCCGGTCCCGGCCGCGACGCGTCTTTACGGAACGCTTCATGTGTCTTTTGCCGCATGGAACAACAGCCACCGGCGCCGCGATCATGTTTAGGAGGTGTTACCCTCCGGCTCCGTGACGCTCGTGCTTCGGCGGCAGTGCGTACGACCCGTCCGATCCGTCCGACCCTAGGCTCCCCATCCAACTCGATATCCGACACCTTCGGACCGGCATTGCAACGCTTGCGATTGCGCTCGCGGCCGTCGGCACCGCCTCGGCCGAGCCGAGCATCCCCGCTAAGCAGGCGGAGGCTCGTGCGATCGTCGCGCAGATCGACTCGCTCGATGCGCAGGTCGGCGCGGCAATCGAGCGGTGGAATCTCGCGAACGTCAAGCTCGACCGGATCGGACGAGACCTCTCGCAAACACGGTTCGAGCTCGGCGTCGCGCGCAACAACCTGAAGCGCGCGCAGGTCGACCTCTCGCGGCAGGCGATCGAGGTGTACACGGCCGGTGCGACGACTTCAACGCTCGAGGTGTTCTTCGGCGCGACGAGCCTGGGCGACCTGCTGAATCGCATCGACAGCGTCGGCCGCGTCTCGCAGCAGCGCACGTCGCTCGTGACGGACGTCACCCGGTTCCGCGGGCAGATTCAGCGGCAGGCGAACAAGCAGAAGCGGGCGCAGACGCGACAGCGCGCGCTCGTCGCGCAGGTCGAAGCCGAGCGGCAGTCCATCGAAGCGCAGCTGCAGCGCCGGAAGGAGCTGCTCGCTTCCGTCCAGGGTGAGATCGCGCGACTCGAGGCCGCAGAGCGCGCACAGGCGCGCGCGCTCGCCCAGGCCGCGCAGGCTCAGCGGCGCGCGCAGACAGAGGCTTCGGCTTCGACATCGCAGAGCACGACGGCGGCCCCGGCGGCTGCCGAGCCGGTCGTCGGCGTCTCGGCGTCGACTCCCGAGGCGACCGTCGCCCCACCTTCCACGCACGGCGGCGTCGTCGGCGTTGCGATGCAGTACCTCGGCGTTCCGTACGTGTGGGGCGGGGCTTCGCCAAGCGGCTTCGACTGCAGCGGGCTCATCATGTACGCGTACGCGCAGATCGGCGTCTCGCTGCCGCACTCGACGTACGCGCTTTGGGGTATGGGCGTCCCCGTGTCGCGCGACCAGCTTGCTCCGGGTGACATCGTCTTCTTCAGCGGCCTCGGCCACGCCGGGATCTACGCCGGCGGCGGGTCGTTCGTGCACGCGCCGCACACCGGCGACGTCGTCAAGGTCTCGTCGATGTCGGGCTGGTACACGTCGAGCTACGTCGGCGCGCGCCGCATCCTCTAACGCGTTAGGTGCGCTCGTAGAGCGAGTCGACCGCGCCGCTGAAGTGGTCGAGGCAGACTCGGCGCTTCAGCTTCAACGTCGGTGTGATCTCGCCTTCCTCCGCTGAGAAGTCGCGCGGCAGGATCACGAACTTCTTGATCTGCTCGAAGCGCGACCGCTCGCGGTTGACGCTGTCGACGATCTCCTGCACTCGCACCTCGCGCTCCGAATCGCTCATTCCGGTCGTCGCCTCGTCGTCGAGCGTCACGAGCGCTGCGACGAACGGGCGCTTGTCGCCGACAACGAGCGCCTGCGAGATCTCGCGGAACGTCTTCAGGTCGTTCTCGAGGTTCTGCGGCGCGACGTTCTTGCCGCCGGCCGTGACGAGGATGTCCTTCTTGCGGTCGGTGATCGTGACGAAGCCGTCGTCGTCGATCGTCGCGATATCGCCGGAGCGGAGCCAGCGGTCGTCGCCGAGAACCTCGCGCGTCGCCGCATCGTCCTTGAGGTACCCGCGGAAGACGGTCGGGCTGCGAATCAGCAACTCGCCGTCGTCTGCGAGGCGGAGCTCGGCATCGGGAAGCGCTGGGCCAACGGTGCCGAAGCGGAAGCGCGTCGGGCGGTTGACAGTCGCAGCAGTCGTGCACTCGGTCAGGCCGTAGCCCTCCAGGATCAGCACGCCGAGCGCGTGGAAGAACCGGATCACGTCCGGCGCGAGCGGCGCGGCGCCGGAGATGCAGAGTCTGATCCGACCTCCGAGGCGCTCGTGCACCTTCGCGAAGACCAGCTTCGACGCGACGCGGTGCCGAAGCGCGAGGGAGCGCGGGATCGGCTCGCCGCGCTGGACGCGCTCGCTGACGTCGTAGCCGACGCGAAGCGCCCACTGGATCAGCGACCGCTTGACGCCGGTCTCCGCGTCGAACTTCGCAGTGACGGCCGCGTGCACCTTCTCGTACACGCGCGGGACGCTCGGCAGGACGGTCGGCCGAACTTCGCGGAGCGCGTCGGCCGCACGCATCGGGTCGCGCAGAAATGCGAGCGTGAACCCCTGATGGGGCCCGAGCAGGTGCATGAGCCGCCCGAAGTTGTGCGCGAGCGGCAGGTACATCAGCATCGTGTCGCCGGCGAAGACGAAATCGTCGAGCTCGCGCACGAGGTCTGCCATCGCGAAGTAGTTGCGATGCGTGATCACGCACCCCTTCGGCGGCCCGGTGGTGCCGGACGTGTAGATGTAGGTGAACACGTCCTCCTCGTCGACCGCGCGCGCCGCCTCTCTGACCGCATCCGGATGCGCCTGCGCGTGCTCCCGTCCTCGTGCGCGGACGTCTTCGAGGTCGCTGAACATGAGCGTGTGCGCCAGGCCGAGCGACGCGATCTTCGCGGCCTGCTCCTCGTCCTCGCACAGCGCTCCCACCGCCTCCGAGTGCTCGACGACGTACTGCGCGTCCTTCGGCGAGTTGTTCATGTAGACGCCGACGCCGATCGCACCTATGAGCGCGAGCGCGAAGTCGAACTGCGCCCACTCGACCGACGTGCTTCCGAGAACGGCGAACGCGTCGCCCTTGCGGACGCCTAGCGCCAGGAGGCCGTGCGCGAGCTCGTCGACGGCACGTTCCGCTTCGGGCCACCGCACGGGCTCCCAGGCGTCGGCCCGCTCCGCCAGGTACGGCACCTCGGTCGTGCGTGCGGCGGCCGCGTCGAGCCAGAGCCGTGCGACCGTCTTCCGCGCTGGCGCATCTTCCTTCACGCGACGTTCGATGCGGGCGGCCTCGACCTGTGCCACGATGGCAAGCGTAGTTGCAGGAACGGTCTCGCGAAGGGCGAATCACGCCGGTCCCTCTACACTTCGCGAAGGGCGCCAATGCGGACGATCTGGAACGGCTCACTCAGCTTCGGCCTGGTCAACATCCCCGTAGGCCTGGCTTTGGCGACGGCGCCGAAGGCGCGCTCGTCCGACGTCTCGTTCCGCACGCTGCACGCGGAGTGCAAGACGCCGATCCGACAGAAGCGCTGGTGCCCTGTCCACGAGCGTGAAGTCGGCCCCGACGAGATCGTCAAGGGCTGGGAAGTCGCGAAGGGCGAGTTCGTCGTGATCGAGGACGCCGATCTCGAGGCGATCCAACAGGCGGACGACTCGCGTGCTATCGAGATCACGGCATTCGTCCCGCTCGACCAGGTCGATCCGGTCTTCTTCGACCGAACGTATTACCTCGCGCCGGCGAGCGCCCCGGCTGCTCGACGTCCGTACGTGCTGCTGCTCGAGGCGATGAAGGAGACGCAGACGGCGGCGGTGGGGCGATTCGTCCTGCGCGGCAGCGAGACGTTCGGGCTGATCCGCGCTCGGGGCGACGCGCTCGCGCTCGAGACGCTCTTCCTCGCGGAGGACGTTCGCTCACAGGTCGAGATCGAGGAGGCGGTCGCCGAGACCGCCGTCAAGGACGCCGAGCTCGAGCTCGCACGCCAGGTGATCGACACGCTCGCAGCGGACTTCGACTCGGGCGTGCTCGAGAGCCAGTACCGGCAGGATCTCCGCGCGATGCTCGAGGCGAAGCTCGCCGGCGAAGAGATCTCCAAGCCGGAGCCCGTGCCCGAGACGCCGGTCGTCGACCTGATGGAGGCGCTGCGGCGTTCGGTCGCCGCGGCGGGCAAGGCGAAAGAGAAGCCGAAGGCCGCGGCGAAGCCGGCACGCCGGCCGGCGAAAGCCGCCGCAGGCTCGCGCAAGCGCTGACGCGGCGAGCCGCCCGCTCTGGTGCGGGCGGCAGCAGCGAAGGTCTCGCTAGTGCTTGCGCGGCGAGGCGCCGATGGCCTCGAGCTGCGCTGTGAAGAGCGTCTTGTCGATCTTGCCCTGGTAGATCGGCACGCCTTCTTCGACGCAGACGCGGATGACTTCCTGCCGGTCGATGCCGAGCTCCTTCGAAAGCTCCTCGGGCGTCAGGTGGTTCGGCATGTCGCTCCTTTCGTGGTCCGCAAAAAAGCCCGTCTGGCTGATGTCGCCAAGCGGGCTAGTCGCGCTTCCTCGTGTCGGTTTGGAGGCTCACAGCTCTGCGCTCCCGGAATACCTCATCTGCATCCAGGATAGTCGCCGAGGATGACGGACGCAACGGAGTCCTTCCTGCAGGGCTTTTCCGAGCACTGGATGGAGATCAAGGGCGTCCGGTTGCGCTGGTTCGAGGCCGGAGAAGGACCCGTCGTCGTCCTCCTGCACGGGTTCGGCGGCGCGGCGTCGAACTGGACCGTCGTGGCGCCGAGCCTGCTGCCCGGCCGCCGCGTGCTCGTCCCCGACCTCCCCGGACACGGCGGATCCTCGCCGCTGTCCGCACCGCCCGAGACACTCGACCCGTTCGCGGATCGCGTTGCAGACCTGCTCGAAGGCGGCGACGCAGCGCTCGCCGTCGGCCATTCGATGGGCGGCGTCGTCGCTTTGCGGCTCGCGGTCAGGCATCCGCAGCTCGTCCGCGGCCTGCTGCTCGCGGGCTGCGCCGGGATCGTCTCCACGACCAGGCGGGCCGAGCGGCTGCTCATGCTCGCTGCGCTCCTGAAACCCGGCCGGCATATCTCACGATGGCGGCGTGAGGTGGCGCGCCACGCCCGCCTGCGCACGCTCGCGTTCGGCGGCGTCGCCGCGGCCGATCCACGGGCGCTCGCGCCTGCCGCGGCGAGCGGCTTCCTCGCCGGCTCCGGCCTGTACACCGACCTCCGCGGCGCCGGCGACGCGCTCGTACGGACCGATCCGCGGCTCGACCTCCTGCGTGTGACGTGCCCGGCGCTCGTCCTGCACGGGGCGCGTGACGCGCAGGTGCCGGTCGCAGACGCTTTCGAGTACGCGCGCCGCCTGCGCGCGCCGCTCCGCGTCGTCGCCGACTGCGGTCACCTCGTGATAGGCGAGCGACCGACCGCGGTCGTCGATGCGATCGAGCAGCTCGAGCGCCGCCTGGGCTCCTAGACCGGATTCGGCAGCTCGACGAACTCGTACTCGACGCCGAATCGCTCGCCGAGTCGCGCGGCCAGCGCCTGGACTCCCAGGGTCTCCGTCGCGTAGTGCCCGCCCGCGAGGAAGTGGATGCCGAGCTCTCGTGCAGTGTGGAGGGACGGCTCCTCCGGCTCGCCGGTCACCAGCGCCTCGTAGCCCCCGTGCGCAGCCTCGATCAGCCGGGTACCGCCCCCGCCTGTGACGATCGCGACCCGCTCGATGCGCTCCGGACCGTGCGCGAACACGAGCGGCTCGCGCCCGGTGACGTCCTGCAGCCGCCGCGCGAGCTCCGCAGCGTCGACCGGCTCGTCGAAGCGCGCGCCCGCCCCGATCTCCGCGAACGCCGTCTCGCGACGCGCGCCGAGCCGCTCGGCGAGCAGGGCGTTGTTCCCGAGCTCCGCGTGCGCGTCGAGCGCGAGGTGGTACGCGACAAGCGACAGGTCGCCGCGGAACAGCGCCTCGAGGCGCCCGCGCAGCCGTCGGTCGACGAAGAGCGGCTCGTTGCGCCAGAAGAGGCCGTGATGTACGAGCACGAGCTGTGCGCCCGCGGCGGCGGCCTGCTCGAACAGCTCGCGCGACGACGAGACCGCGCAGACGACCTTGGACACGTCTTCGGCGCCGACCACCTGCAGTCCCGGACGCCCGTACTCCGGGAAGGACCGGACGTCGAGCAGCTCGTTCGCGAACGTGACGATGTCGTCGCGCCGGGCCATGGCGCGATCCTATGCAGCGAACGGCACCTCCTCTCGCGCCGCCGGGTTCGACAGGAACTGCACGCGGTTCGCCACGACTTCGATCGCGCTGCGCCGCTTGCCGTCCTCCTCCCAAGACCGGCTGCGGATCCGCCCGTCGACCGCGACCTGGCGCCCCTTCGCCAGGTACTCCGCGCAGAGCTCGGCCTGCCGGTCCCACGTCGAGATCCGGACGAAGTCGGCGCCCGCGTCCTTGCCCGGCCGATCGACGGCGAGCACGAAGCTCGCGACCTTCTTCTCCCCCGACAGCTCCTTCACCTCGACGTCGGAAGCCAGGTTTCCGACCAGTGAGACCACGTTCATCGCGTTCCGCCTCCTTCGTTTTCCTCAAGGACAACGTAGCGGGCGAATGTGCCGGAACTGCGACGGAAGAAGGCCGAGATCGCAAAGAGCGGCCGCGAGACGGCCGCTCTTTCACTCGATCGGGGTGCCCAGATTTGAACTGGGGACCTCTCCGACCCGAACGGAGCGCGCTACCAGGCTGCGCCACACCCCGAGCGCGTACAGGGTAGCCGATTGCGATCGGGCCCTCTGCAGCTCGGGTTCTCCGCAGCTTCCGGCGCTACTCGACCCGGCGGAGCCAGGGGCGCGTCATCGTGATCGCGATCATCGTCGCGGAGACGAGCGCTCCGGCCGCGATGATCGTGCCCGCGGACGCGAACCCGGCGACGGCGGCCGCGAACGCGAGCCCGACGGGCATCAGCCCGAACGAGCCGAAGAAGTCGAGACTGACGACGCGCGAGAGCATGTGCTCGGGGACGAGTTCCTGGAGCATCGTCTCCCACATCGCGACGCCGAAGCCGACGCAGAAACCACGGACGACGGCGAAGCCGGCCGCGAGCTCGAACCACGGCGACAACGCGAGCAACGCGATCGCGATGCTGTTCACGAGCCAGAACACGTAGTTGACGAGCCCGCGCCTGCGGCGCGGCGGGAACTGTCCGAACGCGAGCGTCCCCGCAACCGTCCCGACGCCGAACGCCGTCGTCAGCAGCCCGTAGGCGCCGATGCCGCGCCCGAAGTGCTCGCGTACGAGCTCCGGCATCAGCACCTGTTGCGGCGCGAGCTGGAGCATGAGGATCACGGCGAAGAGCGTGATCGTCACCCAGAGCCACGGGACGCCCGCGACGTAGCGGACACCCGCGGCAATCTCGCGGAACGCGCCCGTCTTCTCCTCCGGAGCGACCTGCCGCGGTCGTGCGAGCGCGAGAAAGCCCGCCGAGACGGCGAACGAGAAGGCGTCGATCGCAAAGACGGTCGCGGAGCCGACGGCGCCGTACAGCAGCGCCGCAAGCGAGGGGCCGATCAGGAACGCTCCCCAGCGCGCGACCCCGATCAGGCTGTTCGCGGACGGCAACGAGGCCTGCTCCACGACGAGCGGCACGATCCCGCCGAACGCGGGGAAGAAGAACCCGTCGCCGAGGCCGGCGAGGAACGCGAGCACGAGCAGCGCACCGAACGTGAGGTTCCCGGTCGCGTCGAAGACCGCGAGCGTCCCGATCACGGCGAGCCGCGCGAAATCGGACGCGATCATCATCGAGCGGCGCGGGAGCCTGTCGGCAAGCGCACCGCCGATCAGCAGCGTCGCGAGCAAACCCACCGCCTGCGCGAGGAAGACGATTCCGAGCTTCGACGAGCCGACGACCGTGAAGGCGCGCCAGCCGAGCGCGGTGAAGAAGGCGGCATCGCCGATCAGCGAGATCGCCTGCCCGATCCACAGCAGGCGGAAGTCGCGGTGGCGAAAGGCGTCGAAGACCCGGACGCGCGAGAACGCGGCAGCACCCTCTGCGTCCACGGCGCAAAGCTATCGTCCGGTCGTGTACGCCCCGCCCGACGTGGACGCGTGGCGGGAGCGGCTGCCGCAAATCGTGGACGAATGCGTGGAGCAGTGGTCGCTCGCGCTCGGCGACCCGTACGTCCAGGGTGCCGGAGGCTTTACGGCGCCCGCCGAGCTCGCGGGCGGAACGCACGCAGTGCTGAAGGTCGTGTTCCCGCATCGCGAGAGCGAGCACGAGGCGGACGCGCTCGCGGCCTGGGGTGGTGCCGGCGCCGTCGAGCTGCTCGCGCGCGACGACCGCCGATTCGCGATGCTGATCGAGCGCTGCGACCCCGGGACGCCGCTCGCGCTCGTGGGCGCGGACAGCGCGCTCGACGTGTTTGTCGCCCTCCTGCCGCGCCTCTGGGTTCAGGGGGGCGACTCGTTTCACACGGTCGCCAGCGAGGCGGCGTGGTGGGCGTCGTACCTCCCCGAGAAGTGGGAGCGCGCCGCGCCGCCTTTCGACCGCGCGCTGCTCGACGCGGCGATGCACGCGCTGGGGTCGTTGCCTGGCACGCAAGGCGAGCTCGTGCTCCTGCACCAGGACCTGCACGCGGAGAACGTGCTGGCCGCGCAGCGCGAGCCGTGGCTCGTCATCGACCCGAAGCCGCTGCTCGGCGAGCGGGAGTTCGCGATCGCGCCGATCGTCCGATCGTCCGAGCTCGGACACGGCCGGCGCGCCGTCGAGCACCGCTTCGAGCGCCTCGTCTCCGAGCTCGGGCTCGACCGCGAGCGTGCCCGCGGCTGGACGATCGCGCAGACGCTCGCGTGGGCGTTCGACAGCCACGATCGAGTGCGCCATCTCGAGACTGCGAAGTGGGTGCTGGAGGCGTGAGCTCTCTGCGTGCCGTCGTCTTCGACGTCGACTTCACGCTCGTGAAGCCCGGGCCGGATCTCGGTCCCGAGGGCTACCGCCGCCTCGGGCGGCGCTTCGGGCTCGAGCTCGACCCCTCGCGGTACGACGAGGCTCGGCGGGACGCGCTGGCCGAGTTGCAGCGCCACCCCGAGCTCGACCACGACGAGGAGATCTGGGTCCTCTTCACGGAGCGGATCATCAAAGGAATGGGCGGCAACGGAGACACCTACGCCTGTGCCGCCGAAATGACGCGGGCGTGGGAGCACGCGGAGCACTTCGAGCTGTTCGACGACGCGATTCCCGTCCTCGAGCTCTTGCGCTCCCGCGGTCTCAAGCTCGGGTTGCTCTCCAACACCTCTCGCGACCTCGACGTGTTCGTCACCCACCATCGCCTGCACGTCGACGTCGCGCTCACGTCACGCCTGCACGGCAAGACGAAGCCGCACGACTCGATCTTCCGCGCGATGCTGGAGCGCCTCGATGTCGCGGCCGACGAGGCGGCGATGATCGGCGACGACGTGGAGGACGACGTACGTGGAGCAGAGGCGGTAGGGATGCGCGCGGTACTCGTCGATCGCGGCGACCGCTTCCTGGAGTACCCGGGCCGCCTGACGGATCTGTGGTCCGTCCCGGCTGCCCTGGGGCTGCAGGCGCGGGACTACGATTGACGTATGGCGTGGTACGTCTGGACGCTGATCGCGATCGCTCTTGCGATCGGTGAGCTGCTGACGACGGCATTCATCCTCGGTCCGATCGCGGTTGCGGCTCTTGCGAGTGCGATCGTCGCAGCGGTAGGAGGCGGAACGGCGGTGCAGCTCGTCGTCTTCATCGTCGGGTCGCTCGCCTCGCTCGCAGCGGTGAGGCCGATTGCGAAACGGCATCTGCACCTTCCCGCGCCTGTACGCACCGGCACCGATGCGCTCGTCGGGGCGAAAGCCCTCGTGCTCCAGCGTGTGGATGCCGAGGGCGGCCGCGTGAAGATCGGCGGCGAGGAATGGTCGGCAAGGTCGTATCTCGACGACCAGGTCCTCGAGCCCGGGGCGCGCGTGGAAGTGGTGAAGATCGAGGGCGCGACCGCCCTCGTTTACGAATAGGAGGCGTGTCGTGATACCCCTGATCGTGCTCGGAGTCGTCGCGCTCTTCGTGCTGATCGTGCTCGCGCGGACGGTGAAGATCGTCCCGCAGGCGCGGGCCGGTGTGATCGAGCGGCTCGGCCGTTACAGCCGCACCCTCACGCCCGGGCTCACGATCGTCGTCCCGTTCGTCGACCGCGTGCGCGACATGATCGACCTGCGCGAGCAGGTCGTTTCGTTCCCGCCGCAGCCCGTGATCACCGAGGACAACCTCGTCGTCAGCATCGACACGGTTATCTACTTCCAGGTCACCGAGCCGCGCGCCGCGACGTACGAGATCGCGAACTACATCCAGGGCATCGAGCAGCTCACCGTGACGACGCTGCGCAACGTGATCGGCGGCCTCGACCTCGAGGCGACGCTGACGTCGCGCGACCAGATCAACGCGCAGCTGCGCGGCGTACTCGACGAGGCGACCGGCAAGTGGGGAATCAGGGTCAACCGCGTCGAGCTGAAGGCGATCGATCCGCCCGTGTCCGTCAAGGACACGATGGAAAAGCAGATGCGCGCCGACCGCGAGAAGCGTGCCGCGATCCTCGAAGCGGAAGGAATCAAGCAGTCGCAGATCCTCGCCGCGGAGGGTGAGAAGCAGGCGGCGATCCTCAGGGCCGAGGGCGAGCGCGAGGCGTCGATCCTGAAGGCGGAGGGGCAGTCGAAGGCGATCGAGACGGTCTTCCACGCGATCCACGAAGGCGACGCCGATCCGAAGCTTCTCGCGTACCAGTACCTCCAGACCCTGCCGCAGATCGCGCAAGGAGCGTCGAACAAGATCTGGATCATCCCGAGCGAGGTGTCACAGGCGCTCTCGCAGCTGGGCGGCGCGCTCGGCGGCAACGCGAACGACAGCACAAGAGACAACTCGCCGTAAGTCCTCGCGTCGCGGGCGCGGCGGGTCAAGGTATCGCCGCGCGCCGCCGATGAGGGCGAGTGATGCGGGCTCTGCGGCTCTTCCACTCACCGCGCCTTCGCGCCGTCGCGCACGTCGCGTTCGCCGCGGGAGGGCTCGCGATGGCGTTCGTGATCGCGCGGCACCTCGCCGCGCACGGCTGGCCGTTCGCGGAGGCGAGCATTCCTGGTGTCGTTGCCGCGGGCGTCCTCTTTCTCGCGGCCTTCGCGTTCAAGGCGTGGGGCTGGCAGCAGCTCTTCAGCGACGAGGCGCGGCCGACGGCGGTGTCGCTCGCCGCTGCGGGCGGCGCCGCATCGGTGACGGGCGTCGCCCTGCCGGGTCGCTGCGATTCCCTCGTTCGCGTCACGGTCGTCAGGCGCTTTTCCGGCCAGGACTGCGGCCTGAGCCGCGTTTTGATCTCGCTCTTCACGCTGGGCCTGGTCGACAACGCGGCGCTCGTCCCGTTCGCCGCCGTCGCGGCCGCGGTTGCCGCGCCGAACGGCCTCGCGCGCATTGCTTTCGTCGGTGTCGCGGCGGCGGGGTTGATTGCGGCGATCGGCGTCGTCGTGTTGCCGCGCGTGTCGGGCATGAGGCGCGTCGTCCGCTTCCGTGCCGGCCGCTGGGCCGCCGCTCATGCGGCTCCGCCGCGGAAGGCCGCGAAGGCTTGGCTGCTCGTGCTCGTGTCGTGGACGCTCCGCGGGACTGCGCTGCTCGTCCTGCTGGACGCGCTCGCGCTCGGAGGGTCGATCTCGCACGCCCTCGTGTTCCTCTGCGCGTCGGCGGCCGCGACGGCGTTGCCGATCACGCCGCATGGAGCGGCCGCCCAGGCCGGCGCGGGAGCAGCTGTCCTAGGCGCCGCCGGAATCAGCACGTCGCACGCGATCGGGTTCGCGATCGCGGCACAGGCGCTGGGCATGCTCGCCGGCGCGACGATCCTCGTGCTGGCCCTAGTCGTGCACTTCTCGCGCCGCGTCCGCGGCGCCGGCGCCGTCGCCGCCGCGTAGCTCGCGCAGCCACGCCTCGGTGTGCTCGCCGAGCTGGGGCGCGTGGGCGGCCGGCGGTCCGTCTCCGAAGTCCCGGGCGGCTTCGTCGAGACTCGCAACCGGTCCGGCGCAGACGTCCTCGCCTTCGAAGAGGTCGAGCCAGTGCGCGAGCGTCCGTGCGGCGAGCCGCG
>Ga0126307_10000688_pt1 | contig 22110 bp, 21 predicted proteins | sample Plot28_FD_89955 | JGI IMG/M metagenome (GOLD analysis project Ga0126307, IMG submission 89955) | Serpentine soil microbial communities from UC McLaughlin Reserve, CA, USA - Plot28 | ecosystem: Environmental > Terrestrial > Soil > Grasslands | place: USA: UC McLaughlin Reserve, Lake County... | reverse complement strand
CAGCGGCGAGTTCTCCTCAAGGGCCGACTCCATGTCTACCACCACGTCCAGCGGCTCGTAGTCGACCTCGATGAACTCCAGGGCGTCCTGGGCCTTGTAGCGGTCGGTTGCGACAACCACCGCTACCGCCTCGCCCATGAAGTTGACCTCGCCACGGGCGACGGGCCAGTGAGTCGGCGTCTTCATGTCTTCGGTCACGGGCAAGCCGCCCTCGGTTACGGGCCAGACACAGAAGCTGAACGTCTCGGCCTGCGCGCTCTCCTCGCCCGCCGGGCTCTCCTCAATCACCTCGGTCTCCGGCACCTCCGGCCGTTCCTCCTCGGGCAACAGAGCATAGCCCGGTCCCCGTTCGGCCTCGCCGCCTTCCGGACCCCACTCGCCGGCCAGGTCCTCGCCGGTAAAGGCCGCGACAACACCGGGCTGCTCAAGCGCCGCCGAGACGTCGAGGTGAGTGATCTTGGCGTGGGCAAGGGGACTGCGCAAGAAGGCTACGTATACCATGTCCGGCAACTTGATATTGTCCGTCCACTTGGCCTCTCCCGTAACGAGGGCCGGGTCTTCTTTGCGCGGTACGCCGCCCCCGACATAGCGTTCTGGTGCTTCGGTCATTCTCTACCCTCCTTTTCTAAGAGGTCGCTGTCGGATGGTCCATGTGTTGCGCGGCCAGCTGGACGGCCTTGATGATGTTCTCGTAGCCCGTGCAGCGACAGAAGTTTCCCTCCAGCCCCTCTCGGATCTCTTCCTCACTCGGATTCGGCTTCTCCTTAAGCAGGCTGATAGAGGCCATGATCATGCCTGGCGTGCAGTAACCGCACTGCAAGGCGTGCATCTCGTGGAAAGCCGACTGCATGGGATGCCACTTCCCGTTCTCGGCCAAACCCTGAACCGTCGTGATCTCACGCCCATCAGCCTGCACCGCGAATACGGTACACGACTTCACCGACTCCCCGTCCATTAAGACCGTGCACGCCCCGCAGTTGGAAGTGTTGCACCCGACCATCGTCCCCGTCAGGTTCAAGACCTCCCGCAGATAGTGCACCAGAAGCAGTCGGGGCTCGACCTCGTGCTCGTAGGTGTCACCGTTCACCCTTACCTGAATCCTTCGCAACCTAACTCCTCCTTCCCTTTCCGTAGAGGCGAACGCCGAACGGCGCTTTCCTCACCACCAAACGCTCAACCGGTACCTTTCCCTAACTGGTACCGAACCCGCAGTTATCGGGATCACAACTTGGTCCCCTCCTACCAGCGGTCTCGCTCGTTTTCCCCTTTCCTTACGATAGGCGCGGTTAGCGTAGCACAGGTTACAGAACACCTTCAACGAAAAGGATGTGTTAATGAAAACTCCTCGCCTTAGAGTTATAGTCGCTCCCAAGCACGCGCCAAGCGAAGCGGGGAAAGTAGGCCTACGTAGTGAGACGAACGGGGGACGGTGAGCCCCATGTGCCACGGGGTCGAGGTGACGCGCAACGTGGAAGGACGCGCCGGCGTCGCCGAAGGACTCGTCAAGGCCCGAGCCTCTTGACCGAGGCCGCGCAAAAGGTCCTCTTCAGCGCCACGCAGCCCTACAGGTTCTGCCCGGCGGACGGGACACGCCTAGAGGAGCCGCGTCCGGGCGGCGGGGCACGTTGTCCCCTGTGCGGGCGCTCCTGGTACCGTAACTCAGCGCCCGCGGTGGGGGCCGTCATCGTTCAAGACGGCCAGGCGCTGGTCACGGTTCGGGCTCGTGAGCCCGAAAAAGGCCGTCTCGACCTGCCGGGCGGTTTTCTGGAGGTCGGAGAGCGTCCGGTGGACGGCCTCGTGCGCGAGGTGAGGGAGGAGCTGGGAGCAGAGGCGGAGGTCGTGGGCCCCCCGATCCTCCTGGCAACGCACACCTACGGACCGGACGGCGCATACGTTCTAGCGATAGGCTTCAAGACGAGCATTAGAGGCGAGCCTAGCCCCACTGACGACGTGGCAAGGATAAGGTGGGTCTCGGCGGAGGAGCTAGACAACCTCGACTTCGCCTGGGAACACGACCGGGAGATGGTCCGCGAGGCGCTCGGAAGCGGATAGCCTCTCCCCGGCCCCGCTAGTAAGCTGGACCGATGCTTGCGCCAACATTTGCTTTCTGCTAACTTTTTGCAGGTAGATGGAAGAAGGACTGATCGACGCTTTGCAGGAGCGGGGGGTGCGTGTTACGCCCCAGCGGGCTCATATCTGGCGGGTTTTGGTCGAGTCCGGGGAGCATTTCACCGCCGAGAAGGTGTGGGAGCGGGTAAGGGGCACGTTGCCAGGCCTGGAGCTTTCGACCGTCTATCGCTCTCTTGAGGCGCTGCGGGCGGCGGGGCTCGTGGCGGACAGCCGCTTGCCCGAGGGGCCAAGGGTCTTTGAGGCCCGGCCGGCCCTGCACCCGCATTTAGTGTGCGAGAGCTGTGGGGGGATCTCGCACCCTGAGCCGGAGGTCGGTCGCCAACTGCTCGAAGCGTTGAACGCCGGCTCGGGAAGCTTCGAGGTGCACGAGCTGCACGTGGCAGCTAGGGGAATATGCGCCGGGTGTGCCCGTCAGTAAGAGGTAGGAGAAGCATGTGAGCGCAATAGATAACTATTTAGAGGGGTTTTTGGAAGGACCAACAGGGGTGGGGGTAATCCTGCTGATCAGCTTATTTCTGGGCCTCCGGCACGCCTCGGACCCGGACCACCTGGCGGCGGTGACGACCCTCATCGCTTCGGAAGAGGAGCGCAAGCAAGCACGCAAGGCCGGTTTGTTGGGCTTCTTCTGGGGACTCGGCCACGGCACGACGCTCGTGATTTTGGGCCTGCCGCTGGTGCTTTTCAATCGCTACCTGCCCGAGCCGGTGCAGCAGGTCGCCGAGGTGCTGATTGGCGCGATCATCGTGTTCCTCGCCGTCCGGCTTCTTCTTAAGTGGCGGTACGGCCTCTTCCACGTCCACAGCCACGGCGACGGACCCCACCACCGCCACGTCCACTCGCACAGAGAAGACGCCTCCCACGAACACGCCCACGCCGTTCCCCCCCGGACGCCCGTAAGCGCCTACGGTATCGGGCTCGTGCATGGGATCGGCGGCTCCGGCGGTCTGACGCTGCTATTGCTCTCGACCATCTCCAATCGAGCCGACGCCGTAGGTGCGCTCCTGACCTTCGCCGCCGGGACCGCCGTCTCGATGGCGATTCTCTCGACCGCCTTCGGCCTTGTCATCGCCGGCGGCCCGGCCCGGAGGAACTTCGAGTACGTGGCGCCGGTTTTGGGAGTCTTGAGCATGGCCTTCGGTGTCTGGTACGCTCTCGGCGCTTTGGAGGTCGTGACGTACCCGTTTTAAGCGGTGTAGATCCGCGGTCGTTTTGAGGTAATCTTCAGGCGTTGACGCTTTCTGCGCCACTCGAAGAACAGCGCTGACCGAGCCGGGATCTTGCCCCGCTAGCTCCCGACACCCGAGACGAGTAGTTTGAGGGGTTCATCGCGGGACATCCGGTTCGTGGGCCATCCTGCTTTGGATACTCGATGCCACGCTTGTCCGTGTTATGGATGGGGTAGTTAGCACAGTAAGCGTTCGCAGAGGGAACAAAGTGTTCGAGTCAACCACGATCGGGGCCACGCGCACTAGCATGAACATGGAAGCACCGTGCACTCGAACGTCCGCGACGAGCATACAGAACACGAGCACAGCCACGACGGCTACGTGCACTCCCATCCTCATGTGCATGTCAGGTCGGGCACGAGGAAAAGCACGGCCACGAGCATGAGTATGTCGCGAAGGCACGCCGAGCCGCCTCGAGTCTTCCTGGGACGAGTTTAAGGTCGACGTACATGACAACGTCCCCGCGAAGGTCCCTTATCCGCCGGAAGTAGGTGGGAAGCGACCACCCCTCGGGCAAGAACTTGTCCACGACGACGAGGCGGGCGCCAGTTCTGGCGCTGGGGGCGGCCTCGGCGAGGATCCGCGGCTCGTTCGAAGCAACGGATATGATGAGGGGCAGGTAGACGACACCGAAGTTCGCGATCGGCAGGTCCAACCTCTGGGCGTCCATCTTCTCTAGCTCGCAGTTCGTCGTCCCGAGCTCGTCCCACCGCTTGCGGGCGCGGCGGAGCATGCCGTCGCTCAGATCCACGCCCGTCCCCACATCGGGTGGCTGGTCTAGCCTGCTCTCGACGCTGACCACGAGGAGCCGGTCAGCAGGCCCGAGCGCGGCGACGGCCCGGTCGCGGAGGCCGTCGGAAGGCGTAACCTATCACGGTATCGTAGAGGGAGCCTATGCGGTCGTAGACCCGGACGCTCGACGAGATGCTCGGCTCCCCCTCTATGGGGTCCGGTTAGTAGAGGACGAAGACCGTGACTAGCTCTCCGGCGACCGAAGGGTGAGGATCGTGATCTCGGGCCGACAGAGGAAGCGGAACCGCGGGTGGGCCCCTAGGCCACGGTTGGTATACAGGGGCATCCCGTCCACCTTGTAGAGCCCGCTCGGGTACTTGCGCGAAAGCTTCGGCAAGAGCAGTCGGCGGACGAGGGGCAGGCCCGTCTGTCCGCCGTGGGAGTGGCCGGAGAGCTGCAGGTCGAAGGAGGCGGTCTCGGCGCTCTGGTCCGCGAAGTCGGGCTCGTGGGCGAGGAGGATGGCGACGCCTTCTTCCGGGAGATTTTCCAGCACCCGATCGAGGCCGTCCATATCCTCATAAACGTCGTCCACGCCGCATAGGTGCAGCGTTGCGCCGTCCCGGTGCAAGGTTTGGACGGCGTTGCCCAGCTCGGTCACACCGCCCGCGACGAGAGCGCGCCGGACTACTCCGGCGTCGGTCCTGTGATCGTGGTTGCCGAGGACGGCGAAGGCCCCGTCGGGAACGCGCAGACGGCGGAGCGGGGCGGCGATCCCGGGGACGTGGCGGATCAGCGTACGGAGCCGCGAGTAGGTGGTGAAGTCGCCCGTGATCGCGACGAGGTTCGGCTCTTCGGTGTTGACGAGGTTCACCAGACCCAGGAGGCGCCCTGGGGTCATCCAGCCGTCCGCGTGGAGGTCGCCGATCTGGGCGATCCGGTACCCGTCGAACTCCCGAGCGAGACGGGGCAAGACGAGCGAGACGGAGACGACCTCTACGTCCGCCGGCTCGACCTCCCGCGCGTAGTAGGCGAGGCCGGCCGTCCCCAGGAGCGCGCCGCCGAACGCAGCTTTAAACGAGGTGCGAAGGCGTGTTCCGCGTACGTCCACGGTCCCACAGTTTAGACGCCGAAGAGGAGAAAGCACGGCGCCTCGATTCACACCGAGCGGAGGATACCCGGCGGAGTTCCCCGTAATGGAGAACGACGCTGCTACCGCTGAGAACCGAAGGATTTAACGAAGTTCGTCAACCATGTAGAGAGCGCCGGGGCCTCGGATACGGTTACTAGTCCACGATAACGGGGACGCGCTGGAGCACGTTTGCGCCGTAGCCGCCGTAGTTCCAGGCCTCGTCGTTGTCCGTGGGTTGCGTCCTTCCGGACGCGTCGGTGGCGCGCACGCACAGCTCGTGCTCGCCGGGCTCCGCGTCCCACTCGTAGGACCACGGCCTCCAGGCGTAGTGTCCGATGGGCTCGCCCAAAGCGGCGGCGTCCCATGTGCGGCCGTCGTCGGGGCTGAACTCGACACTCTCGATGGGGGCCCATCCCGACCACGCGCGGCCCTCCACGAGGGTGCGTCCCGCCCGCACGTGCCGCACGCGGGAGAGGTAGTCCGGGATGCCCGGCGGCACCATCAGGGCATGCGGGTTCTTGCGGGTCATCGGTGAGCCGGGGCCTTCTTCGGATTGCTTGTGGCGGTACCTATCCGTTTGCTGGAAGCCCTCAAAAGGCTCGCCGATGGCCCTGATCTCCTTGAGCCACTTCACCGAGGCCATCCCGTACCACTCCGGCACGATCAGGCGCAGGGGGAAGCCGTGCTGGGGGGGCAGCGGCCCGCCGTTCATCCCGTAGGCCAGCATCACCCCGTCGTCGAGGGCGTCCTCAAGCGGGAGGCTCCGCTCGAAGTCTTGCTCGACGCCCCCCTCGACACCCCGGTCGTAGCCAGCGAAGACCACCTCTACCGCCTCGTCCGAGAGCCTGGCCTCCTGCAGGATCGGCCTTAAAGGCGTGCCGGTCCACTCGGCGCACCCGACCGCCTCCTCGCGCCACGGAGCCGAGACCGGGCGCGGGTACAGGTGCGCCCGCCCGTTTCCGGAGCACTCCATCACCACGGGCACCGTGACCGCCGGCCGGGTCTTCAGGTCGTCGAGGGTCAGCCTCAAGGGGTTGCGCACCAGCCCTCCAACCGGAAGCTCGTAGGTGGTCGCGTCGATGAAGGGGATGTCGTAGTGGATGAGGAGGTAGTGCATACCCACAGGGGTAACAGGATAGCGAAGCCCTTCGAGGTGCATCCCGTGGTTCCTGAGGGCGAGCCCCACCTCTTCGCGACTATACTCCTGGCTCTTCGTGGGTTCCGTCATCGTGGTGCTCCTTTGCGTGCCGTTTATCTCCGGCGCGTTCTCCTTGTTGCAAGTCTAACCCGACCCCGGCCCCGCCGCTCTACGCCCCGGCCAAGTAGTAAGGTACGGGGGTGCGCATAACTATCACCACGGCCGGTTCGCGCGGCGACGTACAACCGTACGTCGCGCTCGGGCTGGGCCTCAAGGAGGCCGGGCACGAGGTTCGCCTGGCGACTTACACGCCTTTTGAAGGTTTCGTCCGCGAGCATGGGCTAGGTTACCATCCGATTACGGGCGACCCTGGTGGGATCGTGGCGGATCTGATCGAGAGCGGCCTGAACCCCGTAAAGTTCACCCGAGCCTTCCGCCGGTTCTTTGGTTCGATCCTGGAACGCCACCTCGCCGAGTACGGCAAAGCCTGCCAGGACGCCGACGCGGTCGTCTACTCGCCGGTCGGTTTCTTCGGCCAATACATCGCCGAAGAGATGGGGCTCCCGGCCGTGGGGGCCGCGGTGCAGCCACTCTTCAGCCGTACCCGCCGCTTCCCGAGCTCTCTCTTGGGACGCCCACCCGGCGGGTTTCTCGCCGGGGGACCTCTCGACGGCTTCTACAACTATTTGACCTACCTCGCCGCGGAGCAGCTCTTCTGGCAAGCTATGCGGCCAGTGTCCGGCGAAGCCCGCAAGAAGCTCGGCTTGGATCCCCTGCCGTTCTTCGGTCCTTTCGCGGACATGAACCAATCCCGTTCGCCCATACTCCACGGCTGGAGCCCTAGCGTCTTGCCCGAACCGCCCGAATGGGGAGACTGGCTGTGCACCACCGGCTACTGGTTCCTGGATCAGTCCGGCTGGCAGCCACCGGACGAGCTGCTCGACTTCCTGGACGCCGGACCAGCGCCGGTGAGCGTCGGCTTTGGCAGCATGAACGACGCGGACCCCGAGGAGATCACCGGGCGGGTGCTCGAAGCGCTCCAGCGCACCGGACAGCGAGGTCTCCTTCTCACCGGATGGGTCGGCATCAGCAACACCGACCTGCCAGACGAGGTCTTCAAGGTGGACGAAATCCCTTACGACTGGCTCTTTGGCCGGGTGCGGATAGCGGTACACCATGGCGGTGCCGGCACGACGGCGGCTTCGTTGCGAGCCGGCGTCCCTACCGCCGTGGTCCCGTTTTTCACAGATCAGGCGTTCTGGGGCTGGCGGGTGATGACCCTGGGCGCGGGCCCGGAGTCCATTCCGCGCGCCAAACTCTCAGCCGAGCGTCTCGCAGGTGCGATTCTAGCCGCGACTAACGTCGCCATAAGGGAACGGGCACGGCTGTTGGGCGAGGAGATCCGCACGGAGGACGGTGTGGGCCGGGCGGTCGAGGCCTTCCATCGCCTCGTGGTACGCGCATGAGCGGCGGACGTCGAAGCAGGCAACAGATCTCGTAAAGGGAAAGGAAAAGATGAGCTCTACGAAACGAGGAACGCGGGGCGGTGTGGAGGAGTACGAGGAAAGGTGGGAGCGGGCGGGGGCACGCGACGTAGAGCAAGAGCTGCAGCTCAGCGTCGTTGGGAACCTGGAGGGCGACTGGAGGGTAGAGCGCTTGAGCGCCCCGGTGCCGATGCCGTTTGTGTGGAAGCGGATCAGGAGCGGCCGGGGGACGACCCGAGCCTTACCCTTCGGACCGAAGCTATCCTTCAGACTCGAGCAGCGCGAGGGGCACGTCGCCCTGATCTACCTTGGACCGCTGTCCTTCTTGCTCGACGAACTGCGCCTGGAGGCGAACGGGACGTGGCTCGGGCGGGCGAACGCGGTGGGGGTCCGGTACGCCTGGTTTCGGATGACCCCCATGTAGGGTCCACCAAACGCTAACTTCGGAGGACGCTCTACTCCGGCGTGATCCCGGCGCGGAAGAGAGCCTCGCCGCCGACTCGGTGCGCCCGTCGTAAGCGTTTGCCCCGATCGCGTTCATCAGCGAGGGGTCGGGCGCCCGAGCCCACGGTTTTCAGGCTCTCTTCATGAGGGCCTTGTAGGTCTGGTGGAGGTAATCCGAGATGGTGACGATCGCGAAGATTGCGCCCACGAGCCGGGTGACGCGCGGCGCGAGCACGAGCCCGTAAGTGAAGAAGGAGGCCACCCACTGGCCGACGCAGAACTGGCAGGTTATGAGCTCTCCCAAGGATCTCCTGAGGCCTTTGCCCCGGGGCTTCTCCTCGACGTTCTTGGGGCTCTCTTTCTCCTGACGCTCGGTGAACGGGGCGCGCAAGGGGCTCGTGACCGCGTCCTGGGCGACCAGCAGGCTGAGTTTGTGCGTCGCCACCCCGAGCAGCGCGATATCGCTCGCGTTCACCCGCTCGGGCAGGGACCGTCCCATGCCCTTGACGACCAGGAAGAACACGGCGAAGATAAGGTTAAAAAGACCGGCGAGGGCGGCGTAGGAGGGCAGCTCCCGATCCTGGCCCCCGTAACCTTCGAAGATTTCCTGCGGTGCCTTATCGCTCAAGATCCAAACTCCCTCGCTGCCTGGCGGTTGCGTAGCTTTACTGGACGATTATACAGGGGGCTAGCGAGGACGAGCGCGCGGATCTCCGCGAACCGGAAAGGTCCCAAGCGTGCAAATCGGCCACGCACCGTAGCCAACGTGCACGGGGATCGCGGACGAGGCGCCGATGCGCTAGGCTATGTTGGAAAGAGCGAGCGGGAGCGTAAGGCTGCTATGGGGATCGTCGTCCAGAAGTACGGTGGCAGCTCGGTAGCGACGGCCGAGCACATAAAGGCCGTGGCCGAGAGGGTGAAGAAGGCCCACGAGGAAGAGGACCTTAGCCTCATCGTGGTCGTCTCGGCAATGGGTAAGACTACCGACCGTCTCCTCGGGCTCGCGGGCGAGGTCGCCCGCGAGCCGTCGCCGCGCGAGATCGACCAACTCCTCTCGACCGGCGAGCAGCAGTCGGTGGCGCTCCTGGCGATGGCACTGCACGACCGCGGGGTCGCCGCGACCTCGCTCTCGGGATCGCAGGCGGGGATGAAGACGACGGGGCGCTACGGGTCCGGCCTGATCTCAGAGATACAGCCCGAGAGGATGCGCAGCCTCCTTGCCGAGGGCCAGGTCGTCATCGTCGCCGGCTTTCAGGGGATGAACGCCTTGGGCGACGTGATGACCCTGGGACGTGGTGGCTCGGACACCACAGCCGTGGCCCTGGCGGCGGCTTTAAAAGCGGACCGGTGCGAGATCTACACGGACGTCGAGGGCATCTACACCGCCGATCCGAGGATCGTGCCCCAAGCGCGGCGCATACCCGAGATCTCGCCGTCCGAGATGGCGGAGATGGCGTGGCGGGGGGCGAAGGTTATGCACCCGCGAGCGGTCGAGCTCGGGGCCCTGTACGGCGTCGAGATCCACGTCCGCTCCTCTTTCGACGAGATGGGTGGCACGATCATCAGGGAGGACAAAGACTTGGAGCGCTTGGAGACCCGCGAAACCCTGGCCGGTATCGTCCACGACCTCCACGTCTCGCGCGTCGCCCTGACCGGCATCCGCACCGGCCCCGGCACGATGAGCCGCATCTTCACCCCCCTGGCCGAGGCCGACATCTCCGTGGACGTCATCGTCGAGAACGGCACGAAGGAAGGAACCGCGGATGTGGCCTTCACGGTCGGCCGCGCCGACTTCGCCAAGGCGCACTCGATAGCGGGCGAGGTCGCGGCTTCTTTGGGCGGCTCGGTCGAAGGGGAAGAAAACCTTGGTAAGGTGAGCGTCGTGGGGACGGGGATGCTCAACCGGCCCGGCTACGCTGCGAAGATGTTCAGCTCTTTGGGGAGAGCGGATATCCCGATCCGGATGGTCTCGACCTCGGAGATTCAAGTAACGTGTGTTATACAAGCGGTGAAGGTGGAGGAGGCGGTCCGGCGCCTCCACGAGGACTTTGAATTGGAGGAGAGAGATGTTTAACGGCGCGTTCACGGCCCTCGTTACCCCGTTCAGGAACGGCGAGGTAGACGTCGAGGCTTTGGAGGGCCTAGTCGAGTTCCAGATAGCCCAGGGCATACACGGCCTCGTCCCCTGCGGCACCACCGGCGAGTCCCCCACCCTCAGCGAGGAGGAGGACCGGCTCGTCATCGAGGCCGTCGTGCGCGTGGCTAACGGACGGGTCTCGGTCGTGGCGGGCACCGGTTCGAACAACACCGCGAGCGCCATCAAGTACACGAAGATGGCCGAGGAGGTGGGCGCGGACGGCTCACTGCAGGTCGCTCCGTACTACAACAAGCCGACCCAGGAGGGCCTCTTCAGGCATTTTGCGGCGATAGCCGAGAGCACCTCGCTCCCCCTCGTCCTTTATAACATCCCCGGAAGGACGAGCGTAACCATAGCCCCCGAGACCATAGCGCAACTCGCGGAGATCCCGAACATAGTCGGCATCAAGGACTCGACCCTCTCGATGAACATGGTGAGCGACATAAGGCGCCTGTGCGGCGAAGACTTCGACATCCTCTCCGGAGACGACCCGATGACGTTGCCTTTGATGGCCTTAGGGGGGGTAGGAGTGATCTCCGTCGCCTCCAACGTCGCTCCCGGTGCCGTCTCGGACCTGGTGAACGCCATGAACTCCGGCGACCTCGCGCGGGGCCGTGAGCTCCACTACCGGCTCCTCCCGCTTATCAGGGCGCTCTCCGTCGAGACCAACCCAATTCCCGTGAAGGCCGCCGCCTCCCTCCTCGGGCTCTGCTCCGACGAGCTGCGCCTCCCCCTCGTCCCCATGAGCAGCGAGAACTTGCGGCGCCTGCAGGAGGTAATGGAGGGTACGGCCCAACTCCTCCCCACCCCCGAAGAGGTGCTTTGACCCGGCTAGCCATCGTCGGCGCGGCGGGCCGCATGGGCCGTGAGCTCTGCCGCACCGCTTTGGAAGCGGACGGCATCGAACTCGCCGGTGGGACCGAAGAGCCTGGGAGCCCCGCTCTGGGCGCCGACCTCGGCGAGCTCTGCGGCGCTGGGAAGCTGGGCATCGCCGCGACCGAAAACCCGCCCGAAGAGGCCGAGGTCCTCGTCGAGTTCACCACCCCCGAAGCTACCGTCGAGCACCTCTCCTACGGCAAGCCGCACGTCATCGGAACCACGGGCCTCAGTCCCGAGCAACGCGCGAAGGTCGAAGAAGCGGCAAAGAACGTACCCATCGTCCTCGCCCCGAACATGAGCGTCGGCGTCAACCTGCTGCGCGAAGTGGTCCGGGAGCTCTCCGCGAAGCTCGCCGGCTACGACGTAGAGGTGGTCGAGGCGCACCACAGAAACAAAAAGGACGCGCCTTCGGGGACGGCGCTCTTGCTCGCGTGGGCCGCAGCCGAGGGCCGGGAACAGAACCTCGACGAGGTCGCCGTCTACGGGCGGGAAGGGGTTTCGCCGCGCAAGGAAGGTGAGATCGGCATCCACGCTCTACGCGGTGGGGCGGTCGTCGGGGAACACCGCCTGATCTTCTACTCCGAAGGTGAAGAAGTCGAGGTCATCCACCGCGCCCTCTCGCGGCGCACCTTCGCTGATGGGGCCTTGAGAGCCGCGAGGTTCGTGGCAGGGGCGAAGGCCGGCCTCTACTCTATGCGGGAAGTGCTAGAAGGCTAGCCTTCACGACATCGAACCCGTCCTCTGGGTCCGCCGACGCCTACTGTAAACTACGGGACTACTCATGGAGACCGAGGAAGTGGAGCTATGGAGAACGGGGACACCGGGTTGTTGCAATGCAGGCCTTTAGGGAACACCGGGCTGTCTGTCACGCCGCTGTGCGCCGGGGGCGCCCCTTTAGGGGACATGCCAGAGACGTTCGATTTCTCGGTCCCCGAAGAACGTGCTCGCGAGACGCTGCGGGCGATCTTCGAGAGCCCGATAAACTTCCTAGATACCGCCGCCTCCTACGGCGATGGAGAGGGTGAGCGGCGTATAGGCGAGGTGCTCGACGAGATCGGAGGGGCGCCGCCCGGGTTCGTGATCGCCACGAAGGCCGACCGCGACCTCTCGACCGGCGACTTCAGCGGGGAGCAGATGCGCCGTTCGGTCGAACGTAGTTTGCGCCTGCTGGGGATGGACCGTCTCCCCCTGGTCTACCTGCACGATCCGGAGCACGCGCCTTACGAAGAGTTGATGGCCTCGGGCGGCGCCGTAGAGGTGCTCGTGGGCCTAAAGGAGGAGGGGATCATCGAGCACCTCGGCGTCGCGGGCGGGCCGGTAGATCTGGAGATCCGGTACGTCGAGACCAGCCTGTTCGAGGCGGTGATCACCCACAACCGCTACACCCTTATCAACCGCACCGCCGAACCCCTCCTCGATAGGGCTACCGACCTCGGAGTGCCCGTCCTCAACGCCGCCCCCTACGGCAGCGGCATCCTCGCCAAAGGCCCGGACGCCTACGCCCGCTACGCCTACCAGGATGCCCCCCGCGACCTGATCGAGACGGTCCGCAAGATGTCCGAGGTCTGCCGGGAGTACAGCATACCCCTGGTAGCTGCTGCCCTGCAGTTCTCCATGAGGGATCCCCGCATAACCTCGACCATAGTCGGGCTGAGCCGCCCGGAGCGAGTCGGACAGACGCTTGATTTGGCGGCTTATCACGTACCGGATGAGCTGTGGCCCCGCCTCGACGCCCTCGTTCCGGAAGAACAGCGCGACCCTGAAGAGTCGCGGTGGTGAACGTCTCGATCAACAACTAGCGGCTCCCGGTAGCGTCAAATCACTCAAGGCCGTTCTGTTAGGCACACATCTCCAGTCGCTAAAGCCGTCGATGGAGAAGTTGAAACCCACGTCGAAAAGCCATCTCGGCATACAACCCTCTTAAAAAGTATTGCGGGCACCCCAGCCATCCGATAGGGCCTCAAAGGGAGTAATCCGTGAGCATTGCGAGTGGAAGTGCTCAGGGATCAAATCTCAAGACGCAAGCGAGAGGAGGGTTTCCGTGGTCGAGAACGACAAAAGGCAAATTGCGAACGCGTGCCAGGGTGGCGGAAGCTACACAGCTTTTACGGCAGGAGTGTTGAAGAAGCTCTTGAGAGAGAAGGAAAAGCACGACTACGAGGTGGTGGCGCTGAGCGGCACCTCTGGCGGCACCATCCGCGCTCTGCTGGCCTGGTACACGCTGTTGACGGATGATGCTGAAAAGGCCGTCGACTTGCTAGATTCTTTCTGGGGAGATACCTCTGCAAACTCGTACGGGGACAGGCTTTTGAACGACTGGCTCCTCTGGGCAAACCGGTTCTTCGAAAACATCGGCGGCGCACCCACTGTCAGTCCGTATCTCTACGAAGCCGACAGAAGGACCAGCTAAAAGCAGCCCCACTATCACTCGTCTTCGAGTGCATATGTCCTCCCAGAGACCAGTACAGTTAGTTGGTGAAGCGTGGTCGACTGCGCCCGCGAAGTTGCGGGTGACGTTTCGCGCTAAACTGGCGCGAAACGTCACAAGAAAGAGGCAAAGATGGCCAACGCAGGAACGTCCGCTCCCGCAATCCCGATCATCCCTCGAGAGGTACTCTTTGGCAACCCGGAGAAGGCCCAGCCACGCCTCTCCCCGGATGGCAAACGGCTCGCCTACCTCGCCCCGGTGGACGGCGTCCTGAACGTATGGGTCGGGCCGGTGGACGCTCCCGCGGGAGGCGAGGATTACCGGCCGGTCACAAAAGACCGCAAGCGCGGCATCCGCATCTACTTCTGGGCCGAGGACAACGAGCACATCGTCTACCTGCAGGATGTCGGCGGGGACGAGGACTGGCGTGTCCACACCACCGATCCGAGGACGCAAGAGACGCGGGATCTCACACCCTTCGAGGAGGTCCAGGCGCAGCTTTTGGCGAAGAATAAACGCTTTACGGACACGCTCCTCGTCGGCCTGAACAAAGAGAACCCCGAGGTCCACGATGTCTACCGCCTCTCCATATCGAGCGGCGGACTCGAGCTCGTCGCCAAGAACCCCGGCAACGTCGCATCTTGGGTCGCGGACAGGGACTTCGAGGTGCGCGGCGCTTTGGCCGCCACCCCCGAGGGCGGCTTCGACCTCCTTTTCCGGGGCACGGAAGATGTCGACTGGCGCACGCTCGTGAGCTGGGGACCGGAGGACGCCCTGAACAGCGGACCGGTGGGTTTCTCCGGTGACGGCGAGAGGATACACCTCCTCGACTCGCGGGACGCCAACACCGCCCGGCTGGTCGCGCTCGACCCGAAGAGCGGCACGCTTGCTGTGCTCGCCGGGGACGAGCGCTACGACGTAGGCGGGGTGCTCGTACACCCCGACACCTACGAGGTTCAGGCGGTGGCGATCGAGAGAGCCCGCGCCGAGTGGACCGTCTTGGACGAGAGCATCAGAGAGGACTTCGGGGCCATAGAGAGACTAAACCGGGGTGACTTCGCCGTCGCGAGCCGCGACCGGGCCGACGAGAGGTGGCTCGTCGCCTTCACGAGAGACGACGACGGCGCTTCTTACTACTCCTACGACCGCGCGGAAAGAGAGGGCGCCCACCTCTTCGACGCGCGGCCGGACCTCGCAGGGTACACCCTCGCGCGCATGGAGCCTATCTCTTTCACCGCCCGCGACGGCCTCACGATAGAGGGCTACCTCACGCTGCCCCCGGGCGCCGGAAGCGAGGGGCTGCCGATGGTGCTGAACGTGCACGGGGGCCCGTGGGCACGGGACGGGTGGGGGTACGACCCGGAGGCGCAGTGGCTGGCGAACCGGGGGTACGCCTGCCTGCAGGTCAACTACCGGGGCTCAACCGGCTACGGGAAGGCGTTCTTGAACGCCGGGAACAAGGAGTGGGGCGCCAGGATGCACGACGACCTCGTGGACGCGGTGCGATGGGCTGTAGACAAGGGGATCGCAGACCCCGAACGGGTCGCGATCTACGGTGGCTCCTACGGCGGGTACGCAGCGCTCGTCGGGGCGACGTTCACGCCGCAACTTTTCAGGTGCGCCGTGGACGTGGTGGGACCGAGCAGCCTCATCACGCTGATAAAGAGCATCCCGCCGTACTGGTCTACGTTCCTCGCCACATTCCACAAGCGGGTCGGCAACCCGGACATCGAAGAAGAGTTTCTGAAGTCGCGTTCGCCTCTGTTCTTCGTCGACAGGATCAAGATTCCCATACTCATAGCCCAAGGGGCGAATGACCCGCGCGTCAAACAGGCCGAATCCGAGCAGATAGTTGCCGCGATGGAGGAGAAGGGCATAGACCACGAGTATCTCCTCTTTGAGGACGAAGGCCATGGCTTCGCGAGGCCGGAGAACCGCCTCAAGTTCTACGCGACGGCCGAACGTTTCCTCGCCAAGTACCTCGGTGGTCGCGCCGAGGACGACAGGACCCACCAGGGCTAAGCTCAGCGGTTCTAGCTGCAGCTCCGCGAGCAGGAACGAGATCAAGAAACCCGCGGACGTGGCGAAGGCGACCAGCTTGCCGCCCTCTCGGTAAGCGTCGGGCATGAGGGTGTCGGCGAGGGAAGCGAGCACGGCACCGCCCGCGAAGGCCAGGAGGATAGAGAGCGGCTCGTAGCTTACGTTCGAAAGGGCGGCGTTGCCGATCACCACGGCAGCGGCGAGGACCACGGCGGTAATCGTCCAGACGAGGACGACGAAGCCTCTTGTGCGGCCCTGGTCTCGCATCCCCACGGCCCCGCCAAAAGCCTCGGGCAGGTTAGAGGCAAAGATGGCGACGAGAAGTGCTAAGCCCCCCGTCTTCGAGGTTTGCAGGAGGGAGACGCCCAAAGCTATGTTCTCGGGGATGCCGTCGAGTGTCACGGCGGTCAGGATGGCGAACCCCGAGACGTTGCTCCCGACCCCTCCTGCGGAACGATCGAGCAGCTCGTCCGCTGCCACGAAGGTCGCAGCGCCAGCCAGGAGCCCAATCCCGGAGAGCAACACGCCGCCGATCGTGAACGACTCCTCAAACAGATCGAAGGCGATCGATGGCGAGCGCGGTAATGAGCGAGCCGCTGGCAAAGGCCAGCATCGCAGCAACCAGCCGTCGAGGCGGCCTCCGGTACGCTCCGATGACGCCCCCTATCACCAGGGCGCTGGACGCTATCAGGCCGAAGAGAAGGGCGTTCAGCACCGAAGCGTCAAGGAGGCGTCACTAATTTATCCGCACACCGTCCCAGCTTCCGGGATCGCTGCGCCTCAGTCTCGCTCGTGCCCCGTCGTGGAGGAGTCTTCGTCGGCCACTATCGAGACCAGGCTCTCCACCCAGCTCGAGTCAACGCCCAGATCCTGTGAGATCTCGTCCGTGGACATCCCCGAACGCCGCCGCTTCTCGACCTCCTCTTCGAGGCAAACTTCTCCCTTGCTCTCCAAGACTCACGCCTCCCTTCAACGCTTGACGCGTTTATTTATACCAGCGAGGCGCTTGGCCTTCCGGGACACCGGGGCTAGAATCTTCTTACTATGCGCTTCACCAAGATGCACCTATCTAGGTGCTAACGATATAACCTTGCGCGTCCGCCTCAGCCCCGCCGGCCGGCAGGAGGTGATGCTCACCGACTAGAGGCTGTTATGAACTTGCTCAGGAACGGCTTGCGCATGCGAAAAACGGCAGACCGACGGTGAACCGAGCTAACCGTGGAATCCGCATCCTGATGCGGTTATTCAGCCCGTACTCCTCCTGAGCGAAAGCGGGCACGGGAGACTCGTTCATGCACGCAGTTTCTAAAGGAACGGACAAAAAGAGGCGGGTCCCTTCGCGGGCCCGCCTCTGACGGAGATATGCTTCATACTCTCTAGGGGCTCTGGCCTACCATGGTCTTCGGCTATCTTCTCGTCCTGTTAGGTTGCAGGCTTCTAACACTGACTATCTTGGAAGAAGGTGGCCGCCCTTCCCTAGCAGCTCACCAATTTACATAAGTTTAGGGGCACAACCGAGTCTCTATCCTCTATGCATTGGGAGGGGCTAAAAGGTTGAAGAACGGGTGATATTTTTAGGAAGACTCGACAATTATCTGAAGGGCTTTATAGGCGGGGCCGACTGTGAGATCACCCTGCAGGAGAGCCCCCGACGAACGATGATCTTGGGCGCCGAGCCGGGATTCTTACTTGAGTTTTGCTATCCTAATGTCTCGTAATTTCTCTTGCCACAAATAGCTGGAAGCGGCATCGTGAACTACCATATGCAGTAGGTGGTGCTAAATATAAGAGCTTAGGATGCTCTCGCCCGAGAGCGGGTTTGAAGGATCAGAGAATGGTTGGGAGATGATTGGAAGACTGTTCGCACACGACGTTGCGATAGATCTGGGTACGGCGAACACCAGCGTGTTCGTCAAGGGGCAAGGCGTCGTGCTCTTCGAGCCCTCAGTCGTCGCCCTAAACAGCAAAACAGACAGGGTCGTGGCGGTCGGGCTGGATGCCAAGAACATGATCGGGCGTACGCCCTCGCACGTCGTCGCTACGCAACCCCTCAGGGACGGCGTGGTAGCCGACTTCGAAGCGACAGAGAGGATGCTCTCTTACTTTATCCGTAAGGCGCAGCCCCGGCGACGGATAGCGCGGTTCTTAGCCAGGCCTCAAGTGGTCGCGTGCGCGCCTTCGGGCGTCACTGGTGTGGAGCTTAGGGCGGTCAAGGATGCCCTGAAGAATGCGGGGGCGCGCCGCGCGTACACTATCGAGGAGCCACTGGCCGCAGCTATTGGGGCCGGGCTGAAGGTCAGTGAGCCCCAAGGGTCGATTGTTGTGGACATCGGCGGGGGTACCAGCGAGGTTGCGGTAATCTCCATGGGCGGCATAGTCGTTAAGTCCTCAATCCGCGTCGCCGGTAACCATATGGACGCGGCTATCGCCAGCTATATCCAAAAAGAGCACCAGCTCTCCGTGGGCACCAATGCCTCCGAGCTGCTGAAGATACAGCTCGGCAGCGCCTTTCCGCTCCCCGAGGAGAAATCGGAGGAGATAAGGGGCCGAGACCTCGCTACGGGCTTGCCGAAGACTGTTGTCGTAACGAGCGAGGAGATCCGGGAGGCGATAAGAGTACCTGTGGACGCGATCATCGCCGCCGTCGTGGACACCCTAAATCGCACACCACCGGAGCTCGCCTCGGACATTATGGATCGGGGCATGGTCCTGGCTGGCGGTGGTGGGCTGCTGAGGCTCTTCGACGAACGCCTGAGGCACGAGACGGGCATACCGGTGCACATGGCCGAGGAGCCGCTTATATGTGTCGCCGTAGGTAGCGGACGCTTCCTGGAGGAAATAGACCGCTACCCCAAATCCCTCTCCTCCTAGCCTTCTTGACCGTGCTTGTCTCTAGGGTTCCCATCCTACTAACTTATAGGTGCTTCAACCTATAGGTGCTTCATATCCATTTAGGTTCCCGATTACCGAAATTATTGCTCTCTGCTTCAGCGGCCTACCGAACGAGGGAACTCCCGAGCTGGAGCTGGTGTAGGTGATGTGTGGCTGAATCGGGTGCTGGCGGCCACCTCGGCCGCCTCTTTGCGCTCGCGGGCTGTGACCTCGGCGGTTGCCGATGCTTCTGACGCGGCTGTCGCTGATATGGTCTGGACCGGTGTTATGCTCGGCTCCATGGTTGCGGGCGCTGCCTCGATACTCGCTGGCGTTGAGCTGGTAGTCGTCTCATCGCCAGAGGCTTGCGCTTGGGCAGGGGCATTCTGGTTCTGCGCCGTTTGCCCTACCCAGCCAGCTTCTCCGTCGCCTTCAGCGCCTCCACCCAGAAGCAGCGCCGCCTGACCTCGCGTCGGGGCAGTATCACTCTGGTCTTGCTCAGTTCGCCCTACCCGAGCGGCCCCTTGGTCTTGGGCGCCTCTATCCGGCAGCCTCGCCTCTTAGTTGAGTGAGCGACCATCACCTTCATCTTCTGCGCTCTGCTCGTCACCTACTTGCAGGAGGCTCTGTTGGGCGTCTTGGCCCTCCTGATCGTCGGTGGCGGCTGCTGAGGAGACTGTCGGTTCACGTGTCTGCTCCTGAGAGGCAGTAGATTGATCATCATCACCCCTAGCTAACGCAAAGGCTACGGCGCCTAGGACTAAAATCATAAACGCCGCCGAGGCCAAGTATGCGTAGTACCTATTATCCGCAGAGAGCAATGCAGGGATGACATCTTCTTTACCCTTGGTTGTCGTCAGGCCTTCCCCCTCCTTAGGAGGACTGCTAGCAGAGATCAAGGGACGAGCGGAATCGCTCTTCGAAGGCTCGTCGTAGGTTGGGACTTGCGGTTCGTCCAGAGGTGCCTGCCAGTGCTTAAGCTCTTGGGTTAGTGCCTCTCCGTCTAGATGCAAATGGTCAGCATAGGTTTTGAGAGATCCCCTTACGTACACTGCGGGCAGTACGCTGAAGTTCCCCTCCTCCAGCTCTTTAAGGTATCTAGCTCGAATTTTCGTTGCCTGCTCTACCTCTTGGAGGGAGAGGCCTTGCTCTTTGCGAGCCTGCCTGAGGATCTGACCTATCTTCGAGCCTGAAAGGGAGCTACTACTATCCTCGCTGCTCATGTTCGCCTAATCCCGTAAAAAGTCACTTTTCCCCATAGTCAGACTGATACTACACTCAACCAAGGATAGCATACATTTAGTTAGACCCTTTTCATTTACTACTATATCTGGTGCTTGAACGCTTGTCCATATAGGTTCTCAGCTAACAAAATCTCTGCCATCCGCTTCAATGCCTTGCTCACCGGCAACGCTCCCGAGGAAGAGGTTGGGCTAATCTATAGTAATGCTTCTTGCGCTTCGCTTCAGCTCGTGACAACCAGATGGTTACTACACGGGGATGAAATACAGCTACGAGAGGAGCCGGAGGCCGAACGGCACAACATCCTCATATTTGCGAAGGCCACACGGGACCTTGTACATCTAGAGTACGGATCAGAATCCTTTGCGATGTAGGTCCTACCTTCGAGCCTTGCGAGTCCTTTGTATAGGATAATGGGGGTAAGGCGCGGCTGCTCCCGGGAGAGCGGGTGCCCGGGCGGCGGTAGGAAGGAGTAGTACTATGCAGACGAACCGAGACAGTAACGGCGTGGTGGTGTGCACCGAGAGCGCCCTGTGCACCGAGGTGAACGCGAACGGGCACGATCTAGTCGCCGACGAGCCGGCTGCTCTCGGGGGCACCGAGGCCGGTCCCACGCCATACGATTACCTGTTGACCGCACTCGGGAGTTGCACCGCGATAACGGTGCGGATGTACGCGGATCGCAAGGGTTGGCCGCTAGAGTCGGTGACCGTGCGGGTGGAGCACGGGAGGATCCACGCGAAGGACTGCGAGGAGTGCGAGACGAACTGCGGTAGGATCGACCGCGTCCAGCTGGAACTGGAACTGGAAGGACCCCTGGACGCTGAGCAACGCGAAAAACTCCGAGAGATTGCGAAGAAGTGCCCGGTCAAACGAACGCTAGATTCGGAGACGCTTATCGAGACTCGCGCGGCGATGAGGTGAGCCCGAGCATAGTTTTTTGGCTAGACTGTCCACTAAGCTTGAGTTTCAAGATGCCGAACGTGGTCGGTCGACCCCCTCTTCTTGGATCAGGACGCCATCCCGACCATCGTCGAGGTCAAGCGCAGCACCGACACCCGTATCCGTAGAGAGGTCGTCGGGCAGATGCTCGGCTACGCCGCCAACGCGGTGGTCTACTGTCCGGGGGCTTTTGGAGTAGGTAGATGAGGCTCTATGCAAGCCTACTCGGCATCGAATTGGTAGCTTTGGTATGCTCTTCTCATGCTCGGTACTCGTTGGAGCCGTGCTGGTCGGAGGAGGGTGGCTCCTGGTTCGGCGCTTCTCTGCTAGCTAGAGGGACATGAGAGCCCGACGGAAGACGGCGGGATGGGGTGCCCGAGTCCTCAGGGCGCTCGGCTTTGCCATGATTCTGGTGGGGTTAGGATTCATCGCCTTCTTCTTCGTCGGCCTCCCGGGCGGCACGGCCGGGAACATCCCCACCAAGGATGATGCTTCGCCAACGGAGGCTCCTACAGACGATGCCCTCTACCTTACGATCCCTGACATCGGGATAGAGGACCTGAAGGTCCACAACTCCTACACCCAAGAGAAGCTTGACGAGTCGGCCATCCACCTTCCCGACACCGGCTTCCCCTGGCAGCCAGACTCAAATACTTACATAGCCGGGCACCGCATGGGCTACTACGGGACCGACTCTTTCTTGGTCTTCTTCAGGCTCAATGAGCTAGAGCGGGGCGACAAGGTAACCCTTAAGGATTCCCTAGGGATCGAATACGTCTACCAGGTTACGGAACAACTGGTGGTGGGGCCAGGGGACGTGAGCGTGATGAACTCTGTAGCAGGTAAGAGCATTGTCTCTTTGCAGACCTGCACCTTGCCCGACTACTCAGACCGCCTCATCGTCCGCGGTGAGCTGCTCTAATAGACAGGGAGCGCGGCGCGTTAGGTGAGGTCCGAGAATCGATGGTCAGCTGACACCCGCCTTCGTACGCCCGCATAAGTATAGGGATCCCCTCTTTCCCATAGCCCCGGTCCTTTTTGGTTTTAAGATTGGAGATCTGGGGAATAAAAGTGGTGTTGGAACTGTACCTTGAGTAGGAGGTATGGACCAATGGACAGGGTAGCTTGAGACAAAGAGGCACTCTGTTGAGATGAGTCCACGGCGTAACGTCGTGGCGGTCGCCGGGGTCCTTACTCTAAGGGGCTCCGGCCTTTTCGTGCGTCAACCCCACGTCCTGCCTTCTCGGACACTCAGTCGCCGACGATAAGGTCTTCTTAGGAAACGCTT